>Ga0194130_10000103_pt1 | contig 156513 bp, 116 predicted proteins | sample TA2KigsurfametaG_FD_160084 | JGI IMG/M metagenome (GOLD analysis project Ga0194130, IMG submission 160084) | Freshwater microbial communities from Lake Tanganyika, Tanzania - TA2015050 Kigoma 12 surface | ecosystem: Environmental > Aquatic > Freshwater > Lake | place: Tanzania: Lake... | reverse complement strand
GATTTTCGCGCGGCGGCTTTGCTGCGGATCGGGCGCGGCCCTTCGGCCGCGATTTTCGCGCGGCGGCTTTGCTGCGGATCGGGCGCGGCCCTTCGGCCGCGAGTTTCGCGCGGCGGCTTTGCTGCGGATCGGGCGCGGCCCTTCGGCCGCGAGGTTCGCGCGGCGGTTTTGCTGCGGGGCGGGCGCGGCCCTTCGGCCGCGAGTGGCCGGCTTCGTCGCGGCCCTGCGGCCGCGAGTTTCGCGCGGCGGTGGTGCTGTGGGGCGGCGGGCCATCAGGGGCCGGCAGCTTCGCGGATGCGCCGGACGATCGCCGGGTCGGTGGCGATCCCCAGGATCCCGTTGACGATGAACCGGATTCCGATGCACAAGGTCACGGAGGGCGTTGTCCGCCGACAGTTGGGGGCAGCGTGGACGGTCATCCTGCGCTGCATCGGCGATCTTTTCATAGCTGCGCAGAACGCCAGTCGCTATTCACGAAACATGGCTCTTTCGTGAATAGCGAGTCACGGAACCGCGCGATGAGGAGCGCTGGCCATCATTCCCGGCCGTTCGCGGAGCGACCGGACGACCACTGGCGGGGCGGCTGTTCACTCATGGCGTGAATGATATTCATTCGCCACGTGAATAATTATCGAGCCGGTCGGCGGCAGCCGTCAGGCGCTTTGCCGCAACTCGGCGGCGTCGAGCCTGCGTCGCTCGGCCTGCCGGTATGCGTGATGGATTCCGAGGCCGCCCGGAAGGATCGAAAAAAGCATCATCGCGCCGAGCAAGAGCGGCCACATCCAGACATGCCCTGGTTGGCCGAGGACCAGCGCCGTCGCGTGCAGCGCCATTCCCCCGAGTCCACTGGCGATCAGCAGCGCCATCAGGCCGTAGACGAGCGGCTTGCCTCGGCCGCGCGGCACCAGCAAGCCCGCCAGCGTGCCAAACAGGCCGCCGAGGGTTCCGTAGACCGCCCCGGCGGTTCCGAAAATCAGGCCGGTCGACATCTCGGACCACCACTCGTTCATGTGTCCCTCCTGTGTGTGCCTCCCGGCCGCGAACCCTGGCCGCGGACGAGATCGCGGATCGCCCGTGCGCCCGCGGTCGAAAGCTCTCCGCGTTCGACGAGATCCGCCACCAACTCGATCACCGGATCGGGCGTCCGCCCCGCGAGCACTTCCCTGAGGCGGGCGATGGTGCGGTCGAGCCGGGCCCGAATCGTCGGGTAACTCACCTCATAGGTAGCTGCCAGGTCCGTGAGCGATCCCGACGCGAGAACGAGCTGCACGACCAGGTCGAGGTCTTCGCGTTGGAGACTCAGCAGCGGATGATCGGCTGCCTCCTCGATCGACGCCCGCTTGAATGAATCGGAAGCCATGTTGAATAAAAATAAACTTGTTTTCGTTTTGTCAATCACCGTTTTCAATAGTCGTCATTTGATCCGCCGTGCCTCGGAACACGCAAGCAAAAGGGCACGCCGTTGCGTCGGCCGGAAGCGAAGGACACGATAGAGCGCCCGTTATGCAAGACGTTAATCAAAACAATGTCCGACAAACACGACATTCACTCCTCCTCGTCGCGGTCAATGCCGTTGCCAGCCCGCGCTGCGCTCGAGCGACTCGGCCGCGACCTCGCCCTCGCCCGCCGCAAGCGGCGGATTTCGACCGCCGACATGGCAGCACGGTTGTTCGTCAGCCGCGACACGCTGTGGCGGCTCGAGCGGGGCGACCCCGGTGTGGCGGTCGGAACACTGGCGACCGCGGTCTACGTGCTCCAGCTCCGTGATCGACTGGCGGCGCTGGCGGCGCCCGACCGCGACACGCTTGGTCTCGATCTCGACGCCGCGGCCCTGCCGCGCCGCATCGGCCGCCGCCGGCCCGCTGGGAAGCGAGCGACCTGATGGCGGAACGGATCGCCGTGTGGATCGAGTGGGCCGGGGCCACGGTCGAAGTCGGAACGCTGTATCCCGCCGATCGCAGCGCCGCGGTCGCGTTCGAATACGCCCGCGATTGGCTGTCTCGGCCCGATGCGTTCGCAGTCGACCCTCCGCTGCTACCGCTCCGTGCCGGCGTATTTCACACCGCCGGGCTCCCCGGAGCGTTTGCCGACTCCGGGCCGGACCGCTGGGGGCGGATCGTGATCGAGCGCTCCGTGCGACACGGTGTCCTCGAACGGCGGCCTTATCGGGCGATCGACTACCTGCTGGCGATCGAAGACGCCGGACGGATCGGAGCCCTCCGGTTTCGCCGGCCCGGGGCCACGGAGTTTCTCGGCGCGACGCGGGGCGTGATTCCGCCGCTCCTCCGCCTCCGCCAGTTGCTCGCGGCGACCGATGCCGTGCACGGCGACCGGGCTTCGTCTCGGGATCTGGCGTTCTTGCTCGGGGCGGGATCGCCGCTGGGCGGGGCCCGCCCCAAGTGCTTCGTGTCGCTTCCCGATGGAAGAGTGGCGATCGCCAAGTTTCCCAAGCCCGATGACACCCGCGACGTCGCCGTCGGCGAGGTGCTGGCACTCGCGGTCGCTCGCGCGGCCGGAATCCGTACCGTCGACCACCGCTTGGTGACGGTGGATGGTCGGGGCGTGGCGATCATCGAGCGCTTCGACCGGGAGGGCCACGACCGGATCCCGTTCGTTTCGGCTGCGACGCTTCTGGGACTCCTGCCGCTCGCCCACGGACGCCCAGGCATGCATCTCGACACTGTGGAACTGTACGGGCGGCGGGGGCGCGGGCCAGGGGCACGCCCTCGGCGCGGCAGCGTTACCCTCCGAACAGGGTATGGTGTACGATCCCCACTGCTGCCGAGCGACCGGTGGACGACGGCTCGTCGACCGTCGACGGTAGGTAGCGAATCCCGCCCCTGGCTGCACCGAGACCATGAAGATCGCCGAAGCGCTGCTCCTCCGGGCCGACATGAAGAAGAAGCTCGCGTCGCTCCGCGAGCGGATCGCCGCCAACGCGGTGGTCCAAGAGAAGGAGAAGCCCCACGAGGATCCGGCGAAGCTGATCAAGGAGGCGGTCGGCGTCCTCGCCGAGCTCGAGGAGATCGCGTTGCGGATCGATCGGGCCAACCAGGCCACGAAGCTCGCCGACGGCCGGGCGCTCGCCGTGGCCGTGGCGCACCGCGACACGCTCGCCCAGCACCACTCGCTGCTCCAGGCGGCGATCGTCGCGTCGCGGAAGGAGCCCGACCGCTACAGCATGAAGGAGATCAAATGGGTCGCCACGCTCGAGGTCGCCAAGCTGCAGAAGCAATGCGACGACCTCGCGAAGCAACTCCGTGAAACCAATGCCGCCATCCAGGCCACCAACTGGCAGGCGGACATCGACTGAGAAGTCCCGGGCGAGTGCCGACCCCGGCGCCGGGCCGAGGGGTTGAAAACATATCGGGCCGGCTCCATGTGCGCCGTGGGCGGGCGCGAAACGCTTACCCAACACGCCCCGACACCTGACATTTGAGCGGCCTCGGGCTGGTCACCTGTCACATTTCACCACCGGGCACTGACGGGACTTCTCTTTTTTATACGGTAGCGGGCTGTCTCCGGGGGCACCTTTGCGGGTCATGTGACGGGGAGCATGGCGATGGTCGTGCGCGGTGGACTCACGCTCGCCGTGGCGTTGGCCGCGCTGGTGGCCGGGGCCGCGGGCCCGGCCGGCGACGGCGCCGACGAGGTGGGGCTGCGGGGAGAGCTCGCGGCCGCGGTGCAGCCGGTGCTTGCCGAGTCGTGCGTCGGCTGCCACGACGCCGACACCCACGAGTCGGGCGTCCGCCTCGACGACCTCGCCGCCGTGCCCGACGACGGCGCGATCGCGCTGTTTGAGCGGATCGAACGTGAGCTCGTCGCGGGCACGATGCCGCCGGAGGATGCTCCGCAGCCGAGCGCCGAGCAGCGCGCGGCGCTGGTCGCATGGGTGCAGCGCGGCCTCGAGGTGGCGCGGTCGCGGCCGGTCGCCCGGCACGGGGCGACGCGGCGGCTCACCGTCGCCCAGATCCGTCACACGCTCCACGACCTGCTCGGCATCGACGACGACGTCACCGCCGGCCTGCCCCCCGACGCCGTGGCGCGCGACGGGTTCACCAACCAGATCGGCTCACTGCAGGTTTCCGAGCTCCACCTCGAGGCGTTTCTCGCGGCCGCCGAGCGGGCCCTCGACGCGGCGCTCGTCGACCCGCGCGTGCCGCCGCGGATCCAACGCTTCCGGGTGGACTTCGGCACCGGGGTCAATCCCGCGCCGGCGCGAGAGGCGCTCGTCCTCGGCCACATCAGCCAGTTGCTCTCACCGGCCGACGTCCTCGTCACCGAGCCGCCGGTCGCGAAGCCCTTTGCGTTCGAGGCCGTGGCGATGCAGCGGCAGTTCCGGTTCATCGAGGGTTATCAGGGCAACGACACGGTCCGCGGCTGGCGCGAGTTCGACGGCATCCACCATGCGGTGTTCGCCTGCCTGCGCGGCTCCGACGGCGACGACGTGCGCCGGATCGTCGACCCGCGCGGTCGCAATGCCGAGGTCGTCGGCGACGGGCTGCTCCTGCGGCCGTCGATCCCCGGCGCCCGATTCCTCGGCGACGCGAGCAAGTATGGTCCGCTCCCCAATTTCAAGATCGCCCTCCGCGAGCTGCCGAAGCGCGGGCGGTTCCGCGTCACGGTCCGGGCGGCGCGTGTCGACGACGGTCTGCTCGTCGGTGCTCTGCCGACGGCACACGGGCCCGGCGCGGCGGCGGTCGCGGCGACGCCCGGCGACACGGCGGGGCGGTTTACCGCCACGGTGGCCGAGCCGGGGATCCATCTCGTCCATGTCCGACTCGCCGGCGCCGCGCCACGGGCGCTGTTGCCCGACGGCACGCCGCCGCCGGAGGCGAAGGAGGTGGTGCTCGACGTCGGATCGCGCCATTTCGCCGCCCCGTGGTACCAATCGGGGTTCGTCGTCGTCCGCCTTCCCGCGGGACCGGTCGCGCTGGCGGCCACGACCGCCGGGAGCGAGCCGATCGAAGGCCTGGCGCTCGAGCGGCTCGACGAGACAGGGACGTTGGCGAGGCGGTTGATGGCTTTCGAACGCCGCACGCCGTGGCTCGGCGTCCACCTCGGCCTGCGGCGCGACTGCGGCAGCACGCTGGCGCCAGTCGGCGCGCCGCAGGCGGTCGGATCCACGGAGCTGGCTGAATTCCGGTTCGAGGGGGCGATCGCCAACTTCCCCGATCCGGACGTCGAGCCCGGCAACCCCAACTACCTCGCCGGTATCCGCGAGATCGCGGTCCGCAGCGAATACACGGCTGACCGCGACGTGCCGAGGGTGCTGGTGCGAAGCGTGGAGTTCGAGGGGCCGCTCGTCGAGTCGTGGCCGCCGCCGTCGCACCGGATGATCATCGACGTGCCGGGTGCCGACGTCTCCGATCGCGCAGCCCGCGCCCGCGCGATCCTCACGGCGTTCGCGACGCGCGCCTATCGCCGGCCGGTGACGGGCGTCGAAGTCGAGGCGCTCGTGGCGGTGTGGCGCGGAGCGGTCGAGTCCGGAGCCGACGACGAGGCGGCCCTCCACGACGCCCTGCTGGCCGTGCTCGCGGCGCCGCAGTTCTTGTTTCTCGTCGAGACGAGCACGGGCCCCGAGGCCGAGCCGCTCGGCGGCCACGAACTGGCCGCCAAGCTGTCGTATTTCCTCTGGAATTCCCCCCCTGACGACGCGCTCCAGAGCCGCGCCGCCGACGGCACGCTCGCCGCCGCGCTGTCCGGCGAGGTCGAGCGGCTCGTGGCCGACCGGCGCTTCTCGCGCTTCGCCGACGCGTTCGTCGGCGAGTGGCTCGGGCTCGGCCGGTTCGACGTCGTCGAGACCGATCGGACCCGCTTCCCGCGGCTTGGCGCCCATGCCAAGCCGTCGCTCCGTGCCGAGCCGGCGCGGTTCTTCGAGCACCTCGTCCGGACCAACGCGCCCCTCGGGCAGCTCGTCGCCGCCGACGTGGTCGTCGTCAACGAGGTGGTGGCCGACTACTACGGCTGCGGCGAGCGCGTCGAGAGCGGCTTCGAGTTCGTGCCGGTCGCCGTCGGCACCCGTGCCGATCTCGGCGGCCTGCTCACGATGCCGGCAGTCCTGGCGGGGCTGTCGGACGGGCGCGAGCCGAATCCGGTGAAACGCGGCGCCTGGTTCGCGCGGGCGATCGTCGGCCGGCCGCCTCCCGACCCGCCCCCCAACGTGCCGAAGCTCGACGACCTCACGGCGCTGCCGCTGCGCGAGCGGCTCGAGCGCCACCGCTCCGCGAAGGGCTGCACCGGCTGCCACGAGGGGATCGATCCGTGGGGGCTGCCGTTCGAGGCATTCGATGCCGCCGGGCGGCTGCGCAGCGACGCTGTCGACGCCGCGTCGCGGCTGCCCGACGGGACGGTCGTCGCCGATTTCACGGCGTTTCGCGACCATGTCCGGACGGCCCTGCTCGATGACGTGGTCGCCGAACTGCTGCGCCGCCTCGCCACCTACGGCTGCGGTCGCCCCCCGGTGGGAGCCGATGCGAAGATGTATCGCGAGCTCGCCGTCGCCCTCCGCGCCCGCGGGGCGGGTGTCCGCGATGCCCTCCAGGCGGTCGTCGCCAGCGCGCCGTTTCTGACCAAGTGAGGCCGTGATGAGCAACCGTGCCGTGCGCCACGCCGTCGCTGCCCGCCGGGTCGAGCGCCGTGCCGTCCTTCGCGGGATCGCCGGCACGGCGCTGGCCCTGCCGCTGCTGGAGGCGATGGGAGACGAGGTGGCGGCGGCGCCGCCGCGCCGGTTCTGTGCCGTGTACACCGCCAACGGCATGGCGCTGCCGCGGCCCGAGCTGGGGATCGACGAGTGGTTCTGGTTCCCGCGGGTCGGCGACGACGGCCGCCTCCGCCTCGGCACGTCGACCGCAGCGCTCGAGCCGTTCATCGACCGGCTGAGTTTTTTCGGCGGCCTCTCCCATGGCAACGGGCCCAAGGCCGACTCGCACATCTGCTCCGACATGTGGCTCACCGGTGCGCCGTTGCAGGCGCCTGCGCCCGGATCGTTCAACAGCGTGTCGCTCGACCAGACGGTGGCGCTGCACACGAAGCGCTTCTGCCGGCAGCCGTCGCTGGTGCTGTCGATCGATGCCGGCGTCGGGTTCATGTCGCGCACCAGCACCCTGTCGTACGACCAGGAGGGGAAGCCGATCCCCGCCGAGAACGACCCACGGCGCGTGTTCGAGCGGCTGTTTTCCGCAGGCGGGGAGGCCCGCGACCGGCGCCGCGCCGGCCTGCGCCGGAAGATGTCGCTGGTCGACGCGGTCCTCGGCGAGGCGCGGTCGTTTGCCGGCGGGCTCGGCCACACCGACCGGGAGACGATGGACACCTACCTGTCGAGCCTGCGTGAGATGGAGGAGCGGCTCGAGGCGGCGGAACGCTGGCTCGACGTGCCGCTGGTCGCTCCGGACCGGGCGACGCTCGATCTCGACGCCACGACCGACGGCGACCCGGCCCGCTACTACCGGACGATGTTCGACCTCGTCGCGCTGGCGTTCGCGGCCGACATCACCCGGTCGGTGACGTTCATGCTCAGCCGTGAAGACGGGATGGGGATCAGCGACACCTTCCCGCTCAAGCTCGGCCTCGGCGCGACCCACCACAACCTGTCCCATGCCGGCGATCGCGACGGCCTGCTGGCGTTCGCGAAATACGACCGGTTCCTTGCCGAGCAGATGGCATTCTTCCTCGGCCGGCTGGCGGCCCGCGACGAGCACGGGGCCAGCGTCCTCGACCACACGCTGGTCCTGTACGGCAGCGGGTGCAGCACGACCCACTGGCCGCGCGACCTGCCGACGCTCGTCGCCGGCGGCAGTCGCCTCGGCTTGGCGCACGGCCATTGCGTGCGCGATGGCGAGAAGCGGATGACGAACCTGTTCGTGAGCATCCTCCGCGCGCTGGCCATCGAGCAGGAATCGTTCGCCGACAGCACCGGCACGCTCGGCGACCCGGTCTTCGGGTGACGCGGTCCCCACGGGCGCCGGCCCGGCAGTCAGCGGGACCGCGTCGCGCGCGGGTTGGCGAGGAAATAGAGCCGACCGTCCTCGGCGCCGCCGAGGAAGTCGCGGATGCCGTCGCCGTCGAAGTCGACCGTCGTCGGGCTGACGTCGTGCCCCTCGATGTTGGCCGGCGCCAGGGGGCCGACATTCTCGAAGCGCCAGCCCTCGTCGTCGTCGGCCACCTGGCGGAGCCAGTCGGCGTTGCGCGAGTTGACGAGGATGTCGAACCGGCCGTCGCCGTCCCAGTCGGTGATGCAGAGCTTCCGCCGGCCGCTCTTGCCCGCGGTGCCGGTCGCCAGCCGCAGCGGCGTGCCCAGGGCATCGAAAAACGCCCGCCGCGGCGGGAGCACCACGCGATGCCCGGCGCGGATCGCCCGCTCGAACAGCGCGAGGTAGCCCTCGTGGTCGAGCATCACGAGGTCGGGGAGGCCGTCGCCGGTGACGTCGTGGACGACCGGCGTGGTGCGCCACTGCGTGAGCAGCCCGGCGCCCTGCGGCACGCGCCACCCCCAGGCGAGCCGCGGCTGCGGTCCCTCCCAGGCGACCTCGACCGGCGCGGGGCGGTCGAGGCGCGGCGCGCCGCGCATGCCGACGTTGCGCAGCCAGACGACGTCGCCGAGGATGCTGTTGAGGACGATGTCGGGGAGCGCGTCGCCGTCCCAGTCGGCGACGCTGAACGTCGTGTAGCCCCACTTGGCCTCGGCCGGTCCCTGGATGCTGCCGGCAGGGCCGGCCATCACGCGAAACGTTTCGTCGCCGGCCGTCAGCCGCCGTGGCGCGGCGAAGCGCGGCCGGGCGACCGCCGGCCCCGAGAGGTTCTCGAACCACTCGACGTAGCCGGCGGTGTTGCCGGAGAGGACGTCGTCGTCGCCGTCGCCGTCCCAGTCGTGGCCGACGGGAGTGGCCAGCGCGCCGCACTTGAGCCGGTCGGCTTCCTGGCGGAGGTATTCTGGCGCCGTGAAGAGCGGCGCCCCGTCGGCACCATGGCGACCGGAGTGGCGGGCGACCGCGACGCGGCCGTCCTCGTCGCCGATCACGAGGTCGGGGAGGCCGTCGCCGCTGAAATCGACGGCGACCGGCACGATCATCTGCAAATCCATGCGGAGCGGAATGCCGGCCACGGTCGGGAGCGGCACGCCGGGGGCGAAGTCGGGTCGGGTCGGCGTGCCGCGGTTGGCGAAGTAGGTGCAGCCGTCGAGGAACGAGCCGCAGAGGAGATCGAGGTCGCCGTCGCCGTCGAAGTCGGCGAGGTTCGGCGACGGGCAGCCGAAGACGTCGATCGGCGTGCCGCCGGCCGTGAGCTGCTCCGGTTCGCCGTACGTGCCGTCGGGCCGCGCGCGGAGCAGGAACACGAAGCCGTGGAGGGGCCCGTGCGTCCACCTGCCGGTGGCGTCGTAGCCGTCGTCCCAGCCGTAATCGCTCCAGTCCTCGATCCCGATGACGAGGTCGTCGTGACCGTCGGCATCGACGTCGGCGAGGCGCCACTGGTTGTGGCGGACCTTGGGCCCCTTCGGCTGGCCGTAGCGCGGCACGTACCAGTTGGCCGCGACCGGCAGCGGCCTGCGCTCCTCCGTGCCGCGGCGGAGGAAGTCGGGGAACTCGACACCCGGCCCGAGCACGCGCAGGTCACCGCCGACGACACTCGGCATCACGTAATGAACCGTGCGGCCGAGACGCCGGCCGGGCCGAAAGGCGGGCGGCGGAAACGAACCGGCCGGGTTCTCGAACAGCCAGACGCCGTTGGAGGGTTTGTCGGGGCAGGAGACGAGCAGGTCGAGGTCGCCGTCGCCGTCGGCATCGGCCGGCACGGGCCACGCCCAGAGGCCGACGCCGAGATCGACGACGAGCCCCGGGTGTTCGTAGCCGATCGGCGTCAGGTCGGCCGCCGGCGCACGCCCCGCCAACGCCGCGATCAGCGCGACAAGGGCCGCGACGAGCGGCGTTGGGCGTGCGAATGCGATCGCCACCGGGCCTCCCGTCATTCGTAGAGCAGATGGGGAGCGCGGCGGGCCATGAATTCGCGCACGCCGGCGGCGGCCCGGTCGACGGCCTCCTGTGGATCGCCGCCGGCGCGGATCGCTTCGAGCACCCCCTTGTTGCCGAGGAGGCGGCCGTAGCCGTCGACCTTCCAGGTGTCGGGGTGGAGCCGGCGCAGGGCGGCAGCGATCTCGAGTCCGGTCCGGACCGGTTCGAACGCCGCGCGGTCGGTGATCACGACGTTCACGCCGCCGCAGCGCTCCCCCTTGAACGTGCTCGACTCCGGCGTGAACGACACCGGGACGAACGCCACGCCGGGGATCCGCCGCGAAGCCAGCGCCCCGGCGAGCGCCGTTCCGTCGATCCACGGGGCGCCGAGGACCTCGAACGGCGTGTCGGTGCCGCGCCCCACCGAGACGTTGGTCGTCTCGAGCAGCCCGATGCCGGGGTACAGGAATGCCTCGGTGAGGCTGCGCATGTTGGGCGACGGGTTGACCCATTCCAGCCCCGTGGCCTCGAAGGCATCGGCGCGCCGCCAGCCCTCGCAGGGGACGACCACGAGGTCGAGACCGAGCTTCAGCTCGTCGTTGAACAGCCGCGCCAGCTCGCCGACGGTCATGCCGTGGCGCAGCGGGAGGGTGTGCCAGCCGACGAACGACTCGCTGCCGGCGTCGAGGACCGGCCCGGCGACGTCGACGCCACCGATCGGATTGGGGCGGTCGAGGACGACGAACCGCTTCCCCTCTGCCGCGGCGGCCTTCATCGCCTCCCCCATCGTCGAGACGTAGGTGTAGAACCGGCAGCCGATGTCCTGGATGTCGTAGACGAGCGTGTCGAGGTCGGCGAGCATCTCCGGCGTCGGGCGGCGCGTCTTGCCATACAGGCTGCGGACCGGGAGGCCGGTCGCCGGATCGCGGGCATCGGGCACGTCCGATTGGTCGAGCGCACCGGCGAACCCGTGCTCGGGGCTGAACAAGGCGACGAGGTCCATGCCGGGGGCGTTTTTCAGGACCTCGGGAGTGGTGCGGCCGGCGCGCGACCGGCCGGTGTGGTTGGTGATCAGGCCGACCTTCCGCCCGGCGAGCTGGCGGAAGCCGTCGCGCTCGAGGACGTCGAGGCCCGTGAGCACCTGCCGCGGGGGCTCGGCCACCGGGGCCGGGGCACGGATCGCCGCCACCGCCAGTGATCCGATCCGGGAGGCGAGCGGATTGACCGTGCCCTTGCCGTCGGGGTGGAGGCGGCTGGAGAGGAAGATCACGAACAGGTCGAGGCGTGGGTCGATCCACAGGCTCGTCCCGGTGAACCCGCCGTGGCCGAAGGCGGCGTCGGTATAGAGATCGCTGCGGTTGGAGGAGAAGCCGCTGCGCTTGTCCCAGCCGAGGCCGCGGAAGGCGCCCCCCGGCACGCGCCAGGAGCGCGTCATCTCGGCGAGCGCCTGCGGCGAGAGGATCGCGTCGGCGGCGGGGCGATCGGCGCGGAGGCCGGCGAGCAGGGCACTCGAGTAGCGGGCGAGGTCGGGGGCGGTGCCGAACAGGCCGGCGTGGCCGGCGGCGCCGCCGAGCTTCCAGGCGCGCGGGTCATGGACCTCGCCGCGGAGCATCGCCCCGTCGCGCGGCTCGGTGGGGGCGATCCGCGCGCGGAGGTCGGCCGCCGGCAGGTAGCCGGTGTCGGCCATCCCCAGCGGGCGGCAGATCCGCTCACGGACCTGGTCGGCGAGCGGGCGCCCCGAGAGCGTGGCGACGAGCTGGCCGAGGAGGATGAAGTTGACGTCGGAGTAGATGAAGCGCTCGCCGGGGGGGGCGAGCGGCTCGAGCTCCATGATCTTCTCCAGCGCCTTCTCCGGTCCGTCGGCGTAGTCGGCCAGCGCGTTGTCGGCGATCAGGCCGCTGGAGTGGACGAGCAGGTCGCGGACGGTGATCTTCTCCTTGCCCTTGGCGGCGAACGCCGGGAAGTGGCTGGCGACGGTGTCGGAAAGGCGCAGTTTCCCCTCGTCGACCAGCTGCATGATCGCCGTCGCGGTCGCCACCGGCTTGGTGAGCGAGGCGAGGTCGAAGATCGTGTCGACCGTCATCGGCTCGGCGGCGGGCGCCGCCTGCCGCTCGCCGATCGCCTCGAGCCAGGCGATCCGGCCGCCCCGGCCGATGCATACGACGCAGCCGGGGAGATTGCCCGCCGTGATCTCGGCCTCGACGAGCGGGCGGATCGCCCGCAGCCGCTCGGCGTCCAGCCCGACGGCCTCCGGGGCGGCCACGGCCGGTGTCTGTGCCGCCGCCATGCCCGCCAGCGCCGTCGCTGCCAGCCCGCCCATCACCACGAGAGCTCGTGCGATCATCCGTCCGTCCTCCGGGGAAACACCGCCGCCGCCGCCATGCCGGCCACGATCGTCGCCGTCGCGCCGACCAGCGCGTACCACGGCCAGGCAATCTTGATTCCCTGCAGGGGCAGCACGAATTGCACGGTCAGCAGGGCCGCGAGGCCGACGGCCGCCCCGACGAGCGCGGCCGCCTCGCCGACGCGCCGCGTCGCCACGCCGAGGGTGAACACGCCGAGGAGCAGCCCCGCCGAGTAGCCGGCGATCGTCAGCGCCCGGCTGACGACCGTGGCGTCGACGCGCGCCGCGGCGATGCCGACGGCGATCTGCACCACGCCGAACGCCACGGTCAGCCAGCGCGTCAGCGCCAGCGCCCTAGCGGCCGACAGCGGCGCCGTGCGCCCGGCCACCGCGCGGAGCGGCAGCCAGAGGTCGTGGATCATCGACGACGCCGAGGCGTTGAGCGAGCTGGCGATCGTCGACATCGCCGCGGCAAGAATCGCCGCCAGGAGCACGCCGATGAGGCCGGTGTCGGCCGGGAAGTGACGGATGATGAACGTCGCGAACACCTCGTCGGGGCGGGCCGGGGCGGCCTCGCCGCCGAGGTGGTGGAACGCTGCGAGGAGCACGCCGATACCGAGGAACAGCGCGAACTGGAGGAACACGACCACGCCGCTGGTCACCAGCGCCCGGGCGGCGTCGCGCTGGCCGCGGGCGCTCAGGTAGCGCTGGACCATCATATGGTCGGTGCCGTGGGTGCCGAGGCTGAGGACGGCACCGCCGACGAGCCCGGCCCAGAACGTGTAGGGGTTCGCCGGATCGAGCGAGAAGTCGAACACGCGCAGCTTGTCGCCGGCGGCGGCGAACTCCCGTGCCGCCGGCCAGCCACCCGGGATCCGCGCCACGATCACGAACACCGCCACGATCCCGCCGAACAGGTAGATCACCAGCTGCAGGCAGTCGTTCCAGACCACGCTCCGCAGACCGCCGAGCACGGTGTAGAGGATCGTCACCGCGCCGGTCACGACCACGCTCCAGGCCAGCGGCATCCCGCTGAGCTTGTGGAACACCAGCGCCGCGAGGAACAGCCGCAGCCCGTCGCCGAGCGTCCGGGCGACGAGGAACAACTGCGCCGCGGCGCGCTGGACGGCCGGGCCGAAGCGGTCGCGGAGCACCTCGTGGGCGGTGTTGAGCTCGCCGCGAAAATAGAGCGGAAGGAGGAAGCGGACGATCGCCAGCCGCCCCAGCATGTAGCCCAGGGGGAGCTGGAGAAAGCGCATCCCGGCAGCCCCGAAGCTCTCGCCGGGCACGCTCAGCACCGTGGCGGCGCTGGTCTCGGTGGCGACGATCGATCCGAGGATCACCCACCACGGCAGGTCGCGGTCGCCGAGCAGGTAGGCGTCGAGCGTCTTGGTCTTGCCGCCGGCGACCAGGCCGATGCCGATCGCCGACGCCAGGAAGGCGACGAGCACGGCGATGTCGACCGGGCCGAGCATGGGGTCCTCGCGTCGGGTCCACCACGGGCCGACGCTCGGCCGCCCTGGCCGCGAGCGCCGGCGGGCTCCGCGGCGACGGTGAGCGGGGAGTATAGTGTCGCCCATGCGTCCGCTCGCCACCGAGGCGGTCAATCCCGCCTCCGCCGCCATCGACTCGCTCGACGCCTGGGGGATCGTCGGCGTGATGGTCGCCGAAGACGCGCGCGTCGCCCCGGCCGTGGCGCGCGAGGCGGAGGCGATCGCCCGGGCGATCGACGCGATCGCCGCCCGGCTCCGCGCGGGGGGCAGGCTCGTGTACCAGGGTGCCGGCACGTCGGGGCGACTGGGCGTGCTCGATGCCAGCGAGTGTCCGCCGACGTTCAGCACGCCCCCGGAGATGGTCGTCGGTCTGATCGCCGGCGGGCCGACGGCGCTGACGCGCGCGATCGAGGGGGCGGAGGACCGGCCGGAGCTGGCCGTCGCCGATCTCGACGGGATCGGCTTCGGTCCCGGCGACGTGCTCGTCGGGATCGCCACCAGCGGGCGGACGCCGTACGTGCTCGGCGGGATCGAACACGCCCGGCGGCGCGGGGCGTTCACGATCGGCGTCGCCTGCTCGCCCGATTCGGCGCTCGCCGCCGCCGCGGACCTGGCGATCGTGCCGCTGGTCGGCCCCGAGGTGATCGCCGGATCGACACGGCTCAAGGCGGGGACGGCGACGAAGCTCGTCCTCAACATGCTGTCGACCGGCGCGATGATCCTCCTCGGCAAGACCTACGGCAACCTGATGGTCGACCTCCGCGCCACCAACTCCAAGCTCCTCGACCGTAGCCGGCGGATCGCCGCCCGGCTCACCGGGGTCGACGACGCGGCCGCCACCGAGCTCCTCGTGCGGCACGACGGCGAATTGAAGACGGCGATCGTCGCCGCGCGGCGCGGTGTGTCGACCATGGAGGCGCGGCGCCTCCTCGCCGCAGCCGGCGGCCAACTCCGCGGCGCGATCGGCACCGATCCGGTGCCGCGGCCCACCGCCGCGAGCCCCGATCTCGTGATCGGCGTCGACGGCGGCGGCAGCGGCTGCCGCGCGGTCGTCGGCCGCGTCGCTGCCGGCGAGCTCACGGTCCTCGGGCGCGGGAGCGGCGGCCCGGCCAACCCGCGGGCGATCGGCGGACCGGCGGCGGCCGCGAACATCCGCGCCGCCGTGGTGCAGGCATTCGCCGCGGCGGGGGTGCCGGCGGCCCCCGCGGCGCGCGCCTGCCTCGGCCTCGCGGGGGCGGGGCGCACCGACGATGCGGCCGCGGTCGCCGCGGCGCTGGCCGACGTGGCGACGGTGGTCACGGTCGTGACCGACGCCGATCTGCTCCTCGGCGACGCGGCGCCGGGCGCGGTGGTGGCGCTGATCGCCGGCACCGGCTCGATCGCCGTCGCCCGGGCCGCCGACGGCACGCTCGACCGAGCCGGCGGATGGGGCGCGGTGTTCGGCGACGAGGGGAGCGGCTGGTGGGTCGGGAGGGAAGCGCTGGCGGCCGTCACGGCGGCGGCCGATGGGCGCGGTCGAAACACGGCGCTCACCGCGCGGCTGCTGTCGCGCTATGGCGTCGATCGCCCCGGGCTCCTCGCCGCGGCGCTCTCGGGACCGGCCTTGCCGCGCGATCGGGTGGCGGCGGCGGCGATCGACGTCGTCGCCGCCGCGGCCGCCGGCGACGGCGTCGCAGTGCGGATCCTCGAGGCCGCCGCCACCGAGCTGGCGGCGCTCGTCCTCGCCGTCGAGCGCCGCCGGCCGGTGGCGGCAGCGCCATGGTGCCTCCGTCTGGCAGGCGGGCTCCTCGTCCATGCGCCGAGCCTCGCCGACGCGGTGACGGCGCGGCTGCGGCAGGAGGGGCGGCCGCCGGCGCGGGTCGAGGTGGTCGCCGACGCGGCCCTCGAGGCGGCGCGGATGGCACGGCGGGCCATGGCGCCTCGGCGCGACGGGTGAGTCACGGCCGCGCGGAGGCGCCCATGCTCTTCGGCATCGACCGGTTGCTCGCCGAGCGGCCGCTCCGCGAGCGCCTCCGCGGCAAGGCTGTCGGCGTCGTCGCCCACCCGGCGAGTGTCACGGCCGACGGGACGCACACGCTCGACGCCCTGGTCGCCGCGGGGATCGACGTCGTGGCGGCGTTCGGACCGCAGCACGGCCTGCGCGGCGAGAAACAGGACAACATGCGCGAATCGGACGACTTCCGTGACCCGCGCCTCGGGATCCCGGTCCACAGCCTGTACGGCACGGTGCGGCGGCCGACCGCCGCGCAGGTGGCCGAGTGCGACGTCCTCCTCGTCGATCTCCAGGACGTCGGCTGCCGCGTCTACACGTTTCTGACGACGCTCCGCTCCGTGCTCGAGGAGGCGGCAGCCGCGCGGCGCGCCGTGTGGGTGCTCGATCGGCCGAATCCGGCGGGACGGGCCGTGGAGGGATTCGTGCTCGAGCCCGGGCAGGAGAGCTTCGTCGGAGCGGGGCCGCTACCGATGCGCCACGGGCTCACGCTCGGGGAGGCGGCCGGTTGGTTCGTGGCGCGGCTGCGGCTCGGCGTGGAGTGGGAGGTCGTCCGCCTCGAGGGGTGGCGGCCGGAGGACGGCCCTGGCTTCGGGTGGCCCCTGGGAACGCGCTCGTGGGTCAATCCGAGCCCCAACGCCGCCAGCCCGTGGATGCCGCGCTGCTATCCCGGGACCGTGCTCCTCGAGGGCACGCACCTCTCCGAGGGGCGCGGGACGACCAGGCCGCTCGAACTGTTCGGCCACCCGGCGCTCGACGGCCACGAGTGGGCCGCGGAGATCGCCCGCCTCGCGCCGGAGTGGCTCGGCGGCTGCCGGCTGCGCCCCTGCTGGTTCGAGCCGACGTTCCACAAGCACGCCGGCCGCCTCTGCGGCGGCCTGCAGATCCACGTCGACGACGGCGCCTACGATCCGGCGCGGTGCCGACCGTGGCGGATCGTCGCCGCGGCGCTCAAGGCCTTCCGCCGGCTCCGCCCCGACGAGCCGCTGTGGCGGGATTCCGCCTACGAATACGAGTTCGAGCGGCTCGCGATCGACGTCATCGACGGTGGGCCACGGCTCCGCCGGTGGGTCGACGACCCGTCCGCCACGGCCGCCGATCTCGATCGCCTCGCGCGCCCCGAGGAGGACGCGTGGGCCGACGAGCAGGCGTGTCGGCTTCTCTACGCCGACGGCCCGGCGGCCCCGGGGCGCGGCTGAGCGGCTTCGCCCCGGGCCACGCGGTCGGCAACGGCGAGATCGGCGGTGACGTTGCAGGCCGTGGCGGCGATGTCGGGGACGAAGTCGACCGCCAGCAGGAGGCCGAGCGGTTCGACGGGAAGGCCGAGCGACTGGACCAGCGGCAGCGACGTGGAGAGGAGGCTCGCCTGCCCCGGCAGGCTCACCGCCCCGAGGCTGATCACGACCGCCAACGGGATCGCGACGGCCAGCGCCGTCGGCTCGAGGACCTTGCCTTCGGCCCAGGCGATGAAACTCGCCATCGTCAGGTACTGCGCCGGGCTCGTGATCCGGAACAGCGACACCGCCAGCGGGAGGACGATCCCGCTCACCGTCGGCGGGCAGGCTAGCCCGCTCGCCGCGCAGTCGAGCATCGTGGGGAGCGTCGCCAGCGAGCTCTGCGTGCCGGCGGCGACGGCCTGGGCGGGGAGGATCGCGGCGGCGAACCGGGCGAGCCCCGCTCCCCCGCCGGCGGCGACGACGTACACGAGCAGGGCGATCGCCGCGTAGACCGCCAGTAAGACCCCGACGTACAGCCCGAGGGCCCCGAGGGCGGCGCCGCCGGCGCCGGCCGTGACCGGGAGCACCAGTGCCGCGGCGCCGAGCGGCGCCAGGACCAACAGCCAGCGGACGATCACGAGCATCGCCTCGGCGACACCGCGGGCGACGGCGAGGATCGGCTCGCGCCGCTCGGCTTGCAGTCGCGTGAGTGCAGCGGCGAAGCAGAGCATGAACACCACCACCGGCACGACGCTGCCGCCGGCCAGCGCCGCGAACAGGTTGCGCGGCACGAGCGCCGCCACGCCGTCGGGCGCCGGACCGGCCGTCTCGAGCGCCGGGGACTGGGAGCGGAGCGTGGCGACCAGCCGCGCGTCGGGCGCCACCAGGCCGAACAGCAGCGGAGCGAGCACCGCCCCGACGATCGCTCCGGCCAGCGCCAGCACGACCATCAACGCCAGTGCCCGCCGCGCGATCCGGCCGCTGGCGACGGCGCTGGCCTCGTTGACACCGACGACGAGCATCGCGCTGACCAGGGGCAGGACCGTCATCTGCAGGCCCGACAGCCAAGCCCGACCGATCGGCAGCGCCCCGGCGACGACGGTGTCGGACCATCCCGCCGGCAGCCGTCCGAGGAGGAGCCCCGCGAGCCCGCCGGCGAGCAGCCCGAGAAAGACGCCGGCCGCGGCTCTCATCGGGCAGCCCCCGGCGCCCGCGGCACGGGAAGGCCCCATCCCGCGAGCCGCTGCGCTTCGGCCTGCGGGAGCAGCGCGAACAGCGGTCGGGCGTCGGCGCGGAGCCAGGCGAGAAGTGTGCGGAGGTCGCGCTCGGCGAATCCGGTGCAGCCCGAGGTCGGCACACCCGGGCCGGCGACGACGTGGCCGAAGATGCAGCTCCCCATCCCGGCCGTGCCCCGGGGATTGTGGCCGATCATGAAGCCGATCGCGTATTGCCCGTCGGCCGTCGGCGCGAGGTCGCGGCGCATCTGCTCGGTGCTGCCGACGACGGCAGCGTCACCGACGTCGCGGCGGTTGACCGTGCGGTTGTAGAGCGGCGATGCGGGCACGTCGATGCACCAGTCGTCGCCGTCGAGCGGGCGGTACGCGAGCCCGGTGTCGAGCGCCGGTGCCGCGCCGAACGCCGCACCGATCGCGAACACTCCCGCCGGCGAGCGGCCGTCCCCCTCGCGCTTCGCCGGACCCTCGAGGCCTTCGTGGTGGAGCCCCAGGCCCCAACCGCATCCCGCGCGGCCGACGGTCACGGATCCCGACCCGGCCTCCGTCCAGGCGCTCCCGGGCTGTCGGCCGAGCCAGGTGGCGACGCCGTTGGTCGCCTCCCACGAACGAGTCACCACGACCACCACCTGCCGCACCGACTCGTCGGCGACCGCAGCGCGCGCCTGCGCCGTCAGCCACCAGGTGGCGTTGACGGCGAGCAGCGCACGGCGGGAAACGGAACGTCGCGGCGGCATCGGGATCACGACTCGCGCTCGAGGAAAGTGGGGAAGAGCTTACCGCGACCGGGTCGGGGGCATTTCTCGGCGCCATCCGGGAGAACCGGCTGCCGCCCGATTGACGCCCCGGCCGGCCCGGTGATACTCCCGGGACAGTCGCGGTCGGACGGACCGGCCGCGAGCTCGAGCGGCTGAAGGAGCGTGGCATGGCCGGGCAAGGACCTGCCGACCGACCCCGGAGGCGGATGGTGCTGCTCACCGAGGGCCACTGCGCCGATCCGGTGATCGCCAAGACGGCCTCCTGCCTCCTCCGCTACTGCCCCGACGAGGTCGATGCGATCCTCGACGCCACGGCGGCGGGGCGCACCGCCGCGGTCGTGCTCGGCGTCGGCGGGGCGATCCCGGTGATCGGCCGGCTCGCCGACGCACCCCACGCGACGCATCTGGTGATCGGCATTGCCCCCCCCGGCGGCCGCGTTCCCGACGCCTGGCGGCCGGTCCTGCTCGAGGCGCTCGGCCGCGGGATGACGGTCGTCTCCGGCCTCCACGACTTCCTCGGCGATGATCCCACCTTGGCCGCCGCCGCGGCGCGGCATGGCGCCCGGATCGTCGACGTCCGCCGCAACGACGAGCGCGACGTCGCCTCGCGCCTCGGGATCCGCGAGGAGTGCACGCGGATCCTCACGATCGGGACCGACTGCTCGATCGGCAAGATGGTCGCGGCGGTCGAGCTTGCGCGCGGCCTCGGCCGCCGCGGGGTCGACGCCAAGTTCGTCGCCACCGGCCAGACGGGGATCATGGTCGAGGGGGACGGCTGCCCGATCGACCGCGTGATCGCCGACTTCGTCAACGGCGCCGTCGAGAAGCTCGTCCTCGCCAACCAGCACCACGACGTGCTCGTCGTCGAGGGGCAGGCGACGATCACCCACCCGCGCTATTCGGGCGTGTCGCTCGGCCTGCTCCACGGGGCGATGCCGCACGGGATGATCCTCGTCCACGAGCCGGGGCGGGTTCACCACGGCGGGCTGCCGCACGTGGCGCTGCCGTCGCTGGAACGCGTGATCGCCGCCTACGAGACGATGGCGGAGTTCTCCGGCGGCGGAAAGGTGATCGCCGTCGCCCTCAACACGCGCTCGCTCGACGCTGCCGCGGCCGCCGCGGAGCGCCGATCCATCGCCGATCGGCTCGGCCTGCCGACGGCCGATCCGGTCCGCGACGGCAGCGACGACCTCGTCGCCGCGGTCGAACGGCTCCGTCGAGAGCGTGGGGCTGCGCCCCGGGGAGGATCGGCATGACCACCGGGATCACGCTCGCCCACTCGCGCTTCGAGCTGCCGCTGCGGCACGTGTTCACGATCGCGCGCGGCAGCGTCGCCGTCCAGGAGACGTTCGTCGTCCAGCTCGGCGAAGGGGGCGAGCGCGGGTACGGCGAGGCGACCACCAACCCGTTCTACGGGCAATCGATCGGGCGGATGGCGGCCGCGGCCGAGCGTGTCCGGCCGATCCTCGCGGGGGCGACGACGGACGATCTCGACGCGACGCTCGCCCGTGTCGCCGCGGCGCTGCCCGACGAGCCGTTCGCACGCTGCGCCCTCGACATGGCGCTCCACGACCTCGCCGCGAGGCGCGCGGGGCAGGGCCTGGCGGCGTGGTGGGGCCTCGACCGGTCGCGCGGGCCGGTCTCCAACTTCACCATCGGCATCGACACGATCGCCGTGATGTGTGAAAAGCTCGCCGCCGCCGCCGACTGGCCGATCTACAAGATCAAGCTCGGCACCGCCGACGACCTGGCGATCGTCCGCGAATTGCGCCGTCACACCGACCGGCCGTTCCGCGTCGACGCCAACTGCGGCTGGTCGGCCGAGCAGGCGATCGCCCTCTCGCGCCCGCTCGCCGACCTCGGGGTCGAGTTCATCGAGCAGCCGCTGCCACCGGGCGATCCTGTCATGGCGGAGGTCTTCCGGCGCTCGGCCCTGCCCGTGTTCGCCGACGAGAGCTGCGCCGCGGAAGGCGACGTCGACGGCTGCGCGGGGCGGTTTCACGGGATCAACATCAAGCTGGTGAAGTGCGGCGGGCTGGCGCCGGCGCGGCGGATGATCGCCCGGGCGCGCGATCTGGGCCTGGCGGTGATGGTCGGCTGCATGACGGAGTCGACCGTCGGCATCTCGGCACTGGCGCAGCTCGTCCCGCTCCTCGATCACGTCGACATGGATGGCGCGGCCTTGCTCGCCGCCGACATCGCCAGCGGCGTGCGCGTGGTCGCGGGGCGGGCGACGTTTCCCGACCGCACCGGGACCGGTGTGGAATTGCTCGGCGGCGCGCTGTCGACGACGAGCCGGGCGGACGGAACCTGAGGGAGGGGGCGATGACGCGCCGACATGGTTCGCCGTGGATCCCGCGGCCGTGGTGGGCGGGCCCCGTCGTCGCCGCCGTGGCCCTCGTGACGTGGGGCACGTCCTTCGGCGCCGAGTCGGCCGACACCCTCGAAGACGCACTCTTGCCGCTGATCACCGCCCACGAGGGGCGGGTGGCGATCGCCGTCGAGCACCTCGGCACCGGCGAGCGCTACGCGCTCCGCGCCGACGAGCCGATGCCGACGGCGAGCCTGGTCAAGCTGCCGGTGATGCTCGCCGCGTACCGCGCCGTCCGCGACGGGAAGGTAGCGCTCGGCGAGCGGATCACGCTGGCGGCGGCCGATCGCGTGCCCGGGTCGCGCGTCGTCGACCTCCTTTCGGACGGCGCCGAGCTGGCGCTGGTCGATTGGATCCGGATGATGATCGCCGCCAGCGACAACACCGCCACCAACCTCGTCGTCGAGCGGATCGGCCGCCCGGCGACGACGGCGCTGATGGCCGAGCTCGGGCTCGGCGAGGTCCGGCTCAATTCGCTCGTCTACCGGCGCGACACCTCGCTCGACCCCGAGCGCAGCCGGGCGTACGGGCTGGGGAGCGGGACGGCGGCGGAATTCGTCCGGCTCCTGGCGATGCTCGAGCGCCGCGAGCTCGAGGCCCGGGGGATCGTGCCGGTCGGTGCCACGCCGGTGATCATCGGCCATCTGCTCGCCTGCGACGACGCGCGGATGGTGCCACGCGAGCTCCCGCGCGGCTGGCGCTGCGCCCACAAGACCGGCGGTGTGTCAGGGTCGCGCACCGACGCCGGCCTGCTGCTCGGGCCCGCCGGGCCGGTCGCCTACTGCCTGCTGACGACCGACAACAAGGACCGGCGCATCGACGGTGGCGCGGCGGAGGATCTCGCCGCCGCCTGCGGCAGGGAGATCGCCGCGTATTTCTCGGCGCGGCATGCCGAGGACCGCCCTGCCGCGCCGCAGGAGCTCGGCGAAGGGGCCACCGGCGTGCTCGTCGAGGAGCTGCAGCGTTCGCTCAACGCCCGCCTTCCGGCGGCCGAGCGGCTCGGCGTCGACGGCGACTTCGGGCCGGCCACGGCAGCCGGCGTGAGGCGATTTCAGGCGCTCGCCGAGCTGCCCGTCACCGGGCGCGTCGACTCGGCGACGTGGCGCGCGCTGGGACCGCTTCTGACCGCTGAGCCACCCCTGCCGGCGCCCGCAGAGGTCAACGGCCAGACGCTCCCTGTCGCGGAGGCCGACCGCCCCGGTGCGCCACCGCAGACGACGGCGCCGGCGTGGGTGATCGTCGACGCCGCCGACGGCCGGATCGTCGCCGGCAAGGAGCCCGATGCCAGACGGTCGCCCGCGAGCATCACCAAGGTGATGACCGCACTGGTGGTGTTGCGGATGGCCGAGGAGCGTCCCGGACTGCTCGACGAGACGATCACGGTCTCGACCCGCGCGGGTCAGGAAACCGGCTCGAGCGCGGCGCTGCGGCCGGGCGACCGGCTGGGCGTGGGGGAGATGCTCTACGGCTTGATGCTGCCGTCGGGCAACGACGCCTCGGTGGCGCTCGGCGAGCACGTCGGTGCCCATCTCCCCGACCCGGGTGCCGGCGCCGGGAAGGCGACCGATCCCCTCGACCGGTTCGTCGCGCGGATGAACGCGACCGCCGCCGAGCTCGGCCTCTCGGCCACGGGCTACCGCAACACGCACGGCAAGACCGAATCTGGCCACGAGACGACGGCCGTGGAGATCGCGAAGCTCGTGCGCGTCGCGATGGGGCTCGAACGCTTCCGCACGATCGTCGCCACCCGGCAGCGCGGCGCGACGATCGAGTCGGTCGACGGCTACCGGCGCGACGTCGTCTGGACCAACACCAACCGCCTCCTCCCGATCGCCGGCTACGCCGGGGTCAAGACCGGCACCACGACCGCGGCCGGCTGCTGCCTCGCCGCCTGGGGGAAGCGCGACGGCCGCGAACTGGTGGTCGTCGTCCTCGGATCGACTTCGTCTGACGCCCGCTACGTCGACGCGCGCAACCTGTTCGCCCACGGATGGGCGGTGACCGGCGCTGCCGAGTGACACCCGCCCCTGGTCACCGCGCGGGGGATGGCGGCAGGTAGCGCTGCACGACGGTGACGGCCTCGACCACGCTCCGGCCGTCGTCACGCAGCAGTGGTTCGAGCGGCGAGATGACGACCGAATTGGTCGGCAGCCGCCGCGGGCGGCCGTCGGGGCCGCGCACCGTGGCGGCGTGGGAGTCGTGGATGATCCAGGGGCCGCCTCCGTCGTGGCCGATGACCATCATCACGTGTCCGGGGACGTGGACGAGATCACCCGGCTCGAGCGCTCCCAGCAGCTTTAGCCGCGCCTCCCGGTCGGCGTGGGGCGCGACCGCCGTCCGGCCGAACGACGCCGTGCAGGCGGCCTGGTCGCGGCTGTTGCGCGGGATGACGAGCCCGAGGCTGCGGTAACACTCGCCGACGAATCCGCTGCAGTCGCGGCCCCCGCCACGGTGGCCCCAGCAGTAGCGCTCGCCGAGGAACTTGAACGCCTGGCGGAGGAGATTGGCCCGACTCGCCGGGAGCGGCCCGGGATGGGAGTCGGCGCCGCGGGGCAGCAGCGCGGGGGGGAGCACGAGCTTGCCGTCGGCGCCGCGCGACGGGAATCGGACGACGGTCGCCGCGAGCGTCCCCTGGCCGGCGAGGGGCTGGCCGAGCGGCCAGTCGGTCACCTCGGGAAGCGACACCCCCATGTCGACGACGATCTCCTCGGCCGCGCCGGCCGGTGGGGCCACGACCACCCGCGCGGTGGGGCCGGTGACGACGCGCCTCGGCTGGCTCCCCGCGAAGCCGAGCACCGTCGTGCGCTCTCCCTCTGCAAGTGCCGCGCCGGCGACCCAGGCGGCGTAGTGCGGGGCGACGACGAAGGCATAGCGGCCGTCGGCGCTGGTGTGGAGGATCGCCACCGGCGTGCCGGGAAACAGCGCCGATTCCTGGAACCGGTCGATGTCGGTGTCGGTGGGTTTGGCCCGCCCCGGGAGATCGGTGGGAAACGTCCGCAGGTCGGCCCGGCGGACCGCGAGGGCGAACCGCGGCGCGACCTCGGCGGGGATCGCGTCGCGGGCCACGAGCGTCTCGAGGTCGGGCACCGCGGCGGTGGGATCGGCGACGACGGGGAGGGCCTTGTTTCCCGCCGCCACGCCGGTGATCAGCGCCAGGACCTCGTCGCGCGACAGCCGTTCCGGCAGCCGCGCGAGGTCGTGGAGGCCGGGCCCGGCGGCGAGGACCGCGGCGTTCTGCCGGGAGACGGCCGCGGCATCGAGCAGCACCGTGTCACAGGCCGCGGCCCGGTCGATCCAGAATGCCGCGGTGAGCCGTTCGGCCGGGATCGTGTCGGGAAATGGCGTGCCGGTGCCGACCGGCGGCTCCGTCGCCACAGCGACGGCACTCAGCAGGCCGCCGGTGGCGAGGGCCATGGCCAGGAGGCATCGTGCGACGCTCATGACGCGGCTCCGGCGAGGGGGGAAAGCAGGGCCGTCAGACCGATCCCCGCCCAGGTTCCGAGAAGATAGCCGAGCAGCGCGAGGAGCACCGCGACGGGCACGAGCTCGCGGCGGTGCGCGGCGGCCAGGAGGGGCGTCGATGCGATCCCGCCGACGCTCGCCAGCGACGCGATCCCCACCAACGCCAGTTCGAGGCCGAACGCGCGAGCGGCAGCGGCGAGGAGGAGGCCGTGGATCGCCAGCGCCGTGAAGCCGACCGCGACGAGCCAGCCGACGGCTGCGAGCCCCTGCACGTCGCCGGCCGATGCCAGGGAGACGACGGCGACCGCCAACAGCGCTGCCCCGACCCCGCCCGCTCCCGGAATCCGTGCCAGCGGCGTGGGTGCCACCGCCAGGCCGGCGAGGGAGACCAGCAGGAGCGTCCAGGTGGCAGGCGTCAGCGGGCCGTCAGCCGGCAGGTGCGGTGCCGCGAGCGCGGCGGCGTTGCCCACGGTCAGCGCGGCTGCCAACCAGAGCAGCGCATGGCCCGGCGTGGTCGGACCCGACGGCTCGTCGACCGGTGTGGGCACGGCGATGCGGGCCGCGCCGCTCCAGCGGTCGAAGCGGTCCGCGAACGGCACCGTCGCGAACAGCAGGGCGACCCACGCGGCATAGCAGATCGTGTCGACGACCAGTGCCGCCCCCACCATCGCCGGCGCGGCTCCGGTGGCCTGACCGACCGCGTACAGGTTGGCCGTTCCCCCGACCCAACTCCCCGCCAGGCAGCCGACGGCCTGCCAGCCCTGTGGCGGCAGCAGGCCGTGCCAGACGCGCCAGGCCACGCCGAGTCCGAACACGATCGAGCCGGCTGCGCAGGCAAACGCCGCCAACGCCCGCGGCCCGAGGCCGAGGATCCCACGCAGGTCGCACTGCACCATCAACAGAAACACCAGCGCCGGGAGCAGCCGGGCAGACGCTTCGCGACGAACCTCGGCGATCCCCGGAACGTCGGCCCAGGCCCCCGCCATGGCCAACAGCGTGGTGGCGACATATGACCAGACGATCGGGGGCACGACCGCGAATGGCCTCGGCCACCGAGCGGCAAGAACGGGGAATAGTCCGGCGAGAGCCAGGACCGCGGCGGCGAATCCGGCGGCGGAATCGATCATGGAGGGAGCATAGCGAGGAGGACGCTGGTCCCACGAGCGGCCATGCGCCTGCACTGGCAGGCCCGGCGAAACCACCCCGGTTGGTCGCAAACCGACGCAATTCGCGATGCTTCTTCCAGGGCCGCGGTCGAGGACGTTGATCACCGGGGCTGTCGCTCCCTGAAAGTTTGCGGCTTTTCCCGGAACGGGCTAATCTCCCAGGGTCCAGAAGGGAGGCACCACCCCGGTTGCGGGTGGCTCTTCAGGTTCGGTGAATCGATCCGTCTCATCCCTGTCCGTCGGCGTGATTCGTCGCTGGTGACATCGGCCGATCATGCGTTCCCCATCGATTCCATCATCATCTTCGCGGAGAGATCCCATGTCCTCGTCCCGGGCCCGCGGCGGTTTCACGCTCGTGGAACTGCTCGTCGTGATCGCGATCATCGGCACTCTCGTCGGCCTGCTCCTTCCGGCCGTCCAGGCCGCCCGTGAGGCGGCCCGGCGGTCGAGTTGTGCCAACAACATGCGGCAGTGCGGCTTGGCAGCCCTCAACTACGAGAGCACCAACAAGACGCTGCCTCCGAATCGGCATTCAAAGGTGCTCCCGAACGCCAGTGGTGTTCCGACGACGTATTCGTCCGGGGCGGTGCCACAGGTATTGATCCTCCAGTACCTCGAGGAAGCGAATCGCTACCAACTCTTCGACCTCAACTACAACGTGAACAGCGACGCGGCGATCGCCCCGGGCATCCCGGCCAAGGTCGGAGCCAATTCCCGGGCCCGGCTTCAGGACGTGGCGTCGTACATCTGCCCGAGCGACCAGTCGCCGAACAACTACTTCGGCGCCGGCCGCAACAACCTGATGGCATGCACCGGGGGCGCCAACCAGCGCGGCGGAACGCCGATCGACGGGATCTTCGCGATGCCGTTTCCCGGGGCGGCAGCATCGGCCTCGTCGGCACAGGGTGGCCCGGCCGGCACGGCGCTCAAGGGGTATCGCACGGCGCAGGTCCCCGACGGCCTGTCGAAGACGGCGATGTTTGGTGAGGTGATCCGCGGTACGAAGACCTGGAACGATACCAATCAGTACGACAACACCACGGCCTTCAATTCGACCACCGCGTGGACGGTCGCCCAGGCGATGGACGGCCGCACCATTCCCCAGTGCCTTCCCAACGGCAACACGACGACATCGAGCTGGATCCGCTATACCGGGCATCAGTACTATCGCGACCTGCCCTACACGTTCTCGTTCAGCACGACGCTGCCGCCGAACTGGAATCGCAAGGTCTCCGACCTCACCCAGCAGCGCTACAACTGCGGCACGACGTCGTTCACCGTCGCGCACATCGCGGCATCGAGCTACCATCCGGGGGGTGCGATGATCGGCTACGCCGACGGATCGACCCGGTTCGTGTCCGACGACGTCGACTTCGCCGTGTGGCAGGCCACCGGCAGCCGCGAAGGGGGCGAGAACGTTTCCCTCGAGTAACCGTGCCGTCGTGTGCGATCGTCTCGCAGGGCCCCGACTTCGGCGTTGCCGTGGCAGCGCTTCGAGGATGACCGCGCCGAGGGAGGAAGACAGATGACGTCCGTTTCAGCCGCTCGCTGCCGTTCGCCGTGGTCATTCGCGGCCCTTGTCACCTCCATGGCGATCGCGGCGGCAGGATGCAGTGGCGGCGGGGGACCGAAGGACCCGGCGACCGCCGGCCCGAAGCCCAATGACGGGCTCCAGGACCTCAAGACCCTGCTCGACGCCGTCAAGTCGGGGCAGCAGAAGGCCCCGAAGTCAGCCGCCGAGATGGCGGCGATCGAGCCGATGTACCCAGCGGCCGGGGCGTTTATCCAGAACGGCTCGATCGAGTACGTCTGGGGGACGGCACTCGCATCCGGGCCCGATGCCGGGAAGCGGATGGTGGGCTTCGAGACGAAGGCCGCGAAGGAGGGGGGCTTCGTGCTCCTCCAGGACGGCACGCTCAAGGAGGTGTCGGCGGCGGATTTCGCTGGGCTGGAGAAAGCCAAACCCTGACCGTGGCGCGGCGGCTGCCGCTCAGGTCAGGCCGTACCGCAGCGCCCACAGCGCTGCCTGGGTGCGGTCAATCAACGCCGTCTTGCGGAGCACCGCTTGGACGTGCTCCTTCACCGTCTCGATGCTGATCCCGAGGTCCGCGGCGATCTCGAGATTGCTGCGGCCCCCGGCGATCAGCCGGAGGACGCCCGTCTCCCGGGACGTCAGCCCCGACTCGCTTCCGGGAGCCAGCTCGCCGCCACCGTCTTTCGAGCGCCGTTGGCCGCCGAGGCCGTGGTCGGCTTCGCCATCGACCACCCGCGAGAGCGCCGCGACGAGGTCCGCGATCGGCACCGACTTGAGGACGTAGGCCCGGGCGCCCGCGGCCGCGGCCCGGCTCACGTAGGCGCGGGGCGCGAAGGCGGAGAAGACGACGATGCGCGCCCGGGGGGCGGCGTTGCGGAGCGCCGGAATCGCGGCCAGCCCGTCGTGGTCACCGAGCCGCGCGTCGAGAAGGATCACGTCCGGTGCCGAGTCGGCGGCCGCACGGATCGCGCTGTCGGCGTCGGCGACCGTCCCGACGACCTCGAACCCGGCGCCGTCGAGGACGCTCCGGCATCCGAGGTGGACCAATTCATGGTCGTCGACGACGAGCACCCGGATCGCCATGCGCGCACCCCCACGGCACTCGGTGCCGCGCGAGCGCAGCCGCGCGCGGACCCCGAACCCCGAAGAAAAGTCCCCACCACCCGGGCAGAGATATACTCCGGCCTTCGGGCACTCTGCAAGTCGGCCGGTTCGTGCCCCGTGGCCACCCCTGCGGCTCTCCGATGACCGTCGCCGACCCGATCGTCGTCAGTCGGCAGGCGGGGGTGATGGTGGTGGCGAAACCGCCCGGGCTGCCGACGCAGGCGCCGCCGGGCATCGACTCGGTCGAGTCCTGGGCGCGCCGGCGCGTGGTCGGTCCCGGCGGGTATCTGGGGATCCCGCACCGTCTCGACCGGGCGGTGTCGGGTGTCTTGCTCCTCGCGGAGACGCCGCGGGCCGCACGGAAGCTGTCGCGGCAGTTCGAGCGACGGCAGATCGCGAAGCGCTACGCCGCGCTGCTTGCCTGTACGGTGGCCGAGTCGCGTCCCCGGCCCGGTGATACCTGGACGGACTGGGTGTGCAAGGTGGCCGACGAACCACGCGCACGGGGCGCGACGGCAGGCGAGCCGGGCGCGCGCGAGGCCGTGACGATCGTGCAGGGAGCGCTGCCCATCTCCGACGATCGGGTCGCCGTGCTCCTCGAGCCCCTCACCGGTCGGATGCACCAGCTCCGGCTGCAGGCGGCACTGCGCGGCACGCCGGTCGTCGGGGACACGCTCTACGGAGGCCCGTCGCTGGACGGGGCGGAATGGCTCGTGGTCGATCACCGTATCGAGCCGATCCTGCTCCACGCCCTCGAGATCACCTGGCGCGATCCCGACGACGACAGTTCTGCCCGGGCCGTGGCACCGCTGCCGTCGTCGTGGCCGGCGGCGATCGCAGCGACGATCGCCCGACTCGTGGAAGTCACTCCGGCAGCCAGCCCCCGTGGATGAGCCACTGCTGCATCCAGGGTGGAGCCCAGGGATTCCATGTCGGGTAGGTGACCGAGAGCACGGACAGCGCGAGGAGCGTCAGCGCCAGCGCCCGTCCGGCCCGGCTCCGTGACAGCCGATCGGCCGCCGGGACGACGGCCGCCACCCACAAGGGAGCGAGCCACAGCGCCCAGCGGAAGCAGCAGACGACGCCGCCATAGTTGCGGTCGATCTTCGGGCGCGTGAGGTAGAAGGCGAGCACGACCGCCGACACCAGGCCGATCGCCATGGCCAGGAGCGTGGACGGTCGCGCGTGGCGGTGCGGAGCGGCCAGCAGCATCAGGCCCGGGACGACGAGCAGCCATGCCGGGGTGAGCGAGAAGATGCCGTGGTGCCCGACGAGCACGTGGAAGGCATACCACGGTGCCGACGCTTCACCACGGTCCACCCCCTTGGGATCGCGCCAGTAACTGGTGAGCACCTTGCCGGAGGGGAGGGTGATCGCGTAGTCGTACCAGTTCGCATCGGGTCCGCCTGCCTCCGCCGGGGCGGTCCCGCGGTGGGAGTAGGCCGGCCAGGGGGTGCCGTGGGCGGCGTGGTTGGCGGCGAGGGCGGCCAGGGCGACCACCGCCGCCGCGGGCACCGCGGCAAACAGCGTCTTCCGCAGGTCGGACACCGCCAAGACCGCGAGGACCGCCGCCGTCCAGGCCAGCGCCGGCAGGTCGAAGGCGGCGGCCAGCGCGGCGGTCAGTCCCGTCGCGGCGAACGTCCCCGGGGCGCGCACCCCGTCGCCGCGGATCCGTTGCACCCCCCAGGCGCTGGCGGCCGTGCAGGCTGCCGCCGGGAGGTGGTTTGTGAAGGCGACGACGAACGTCGAGAGGAGCGTGCCGCAGGCGGCCAGGGCGAACGCGAAGATCCGCCCCCAGTCGGTGGTGCCGAGCCGCTCGACGAGGCGGCACGTGAACACGAGCGTCACCGCCAGCGGCAGCAGGGCGAGGGGAAACAGCAGCATCCGGCCGACTTCGAACGGGTGGTCGCCGAGCGTCCAGCCGGTGAGGCGCGTGAGGATCCAATACGGCACGGTGGCGAGCAGACCGAGCAGCGGCGGCTTGCTCGAGTACAGGCGGAGACGGCCGCTGCCGTCGTCATGGGCGACGGCGTCGATCGTGTCCCATCCCGGCTCACCGACGAGCCCGTCGATCGCGAACGTCCCCTGCTCGACCAGAGCCCGTACCGTCAGCCAGCGGCTCCGATCGTTGGCGGACAGGAACGGGCGCACGAGCCGCTTCTCGCGCTCGATCCGGCTGCGGATCGCGGCCGGGTCGGCCGCTTCGCCATCGGCTTTGGCCTTGGCGACGGCCTCGGCCACGAGACGCTTCTCGAGCCCCCAGCGATCGACGCTCGACACCGCACCGATCCGTCCCGCCGCACCCCCCAGGGCCACCGTCACCAGCACCGCGGCCACGGCGTGGCGCGTCGCCGCCGGAGCGGATGGAGGGGGCGACGGGGCCACCAGCAGCCCGCGGCCGCGGATCCGGCCGGCGACCCGGAGCAGGTCGACCAAGCCGGTGAAGAAGCGACGGACGCCGTATTTCGAGTGTCCACGCAGCCGCGGCCGGTGGTGGACCGGCTCCTCGACGACCCGGTGCCCGGCCGCCGCCGCGAACGCGGCGATGAACCGGTGCATGTCGGGTTCGTCGAGCGGCAGCCCGTGGGCCACCGCCGAATGCATCGCTTTGAGGCCGCAGTTGTGATCGTGGAGCCACAGGCCGGTGACCGCGCCGACGAGGAGGTTGAAGACGCGCGACGGCAGGGTCTTGTGCCAGGGGTCGAGCCGCGGGTGCTTCCAGCCGTTGACCAGATCGGCGCCGGCGTCGAGCCGTGCCAGGAGTCGGGGGATCTCGGCGGGGTCGTCCTGGCCGTCGCCGTCGAGCATCACGACCCGCTCCGCCCGGCAGCGGGAGAAGCCGGCGGCGAGCGCCGCCGACTTGCCCAGGCCAGCAGGCTGGCGGATCCCGGCGACGCGCGGGTCGGCCGCGCCGGCGGCGGTGATCTCCCCCCACGATCCGTCGCTCGAGCCGTCGTCGACGATCCAGGCTTCCCAGGCGAGCCCGGCACCGTCGAGCGCCGTCCGGATCTCCGCCACCAGCGGGGCGATGTTCCCCTCTTCGTTGCGCACCGGGACGACGAGCGAGACGTCCGGCGTGGCCATGGTGGGCAACCAGGAGGTCGTGGGCGGATGCGGCGCGCGACCGGCTCGGGGAAGGCGAGGCGGAGCGGGCAAGGATAGCCGCCCCGGTTCGCGGCCGCCATGCCGACGGCGGTCGGCGCGGCGTGGCGACGGACCGTAGAATCGACGGGCAACGACCCGTGACACGGCTGCTCGGCAGAGGCGGTTCCCCGATGGCGCGCATCATCTCCCTGGCAGTGATCCTCGGCCTCGTCGCCGTGTTCGGGCTGCTGTCGCTGCGGGTGATGTCGAGCTTTCTCCTGCCGCTGCTGCTGGCGGCGATGCTGGTGGTGATCTTCGGGCCGCTCCACCGCTGGCTCCGCGACCGGTTCACCTGCAGCGATTGGGTGGCGGCCGTGGCGACGACCGTGTTCGTGCTGGTGCTGGTGTTCGTGCCGCTGGTGCTCCTCGTCGTCCGCGCCGGTGGCGACGCGGTGACGATGCTCAAGAGCCCCGGTGGACCGAAGCTCGACCAGGCGGTCCTCGACGGCCTGATCGCGTCGGTCAACGACGCCACCGGCCTGCATGTCACCTCGGAGGAGGTCAATGGCGAGCTCCGTCGGCTCGCCGAGGATTGGATCGGGCCGATCGCCGCCGGCGCTCCGGTGAAGATGGTGAAGCTGATCATCGGACTGGTGGTGACGATCTTCAGCTTCTTCTACTTCCTCGCCGACGGACGCCGGATGCTGGCGGCCGTCACCCGGTTGATCCCCCTCGACGCCCATTACCAGTGGCAGCTCCTCGAGGAGTTCGAGGAGGTCAGCCGGGCGGTGGTCAGCTCGACCCTCCTGGCCGCGATCGTCCAGGCGATCCTGGCGGGGATCGGCTTCTACGTCGCCGGTTTGAAGGGGGTGTTCCTCCTCACGCTGCTCACGTTCTTCGGCGCCCTGGTGCCGTTCGTCGGGGCGGCGAGCGTGTGGGGGACGGCGAGCTTGTACCTGCTGTTCTTCGTCAAGCACACGTGGGCCGCCGTCGGCCTGGCGTTGTGGGGCCTGTTGGTGGTGTCGACGATCGACAACCTCATCAAGCCGATCGTCCTCCACGGGCAGTCCAAGCTCCATCCGCTCCTCGCCCTGCTGAGCGTCCTCGGGGGGGTCGGCGCCCTGGGGCCGATCGGGATCTTCGTCGGGCCGATCGCCGTCGCCTTCCTTCAGGCGGCCCTGACGATGCTCCAGGTGGAACTGGACACCTTGTCCCGCGACACTCCCGGCGATAGCGCGGGCCCGGGGGGCGAAAACCGCGTCCGAACCGCGGTTGCACAAACCGCGGTGGAGAGGGTGAAATCCTCCTGACCGGGGCGGCGCCCAGCGGGCCGCCGGATCCCGGACCTCGGCACGAATGCCGCACGCGGGCGGCGACGCCGGGCGGCGCTTGGCAGGGAAGGGGGCGACGATGGGACGGATGGCTCGGCTGCCTGTGGTGATGGCGGTCCTCGCGGTCTTCGGCGTGCCGACGGTGGCGCCCGCCATCGAGTCGGCCTACGTGCCTGCCGAGGGGGGCGGTTCCGAATACCTGCTCCGTGTCGAGCCCGACCTGGTCCGGCACGGGTTGCCGCACCCGCTGACCAGCGAACTGGGGGGCGAGATGCGCGACGTGCGCCGGGTGCGGATCTACGTCGCGGACGCCTGGCCGCCGAACGTCGAGCGGGCGGTTGCCGACGCCGCACGCCGGCCGACGGCATCGCTGACCGCTGCGTCACTGGCGGGCGGTGTCGCCACTGCGGCCGTCGACGGGGCGGTGCCCCGCACCGCGTCGCACTCGTGGCCGCTGCTCATCGGCAGCTGGCTGACGCTGTTCATGTCGCTGGGAGCCAACGCCTACCTCGGCCTGCTCCTGGCGGGAATGCGGCAGCGCTACCACCGCGATCTGCGCGAGGGATTGATCGAGTCCGACGCCACGACCTGACGCTGTTCGTCGGGGCCCGTGCCCGGCGACGATGGTGACCGTTCAGGCGGGCTTGGTCGTTCGTGCCCGACGCCGGGCCGGCTTGTCGTCTGCCAGGACGGGGCCGGTGCGATCGCCCGCCACCGTCGCGTGCGGGGCGTGGAGTTGCAGCCTCACCGGCCAACCGCCGCTGGCGGGTGCCATAGTCGCCAGCCCGACGGTCGCCTGCGTCGGCCGCGGGAGCGCGATCCCGCGTGGGACCCAGGGGTTGCCTCCGGGCGGAGCCGAGCGTGTCAGCGGCACCGGTGGCGACGGGAGCGCGTTGACCACGACACGGCGTGTCGTCGCCCGCTCTCCCTCCACCACCGCTGCGGGCACCGGCACGGGTGGGACGGGGCGTGGTGCGGGGAGGTCCCATGCCATCCGCGGATCGGACAGCGACCGGACGTGGGCACCGACGGCGGCGAAGATCGTCGCCACGTGGGCATGGCAGGTGAGGACGAGGAATTGCCGGCCCGGCCGCTCGGCGGCGAACTCGGCGAGCACCCGGGCCGCCGCGTGGGCGCGCTGGTCGTCGAAATTGACGAGGGCGTCGTCGAACACGACCGGCAGGTGGACACCGCGGCGCTCGAGATCCTTGACCAGCGCCAGCCGGAGGGCGAGGAACACCTGCTCGCGCGTGCCGCGGCTGAGCCGATCCGGGCTCCACACCGCGTGGGCCCCGTCGTGGATCTCGAGCCGGGCTTCGTGGATCGAGGTCGTGACCGACGCGTAGCGCCCCTCGGTGAGCCGCTCCAGCCAGCGCGACGCCTCGCGCAGGACCGCCGGCTGGTGATCGCGGGCGAACCCGTCGCGGGTCTCCTCGAGCAGGCCCCGGGCAGCCTCCAGCAGCGTGCGCCGGCGCAGCTGGTGATCGATGTCGCGGTCGAGCTGCGCGATTTCGCGCTGCAATCCCTCGGTGCAGTGATCGCGGCCGGCGGCCTCGACCCGCGCCGCGGCGGCCGCACGCTCGTCACGCGCCCGGGCGACCGCGGCCGTCGCTTGTGCGGTGGCCGCCTCGGCGGCGACGACGACGTCGTCGAGCGCCACCCGCTGGGCATCGGTGAGCAGCCGATCGACGTCGAGCCTCCCTTGGTAGCGGCGCCGGGCCTCCTGCCAGGCAGCATCGGCGGCCAGCGCGTCCTTGCGGGCGGCCTCGGCCGCGGGGCGTCGATCGACGAGCGCCACGAATGCGTCGGCGGTGTCGACGTTCCACCGCGCCAGCACGTCGCGGACGCGGCGCTCGGCCAGCGCGAGGCGGCGGAGACCGTCGCGGTGACGGTGCCGGGAGCGCTTGAGCCGCTTCGTCAGCAGCGCCCGGCGCCGTTGACCACCCGCCTCGCGGTCGAGGCGCTCGCGGAGGGTCCGGAGCTGCTCCAGCGCCGTGCCTTCCACGAGCATGTCGCAGTCGACGAGGAATTGCTCGATCCGCTGGCCGATCGCCGTCATCTCCTCGGCCCGGGCCCGGGCCTCGTCGCGGGCGGCGCGGCGCTCGTCGTCGAGGGTGAGCAGCGTACGGCGGTGGTCGGCGAGCCGGCGGACGTCGCCGGGGGAGAGGTCGTCGGGCAAGCCGCGCTTCTGCAGGCTCTGCTGCCAGCGCGACCGGGCCACTGCCGCGCGGCGCCGGGCCGCGGCCAATTCCTGGCGGGCCGAGGCGACCCGGTCGGCGAGGACGTGGATCGCCCCCTCACGGGCCGCGATCGCCTCGAGCCGCTCGACCTCGGCGGCCGCCGCGGCCGCGTGGCGCCGCAGCCAGTCGCCGCGCTCGGCACCGGGCCGGACCGGCTCGAGCCGGAGCCCGTCGATCCGTTTGTCGAGAACGCCGCACTGCGTGGCCGCATCGGCACGCTGGCGGCGGACCATCTCGCGCTGCTGGCGGACGGCATCGAGGCGGTTGGCCGCGGCGCGGTCGAGCGACCAGGTCGCGACCGAGGCCACGCCCGTGCCGGCGAGGCCGAGTGCGGCCAGTGCGTAGGCCATCGAACCGGTGACGTCGCCGGGGAGCAGCAGCCCGGAGAGCAGCATCGTGGTCCCGAGCACGAACACCGTGCCGAGGCCGACGAGCCACGGCACCGGAAGCAACTGCCCGTCGACCTGCGTGACCAGCTCCCCCTCGAGGCGGACAAGCGAGCGGTCGAGGTCGCCGACCTGGTCGCCGACGGCGATGCGGTTGCGGAGCAGGGTCGCGCGTCCGGCGGCCTCCTCGATCGCGGCGGCGATCGACAGCCCCTCGATCGACTGCGTGGCGCCGTGGAGGGCGGCCTTCGACCCCTCGGCGTCGCGCCGGGCCGCCGCGAGCGTTTGCCGGGCGGACTTGACCTCGCGGAGGGCCGCGGCGAGCGCGGCGCCACGTGAGCGGAGCGGCTTGAACGAGCCGACGAGGCCCGCCGGCAGCACCGGATCGGCCGCGGCCTGGGTCGCGGCGAGGCGGGCCAGTCCGGACGCGCCGAGCTGCTCGCCGAACCGCCGCGCCACCTGGCGGGCAGCGGCCTCTGCCCGCGCCGCCTCGGCGAGCGCGCGCTCCAGCCGCGGCTCCTCGTCGCACAGCGCCTTCACGGCCGTGCGACGCTTCCAGATCGCGGCATCCGCTTCGAGGGCCTTCAGCGCCCGGGCGGCGCGTGAGCGGGCCCGTTTCCGTGCCCGGACGATCCGCTCGACGCCGTCGCGGTGCTGGCGGGCGAGCTGCCAGGCGTCGAGGTCGGCGTGGACCAACCAGTCGGATTCGATCGCCGTCAGGCGCCGGGAGGTCTCGACCCGGGTCCGCCACAGCGGCTCGAGGGGGAGCGCGGCGCGGATCTCGGCCTCGTGGAGCTCCGCGGCCTGCCGGGCCTCGGTCAGCGCGGCGATCGAGGCGTCGACCCGTGCGAGGTCGGCGGCCAGCGCTCCGGCGGCGACCGCGGGCGCGTTCATCGCCGCCAGCCGGGCGACCGCGCCGGCGCGCTGCCGGCGAAGGGCCTCCAGTGGCGAGACCTCGGGATCGGACGAGTCGAGGCGGGAGACGGCGTCGCGGAGATTGCCGAGGGCGACGGTCACCGCGGCGCGGTCGAGACCGCTGGCCAGTTCGTAGAGACGGCTGCCGCAGCCGTCGGCGTCGAGGGTCCGCAGTTCGTGGAGCTCGTCGAGGCCGAACGCGAGGACCGCGGTGAACGTCCCCTCGTCGATGTCGCCGACCTCGTCGCGGAGGAACAGCGGCGTGGCGGCGGCATCGGCGGTGACGACACGCAGATCGTCGGCGTCGACGGCGCGGCCGGGGGCGTGGTGCCGTTCGATCACGATCCGCCGATCGTCGAGACCGCCACGCACGGTGAGCCGGCCGCCGCAGGCGCGCGCGGGGTCGAGCACACCGCGGCGGAACGAGCCGGCGAACCCGAACAGGACGGCGCGCACGAATTCGAGGAGCGACGTCTTGCCGGTTTCGTTCGTGCCGTGGAGGACCTCGACGCCGGGGCCGAGGTGGTCGATCGTGACGTCGGCGATGCCGCCGAAGCGCTCGACTTCGATCCGTTCGATGATCATCGCCCGCTCCCTTTCACCACGTCAGGTCGATCCCATCAATTCCAGCGCCATCCACCCGGCCTCGCGGTGGAGAGTGGAGGGGGAGGCCGCCTCGCGCGCGGCGACCAGCGTCGCCAGGGCCGCCGCGAAGGCGTCGGTCGCGCCGCCGCCGCCGACGTGCCCGTGGCCGGAGGGCCCACGGGCGAGGATCGTCATCGGTTCGAGCGGGTCGGGGCCCAAGTCGTGGCACCAGATCCGCGCCGCGGCCTCGTCGGGCAGCCGCAGCCGCGCCATCGTCTCCGCCACCAGTTCGGCGACGCGGACGCGCCGCGAGACGCTCGTGCCGCACTCGACGTTGACGCGGACCACCTGCAGCGGCCCACGCGGGTCGACGACGAGGGCGTCGAACGCCGCCTGGATGACGGCCGCCAGTTCCTCGTCGCCGCCGACCGTCGAGGCCACCGAGAGGGCGCGCCACACGACGCGGTGCGTGGGGACCTCGCGCCAGCCGATGGCGGCAGCACCGCGCCCGGCCGTCGCGGCACCCGCGGAGGTGCCGTCGGCGAGCGCCGCGATGCCGGTGAACCCGAGCACGCCGCAACTCCCCGGCCCCGCCTCGCGCGGTCCACGGGCTTGGAGGGCCGGAAGCTGGAGGACGCCGGCGGCGATCGGCTGCGGCCGGCGCGATCCCCACACGAAGCTGGTCGCGTAGCTGCCGGCGCCGGCGGTGGAAATCGGGGAGGCGACGGCGTGCGCCACCTGGCTGCCGGCCCACGATTCGTCCCAGCCGACGACGATCCGGTGCTGGGCGGGAAGGAGCGAGGCATGTTCCGACGCGAACGAGGGTGCGACTCGCGCCGGGGCGGCGATTCCCCGCGACTCGGCGGGGAGGCAGACGAGGTCCACCGCGACGCCGTGGACGTCGAGGCGAAGCGGCGACAGCGGCGACACGAGCGTCAACCCGGCCGGCTCGCCCAGCGCCCGGGCCAGCGCCGTGCAGGCGGACGGCTCGTCGACCATCCACACCGTACGGCAGCCGTCGGCCGTCAGGCCGGCGATGGCGTGGCGCACGGAGGCCGCCTGCGCCGGGCTGGCGCGGAGCGGATCGAGCGTGTTTCCCAGGAGCACCAGTGCCGCAGCGTGCGTCTCGCGTGCGGTGGCCACCGCGGCGGCGAATGCCTCCCGCGGGGCGTCGGCCAGCGCCGCCCGGACGCCGGCGGGGGCCGCTTCCGGCTCGGGAATCGGTCGGTCGAGCGCCGCGTCGAACGCGAACACGAGATCGGCCACGGGCAGGCCTCCATGCCGGTCCGCCGTCGGGCGACGGCGGGCGCCAGGACCCCGACCGGCCAGCAACCAAGCCAGCCGTCGCCGATCCGTGGCAAGCGGGGAAAACTCGGTGGGCAATGTACCCCCCGCCGGCTTTCCGACTCCAGCGCAAAAACCGCGCCGCAATCGCCGGGAAAACGCCAGCCGGATCAGGCTGTGAGCGGTGGTGGCTCGGCGTCGAGGTGGTCGAGGAGGCGGACTGCCCAGGCATCGTCGCCGGCGGTCGGGCCGACGGCGGCCAGCACGCGTCCGCGGAGCAGAACCCCCTTCTCGACGCGGCCGGAAAACAGCCCGCAGCGCACCGTCACCCGGTCGGGTGCGATGCCGACGGTGAACGACCGGCGATCGGCGGGATGGACGGCGATCAACACGGAGCGCTGGTCCGGGCCGCGGACCAGCGCGGCATTCGCCACCGGATCGGCGCCGACGCGCCACCGCGGCGGAGCGGCCGTGGACGCCGCCCAGCGCACGCAGTTCCCCGGGATCCGGCTGTCGACCGCGATCCGCGGATCGCTGTCGAGCAGCGCCGTCTGCGCCGACACCACCACCATCCAGGCGGCGATCCCGGCCGGGGCCGCGACACCGCTCTCCAGCCAACGCCACATCGCCGTCGTCCGCAACCGGCGGGCGTCGGCCGGTTCGTACACCGCGACGACGTCGTCGCCGCGCACCCAGTGGTCGATCAGCGCCGGAGCGGCCCCGAGATCGACGGCGAGGAGGCGGCATGCCGCACCGCCGGAGGGCCCGACGGCCAGGCCGTCCGCGGGGCATGCCGGATCGAGTGCTGCAGTCGTGCCGTCGCGGGTGCCGCTGAGGCGGTGTTCACCCACCGACCATGTCGGTCGCACCGTGGTCGGATTCACTCGCCTGCTCCAGGGAAGGAGGAGCGACGCGATCCCCTCCGGGGCGAACGATCGCCGCGTCGGTAGTGTACCGCCCGGCTACAGCGGCGCGGCGTTTCCCCGGCGTCCACCCCGACACCGCGGCTACACTTCGGGTTCGATCCTGTGCCGCACCGGAGAGCCCGCATGCCCGATGAACTGGAGGTCTGCGAGGCTGCCGCGCGTGCCGGGGGCCGGGTGCTGCGGGAGTGGGTCGGCCGGTTCGGCGTCTCTGCGAAGGGGCCGCGCGACTTGGTGACCGAGGCCGATCTCGCGGCACAAGAAGAGATTCGCGGGATCCTCCTCGGCGCGTTTCCCGATCACGGGTTCATCGGCGAGGAAGGGGGCCACGTCGGCGGCGGTGCCGACGCCCCGTGCTGGTACGTCGATCCGCTCGACGGCACGACGAACTACGTCCACGGCTTCCCCGCCTACTGCGTGTCGGTGGCACTGGCGCGCGGCGACGAGATCCTCGTCGGCACGATCTACGATCCGCTGCGTGACGAATGCTTCACCGCCCGTTCGGGTGCCGGCGCGTGGCTCGACGGCACGCCGATCCGGACCTCCGGCACGACCTCCGCCGCCGACGCCCTGGCGACGGTCGGTTTTCCTCCCAACGTCGACCCCGACGAGCCGGCGGTCGCCGATTTCCTCGCCGTCCTGCCGGTGTTCCAGGGGATGCGGCGAACCGGGTCGACCGCGCTCAACCTCGCGTTCGTCGCCTGCGGCCGCTGCGATGCCTTTTGGATCCGCCGCATCGCCCCCTGGGACGTCGCCGCCGGACTGCTCCTCGTGGCCGAAGCCGGCGGCGTGGTGCTACCGATCGGGCCGTCGTACGGCTCCCGGGTGTCCCTCCAGCGCCCCGCCTTCATCGCCGCCGCGTCGCGCCCGCTCGCCGAGGCGATCGCCGTGGCGCTCGCGCGAGAGCGGTGATCCCGGGCCGCTGGAACACCGGTCGCAACGCAGGTGACGATCGTGCCGGCGGGACCCTGAGGCCCGCGAAGGCAGGGGAGGGTGCGTCACCTTTGCCGGCAGGCTAGTTTTGAACACGGAATCGCGCTCGAACTCACCCCGTGCGAGGGGGCCGGCATCCGCTGTGCCGGCGGGGGTCTCGAGTCCCCGGATCGAGCCTCGACAGAGGGAACCGACGAGATCGGGAGCCCGCGCGGATGATGTTGTGCCCCGATCACCGCCGCTCGAGCGCCGTCCGCGGTCGCCCGGGTTCGTGGTCCGCGCGGCAGCCGCATCCGAGCCGCGTGCGGCGCCTCGCGCCGGCATGTGTCGCGGTGTTTCTCGCGTGCGTCGCGGGGATCCCCGCCATCCCCGGCCAGGAACCAGCGGCCGGTTCCGGCAGCCCCGCGTCTGGATCCCTGGAGGGAAGCGCCGGCCCGGTACCGTCTCCCTCCGCCGACCCCACGGCTGCGGCCGCGCCGGGGCGTGGCCAGGGAGTGCCGCTCCTGCCCACCGCACCCGACATCTTCTACCTCGAGGACGACCGCGGTCGGCTCGTGCCCGTTCCGGGATTCGGCTACGCCGACTTCATGGAAATGCTCCGCCTCCGGCAGGGGCTCCCTGGCGTCGGCCAACCCCCCCCCGCGCTGCTCCAGTCGCTGACGCTGACGCTCGACCTGCCCGGCGCCGGCGGTGGCCGCGACTGCCGCGCTGCCTTCGACGCCACGCTCCGGCAGACGCGCGCCGGCTGGTGCAGCGTCCCGCTCGACCTGGCCGGACTGATCCTCGACGGTCCACCGACGCACGAGGGGGATGGCACCGTCGTCATCGATGCGGAGTCGGTCGGCGGGCGCGGCGGCGACGGCCCGCCGGGCTACCGCTGCTGGCTGCAGGGGCCCGCCGACGGGCGCCACCGTGTCGCCGGCAGGGGGCGGTTGCCGCTCGAGACGGCAGGCGACGAGCTCTCGCTGTGGGTGCGGATGCCGGCCGCGACGGCGACGGCGCTGGTGCTCCGCTCGGCCCAACGGGATCCACTGGTGACGCTGACCCCGGCGGGCGTCGAGCCACGCGTCGAAAGCGTTCCCGACGGGGGCAGTGTGGTCACCTGTGTCGGGCTCGTCGGTCCGACGCAGGTCCGCATCGGACCGCGCGGCACCGCGCAGGCCACCGCCGGCGCCGCGCCGGAGGCGTCGGTGGAGAGCTTGGTGCGGATCGACGGCCGGATCGCCGCCTGGCAGACGCTGCTCGCGCTGCGCAACCTCCCCGCCGACCTCTCCCAGGTGACGGTCACGCTCCCGCCCGGCGCGACGGCCCGCGGTGTGCGCGGTGGGACGATCGCGCGGCGCGAGACCGTCGCGCCGGCACCCGCCGGCGAGTTGCCGGTCGAGCGGCTCACCGTCGACATCTCCCCGTCCGCCGACGGCCGGGCCGTCGTCGAGTTCGACGCCGAACGGTCGATCGACCCGGAGGCGCGCGTCCTGGAACCGCTCGGTTTCGTGGTCGAACAGGTCCTTCCCTGGCGCCAGCACGGGCGCGTGAGCCTCGCCGTCGAGGGGGATTGGCAACTGGAGTGGGATGACGCCGGGCGCGCCCGGCGCGTCGATCCTCCGGCAGCGGCCCGGCGCCCCGGGCTGTCGGCCGCGTTCGCCTACGACACCCAGCCGGCGTCGCTGCCGATCCACGTCCGGGCCCGCGGCAGCCGGGTGGTCGTCGAGCCCGAGTACCGCTACGCCGTCGATCCGGGGCGGATCGGCCTCGAGGCGCGGATCCGTCTGTCGGTGCGCGGCGCGCCGATCAACCGTCTCGCGCTACGGCTCGACGAGTGGGCGATCGACGACGTCGCGCCGGCAGGCCTCGTGGACACGGCGGCGATCCGCGTCGAGGACGGGGTCCTGTTCGTGCCCTTCCTGCAGCCGCTGGCCGGCGATGCCACGATCGATGTCCGCTGCGGGCGGGCCGTCGATCGCGAGGAACGCCGGCTCGCCTGGACGATCCCGGTTCCCGAGGCCGACCTTGTCGCCCCGGCGAGCGTCACGGTGTCGGCGGCCAGTGACATCGAGATCGTGCCCGACGGTGCCGCGATCCGCGGCCTGGTGCGGCAGGCCTCCCCGACGGCGCCGCGCGATGCCGCCGAGCGCTCGGTCCTCACCTACCGGCTCGACGGCACCGACGGGACGTTCGTCGCCGACCGCCGTTACCTCTCGCAACGCATCGAGGCGGCGGTCGCGACCACGATCTCGTTGACCAGCGACGTGGCGGTCGTCGACGAGACGATCCGCTACACCGTCGCCCATGTCGCCCTCGAGTCGATCGACCTGACCGTGCCCGAGGCGGTGGTGGTCTCCGGCGCGCTGGAACTGCGCCAGAGCGGGCAACCGCTCAACCCGTTCCCGGTCCCGACCACGGGGCGGAGCGGGACGCGTATGGAGACGCCGCCGTCGACCGACGGGACCGGGATCGTCAACCTCCGCGCCCTGCTTCCCCAGCCGCTGCTCGGCTCGGGGGAGCTGACGATCCGCTACGAACTGCCGATGCCCGCCGTGCCCGCCGACGCGACGGCGGCGCTCGACGTGCCGCTGGTGCTCCCCGCCGAGGGCAGGATCACGCGCCAGTCGCTCGGGCTCGTCGTCGAGGGCGCGCTGGCGGTCGACGTCCGTGCCGCCGGTTGGGAGCGCGACACGCTGCCGTCGAGCGCGGCTCGGGCCTGGACCAGCGCCCGGCCGCAGGCCACCGTGCCGTTGGCCGTGTCGGCTCGGCAGGGGACGTCGAGCGGCGACACCGTCGTCGAGGGGGCGTGGTTCGAGACACGCGTGCTCCCCGACGCGCGCGAGGACCTGTGCACGTATACCGTCAGCAGTTCGGCACGCCGCTTCGAGCTGGCGATCCCCGAGGCGTGGCGCGCCGACGGGACGCGGGCCGCCAGCATCGACGTCCGCGTCGACGGCCGCCCCGTACCGACCGTGGTCCGTCCGGACGGCCGGCTGACGGTCGAGTTGCCCTTCGACGGGAACGACGCGGGGGGGCGCGGCGCGTGGGTCGTGGCGATCGAGTGTCGCAGCAACCGCGACGCCGTCGGTCCGGCGTGGTTGCACCTCGCCGGCTGGATCGGCCCGTTGGCTCTCGAGGCACCCCTCCCCGCCACCGGCGTCGTCCAGCGCCGTTCCTACTGGGAGCTGCGCCTCCTCTCCGACGAGCACGTCGTCGTGCCGCCGCGGCGCTGGACCAGCCAGCAGCGGTGGACGTGGAGTGGGGGCTGGTTCGAACGGCGCCCGGTCGTGTCGCGCGAGGCGTTGGCCCGGTGGCTGGAGACCAACCGCCGCCTGGCGGCCGATCGCGCCCCCGCCGTGGATGCCGGTTCTGCGGTCACCGACCTCGACCCGCCGCTTGCCGAGCGCCGTGCCGTCTGGTCGGCCGTCGGGCCGCTGCCCGAGGCGCGGGTCTGGCTGGTGCCGACGTGGTTGCTCGTCGCGGTGTCCTCGGGCACGATGCTCGCGCTCGGCCTGCTGGCCGTCCATGTCCGCACCGCGCGGCAGCCCGCGGTCGTCGTCGGCGTGATCACGGCGCTGCTGGCGGCCGCGGCGTTCCGCCCCGAGCTCGCTCCGCTGGTCGCCCAGGCGGCGATTCCCGGCGCCCTGCTGGCGGCACTGGCCGGCGCGCTGCGGAGGTGGAGCACGGTCACCGCGCCGCGTGTCGTGGCGCCGCGGCCGTCTTTGATCGTCTCGCCGCAGTCGTCAACGCGCCTCGTCGTTCTCGCCGACGGTGCCCGCCCCGCGCTTCCCACCGAGCCGCCGACGGCGGCAGGACGGGCGCTGCCATGAGCGGAGCCATCAGCACCGGACCCACCGGCCGGGTCGGTTGCCTGCTGGCAGCGTTGGGGCTGGCGACGCTGGGGCTGGCGACGATGGTCGCCGTCGGCGCCGAGCCGGAGCCGCAACCGCTGCGATTCACGCGCGTCCACGTCCCGGCCGGCCGGCTCGGCGACGCCGATCTCGGAACCGAGCGGCGGGTGCCGCTGCCGGTCGCCGAGTTCGACCGCCTCGTCGCGGCGGCGCTGGCCGCCCCGTCTGCCGGCGGCGCCACCGACGCGCCGCGGCCGCTGGCCGACGCCGGACGGATCACCTGCCGGTTCGATGCCACCGGTCGTCCGCTGGGGACCCTCGTGCTGTCCTATCCCGACGGCCCGACCGCCCCGCCGGCCGACGTGGCACTCGGCCGGTTCGCGGTCCGCCGCGCCGCCCGGGAAACGGCCGAAGGCACCGGCCCGGCCCTGATCCACGCGCTGGCCGACGGCGCCACGGCTCTGCGGATCGCCGGGCCAGGCACCTACCGCTGCGACTGGGAAGGGGATCCCTCCCGGCCGGTGGCTGCCCCGGGCTCGGCGCCGGTGGTCGTCGATCTGCCGGTGGCCCCTGCGTTGGCGACCGTGGTCGAGATCGAGGTCCCGGAAGGGCGCCGCCCCGTCGGCGGCGGCGTGGTATGGGAAGCGATCCCCGCCGAGCCGGTGGCCGACGTCGTCCCCGGCGCCGCGCCCCCCGGGCGCACGTGGCGGGCGGTGGTCGGCCCGGTCGCAGCCCTGGCGGTGCGTTTCGCGGCAGCCGGCTCCGAACCGGTCGGCCTCCGGTCGTGGACGACGTACGACGTCGGGCCGGGCGCCGTCACGGTGCGGACGGTGCTCGAACCGGTTTCCGACTGGATCGACGGCGTCGTGGCAGTCCGGATCGATCACGGCGTGACGCTGATCTCCGCCTCCGTCGCCGCCGGAGCGGAGCGGGGTCGGGTGCTGCCGTGGACCGGGCGCGAGGGAGCAGTGGAGGTGTCGCTGCCGGCGGCCCTGGCGGGGACACGGATGCCGTTGGCGATCGTCGGCATCGCCCCGACAGGCGCGGACACCGTCGCTCTCCCCTGGTTCCTCGCCGGCGCCGACGAATGGCGCGGTGGGGGCATGACGCTGCGCGTCGATCCCGCGCTGGCCCTGACCGGCTTGGAGGCCGACGAGGCGATCCCCGTTGCCCCCACCGCGGCCGCCGCCTGGCCCGCGCTGAGCGACACCGAACCGGGGACCGACGGGGCGCTGGTGCATCTGTCGGCCCAGGGCCCCGAGGCGCGCGTCACGGTCACCGTCGAGCCGCGCGGGCCACTGCTCGACATCGCCCGGGCGACGACGGTCGACATCGCCGCGGCGCGGGTGATCGGGGTCGCGATCTGCGACGTGCGTGTGCCCCGCGGCGAGGCCTTCGTCCTCACGGGCCGGATCGGGCCCGGCTGGATCATCGATGCCGTCGAGCAGGGAGTGCCGGGCGGCCGGCCGGGGGACGTCGTCGCGAGCCGCCCGAACGCCCCCCCCGACGAGGCGATCGAGTGGCGTGTCAGCGCCGACGCCGCCGGCAGCCGGCTCCGCGTCGGTCTCGCCGCAGCCGCCACCCCCGCGCGACCGCTGGCGCTGCGGATCACCGGCCACCATACCGGCCTCGACGTCGGCGGCGCGCTGGCGGTCCGCGACCTGGAGATGGTGGCCCTCGATGGCGAGGGCGAGGGGCAGGCGGCGCTGGTACTTCGACCGCCGACCGACGCGATGCTCGACATCGAGCCCGCCCCGGCGGCGCTGCCGCCGCCGGTGTCGCGCGTCGCGGCGTTGTTGGGAAGCGAACCGGTCCGGTCGTGGCTTCCCGCCGGATCGGCCCTGCCGGCCGCGGAGGTCCGGCTCGTCCGGCGCCGTCCGCCGGTCACCGTCCACTGCCGGGTGGGGATGACCGTCCGCGACGACCGCGTCGCCGAGACCTACGTCTTCGAGTGCCAGCCGGGGGAAGCCGCACTCGACTCGCTCGTCGTCCATTTCTCGGAGCCGATCGAGGAGTTCGCCGAGTGGACCCTGCTGCGCCCCGGGTCGGGGAGCGTCGTCGCCCGTCCGGTCGACCTGCCGGGGCGGCGGGGTGGCGAGTCGAGTTGGCTGATCGACCTCGTGCCACCGGCGCGCGAGACGGTGACGATCCGGGCGGCCCGCTCGGTGGCCCTCGCCGGGGTCACGGCGGTGCCGCTGGCGCGGGTCGAGGGTGCGGTCGCATTCGCCGGCGAGGTGGTGGTGCGGACTGCCGGCCGGCGGCGCCCCACCGTCGTCAACCGGCGGCTCACGGAACTGCCCCCCGCGCCGACGCGCCCCGGTGATGCCGACGCGATCGTCGCCGAGTTCGGCTTCGACGGCGACGCGGTCACGGCCGCGGCCGCCGAGGGGCCGGCCCTGGAACTGGTGCCCGACGGCGGCGGGGGCGAGCGCGACTCCGGGGCCTGGGTGTGGAGCCAGACCGTCGACTGCTGGTGCCACCGTTCGGGCCTGACGGAGGTCGAATCGCGGTTCGCGATCGAGAACCATGGCCGGCCTTCGCTCACGCTCCAGCTTCCTCCCGGCAACCGTCTCCAGGCGATCCTCATCGACGGTCGGCGTGTCGTCACCGACCGCGACGGCGCGGTGGGCGAACTGTCGCTCGACCTCCCCGTCGATCAACGCCATGTCGCGCTCACCGTCCGGTCGATCGCCGCCGACGAGGCTGCTGCCGGCTGGTTCGTCTCGTCGGCGGGGGCGACCGTCGACCTGCCGGTGCTCGAGCGCGCGTGGCGCGTGTGGCTGCCCCCCGGTGTCGACCTGCTGTCAGGTCCGCGGCGCCATCGTGAGGTCGGTGCACCCGGCCTGGATTGGTGCCGCCGCCTGTTCGGGTTCGACGTGCCGTCGGCCGGCGCGGTGCCGCCCGAGGAATCCGCCAGTGGCGCCGGTGGCCTCGTCGCGGGGTGCCGGGAGCGGGTGTTCGTGCCGCTTCCCGGGCCGCCGGCCGACGACCGCGTCGGCCTGATCGCCAGCGAAGATCTCGAGCGGATCGCGTTTCTCGCCGGCACGCTGCTCACCGGCTGCCTGCTGGCAGCCGCGGCGTGGCGACCGGGGGTGCTGACGCTGGGGCCGTTGGTGGCGGGGCTGGCGGCGCTGTGGGTTCCGGCGCCGTGGCACGTCGTCGCCCGCGCGGTTTGGTGGGGGATGGCGGCGGCATTCCTGGCGAGCCTGGCTTCGCGACGGTGGCGCCGTGATGCCCGCGCTGCGGCGCTGGTCGCCCTCGCTCTCGTCGCCGGGCGTGCCGACGGCGACGACGCGACCGGCTTGAACGTGATCGTGACCCCGGTCGGGGGCGTGCCGACGGCGCTGGTTCCGGAGTCGCTCTTCGACCGGCTCGGGGCGGTCGGGTCGGGTGCGCGCCCCCGCGTCCTCGGCGTCGAGCTGACGATTCCCGGTCCGCAGGCTGCGGCCTGGGGGGTACGCGTCGAGATCGACGCCGATCCCGGGTCGAGCCTCGTGGTCCCCCGGGCGCCCGGCACGGTGCCCGCCGAGGGAGCCGTCCTCGTCGACGGGCGCCGGGTGCCGTTGTTGGGGAGCGACCGTGGCGAGGCATGGGTCCCGATCACGGAAGCGGGGCGACACCGGGTGGAATGGAGCGTGATCCCCGAGCGGATCGACCGCGGCGCCGTCACCGTGGAGATGGCGGCGTTTCCAGCCGCCCCGCGCGCCGTCGCCACCGTCGGCCCCGGCCAGCTGTCGCGCGGCCCGCTGGTCGAGATGGCGCGTCCCGGGGGGCCGTTCGCCGCGGCGCCGCGCGACACGGCGTGGTCGGAAGGGGCGCTGGGAGCCTACGACGTCGCGGGTGCCGACCGGGTGGCTCTCGTCGTGGCGCCGCCGGCGGTCGTCGTCGATCCGGTGCCGCGCGCGGCGCGGAGCCGCAACGACATCGTCTGGGGGCCGACGGCGTGCCGAGTCGAGTCGCGGTTCGAGATCGAGATGGGCGACGACCTCGTCCCGGCGGTCGTGCTCAACGCCGATCCGCGCCTCGTGCCCGAGCGCGTCGACGATCCTGCGATCGCGCTCGAGGCGCTGGCGCAGGGGCGGTTCCGCGTCGTCCGCGCGCGACCCGAGCCGGGGCCGTTCCGGTTCGGGTTGGCCTGGACCCTGCCGCTCGACGAGCCGACGGGTGTCCACCCGCTGCCCGAGGTGTGGCTCGAGGCGCCGCGGGCCGACGAGCGTACCGTCCGCCTCACACCCGCCACCGGCCTGCGGGCCGCGCTGCTCTCCTCCGGCCCGGTGCCCGGCGCGCGTCCGGTCGCCAGTGGCGCGGAGTTGTCGTGGCGCGTCGACCGTGGGGCCGCGGACGCCTCCGCCCCGCCGCTCGACGGGCTGCCCGCCGCCGCTGGGTTGACCGGCGCGGGGCGCGTGCTCGTCACCCGCGCACCGCCGGTCACACGGGGGACGCAGCAGCTGCGCCTCGCGCTCAATGCGGGCCGGATCGACATGACGCTGCAGGCACGGATCGAGGCCGACGGCGCCGTGGTCGCGATCCCGCTCCGTGCCCGGGGCGACGTCCAGCTCGGCAACGTCACGCTCACCGACGAGACGGGGGCCGAGGGGACGCGTCAGGCTCTCGACGTGCGCCTCGTGGCGGGAAAGGGGGCGGACGGACGCGGCACCTGGACGGTCGTCCTCCAACGCCCGCGGGCGGGACGGCTGCGCCTCGACGTCGAAGCGTTCGTCGCCGCGCCGCTCCCGGCCGAGGGCGACCTGCCCACCCTCCAGGCGTTGCTCGAGGGGAGCGGCCCGCTGGTCGTGACGTGGTCGGCGGTCGACGGGATGGCCGCCGAGGTCGCCGGCGCCGAGGCGGCAGCGGCGGGGGTCTTCGAGCTGCCGCCCGACGCGCCGCCGACCGGCTACCGTCTGGTCGCCGTCCCCCGGCGCGGCGACGAACCGGCCGCGCCGGTCCCCGGTCCGACACCGCCGGCGGCTCCCGCGGCGCCGAGCGGGCCGCGGCTCGAGCTGGTCGATACCGTGCTGGCGGTCGATGCCCGGGGGCGCGGCTGGGGCGTGGCCCGGCTCGACGTCGTCGCCCTCGATCCGATCCTCAGGCTTTCCTTGCCCGGCGGGTGTCGCCCCTACAAGGTGTTCGTCGACGGTCGTTCGGTGTCCGATCCGGTGCCGGTCGGCAGCGCCCAAGCGCTGCGCTGGGAGATCAGGCTGTTCGACGTCCGCTGGCCGCGCTCCCTGGAAGTGGTTTTTGCCGGCGAGCTGGGGGCCGGGATCGACGGCGGCGACCTCACCGCGCTCGACGCGCCGGGCATCGACGGCCTGCCCGCCGCAGCGAACCTGTGGACGATCATGGTGCCGCGCGCGACGGCGCTGCGCGTCGCCCCCCCCGCGGCGATCGTGCCGGTCGACGCACTGGCCGGCGAACGCGCCTTGGCGCTCGAACGGTTGGCGGCCGACTTCACACGGGCGATCGCCGCCGTCTCGCCCGCGGAGGCCACGCGCCTCGGTGATCTCCTCACGGCGCGACGGTCCCCGCCGTCGCTGCGCGGTTTCGACACCGCCTCCGTCGGGACGACTGGCGCCGATGCGTTCGCCGTCGGTGCCGCAGTGGTCGGTCCGGGGAACGGCGCCCCGCTCGTGTTCCGCCTCGTGCGCGGCACCGACACGACGGCCCCGGCACGGGCCCTGGTGTCGGCCGCCGCGGTCGTGGCGTGCGGCATCCTGCGCGTCGTGTGGCGCCGCTTCTTTCCGGCCGAATCGGCCTGAAAAGCGGTCTGGCACCGCTCCGCGCCCCTCCGCTAGTGTCCCCGCGCTCGTGGGCCGCGGCACCCCGTGTGACGACGCGGTTCGCGGTTCGCCGCGGCGGGATCGTGGCCCGAGGGTCACGGCTGCGGCGGACCGGTTCACACGGAGGTGACGACGGACATGGTGCGTCGAGTGTGCGGGCACGGATGGCTGGCGGCACTGGTCGCTCTCGCCGCCGCCACCGGGGCGGAGGGAGCCGGGTACCGGACCGCGAATTTCATCGTCGACGCCCCGACTCCCGATCAGGCCCGCCGGATCGGCGACGCCGCCGAGCAGTACCGCCACGACCTGGCGATCGAATGGCTCGGCGCACCCCTGCCGCGGTGGAGCCGGCCGTGCCCGATCCGTGCCCAGGTCGCGCCGAACCTCGGTGCCGGTGGGGCGACGAGCTTCGTGTTCGACGCCGGCGAGGTGTTCGGCTGGACGATGACGATCCAGGGGAGCGAGCAGCGGATCCTCGACTCTGTGCTCCCCCACGAGATCACCCACACGATCTTCGCCACGCATTTTCGCCGCCCCCTGCCGCGCTGGGCCGACGAGGGGGCCTGCACCACCGTCGAGCACCCCGTCGAGCGCGCCCGCCAGCACCGGCTGCTGATCGAGTTCCTCACGACGCAGCGTGGCATCGCCTTCCCGCAGATGTTCGCGATGCGCGAATACCCGGCCGACGTGCTTCCGCTCTACGCCCAGGGCTATTCGCTGGCCAGGTTCCTCATCGAGCGCGGCGGACGGCGGCGGTTCGTCGCCTTCGTGGGCGACGGTCTGGCCGGCGAGGATTGGTCGGGTGCGCTGGGGCGCCACTACGGGCTGCCCGACGTGCCGCGGCTCCAGGGGTTGTGGCTCGACTGGGTCCGGGAGGGCTGCCCGGCACCGCCGACGGCGAGCATCGCTGCCGCCGCGCCTCCGGTCGCCGGAGACTGGGCGGCGCGGGCCCGTGGCCAGAGCCCCGATCCGACGCCGGCACCGGCTGCGGTCGCCGCGCTTCCCGGACGGCGTTCGATCTACGCGCTCCAGGCCCGCCATGCCGGCAGCGGGGATCCGTCGGAGCTTCCCGCCGCCGTCGGTCAGACGCCGGCGTTGCCCAGCGCCGCAGGGCCGGCCAGCGCCAACGTGAGGTGGTAGAAGACCGGCGCGGCGAAGCACAGCGAGTCGATCCGGTCGAGGACGCCGCCGTGGCCGACGACGAGCGTGCCATGGTCCGAGACGCCGCGGTCGCGTTTGATCGCGGCCATCGTCATCCCTCCGGCGAAGCCGAGCAGGGCGATCACGAGCCCCGCCAGGGCCGCCTGCCAGGGGCCGTACGGCGGGGCAAACCACCACAGCGCCGCCCCCAGCGCCGCGGTGCAGGTGGCGCTGCCGACGAGCCCTTCCCAGGTGCGGACGGAGCTGACGTCCGCGGCGACGAGGTGGCGACCGAGCAGCCGGCTCCACACCCGCTGCGAGGCGTCTGCGAATTGCACGAGGAGGACGAGGAAGAACAGGAGGGGGAAATTGCCCGTCGGCGGCGAGCCCGCCGTCTTGATCTGGAGGAGCGCGGGGGCGAACGAGACGCAGTACACGCAGACCACCAGCCCGGCCTGGATCTTCGCCGTCCGCTCGAGGAACCGCGTGTAGTCGCCGGTGAAGGCGACCCGGGCCATCACGAACAGCGTCGCGTAGACCGGCAGGAAGACGCTGAACACGTCGTAGCGGTTGTAGGCCACGAGGACGTAGTGCACCGGGGTGAACAGCACGAACACCCAGAACAGCGCCCGGTGGTCGCCGCGGCGCGTCGGCGTGAGCGTGATGAATTCGCGCAGCGCCCAGAACGACAGCAGGCCGAACAGCGTGACGGTGGCCGTCACCCCCAGCCAGCAGGCGGCGGCGAGCAGCCCGCTCATGATCCACCAGCCGCGGAGCCGCTGGTTGAAGGCGCGGATCGCGGCCTGGTCGAGCCCACGGTCGGTCCGCCGGGCGAGGAACTGTCCGACGGCCGTGGCCACCGCCAGCAGGCCGAGCACCCCGGTGACGAGGACGGCCGTGCGCAGGTCGTTCACCCGCTACTCCTTCAGCGCCAGGACCGCACGGCGGGCGCGGGCGAGGAACTCCGCCTTGGCCTCGTCGCGCTCGAGCCAGAGCGGCGGACCGAAACTGATGCAGGAGAGGAGCGGCACGGGGAGGAACTCGCCGCGGGGCAGGACGCGGTTGAGGTTGTCGATGTGGACGGGGACGAGCTCGATGTCGGGGCGCTTCTTGGCGAGGTAGTACAGCCCGCTCTTGAACTCACCGACCTCGCCGGTGACGCTCCGGCTCCCCTCGGGAAACACGATCAGCGACCTCGTGGTGCCGATTTCGCGGAGCATCAAGTCGACCGGGCTTTGGTGGACCTTGATGTCAGTGCGGTCGATGAGCAGCGCGTCGAACACCTCCTCCGCCAGCCAGCGGCGGACGACACCGCGCGACCAGTAATCCTTGGCCGCGACGGGGCGCGTCAACTCGCGCACCGGCTGCGGCAGCGATGCCCAGACCACCAGGGCGTCGAGGTGGCTGGTGTGGTTGGCGAAGTAGACGCGCTGGCAGGTGTCGGGCTGGCTGGAGATCCAGCGGACGCTGGCTCCCGACAGGAGCCGGGCGAGGGCGGCCAGCATCAGCCCGGCTCCGCGGCACAGCGGCGATCGGGCCCCGCGCGCGGTGTCGGCCTGCGGTGGCGGCGCTGGCGCGGTGATGTCGGCGGGGGAGAGCATACGGCAATTGTCCGTGCGGTCGGGTTCGTCGGTCAATCGACGGCGGGGACGAACGGGTTGTGGATCCGTTCGTGGCCGATCGTGGTCGGCGGCCCATGGCCGGGGAGGACGACCGTGTCCGGGCCGAACGCGTAGAGGCGCGAGCGGATGCCGGTGGCGAGGCTGGTGAAATCGCCATCGGGGAAGTCGGTCCTGCCGATCCCCTCGTGAAACAGCACGTCGCCCCCGAGGACCACGATCGGGTGGCCGGCGAGGACGAAAATGACGTGGCCGCGGGAGTGGCCGGGGAGGGCGATCACGGTGAGCGGAAGGCCGGCGAAGTCGAGCTGGTCGCCGTCGTCGAGCAGCCTGTCGGCGGGGGGGGCCGTGATCGCCACGCCGAACGCGGCCGACAGGTTGGCGACCGCGTCGACGAGTTTGTCGGCGTCGTCGCGGCCGACGAGGATCGGCACCCCGGGCCAGTGCCGGCGGACGGCGTGGCAGCCGGCGATGTGGTCGGAGTGGCCGTGGGTGAGGAGGATCGCGGCCGGGGTCAGGCCGCGCTCGACGATCGCCTCGATCAAGTCGCCGGTCTCGAAGCCGGGATCGACGACGACGCAGTCGCTGCGGTCCGGGCGATGGACGACGTAGGCGTGTTCGGCGAACGGAGCCGACTCGACGCGGACGACCGCGACGGAGGGGGCGGGGGTGAGGGAGCTGACCGTGGCCATGGCGGCGGGGGGAAGGGGAGGGATCCGTGGAGCATGCTCGTGGGCCGGGGAGAGGGCAAGGGGCCACCCGGGTCGGTGGCGGAAAAAGTCGCCGTGGAACGTCGCCGGCCGCCGGACGGAAGGTGTCGTTCCAGCCGGTCGCCCGTGAAAAACGCTGGTGGTGTTCCCGGTTGCCGAGCGTTGCCACCAGTCACGGAAGCAGGCTCTTGGCGGCCGAAATCGCCATGGTTTCAGGCCCCTACGACCGCTACACTCCCCGCAGCCAGCAGGATCGGCGGCGTTGGCGGGGCGACCCTGACGCCGCGTTGGGAGTGGTTCATGCCCGTGGGCGGCGACGGCGATGAAACCCGCTGACGCACACGGACGACGCGGCGGGAGCAGGCTCCTCTCGCCGAGCGCCGAAGACTGCCAGGGAGCGCTTGCCAGGGATGGCTGGCGCGACGCCGGTTCGATCGATCCACGGAGGGTGAACGTGATGGCTTCGCAGCGCGGGCTCGCGGGTTTGGTATTCGGCGCCGCACGGGGGTGCCTCGTGCTCGCGGTGCTGGCCTTGCCTGCCCGGGCACAGCAGGCGCTCGGCCCTGGCCTGCTTCCCCAGGGGGGGCTGCCGGAGGGCAACATCGGTGCGCCCGATGCCGTTCCCGCGCCGGCCGGCCCCCATCCGCTCGACGCGGCCGTCGAGGTCGCCCGCAAGGGCTTGGCCGGCATCGAGGCCGGGATCCAGGACTACTCGGCAACGGTCGTCAAGCGCGAGCGGATCGACCGCAAGCTCGGCGAACACGAGTACATGTTCGCCAAGATCCGCCGCGCCCCGTTCAGCGTCTACCTCTATTTCCTCGGCCCCGACTCGGTGAAGGGCCAGGAGGTGATCTACGTCGACGGCCGCAACGACGGCAACATGCTTGCCCATGCCGGCAGCGGCGTGAAGGCGATGGTCGGCACGGTGTCGCTCAAGCCGCAGAGCATGCTGGCGATGTCGGGCCAGCGCTATCCGGTCACCGAACTGGGCGTCGAGAACCTCACCAAGCGGCTCCTCGAGGTCGCTGAATACGACAAGCAGTTCGCCGAATGCGAGGTCAACTTCTTCCCCGGGGCGAAGGTCAACGGCCGCGTCTGCACCTGCATCCAGGTCACGCACCCGGTGCCGCGGAAGAACTTCCGCTTCCATCTGGCCCGGGTGTTCATCGACGACGAACTGCAGATCCCGATCCGCTACGAGGCCTACGACTGGCCGACGGAGGCGGGGGGCCAGCCGTTGCTCATGGAGGAATACACCTACATGAACGTGAAGATCAACAACGGCTTCACAGACGCCGACTTCGACCCGCGCAACACCGCCTACAAGTTCGGCGGGAAGTGACGGCCTTGGGCTGACACTCACTCGCGCGGGCGGAGCCAGCGGGGTTCGGCGCGCGGCTCGACGCCGAGCAGCGTGCGGACGAAGAAGTCCAGGCGCTTGCGCACCAGATACGGCGTCTCGCCGACGCCGTGGCCGCCCCCCGGCACGACCACCAGCTCGAACTCCTTCCCCGCGTCGATCAGCGCCTTGGCCACCTGGAGCGTCGACGACGGATCGACGTTGGTGTCGAGCTCGCCGACGGTGAGCAACAGCGCGCCTGTGAGCTTCGCGGCGTGGACGACGTTGGAGTTGGCCGCGTACTCCTCGCCCACCGGCCAGCCCATCCAGGCCTCGTTCCACCAGATCTTGTCCATCCGGTTGTCGTGGCAGCCACAGTCGGCCGCCGCGGCGTCGTAAAAATCGCCATGGTGGAGAAGTGCCGCCAGCGCGTTTTGCCCGCCGGCGCTGCCGCCGAAGATGCCGACGCGCTCGAGGTCGAGCTCGGGATGGGCCGCAGCGGCCGCGCGGAGCCAGGCGATCCGGTCGGGAAACCCGCCGTCGGCGAGGTTCTTGTGGCAGACGTCGTGAAACGCCTTCGAGCGCCAATTCGTGCCCATGCCGTCGATCTGGACGACGATGAATCCCAGCTCGGCGAGCACCCGCTCGCGCGGCTGGAAGCCCCACGCCTTGGGCACGTGGTGGTCGTGCGGACCGGCGTAGATCGACTCGATCACCGGATAGCGCCGCTCGGGGGCGAACGTGCTCGGCCGGATGACGATCCCGTGGATGTCGGTCGCGCCGTCGCGCCCCTTGGCGACGAACCGCTGTGGGGGGCGGAAGCCTAGGGCGAGGAGATCCGCCGGATCGTCGCGCCCCAGCTCCGCGACCAACGAGCCATCGGCCGTGCGGCGCAGCTCCGTCACCCAGGGGTGATCGACGCGGCTCCAGCGGTCGATGAACAGGCTCCCGTCGGGGGAGATCGTCCACTCGTGCGTGCCGTCGGCCGCCGTGAGGCGTGTCAGCCGGCCGTCGTCGATCCCGACGCGTACCAGATGGCGGTGGTAGGGATCCTCGTCCGGTGCGATCCCCATCACGGTCAGCCAGACCTCACTCCGCTCGGGATCGACGCGCTCGACGCGGCGGACGTTCCAGGGTCCGCTCGTGAGTTGGCGCGCCGACGCTGACTCGACGTCGACGACGTACAGATGGTTGTGGCCGTCGCGCTCGCTCGCCCAGAGCAGCTCGCGGCCGCCGGGGAGCCAGTGGAGGAATGTCTTCTGGGAGTAGTCGATGAACGTCGGGCTCGTCTCCTCGACGATCGTGCGGAGGGCGCCGGTCGTGGCGTCGATCGCGACGAGGCGCAGAAGCCGGTGGCCGCGGCGGTTGTAGAGGCAGGTCACCGCGCGCGAGTCGTCGGCCCAGCGGACCTCGTCGATGCTCCAGGGATCGGGAAACGCTCCCTCGTCGATCGGGATCGGCCGCCGCGCGACCAGGTCGAAGAGGCGCGGCCGCGGCACGGCGATCCGGTCGCCCGGCTTGAGGTAGTCGATCCGCCTGGTCTTCGGCTGGAGGCGATCCGAGGGCGACGATTCCACGAGCACCAGTTCGCGGCGCTCGGCGGGGATCGTCTTGAACCCGAACGCCCGGGTGCCGTCGGACGAGACGTGCCACGGTCCCGCGTAGGTGTCGTCAGCGCTGCCGTCGGTCGTGAGCGGGTACTCACCGTCGGCGGCGACGAGCACGAGGTCGTGATCGCGAACGACGACGCGCGGCAGCGCCGGCGCGGCGGGCGCCGTGCCGGCCCCCTCGTCGGCGGTCGCCCGGGCACGCGCCGCGGCATCGAACACCGCCCGCCCGCCCTCGGCCGTCGCGACGAACACGCCGGCGATGTCGTCGGCGGCGAAATCGCCGATCCATACATGGCCGGCGAACGTGTGTTGGCGTTTTTCGGCGCCGGGATCGAGCGTCCCGTAGGGACGTGGCTGGCCGGCCTCGTCGATCCAGAAGATCCGCACCGGCCGATCGAGGGCGTTGACGAGCACGATCTCGGTCTCGTCACCGCCACTCCGGCTCGGTCTCCACGACCGCCGCGGTTCGAGCAGCGGCGGAGGCGGGGGCGTGATCCCAAACTCGGCCAGCGACCGAGCGTCGCGACGCGTGCCATCGGCCGATACGGTCACGAACAGCGGCCCGGCGGCGGTGGCACTCTCGAACCACACGCCGCCGCCGTCGAGCCAGTGGATCCGCGGTTTGAACCGCCGATGCAGTTGCGGATACCCGGCCACCGCCTCGGCATGGGCGAAGCCGACAAAGGTGTCGCGGACGATCGACTCATCGGTGGCATCACCCTGGCCGCGGACGGCTTGGGCGTGGACGGCAGGCTGGGGCGCGACGGTGATGATCGCCAGCACCACGACGACGCGATCGGCGAGCCGTGCCAAGCCGACGATGGGTTGGCGAGGGAGTCCGTGCATCCCGGCAGTGTGGTCGGCAGGGGTGCCGCGGTCAATCCGCGCCGCGCTGGTCTCCGACCGCGGCCGGCGCGGGCACGAGCCGCGGCCAGGCTCCCTCGAGCCGGCCGACCGGCGGGATCTCCAGACGCGTCCCCGGCACGAGCGACACACCCGGATCGACCTGGCGATTCCAGGCGTAGAGCGCCTTGTAGTAGCGGCCATCGCCATAGGCGCGCTCGGCGATCGCCCACCAAGAGTCGCCAGGCGCCGTCACGTGGGAGTCGCGAACAGCATCGGGCTTGGCGTGCGGCTCGGGAGCGACTGCAATGTCGACATCGGCGAGCGGATTTGTCGGCGTTGTTGATACACGTGTGACCGCTGCTACGTCCGCCGGAGGCACGTCCGGTGAGTCCGCCGAAGGCGGTTCCGTCTGGTCGCCGCCGGGCGGGTCATCGACAAACGCCGCGCGGGTGACCTCGTCGTCGCGTGTGGCGAAGGCGCTGCGGCCGGCATAACGGTCGAACGCGGGCGGCGGATCGTCCGGAGTGGCGGCCGGAAGGGGGCGGTCGTCGGGAGCGTCGAGCGCCGGCGGTTCGACGACGAGCTGTGGCTCGGCGACCCGCGACGGCGCGTCGATATCGGGACCGGCGCCCGCCGGAGGGCGCGGGATGAACAGCTTCGCGCCGAGGATCGCCACGAAGCCGCCGCACAGCAGCCCGAGGAAGCCGAGGAGGATCTGCTTCTCGCGGTTCATGGGAGCCACCGACGGGGCTGATCGTGGAGGAATCGACGGACTGAACGGCATCGACGCGCTGCCGCACCCGCGGGGCGGCCATGGCCGGGCAGACTATCCCCGATGGCGTGCGTCGCGGCCAGACCGATCCGGCCGCGGGAACAGGGGGGTTTTCGGCTCACCTGCACGGCGAGTGACGAAAACCGGACGGCGTCATGGTTGCATTCCGATCACGGGACCCGCGAAGCCCCTCCGCCGTCGCCCTCGCATCGGCCCGTCGCCCCGTGCTGCGGGTCGATGCGAGGGCAAAGGCGCGAGGGGCGCCCCCCCTCTGTCGAGCCCGAGCGGAGGCTCCCCGGCGCGGTGGCCCGTCGAACCGCCGGAAGACCCGATCGCGTCATCCTTGCCGCCGCGCCGCGCGCAGCTTCGCCGACCGGCCCCGCGGATTGCGGGCCACTTCCTCCGGCCCCGCCTCGACCGGTGAGCGCGTCAGGCGCTCCCAGGTCTGGGCATTGAGAAACGCCTGCTTCACCAGCCGGTCCTCGAGGGAATGAAACGAAATCACCGCCAGGCGCCCACCGGGGCGGAGGCGGCCGGGGATCCGCGATAGCGCGATCGACAGGCTCTTGAGCTCCTCGTTGACGGCGATCCGCAGCGCCTGAAACGATCGCGTCGCCGGATGGATCCGCGCCGGCGGATGCTGCGGTGGCACGGCCAACGCCACCACGCGCGCGAATTGCCGGGCGGTACGGATCGGCTCCTTCTCGCGGACGGTGGCGATCCGGCGGGCGATCCGCTTCCCGTAGCGCTCCTCGCCGAAGCGGTGGAGGATGTCGGCGAGCGTCTCCGGGCGCAGCCGGGCGACCAGCCGCCACGCCGGCTCCCCCTCGGAGACGTCGAAGCGGAGGTCGAGCGGCCCGTCGGCGTCGAACGAGAACCCGCGCTCGTGGTCGGCGAGCTGGTCGCTCGACAGGCCGATGTCGAGGAGGACGGCGTCGACGGTGTCGATCCCCACCGCGTCGAGCACCTCGGGGATGTCGCGGAAGTTGGCGTGGGCGAGGCGCACCGGCCGGCCGGCGAACTCCGCCGCCGCGCGCTCGATCGCGCCGTGGTCGAGGTCGCAGGCGATCACGCGCCCCGTCGGGCCGACCGCATCGAGGAGGAGCCGCGTGTGGCCACCGCCGCCGAGCGTGCCGTCGACGACGGTCATCCCCGGCTCGAGCGCCAGCAGGCCGAGCGCCTCGGCGGCGAGGACGGGGGTGTGGACGGTCGCGGCACGCCGCGGCGGGGGGGGGTCGGGGGCGGTGCCGTCGGCCGGTGCGGCGTCGTTCACGGCGCCGCCAGGTTCACGCACACCAGCTCCTTGTCGTTGCGCGCGTAGACGCGGCGGCCGGCGAACGCCGGGTGCGACCAGCAGACGCCGCCGCGCTGCGGCAGCTGGTCGGTCGTCGGCTCGAGGATCGCCGTCCGGCTCGTCTCTTTGCAGCCCGCGGGCGTGAGCCGCGCGACGATCAACTCGCCGCGCTCGTTGAACATCCACACCGCGTCGCCGTCGCCACGCTGGACGATGTGGATCGTGCTCCAGCGCGCCTTGGGGGTCGCCGTCAGGTCCTCCCACACCCGGTCGCCTGTGGCGGCGTCGAGGCAGCGCAGCTCGCCGTAGCTGTCGACGCCGTAGACGTGGCCGCCGAGGAACAGCGGCGTGCCGATGATCGAGTGGAGCGCGTCGGTCTGGCGCTCGCTGGCGCCGACGCGGTGCCAGAGGACGGTGGCGGTGGGGGCGTCCTGCCCGAGCCGGAGCATCATCGACCCGTCGTAGAAGCTGGTGAGGAACAGCCGGTCTCCTGAGACCACCGGCGTGGCGACGCCGATCGGCATGTTGCGCGGCTTGAACGGGACCTGCCAAAGGACGGCGCCGCTCTCCGGCGCGAGCCCGGCCACGCTGTCGCCGGTCCAGACGACGAGCACGCGCCGCCCCGCCTGCGTGACGATGATCGGCGCCGTGTACTGGCCCCGGTCGGCCAGCGCCCGCCAGAGCTCGCGGCCGGTGGACTTGTCGAGCGCCACGACGCACGCGCCGTCGCTGCCGCCGAGATGGATGATGAGGCGCTCGCCGTCGACCAGCGGCGCGCCGGCGATCCCCCAGATCGGCATCTCGACGGCGTAGTCGGTGCCGAGGTCGCGCTGCCACTCGACGCGGCCGTCGGCGGCGGCGAGGCAGTGGAGATGGCCCATCGCCCCCAGGGCCCAGACGCGCTCCCCTTCGACCGTGACGCTCGCCCGGGGGCCGGCCTCGTAGCCGATGTTGCGGTAGACGCAGGGGTATTCGTGGGTCCACAGCGCCTTGCCGGTGTCGGCGGCGAAGGCCAGCACGCGCTCCACCTGGGCCGGCTTCGTCTGCCTGTCGGTGACGAACACCCGCCCCCCGGCGACCACCGGGCCGGAATAGCCGGGGCCGATCGGGGCCCGCCACGCCGGCTCGAGGCGCGGCGCCGCGAAGTCCTCGACGGTGCCGGTCTCGCGCCACACCCCGTCGCGCTGCGGGCCGCGCCACTGGGGCCAGTCGTCTCCCCGGGCCGTCGGTCCGGCGACGAACAGGGCCACCGCCGCCCAGGCGAACGAGCGTTGCATCCGACGTTGCTCCCACGACCGCCCGAGCGCGGCGGCGTGCCGCGCAGGTTCGTCGGTCCTCCTCCGCAGGATACCAGCCGCCGTCAGCGGCCGATGCAGACGAGCTTCCCGCGGCGGCGGCGGTGGATCATCGGTCGGCTCCGGGGGGGGTCACGGTGTGGGCGGCCCCGGCGCGGCGGTCGAGGAAGTCCTCGATCGAGCGCCACAGGTGGACGCCCAGTTCGGGGCCGGCGATCCGGTGCGTCTGGCCGGGGTAGACCATCATCTCGAACAGCCGGCCGGTCCGCTGCAGCCGCGCGGCGAGGGCGGCGCTGTTGTCGAAGACGACGTTGTCGTCGGCCATGCCGTGGACGAGGAGGAGCGGGTCGGTGATCCGGTTGGCGACAGGGACGACGTCGGCGCGGTCGAACGGCGCGCGGTCGAGCGCCGGGTTGCCGAGGTAGCGCTCGGTGTAGTGGGTGTCGTAGAGATCCCACGCGGTCACCGGGGCGCCGGCGACGCCGGCGACGAACGCCCGCGGGTGGGCGGCGAGCAAGCGGAGGACCATGTAGCCGCCATAGCTCCACCCCTGGACCGCGAGCCGCCGTGGGTCGACGTCGTCGCGGGCCGCGAGCCAGGAATGGCCGAGCATTTGGTCGGCGACTTCGATCGCGCCGAGGTTGCGGTGGATCGGATCCTCGAACGCCTTGCCGCGGCCGCTCGTGCCGCGATTGTCGAGCGAGAACACGTGCCAGCCGCGGCGCACGAAGTACTGCGCCGTCAGGCTCCCCCAGCGCCGTGCCGCGAGCGGGCCGACGCCGGGGCCGCCGTACACGATCACCAGCGCCGGCGCCCTCTCGCCGGCGGCCAACCGTGGCCGGAGATGGGAGAAATGGAGCGTCGTCCCGTCGGGCGTGACGAGCGTGCCGAACTCCGGCGCGACGTGGCCGGCCATGAACGGCGCGTAGGGATGATCACCCTCGGGGCGGTTTTCCTCGATCCAGCGGAGCCGTTTCCCGGCCGCGTCGGCGAGGTAGGTCTGCGGCGGCTGCGTGGGCGTGGAACGCGTGACCAGCGCGCGGGTGGCGGACCGGTCGAGCGCCGCGTCGTGCCAGCCTCCCGGCTCGGTGAGCCGCCGGGGCGGCGTCGCCGGGCGGCCGTCGCGCGGGAGGTCGACGGCGTACAGATGGCGCTCGAGGGGCGTGTCGGTCCAGCCGATGAAGAACACGCGCCCCGCGGCCGCGTCGAAGCCGACGATCTTGTCGAGGGCCCAGGCGCCGCGCGTCACCTGCTCGGCGGCCACGCCGCCGACGAGCCACACGTGGCGGAAGCCGTCGCGCTCGCTGGAGAGAAGCACGCGGCCGTCGGCCAGCGGGCGGAGCTCGTCGCCGAGGTTGATCCACGTGCCGTGGGTCTCGCCGTCGACGGCGGTGCCCTGGCCGGTGGCGGGGTCGAAGCGGACGAGCTCGAGCCGCTGCTGGTCGCGCGACTGGCGCTGGACGAGGATCGAGCGGCCGTCGGCGGCCCAGGCGACCCGGGCCACGTAGACGTCGGGGTCGGCGCCGAGATCGAGGGGCACCGGCGCCGTGCCGGCGGGGGCGCCGGAAGAGAACACGAACAACTCCACGCGGGCGTTGGCCGTGCCGGCTCGCGGGTAGCGCTGGGTGTGGACGCGCGTGCCGTCGGCGCCGATCGCCGCGCGTGTGACCAGCGCCACGTCTGCCTCGTCGACCCGGGTGGCCACGAGGCGCGTGCCGTCGGGGCTCCACCAGACGCCGTCGCTGCGGTCCATCTCCTCCTGGGCGACGAACTCGGCGACGCCCCACGTCACCGCGCCGCCGCCGTCGGTCGTCAGGGCGCGCTCGGTGCCGCTGGCGAGGTCGTGGAGAAAAAGGTTGTGGTCGCGCACGAACGACACGGCGCGGCCGCCGGGGGCGATCCGGGCGTCGAGCTCGGTGGCCGCCGTCGCGGTGAGCCGCGTGACGGCGCCGTCGGCCGCGGTGACGACATACAGATCGCCGTCGAGGGGCACGAGGACCTGGCTGCCGTCGGCGCTCCAAGCGTAGTCGACGACGCCGCGCGTGCCGCCGAGCCGGGCCCGCTCGCGCCGCATCTTCTCTTCTTCGGAGACCTCGGCGCCGCTGCCGAGGGCCGTCGAGTCGACGAGCATCCGCTCGGCGCCGGTCGTCGTGTCGATCGCCCACAGGTCGTAGCGTTCGCGGTCGGCGGCGCGGGGACGGAGGAGCGTCGCGAGCCGGCCGTCCGGCGCGAGCTTGAGGCCACGGGGAACGGGCCCGGAGAGCGCCGGGCTCCCCATGATCCGCTCGAGCGACAGGTCGGCTGCCGGGACGGCCGCGCAGGCGACCATCCCCACGAGGTACGGCAGGCCGCGGCGTGCGATACTGATGATGGTGGCGAACATGCCAGGAATGTAGCACCGCGCGGCGCGGCCCCGAAAGCGGGCCGGCGAGGAGACCTGGAGGATGGCACGGATGGATCGGCGAACGGCGATCGGCACGGGGCTCGGCGTCGTCGGGGGCCTCGCCGCCGGGCCCGCCGCGGCCGCGATCGACCGCGCCGCCGCCGGCCTGGCCGGCGCAGTGACCACCGGCCTCGTGCGGGGGGCCGTGCTCCACGTCGCGGGCCCCGACGGCGCCGCGACGCATCCCTTCGGCGTCGCCGCCGACGCGTCGTTCCTCCTCGGGTCGATCGCCAAGCCGATCAGCGCCGCAGCGGTGATGACGCTCGTCGCGCGCGGGGCCGCCCGGCTCGACGATCCGGTGCACCGCTTCCTCCCCGACGTCGCCGACGGGGGCCGCGAGCGGATCACGCTGGGCCACCTGCTGACCCACGTCTCGGGACTCCCCGACCAGCTCCCCGACAATGATGCCCTGCGCCGCGACCACGCTCCGCTCGCCGAGTTCGCCGCCCGGGCGGCGCGGACGCCGCTGGCCTTCGCCCCCGGCGAGCGCTATCGCTACTCGAGCATGGGGATCCTCCTGGCCGCGCGGATCGCCGAGCGGATCACCGGCGAGGACTTTCGGGCGTTCGTCGCCCGGGCGGTGTTCGAGCCGCTGGGGATGACGCGCTCGGCGCTCGGGATGGGGCGGTTCACCGCCGCCGAGGTCGTGCCGGTGCAGACCGAGCATGCCGCGCCCGAGGCGGGAGGCGGCGATCCGGCGGCGCGCGACTGGGATTGGAACAGCCCCTGGTGGCGGGCGCTGGGAGCGCCGTGGGGGGGCGTGCAGGCGTCGGCCGCCGACGTGGGCACGTTTCTCGCCGAGTTTCTCGCCGCCAACGGCCGGCTGTGCGCTCCCGACGTCGAGCGGCAGATGATCCGCAACCACAACCCCCCCGGGATCCGACCGCGCGGCCTCGGGTTCGACATCGGCAGCGCCGCCGGCAGCCCGGGCTGCTCCGCGGAGACGTTCGGCCACACCGGATCGACCGGGACGATCGCCTGGGCCGACCCGACGACCGGCCGGGTGTGTGTCGTGCTCACGTCGCTGCCGGCCCGGGCCGTGACGCCCCACCCGCGCGACGAGGCGGCAGCGCTCGTCGCCGCCGGTTGACGCCGATGAGCGACGCCATGCCGACGGCCGACCCGACCCCGGGCGAATGGACCGCCGACTACGACTACGGGCTCCCGGACGAGCTGATCGCGCAGGAGCCGCTCGCCGACCGGACGGCGGCCCGGCTGCTCGTCGTGAACCGGGCGACCGGGGCGCTCGATCATCGACACGTCCGCGATCTCCCCGCGATCCTCCGCCCCGGCGACCTCGTCGTCGTCAACGAGACGAAGGTCGTACCCGCGCGGCTCGTCGGGCGCCGGGCCCGCACCGGCGGGAAGTGGGAGGGGCTGTTCCTCCGCGCGACCCGCGCCGGCGACGCCTGGGAGATCGTCGCCCGTTCGCGCGGCCGGCCGGCCCCCGGCGAGCGTGTCGTCGTCGACGCTGCCGACGGCGCGGGCACGTTGACGCTGGAGCTGGTCGGCCGCGGCGCCGGCGGAGCATGGCTCGTGCGAGCCGACGCGCCGGGGACGGCGTTCGACATCCTCGAGCGGTTCGGCCGCGTGCCGCTGCCGGGGTACATCCGCCACGGCGAGGCGGTGGCCGCCGACCGTGACCGCTACCAGACGGTGTTCGCCCGGACCGCGGGCTCGGCGGCCGCGCCGACGGCCGGCCTCCACTTCACCCCCGGCCTGCTCGCCGCGCTGGCGGCGCGCGGGATCGGCCGGGCGGCGGTCACGCTCCATGTCGGCCTGGGGACGTTCCGGCCGATCGCCACCGAGCGGATCGCCGACCATCCGATGCACGCCGAGTGGTGCGCGTGCCCGGCGGAGACGGTGGCGGCCGTCGCGGCGACGCGCGCCGCCGGCGGGCGCGTGGTGGCGATCGGCACGACGGCCCTGCGCACGCTCGAGACGGCGGCGCGCGGGGGCACGCTCGCCCCCTGGGAAGGCGCGACCGAGCTGTACGTCACCCCCGGCTACCGCTTCCGGGCCGTCGACTGCCTGCTCACCAATTTCCACCTCCCGCGCACGACGCTGATGGTCCTCGTCGCGGCGCTCGCCGGGCGCGATCTGGTCCGCCGGGCCTACGAGGCGGCGCTCGCGGAGCGCTACCGGTTTCTCAGCTACGGCGACGCGATGCTCATCGAGTGAGCGCCGTGGCGCCGCAGCGGGTATCCTCTCGGCGGCGGCCGCGATGGCCACGGAACAGTCCCCTCGGGAAGCCCCCATGAGCGGTGTGCCTCAGGAAGACGTGCTGGTCGTCCCGCGCACGGTCCTCGAACGGGCCGGGATGTTCCAGGGGTTTCAGGCCGACGTCGCCGCCTACCTGCCGCTGCTCCTCGACCCGCGGCACACGTCGTGGCGACCGCGCGCGGCGGTCGAGGAGGACCCGTCGTTCAAGCAACTGATTCCCTACTGCGTGCTCGCCGCGCGCGGGCCCGACGGCCTGCCGCGCTACTTCGCCTACACGCGCGGCGGCGGGCAGGGGGAGGCGCGCCTCCGGGCGAAGCGCTCCGTCGGTATCGGCGGCCACATCTCGAGCGTCGACGGGGCCCACGGCGACGACGTCTCGTACGACGCCGGGATGCGCCGCGAGCTCGCCGAGGAGGTGGTGATCGGCGCGGCATTCACCGCGCGGATCGTCGGCCTGATCAACGATGACGCCACCCCCGTGGGGACCGTCCACCTCGGGATCGTCCACGTCCTCGACCTCGAGCGCCCCGACGTCGCGCCGCGGGAGAGCGGCCTGGTGGACTGCGGCTTCGCCACGCTCGACGCCCTCCTCGCCGACCGCGACCGGTTCGAGACCTGGTCGCAGATCGCCCTCGACGCCCTCCGGGAGGGCCGGCTCGCCTGAGCCGACCGCGGCGATGGAACCGCGCGCGATCTACCTCGACAACCACGCGACCACGCGGCTCGACCCGCGCGTGCTCGAGGCGATGCTCCCCTGGCTCACCGACCGCTACGGCAACGCCGGCAGCGGGACCCACGAGCCGGGGCGCGAGGCCCGCGACGCCGTCGAGGCGGCCCGGGAAACGGTGGCGGCGGCGATCGGCGCCGCGGGGCGCGAGGTGGTGTTCACGTCGGGGGCGACGGAGAGCGTGAACCTCGCGATCCTCGGCACGTGGCTGCGGCTCGGCAGCCCGTCGGCGGGCCACGTCGTCACGCTCGCCACCGAGCACTCGGCGGTCCTCGACACGTGCGCCCACCTCGAACGCTACGGCGTCGCTGTGACGCGCCTGGCGGTGGCACGCCAGGACGCGATGGGGATCCCGGGGCGCGCCGATCCGGATGCCCTCCGCGCCGCGCTGCGGCCCGACACGTTCCTCGTCAGCGTCCTCCTGGCGAACAACGAGATCGGCGTCATCCAAGACATCCCCGCGATCGCGGCAGTGCTCGCCGCCCATCCGGCGGTCCTCCACGTCGACGGCGCGCAGGCGCTGGGGCGGATGCCGGTCGCCGTCGACGAGTTGGGCTGCGATCTGGCGAGCTTCTCGGCGCACAAGTTCCACGGGCCCAAAGGGGCCGGTGCGCTGTTCGTGCGCCGCCGTGGCAAGCCGGTGCGGATCGAGCCGCTCGTCCACGGTGGCGGCCAGGAGCGGGGGATGCGCAGCGGCACGCACGACGTGCCGGGGATCGTCGGCCTGGCGGAAGCGGCGCGGCTGGCGACGGCCGAGATGGCGACCGACGCCGCCCGGATGCGCGCCCTGCGCGACCGCCTCTGGGAGCACCTCGCGCGAAGGATCGACGGCATCGGACTCAATGGCCCGGCCCTGGCGGATCCGGCCGTCCGCCTGGTCAACAATCTCAACGTCTGCCTGCCCGGGATTGACGGCCATTCGCTCCTGGCGACGCTCGCCGCCGACGGCCTCGCCGTCAGCTCAGGGGCCGCGTGCTCGTCGGAGAGCCCGCGGCCGAGCCATGTCCTGCTCGCCCTCGGGCTCGACGACGATCGTGCCCGCGCGAGCCTGCGTTTCGGCCTGTCGCGGTTCACGACCGCGGCCGAGATCGACGGGGCGGTGGAGCGCATCGCCGCGGGCGTCGAGCGGCTCCGGACCTGGGGGGCGGCGTGAGCGGGTCTTGCGGCAGGCGGCAGGCACGTGCACGTCCGTCAAGGTGGCAAGGGCCACCTTTCAGCGGTCCTGCAAGAGGGCGACGCGGCACCGATTCAACAATTCATCGCGGGAGATCGACTCCGGCCCCCGGGCCATGTCGGCTCGGGAGCGGCCCGACTCGATCGCGGCCAGAATCGAGTCGTGATGGTCGTGAAAAAACGCGAGCGCCGCGTAGACCTCGGCGGGCCGGAGGTCGGGATGCTGGCGCAGGATTTCCTCGGCTGACCAGCCGAGGTAGTACTGCTCCGCCGCGAGGTGCTCCACCGTATAGCGCGTGCCAGCGATGATCGCCCTGCAGTTCGCATCGATGGTGACATGCGGGTAGAGGGGGCCGGTCGACATGGGCGCGAATCCGATCGTGAAGATTTTCGTCACGGACTCACTGGCCGTGGACAAAGCCAGCCGAGGACGGTGCCCATTCAGGCGACCGCGGGAAACCCCGGGCATTGCCTGGTCGCCATCGGCCCGACCATGACCACCTGAGCATGTCGAAAAACGCTCGGCGGGGTCACTGGTTTCGCCTGGCATGCAGTTGGCAACGGCCTTTTCGCAAGGCCAGCGCGTCAGCGCTTGATGTTTTTCATCCCCTTCATCGCGTCCATGCCCTTGTCCATCGACGACTCGGTTTCCTTGAGCTTTTGCTCTTGGGCCTCCTTCGAAGGTGGTGTGGGACCGCCACAACCGGCCAAACCGAGCACGACGATGCCGAGCAGAGCGATCGACCCAGACGAGCGGATCATCATCGATTCTCCAAACAGTGGATGCGGAAACCGGAGGAGCTCGAGACCCGGATACGCGAACCGGCACGCGTCGCGAGGACCCACCCCGCGGAGCGAGGATTGGCGAGTGCTCATCGCTGCAGGCGACGATGTCGCCCCTTCCCCGGGTTGTTCACCCGGGGAAGGGGCGTCTCGAATCAGTTTTGACCACGGGCTTTCCTGGCGGTCCGCTCGCTCAGTCGGCGCTGAAGTTCAGGCGGTCGTCGCGGATGGCGAGGAGCGTCATCGTCTCCATGTCGACATTGTCGGAGAGGAATTGGACCGACCCATCGACACGGAGTGTCATCACGCCACCGGGGTGGGCCGAGGTCAGCGGGGGATTGGCCGGCGAGGCATCGGCCCACCCAGTCCAGTCGTCGACGCCCTGCTGATTCAGCACCCGTGCGTTGGGCGTGTAGCGAAGGGTGACGTTGTTGGTGTGCGGAGCCCAATCACGCCAGCCCGACAAGCCGCCCATGTGCCAACCCCAATTTCGCGACGGGCGACGGTCCTGGCCATTCGCGCCGGTCGCGTCGAAGACCAGTTCACTCATCTCGCCGACGAGCAGCGTCTTCGACGTGCCGTCGGAGCACCGCGCCATGTTGATCCCGAGAATCTGTGGGCCGCACGCATCGCCGGAGACGCCCGCGGTTCCGTTCCCGTAGTTCGGCACCATCCCGCGCCCGGAAGTGATGCCCCAGGCGTTGTCGTCGTTGAAGGCCATGCCCTCGGTGCTCTGGAACCGACCGTTGGTCTGCGGGCCGAACTGCATCGGGGTGGCACCCGCGATGCCGTAGTACGAACTGACGAAGTTGTTCCACGCGGGGTTGCGCTGCAGCGACGACGACGGGCAGATCAGCATCTTGATCCGCTTGTCCTGCCAGACGGCGGAATTGCCGTCCCAGCCGGAGCTGAACCCGACCGGAGTCGAGCCCCTGGCGTTGAACCTGAGCCGCCCGTACATCGCCCCTTCCTCCATGTAAGGAAGGAGGCGCACCCATTGCGAATGCCCCCACGTCTCTTGGCTGTAGGGCGTGGCCCACCACGACGTTCCCGCGCCGCCGTTGGGGAACGCCTGGAGGGCGTCGTGGTGGTTTTGGAACGCGAGCCCTTGCTGCTTCAGGTTGTTGGAGCACTGCGAGCGCCGGGCCGACTCACGCGCCGCTTGGACGGCAGGCAGGAGAAGGCCAACGAGCGTGCCGATGATCGCGATGACCACCAGCAATTCGACGAGCGTGAACCCGTCGCGTTTGTGGGTTTTCATGGGAGAGCCTCCTGGACTCGAACATGGATGAAAAGAAAAAAGGACGAGCATGAAACGGCCCTGGACAGACGAGCGCACCAACTCGAACGAGATGGATGAATGGATCAGCGGGGCGGATTAGCGGCCACGAACTCGCCGACGTGCCGCGCGTGTCCCGAAACGTTCCCCAATCCCCACATCTGATGATAGATGGTTGCGGCGATCGGGACAAGCGTTCGGCCGCCATGCGACGGCGGCGACCACCCGGGACGATGGACGCCGTCAACCGTGAGCCCCGCGAGACCGCGTCGGAGACACCACCCCGGAGTCCGGGGCGAGGACCGGCTCCCGGGTCGACAACAGCCCGGTTCCCCGCAAAAGGTGCCGCAGCGACGGCAGAATTGCCACCTCCGCGCGTTGGCGACTATAGTTCGAAGTTGCCCGTCGGAGATCGCTTCCTTTCCGTTCCTGTACGCCCGTTGCCAGAGGAGCCAGCACGATGTCGGTGATGCTCACGGAAAAGGCCGCCAGCGAAGTCAAGAAGATCATGCTCGACCAGAAGATGGAGCCCGACACGGTGCTCCGCGTCGGCGTGGCCGGCGGCGGCTGCAGCGGATTCCAGTACTCGCTCGGCTTCGACAAGGCGTGGGACCCGAAACTCGACTCCAAGTCGGACCAGCACGGCGTCGCGGTCGTCGTCGACAAGAAGAGCGACCTGTACCTCGACGGCACGACGCTCGATTTCCACGAGTCGATCGACAAGCGCGGGTTCACGTTCAACAACCCGAACGCGAAGAAGTCGTGCGGCTGCGGCAGTTCATTCCAGGCCTGACCGCCCCCGGGTGCAGGATGCCCGCGGCGCTGCTGCGATCCCGCCGAGGGACTCGCCGCCGGACGCGGTGACCGGCGCTGGGGAGCTTCAGCCGCGGTCGCCGGAGGCGTCAGCGGGCCCGAGAAGCTGCGTTGGCCGACAGGCAGGGGAGGATGGGTGGCGACGGGCAGGGTCCACATCGTCGGTATCGGCGACGACGGCCTCGAAGGCGTCACCGCGCATGCCCGTCGCCTCGTCGAGGGCGCGAAGCGGTTGGTCGGCCCGGAGTCGTGCCGGTCGCTCCTCCCCGAGGCGGTCGCCGACCGGCTCGAGACGGTCGCCGGGCTCGAGGATCTCGTCGAGCGGATCGAGTGCACCACCGACGCCGATCTCGTCGTGCTCGCGTCGGGCGACCCGCTGTTTTATGGCACCGCGCGCTACGTCTGCGGCCGGCTCGGCAAGGAGCGGTTCGAGGTCGTGCCGCACGTCAGCAGCATGCAGTTGGCGTTCGCGCGCGTGAAGGAAAGCTGGGAGGAGGCGTTTCTCGCCAACCTCTCCGGGCAGTCGATCGAGCGCGTCCTCGACCGGATCCGCGGCGCCGACACGGTCGGCTTGTTCACCAGCGACCAGTGGCCGCCACCGGCCGTCGCCCGAACGCTGCTCGACGACGGCATCGACTCGTTCCAGGCGTACGTCTGCGAGAATCTCGGCAGCCCCGACGAACGCGTCACGCAGGGAAGCCTCGCCGACATCGCCGCCGACGCGTTCGGGCCGCTCAACGTGATGATCCTGGTCCGCAAGGCCACGGTCACCGACAAGCCGGGGCAGGTCGGCGAGCGGCTGTTCGGCAACCGCGACGAAAGCTTTCTCCAGTCACGCCCCAAGCGGGGGCTGCTGACGCCGGCGGAAGTCCGCTCGCTGGCGCTGGCGGAACTGTCGCTCCGCCCCGACAGCGTCGTCTGGGATGTCGGCGCGGGGAGTGGATCGGTCGGTCTGGAGGCGGCGCGGATCGCCGCGTCGGGCCGGGTGTTCGCCATCGAGATGGATCCCGACGACCATCGCCTGATCGGCTCCAACGCCGAGCGTTTCCGGATCGGCAACCTCACGCCGATCCTCGGGCGGGCTCCCGAGGCTTGGGCCGACCTCCCCGACCCGGACGCGATCTACGTCGGCGGCAGCGGCCGCGACGTGACGATGCTCGTCGAGGAGGCGTGGAAGCGGCTCCGCGCCGGGGGGCGCCTCGTCACCGCCTGCCAGAGCATCGAGAATCTGGCAACCGTCCACGCGCTGCTCCGCGCCCGCAGCGGCGACGCGGCCTACTGGCTGGTGACGATCGCCCGCGGCGTCGAGCAGCTCGACCGGATCCGGTTCGAGTCGCTCAATCCCACCTTCCTCATCGCCGCCACCAAGCCGTGACAGCGCCCCGCTCGAGCGACGAGACGGGGCCGGCGCGCAGGGCGTGGCGGTGGAGCGACGGCTTCGCTGCCGGCGGCGCGCCGAGGCAACTCGACGTGATCGCGGTCGGCGCCCATCCCGACGACGTCGAGATCGGCTGCGGCGGCACGCTCGCGCTGTTGGCCGCGCAGGGTTTCTCGGTGGGCATTGTCGACTTCACCGACGGCGAGCCGACCCCGCGGTCGAGCGGCCCCGAGCAGCGCCTCGCCGAGGCGGCGGCGGCGGCCCGGGTGCTGGGCGCCGTCCACCGTGAGCACCTCGGCTTCCCCAATCGACGGTTGTTCGATTGCTTCGAGGCCCGCGTCGCGCTGGCCACGGTCTTCCGCCGCCATCGGCCGGGGCTGGTGCTGGGGATCGCGGCCAAGACGCCTCTGGCGTCGCCCGACCATGCCGAGGCGGTCGCGCTCACCGAGGCAGCCGTGTTCTACTCGCGGCTGACCAAGTGGGACGATTTGTTTCCCGGCCTGCCGGTCCACACCGTACCGCAGTTGCTCGGCTACTTCCTCTTCGCCGGCATCCCCGAGGCGCCCCCGGGGCAGTGGCCGATCGTCGTCGACATCGCCGGGCATCTGGAGACGAAACTCCGCGCGATCGGCTGTTACGAGTCGCAATTCCCGGCGCAGAAGGCACATGTGTTTCCCCGCGTGCGGGCGATGGCCGAGACGGCCGGCGTGATGGCCGGATGTGCGGCCGGCGAGGTGCTCGTCGGCTGCCGGATGCCGTGCACCACCGAGCCGATGAGGCTGCTTTTCCCCGGTGAATGAGCCGGTCACGGCAGCCGTGCGATCCACGGGGGCGGTCCCGTCGCAGCCCCGCCGTCACGGGGTGGGGGGCAGTTACCTCCCCGGCGGACGTGCGGTTCACAAGAGGAGTGGAGATGGAGACGCCGGGATCCGACGGTGCCAGAGCCTCGAAAACGGGTGCGAGATGAGACAGGTCACGGTCGAGCGGAATGCGGGAGAGGCAGCGACTGCCGCGATGGCCGCCACCGGCCTGACCAGCGGCGTGTTCACCGACGTGATGATCCGCGGACGTCCGCGGCTGGCGTCGGCCGACCGCCAGCCCGTCGCCGCCGCCCCCTGGATGAGATGGGTTCTTGCCGCCGCCGGATTCTACAACCTCGCCTGGGGGGCGCTGGCGATCCTCGCACCCCAGTGGTCGTTCCGGGCCGTCGGCATGGAAGTGCCGAATTATCCCGAACTCTGGCAGTGCATCGGGATGATCGTCGGCGTGTACGGAATCGGTTATCTCTGCGCTGCGACCGACCCGCTGCGGCACTGGCCGGTCGTCCTCGTCGGCCTGCTCGGCAAGGTGCTCGGGCCGATCGGTTTCGCGGGTGCTCTCCTCTCTGGTCGATTTCCCCTCGCCTTCGGCTGGAACATCCTCACCAACGATCTGGCGTGGTGGGTGCCGTTCGCCCTGATCCTCGTCGCCGCGTGGCGGGCGGCCTCGGCAGGTGATCGGGCGGGAGCTGCGTCGGTCGGTGGGGCCGACGCGTGAGCGACGGCAGCCGATCCACCGGTGGACCGCCCGACGTGGTCGTCGTCGGTGCCGGGATCGCGGGTTTGTGTGTCGCCCGCGAGCTCGCCGCAGCGGGCCGGTCGGTGATGATCGTGGAGAAATCACGTGGTGTCGGCGGCCGGATGGCGACCAGGCGCGTCGGCCGCGCGATCTGCGACCACGGAGCACAGTTTTTCACGATCCGTGGTCGGGCGTTCGGGGCGATCGCCTCCGCGGCTCATGCCGCCGGGCGCGCGGAAGTATGGTGCGACGGTTTCAACCGTGCCGCGTCGGTCGGTGATCCGCCCGAGGCGGCGGCCGATGGACATTCTCGCTGGCGCGGCACCTCCGGCATGACCGATCTGCCCAAGTGGCTGGTGGCCGAGATGGCAGAGACAACGGTCTGCACCGGGGTCCGCGCCGTCGCCGCGGCGCGGAATGGCGACCGCGTCGTCCTGTCGGTCGAGCAGGATGGCGTCGTCGAGACGCTGTCGTCTGCGGCGCTGGTCGTCACGGCACCGGTGCCCCAGGCGCTCGACCTGTTCGCTGCCGGCGGGCTCGTGGCGGAGGGCGACCCGCAGGCGCTCGCCGCGCTGGGGACGGTCGCCTACGACCCGTGCTTCGCCTTGATGCTCGAGCTCCGCTCGGCGAGCCTCGTGCCCTCCCCGGGCGCGATCCAGTTCGCCGCCGGACCGGTGAGCTGGCTCGCCGACAACTTCCAAAAGGGGGTCTCGCCAGTCCCGGCGTTGACCGTGCACGCCTCCGGGGATTGGAGCAGGGCGAGGTTCGACGCCGACCCCGACGCCGTCGCCGACGAGCTGGTGGGGCTCGTGCGGCCGTGGCTCGACGGTGACCCCGCCACGGCGATCGTGTCGCGGTCGCTGCAGCGTTGGAAGTTCGCCTTGCCGACCACGATCCTGCCGACGCCGCTGGTGGCGGTTTCGGCGGCCCCGCCGGTCGTCTGCTGCGGCGACGCCTTCGCCGGCCCGAAGGTGGAGGGTGCGGCGTCGAGCGGCATGGCCGCGGCACGCTGGCTGCTGCGGGCCCTCGCCGCGGGCTGAGCCCGGCCTGGTCGCCCCGACGGACGGGGTTGCTTGCAGTCTCCGCGGGCGAGCGGTCAATATGGGCGGCTCCTCGATCCCGTCAGCCCGCCGGAGATCCGTCATGGCCACCGCTGCCGCGCCGCGATTGCTTCCCGAAGTCGAACGGTTCCTCGCTTCCGCGCCGTTGTGCGGGATCGTCGGCGGCAAGGAGGTGAAGGGCTCGACCGGCGAGACGATGGCGACCCTCGACCCCGGCTCGGGGGAGCCGCTGGCCGAGTTCCACATCCTCTCCGCTGCCGACGTCGACCGGGCCGTCCACGCCGCGGCCGACGCGTTTCGCCGCAGTGGCTGGGCGACGCTGTCTCCCGGCGAACGCGGGGCGCTGCTCCACCGGCTCGCCGACGCCGTCGAGAAGCACAAGCCGATCCTTGGCCAGCTCGAATCGCTCGACGCCGGCAAGATCCATTCCCAGGCCCTGGGCGACATCCAGAACTTCGTCGACACGCTCCGCTACTTCACCGACATGGCGTGCCACGTCCAGCGGCGCAACGTGCTGGCCGTCGCCGGCCACGAAGCCTGGACGGTGCGGCACCCGTGGGGGCCGTGCGGCTTCATCTTCCCCTGGAACTTCCCCTTCCTGCTCGTCGGCTGGGGGATCTCGCCGGCGCTCGCCGCCGGCAACACCGTGGTCATCAAGCCGGCCGAGGACACACCACTGTCGACGATCTACCTCGGGCGCCTGGCGCGCGAGGTGGGCATCCCCGACGGCGTCATCAACGTCATCCCCGGCTCCGGTCAGGTGACGGGCGCCGCCCTGTCGGCCCATCCTGGGATCCGGCGGATGAGCTTCACCGGGTCGCCCGAGGTCGGGCGGATGGTTGCCGAGGCCTGCGGTCGGAATCTCGTGCCGGTCAAGCTCGAACTGGGGGGCAAGGGGGCGGCGGTCGTGTTCGACGATGTCGACGTCGCGGCGACGGCTGAGAAACTCGTCGGCGCGATCACGTTCCACACCGGTCAGGTGTGCTGCGACGCGACACGGTGGATCGTCCACCGCTCGATCCACGAGCGGTTCCTCGACGAGTGCTGCCGGCGCTTGGAGCAGGTCCGCGTCGGCTACCAGATGGACGGCACGTCGCAGATGGGGCCGGTCGTCAATGCCAAGCAGCGGGCCCGGGTGCTCTCGTACCTGGAGAAGGGAGTCAAGCAGGGGGCGAAGCAGGTGCTCGCCGGAGGCGCGGCCGACGTGTCGGGGCGGCAGGGGTTCTACGTCAAGCCGGCACTGCTCGCCGGCACGCTCGACAACGTGGCCGCCCGCGAGGAGATCTTCGGACCGGTCGCCTACGTGGCGAGTTTTTCCAGCGAGGACGAGGCGATCGCGATGGCCAACGACACCGACTACGGCCTCGCCAACAGCGTCTGGACCGGTGACCTCGGCCGGGCGGCGCGGGTCGCCGAGTCGATGGTCGCCGGCAACAGTTGGATCAACGCCCACAACGTCTTCCCGCGCGGGGTGCCGTACGGTGGCGTGAACAAGAGCGGGCTGGGGGGCGGCGTGCTCTCCATCGAGACGCTGTTCGATTACTGGCGGAGCCAGTCGGTCGTCCGTCCGCTTTGAGGACTCGCGGCGAGCCGGCGCGGGAACGACGCACACGGATGGCGGAAGCGATCGACTGCATCGTCGTCGGTGGAGGGCTCGCCGGACTGGCCTGTGCCCGAGAGCTCGTCCGCCGGGGGCGGAACGTGCGCCTCCTCGAGGCGGCCGCGGCCGTCGGAGGTCGGGTCGCCACCGACACCGTCGACGGCTTTCGCATCGACCGCGGCTTCCAGGTCTACCTCGACGCCTACCCCGAGGGGCGACGCCAACTCGATCAGGGTGCGCTGAAGCTCGGCCGCTTCCATCCGGGGGCATTGGTGGCCGGCGGCGGCCGGCTGCGGCGCGTCGCCGATCCGTGGCGGCGGCCGCTGACGGCGGTCGGTTCGCTCCTCTCCGGGACGGTCGGGTTGGCCGACGCCCTGCGCGTCGCGCGGTTGCGGAGCGAAGTCCTCGCGCGGTTCGCCGCCGGGACGCTCGATCCCATCGCGCCGGTGACGGCGGCCGAGCGCACCACGCGCGAAGCCCTCGAGGCGCGCGGTTTCTCGGAGCGCTTCGTGGCGCGGTTTTTCGAGCCGTTCTTCGGCGGCGTGTTTCTCGAGCGCGGCCTGGAGACGGCCGAACCGATCTTCGCCTTCACGTTCGCGATGTTCGCGCTGGGCAGCGCCTGCCTGCCGGCCGGCGGCATGGCCGCGATCCCGCGCCAGCTCGCCGCCGGCCTTCCGGCCGACGCCGTCGAGGTGGGCACACCCGTGGATATGGTCGAAGCCGGCCGTGTCCGGCTCGCCGATGGCCGCATCCTCGCCGCGCGGGCGGTCGTCGTCGCCACGGACGGTCGCTCCGCCGCGCGGCTGCTTCCCGTCGGACTGATCCCCGCGATGGCGAAGCCACGGGCCGACAAGGAAGCGCGGCTGGTGGCGTTCGCCGCCGAGAATTCGCCCCTCGGGGAACCGACGCTGGTCGTCAGCGCCGACCGTGCCGAGCCGATCGACAATCTCACCGTGCCCTCCGACGTCGCCGTCGGGTACGCCCCCGCCGGTGCGGCGCTGGTCTACGCCTCCGTGCGCCCCGACTGGTCCGGCGACGACGCCAGTGCCGCCGCCGCCGTGGTCCGCCAGGCCCGCGGCTGGTTCGGACGGCGCGTCGAGCAGTGGCGGGCGCTGGCGACGCTGCGTGTCGGTCACGCGCTGCCCGACGAATCCCCCGCCGCACGCCTGGCGCGGCCGACCGGGCCGCGGCTCGCCGCCGGGCTGTTCATCTGCGGCGACCATGTGACCAGCGCGTCGATCAACGGGGCCCTGGCCGGCGGGCGCACCGCCGCCGAGGCGGTCGACGCCGACCTGGGCCGGCGCTGAAGCCGGCACGCGGGCGTGGCGTGCCGCCATGGTAGCATCCGGCACGACGCGGCCGATCCGTGCCGTGGCTGTCGAGGGGAGGCGGAAACCGTGCCGATGAACGCGCGCGAGTGGCGGCGGGGGGCCGCGGCAGCCTGGGCGACGCTCGTCGCCATCGTCATGGCGGGCGCGGCGTCCGCCGCCGACCCGGTGTCGGCACGGGAGCTCTTCGCGCCCCAGCGCCTCGCCGCCTGGTGCATCGTCCCCTTCGACGACCAGGAGCGGACACCGGCCGAGCGCGTCGCGCTGCTCGGCCGGCTCGGGATCGGCCGCTACGCCTACGACTGGCGCGCCCGGCACGTGCCGCAGTTCGAGGAGGAGATGCGCGCCGTCAAGGGGGCCGGCATCGAGCTGGTGGGGTGGTGGTTTCCCGGTGCCCTCGACGACGAGGCGCGGACGATCCTCGGCGTCCTCGAGCGCGTCGGCCTCCGCACCAGCCTGTGGGTGACCGGCGGTGGCGGGCCGACGGCGTCGGTCGAGGAGCAGGCGGCGCGGGTCGCGGCCGAGGCGGCGCGGATCGAGCCGCTGGCCCGCGCGGCGGCCCGGATCGGGTGCCGGGTCGGGCTCTACAACCACGGCGCCTGGTTCGGCGAGCCGGAGAACCAGATCGCGATCATCCGCGCCCTGTCGGCGCAGGGGATCGACAATGTCGGCCTCGTCTACAACCAGCACCATGGCCACGCGCACGTCGGCCGCTGGCGCGAGCTCCTCGCCGCGATGCTCCCGCACCTCGACTGCCTGAACCTCAACGGCACGTTCACCGACGGCGAGACACGCGGACTGAAGATCGCCCCGATCGGCCAGGGAGACCTCGACGTCGACCTCCTCCGCACGGTGGTCGAGAGCGGGTACCGGGGTCCGATCGGGATCCTCAACCACACGCAGGAGGATGCCGAGGATCGGCTCCGCGACAACCTCGCTGGGCTCGCGTACGTGGCCCGGCGGATCGACGGCGATGCCGGTGCCAAGCGCCCCGTGCCGACGACGTGGCAGCGGCCGCCGGAGGCCGACGCGGCCGCCGTCACGCCGGCGGCTGCGGCGCTGGCGGCGGCGGCCCGGCTGCAGGGGGATCCCGGCCGCGGTGCGGCGATCTTCGCCCGCGCGGAACTGGCCTGCCTGTCGTGCCATGAAGTGGCCGGCCACGGCGGGCGGATCGGGCCGACGCTCGGCACGGTCGGCGCCGAGCGCTCCGTCGAGCAGATCGCCGAGTCGCTCCTCGAGCCGCAGCGCGTGGTCGAGCCGCGGTACCGTGCCGTGGCGCTGGTGCTGGCCGACGGCACGAGCCGGCGCGGCACGGTCGAGCGCGAGACCGACGCCCTGTTGGTGATCCGCGACGTCCAGACCGGGGCGGTGACGGAGCTGCCGCGCGACGCGATCGAGTCGTGCGTCGACGTCGGCAGCCTGATGCCCGCCGAGGTCGTCGCGGCACTCGGCGACGGCGACCGCGCCGACCTGGTCGCGTTCCTCGCCGACCTCGGCCGCCACCAGCGCCTCCCGGCGGCCGCGGTGGCGGGTGCGATCGCCGCCGCCCATCCGACCAAGCCGGCGCCCTTCGCGCCGCCGCGCGAGCCGCTCGATAGCGGCGCCTTCGCCGCGTGGTCGCATCCGGTCAATCGCGACCGGGTCTACGACTACTACGCCAAGGAGGCGCGGTACTTCCGCGCGCTGTGCCCGCGGCCCACGCTCCTGCCGGCGTTTCCCGGCCTCGATGGCGGGGCGCTGGGCCACTGGGGCAACCAGTCGGATGACACGTGGCGCAGCAACCGCTGGAACGAGGTCGTGCCGGGGTCGCTCCAGGCGGGGGTTCTCCAGGGCTTCGGGCTGTCGATCCCGCGGGCCGTCTGCGTGCGCCTCTCGGCCGGTCTGTCGGCCTGCTTCGATCCCGACACGCTCACCTGGCGCGCCGCCTGGTCCGGTGGCTTCGTCCGTTATTCCGACGAACGGCACGGGTTTCTCGGCGGGATGGTTCCGGCCGGCCCGCGCGTGGAGCTGTCCTCCCAGGAACCGCCGCAGGGGGAGACCCGGTACCAGGGCTTCTGCCGCCAGGGGGACCGGGTGGGGTTCCTCTATTCGGTCGATGGCGTGCCCTGGCTCGACGTCGCCGAAGATGCCGGGGACGGCACGTTCTCCCGTCTCGCCGGCCCGGTCGCCGGGCACCCGCGCGAGGCCCTTCTCGCCGGCGGAGGTCCCCAGTGGCCCGAGGAGCTGGTCACTGCGGGGCAAAGCGGCGCGGGGCGGCCGTGGGCGGTCGACACGCTGTCGTTTCCGGAGGCCAATCCGTGGAACGCCGCCTTCTACTGCGGCGACGTCGACGTGGTCGCCGCCGGGGCGCTGGTCGTGTGCACGATGCACGGCGACGTGTGGCGCGTCGACGGCGTCGACGACGCGCTCGCCTCCCTCCGCTGGCGCCGGATCGCCGCCGGGCTGCACCAGCCGCTGGGCATGGTCGTCGTCGATGGCGTGCCGCACGTCCTCGGCCGCGACCAGATCACGCGGCTCGTCGATGTCGACGGCGACGGCGAGACCGATCGCTACGAATGCTTCTCGCGCGCCTACCGCTGCTCCGCCGGTGGCCACGACTACGTCTGTGGCCTGGTGCGCGATGCTGCCGGGCGATTCCTCACCGCGTCGAGTGTCGAGGGGCTGGTGCGGATCGCCGCCGACGGCCGGAGCTCCGAGGTGCTGGCCACCGGCCTGCGCAATCCCGACGGCGTCGGCGTCTATCCCGACGGAACCGCGACGGCGTCGTCGAGCGAGGGTGACTGGGTGCCGGCGACGATGGTCGCCGCGGTGCCGCCCGATGCCCGGGGGTCCCTCCATTTCGGCGCCAACGGTCCGGCCGGGGGCACGCGCGTCGATCCGCCGCTCCTCTACCTGCCGCGCGGCCTCGACAACTCGGCCGGCGGCCAGGCCTGGATTCCCGACGGCGCGCTTGGCCCCATCGGCGGGGCCCTGTTCCACACGTCGTTCGGCGCCGGCACGGCGCTGGCGATCCTCCGCGACCGGGTCGGCGACCAGTGGCAGGGCGCGGCCGTGCCGCTGCCGGTCGAGTTTCGTTCGGGTTCGCACCGCGCCCGGTTCTCCACCCGCGACGGGGCGGTGTATGTCTGCGGGATGGCGGGGTGGGGCACCTACACTCCCGACGTCGGCTGCCTGCAGCGCGTGCGCTTCACCGGCCACGCCGACGGCTCCGTCGTGCAGATGCCGGTCGGCTTCCATCTCCATGACAACGGCGTGCTGCTCCGCTTCGCCGCGCCGCTCGATCCCGCCGTGGCGTCGGACCCGGCGCGCCACTTCGCCCAGGCCTGGAACTACCGCTACAGCGGCGGCTACGGCTCGGCGGAGTACTCGCCGCGCCACGACGGGATGGTGGGGCACGACCATCTCCCGATCCGCACGGCGCTGCCGACCGCCGACGGCCGCGGGCTGTTTCTCGAGATCCCCGATATCCGCCCGGTGAGCCAGCTCCATCTCGCCGTCGAGAGCGCGCCTGGGCTGCTCCACGACCTGTTCCTCACGGCCAACCGGCTCGATGCTTCGTTCGTCGCCCCGGGGATCGGCGCACGCACAACGCCGGTGCCCGCCCATCCGCTGGCGGTCGATCTCGGGCGTCAGCTCGCCCGCGAGCGCAACCCGTTTCGCGGGTCGATCGAGGGAGCCCGCGAGATCGAGATCCAGGTCGGACCGAACCTGTCGTTCGTGCCGCGCTCGCTGCACGCCCGGCCTGGCGAGGTTCTGGCGGTGTCGCTCGTCAATCCCGACAGCGTGCCCCACAACTGGGCGCTCGTCCGCCCCGGCAGCATCGAGCGCGTCGGGGCGGCCGTCGACAGGCTCGTCACCGACCCCGACGCGGTCGCCCGGCAATACGTGCCGAAGACCGACGCCATCGTCGCCTACACTGACGTCGTCCCCCCCAACGACCGGGAGAGGATCTCGTTTCGCGTGCCGGCGGAGCCGGGAAGGTACCCGTTTTTGTGCACGTTTCCCGGCCATTGGCGGGCGATGAACGGCGAAATCGTCGTCACCGCCGAGTAGGCGGGACGACGTTGGTTTTTCCTCTCTCCCACGAGCGTCCGGCGGGGATACACTTGCTTCAAACGGGTGTTTGAAGCAGGCGTCGGGGTCCGTATGCCGGGGATTCGGGGTCAAACCACAGTCGTTGAGGCGGGGGTGGAGCCGAGTGGCACCGGAGCGGTGCCGCCGGCTGACGACCCTCGGGACCGGATCCTTTCGGCGGCGGGGCGCGAATTCGCTGACCGCGGGTACGAGGCGGCGACGGTCCGCGACATCTGTGCCGCCGCCGACGTCAACGTCGCCGCGGTGAACTACTACTTCGGCGACAAGCGGCGCCTCTACGTCGAGAGCGTCAAGCACGCGCACCGCCAGCGGTCGCGGCAGATGCCGCTGCCCGTCTGGCCGCCCGCGACGCCGCCCGAGCGCAAGCTCCACGACTTCGTCGCCAACATGCTCGAGCGGATGCTCGGGTTTTCCGAGCCCCCCTGGGAGGTGCGGCTGCTGCTCCGCGAGGTCCTTCAGCCCACCGAAGCCTGCCGCGAGCTGGTCGAGGACTACATCCGTCCCCACTATGGCCAGTTGGTGACGATCCTCGACGAGCTCGCCGGCGGCCATCTGCCGGCGCCGCAGTTGCGGCGCGTCGCCCTGGGGATCATCGGCCACTGTTTCCTGTACCGGGCCGCCGGCGGCGTCGTGGGGATGCTCGTCCCCGCCGACGAGCTGGCCACGCTCCACGCCCTCCCCGATCTGGCCGACCACGTCACGCGGCAGGCCCTCGCCGCGCTCGGCGTCGCCCCGCCGCTCGTGCCGCCGGCGCCCGCCCGGGCGCGAACGGCGGCCCCCCGTACGTCCCCGCGAGATTGATCACGATGGACTTGACACGCCATTCCCCGTCTGCTGGCTCGGCGGAGGTCGCGGCACCGCGCCGTGACAGCTTCGTCAGGCAGGTGATCGGCTGGCTGACACCGCTGGCCATCCTGGCCGCCGGGATCGGTGCCTTCCAGTACCTCGGCACCCAACCGCCGCCGCTGCGCGTCGACACCGGGCCGCCCCAGGCGGTCCCCGTGCGGACAGTCGCCGTGCAGGCCCGCAGCGAAGGGGTCGACATCGTCGCCGACGGTGTCGTCGTCCCCCTCCGCGAGGTGACGCTTGCCGCCGAGGTCGGAGGTCGCGTGGTCGAGAAGGCCGACGACTGCCGTGCGGGCCACGTCGTCAGCAAGGGGACCATCCTGTTCCGCATCGATCCGCGCGACTACGAACTGGAGGTCGATCGTCTCCAGCGCGAGCTCAAGCAGGCCGGGCATTCGCTCGAGGAGATCGACGAAGAGCTCGCCCAAAACGCCACCTCGGCCGATCTCGCCCGCCGCCAGGTCGATCTCGCCCGTCGCGAGGTCGCCCGTCTCGACGGGCTCAAGGCCGGTCGGATCGTCACCGAGGCGGAATACGACCGTGCCGTTCGTGACGAGCTGACCGCCTCGGGCTCGCTGGTCACGCTCGACGGGCAGAAGCGGGTGCTCGCCAAACGCCGCAGTCGGCTCGAAGAGGGGCAGCGCCTCGCGGCGACGATGCTCGAACGGGCCAGGCTCGACCTCGAGCGGACCGTCGTCATGGCCCCGGTCGACGGCATCATCGCCGATGACCGTGTCGAGCAGGACTCGTTCGTCGTCAAGGGGACGCCCGTGGTGACCCTCGAGGACACTTCAGCGGCCGAGGTGAAGACGAGCCTCGAGATGGGGGAGGTGGCGCGGATCTGGGGCGGCGTACCGCAGGCCGGGGGCTCCCACGACCTTCCCGACACGCCGGCATCGGTGATCTACGCGCTCGGGGATCGCCTGTACCGGTGGCAGGGCACGCTGTCGCGGCAGGAGGGGCGCGGGCTCGACGAGAAGACGCGGACACTTCCGTGCCGCGTCCGTGTCGCCGATCCCACCGCGGTGCGATCACTCGACACGTACGGTGGGTTGATGCCGAACCTTCCCGCGGACGCTCCGCGGTCGCTGCTCCGGGGAATGTTCGTGCAGGTCCGGGTCCATGTTCCCGCGACCGGTGCCCTGGTTTCGATTCCCGAGGAGGCGCAGCGGCCGACCGGCGAAGTCTGGCTGATGCGCGACGGCCGGCTGACCGTCGTCCGGCCGCGGCCGATCCAGGTGGTCGACGGGCAGGTGATCTACGACGCCGCGACCGCTGGCCTGCAGCCAGGCGATCGGGTGGTGACCAGCCAGATTCCCAATCCCCGCGACGGCATGGACGTGGCCGAAGCCGAGTTCACCGAGCCGGATTCGTCCGACCCCTCCTGACTCCCCGCTCCGGAGCGACCAGCGATGCGTTCGATCGTCACCTGGACCGTGCGCAACATGCCGGCGATGAACACGCTGGTCATCGCCGTGCTTCTGGTCGGCGCGTGGAGCTTCGCGTCGATGCGGCGCGAGGTGTTTCCGGAGTTCGATCTGGAGATCGTCCTCGTCACCGTCCCCTATCCGGGCGCCTCTCCCGACGAGGTCGAGGAGGGCATCTGCCAGAAGATCGAGGAGTCGTGCCGCAGTGTCACGGGTATCAAGAAGATCACGAGCGTCGCCCAGGAGGGGATGGGGTACTGCGTCTTCGAGCTCCAGGATTCGGTGCGCGACGTCCAGAAGGTGCTCGGTGAGATCCGCTCCGAGGTCGAGCGGATCCCGAGCATGCCCGAGCTCGCGGAGGATCCGAAGATCGAGCAGGTGACGCTGCGCACTCCGGCGATCAAGCTCGGGGTGCTCGCGCCCGCGGGCGACGGTGTGGCCGTCTCGGAGGGGGAGTTGCGCGACGTCGCCGAGAGCGTGCGCGACGATCTCCTCGGGCTGCCGGCGGTGTCGGCCGCGAATTTGCTCGGTGCCAAGGACTACCAGATCGACATCGAGATCTCGGAGGACACGCTGCGGAAACACGGGCTGTCGCTCCAGAAGGTGGCCGAGATCGTCCGCCGGCAGAATGTCGAGCTGCCCGCCGGCACGATCCGCGGTGGGAGTGGCGAGATCCTGCTGCGCGGCAAGAACAAGCGCTACGTCGGCGAGGAGATCGCGAAACTGCCCCTCGTGACGCTTCCCGACGGGCTCGTGCTGTCCGTCGGCGACCTGGGGACGGTGCGCGACGAGTTCGCCGACGTGGCGATCTCCAGCCGGATCAACGGCCGGCCCGGGATGGTGATCTCGATCGACCGCAGCAGCGGCGAGGACCTCCTCGCCATGGTCACGTCGGTGAAGGAATACGCGGCGCAGGCGAAGCTGCCCGCGGAATACGAGCTGGCCGTCTGGTCCGACCAGTCGGTCGACGTCCGCGACCGCCTGCGGATGCTGATCGAGAACGGCTGCCAGGGGCTCCTGATCGTGTTCGTGATGCTGGCGCTGTTCCTCGACCTCAAGATCGCCTTCTGGGTGGCGATGGGGATCCCGTTCTCGATGCTCGGGACCGGGATGCTGATGTACACGACCGACCAGACGCTCAACATGCTGTCGATGTTCGCCTTTCTGATGGCGATCGGTATCGTCGTCGACGACGCCGTCGTGGTCAGCGACAACATCGACCGCCACCGGCGGATGGGGAAAAGCCTGACGACGGCGGCCATCGACGGCACGGTCGAGGTGATCCCGAGCGTGATCTCCAGCGTGCTCACCACCGTGATCACGTTCCTGCCGCTGTGCTTCGTCGCCGGCGTGATGGGGAAGTTCATCGCCGTGATGCCGTTCGCGTTCATCACGGCACTGCTGATGTCACTCGCCGAGTCGGTGCTTGTGCTACCGGGCCACCTGGCACACGAGGACAACCTCGTGTTCCGGATCCTCGGTGTCGTGCTCTATCCGCTCAAGCTCCTCCTCCCGGCCGTCTCGTGGCTGCAGCGCTCGTGCGACCGCGGGCTGAAATGGTTCGTGAGAAACCTCTACGCTCCGTTTCTCGACGTCGCCCTGGACAACCGCCTCGCGGTTCTGGCCACCGCCGTGGGGCTGTTGCTGACGGCGGTGGGAATCGTGCGCAGCGGGATCACGCCGTTCCAATTGTTTCCGAAGATCGACGCCAACCGGCTCCGGGCGCAGATCGGTTTTCCCGACGGCACTCCCGCGAGCGTCACCGAGGAGGCGGCCGATCGGCTCGAGCGCGCCGCGTTCGCGACGGCCAGGAAATTCTCGCCGCCGGGGTCGTCGATCGTCGAACTGGTCAACACCACCGTCGGGCAGGTGGTGGCGATGGGCGAGGTGGGCCCCGACGCCCGTGCCGGTGGAAGCCACGTCGCCGGAGTGAACGTCGAGCTCGTCGAGGCGGAGCTGCGCGACGTCACCAGCGAGCAATTCATCAGCGAGTGGCGGAAGGCGGCCGGCGAGTTTCCGGGAATCGACAAGCTGGTGTTCGGCACCGAGAACATCGGCCCCGGCGGCAAGGCGATCGAGTTCAAGCTCCTCGCCCCTGCCGATGAGGAAGCCGTCCGCCAGCTCGAGGCTGCCGTCGAACGCTGCAAGGACTGGCTCGCCCGTTATCCCGGGGTGATCGACATCGACGACGACTCGCGCCCCGGGAAGTGGGAATACCAGCTGCGGGTCAAGCCGCGGGCCGAAGCGATGGGCGTGTCGCTCGCCGACCTCGCGGCCACGATCCGCTCGAGCTATTACGGCGAGGAAGTGATGCGGCTCCAGCGCGGCCGCCACGAGGTGAAGCTGATGGTCCGCTATCCCCGCGACGAGCGGCGCAGCCTCGCCACGCTCGACGAAGTGCGCGTGACCGGTCCCGACGGCACGCAGCGGCCGGTCAGCGAGCTGGCCGACGTGGCGATCGTCCGCGGCTACAACGAGATCAACCGCCTCGGGCAGAAACGGTCGATCTCGGTGATCGCCGACATCGACGTCGCCCAGAGCACGCTCACCAGTTCGCAGATCACCGGCGACATGCAGCGCCGGCTGATGCCCGACCTGCTCAAGGAGTTCCCCCTGGTCCGCGTCCGCTGGGAAGGGGAGCAGGAGCAGACGCAGGAATCGCTCGACAGTCTGTTCGTGGGGTTCGTGGTCGCGTTGTTCGCGATGTTCGTCCTGCTGACGATGGAGTTCAAGAGTTATTTCCAGCCGCTGCTGATCATCGCCATCATCCCGTTCGGCTGTGCCGGGGCGGTGTTCGGCCACGCCCTGATGGGGATGCCGCTGACGCTGTTCAGCATGTTCGGGTTGGTGGCGCTGTCGGGGGTCGTGGTCAACGACTCGATCGTGCTCATCGACTTCATCAATGCCCGCGTGCGCGAAGGGAAGCCCCTGCGGCAGGCGCTGCGCGAGGCGGGGTGCGTCAGGTTCCGGCCGGTGTTCCTCACCAGCATCACGACGATCGGCGGCCTGCTTCCACTGCTGTTCGAGACCAGCTTCCAGGCCCAATTCCTGATCCCGATGGCGACCGCCCTGGCGTTCGGACTGGCGACGACGACGCTGCTCGTGTTGATCCTCGTGCCGGTGATGTACTCCTTCTTCGGCACGAGCGCCCGCGAGGATCACGAAGAGGAGTATCTGGGCGGGGCGACGACGGCCAGCACCGTCGATCCCGACGAGGCGGAGCAGGAGTGGCTCCCGGACCATCTCCGCGAGCCGGCGGTGCGCTAGCTTTCCGTGGACAAAGCCCTCCATGGCCCTACCGGCCGCGGGCCGGCCGGCTCAGGGAGCCCACTTGGGCGACCGCGGGAAACGCCGAGGGTTTCCCGGGTCGCCGTCGGCCGCATCCGGCGGCCGGTCACTTCCCGAGCAGGAAGTGGCAGATGTCGCCGTCCTGCATGACGTATTCCTTGCCCTCGACGCGCAGCTTGCCGTGGGCGCGGATCTCCTTCTCGGAGCGGTACTGTTCGAGGTCGTCGAGCGAATAGATCTCGGCGCGGACGAACTGTTTCTCGAAGTCGCTGTGGATCACGCCGGCCGCCTTCGGGGCGCTGGTGCCGACGGGGATCGTCCAGGCGCGGACCTCCTTCTCGCCGGCGGTGAAGTAGCTCTGCAGGCCGAGCGTGCGGTAGGCGGCGCGGGCGAGGACCGCCAGCGCCGGCTCGGCAAGGCCGGCGCCGGCGAGCATCTCGGCGCGGTCGGCGGCATCGAGCTCGGCGATCTCCGCCTCGAGCTTGGCACACACCGGCACCACCTCCGCCCCGGCCCGGGCCGCCACCTCGCGGACCCGCGTGACCAGCGCACCGGTGCCCGCCAGATCCCCCTCGTCGACGTTGGCGACGTACAGGATCGGCTTGGCCGACAGCAGGCCGAGCTCCTTCACCGCCGCCCGCTCGGCGTCGTCGAGTGGGAGCGTCCGCAGCGGCTGCTCGCCGCCGAGGTGGGCAAGGCACCGGCGCATGACCTCGACCTTCAGCCGGGCCTCCTTGTCGGTGCTCTTGGCGGCGCGCTCCGCCTTGGGAAGCAGGTTCTCGAGGTGCTGGAGGTCGGCGAGGATCAGCTCCAATTCGATCGTCTCCATGTCGGCGACCGGATCGACCTTGCCGGCGACATGGATCACGTCGGGATCCTCGAAGCAGCGGACCACCTGGAGGATCGCGTCGACCTCGCGGATGTGGGCGAGGAACTTGTTGCCCAGCCCCTGGCCCTCGCTGGCGCCCTTCACGATTCCCGCGATGTCGACGAGCTTGAGCGCGGCGGGAACGAGTTTCTGCGGCGGGATCAACGCGGCGATCCGGCCGAGGCGCGTGTCGGGCACGCTCACCATCCCCTCGTTGGGCTCGATCGTGCAGAATGGATAGTTGGCGCTCTGGGCCGCTTTCGACATCGTCAGCGCGTTGAACAGGGTGCTCTTGCCGACGTTGGGAAGACCGACGATGCCCGCTTCCATCCGCTCGTGCTCCGGTGCCGCGTCCGCCGCCGGTGACGCCGGCCGCGGGAGGAGCCATCTTGCCACCTTCGGCCGGCCGCTCCCAGGGTCTGCCGCCATCCGGCCGCTGCCGGCGGGATTCTTCCTCCGCCCTGCCGACCGCGTCGCCCGAGATCTCCTCGGCTGCCGGCTCGCCGTCCGCGCCGCCGACGGCACTGTCCTGAGGCACGTGGTCCACGAGACGGAGGCCTACCTCGGGGCGCACGACCTGGCCTGCCACGGCCGTAGCGGCCCGACCCGTCGCAACGCGACGATGTTCGGTCCCGGGGGCCACTGGTACGTCTATCTCTGCTATGGCATGCACTGGATGCTCAATGCCGTCACCGGTCCCGCCGGCGTCCCGGCCGCGGTACTGATCCGTGGGGCGGGGGAGTTGAGCGGGCCGGGGCGCGTGACGCGCGGCCTCGGCATCGACCGTCGCCACGACGGCGGTCCGGTGGCCCCGGCCACGGGGCTGTGGCTCGAGCGCGGGGACGACGTGCCCCGGCGGTGGGTGGAACGGACGGCGCGGATCGGCGTCGACTATGCCGGCGCCTGGGCCGCCAAGCCACTGCGGTTCCTGATCGATCCATCTCGGATTGGCGTCACTTCGGCGGATCCGCCGCCGGCGAAGACCGGGTCCTGAGGGATCCGCCCCGTATCCTGCCCCGCGGCCCGGCCGGAGGTTGGTGGGCACGGCGCACGAGGACGGCGCTGCTATGATGGAGGGTCAGGATCCGGGCGGCCGCTGTGCCGCGCCGTGACGGGACGGTTTCATCCGGAGGGGTTGAGCATGACGCTGCGGGGCGTGAAGGGATGGCGGGCCGCGGGCCGCGTCGCCACGGTGCTCGGGGGACTCCTGCTCACGGGAGGTGTGATGATGGCGGCCGACGGGGAGACGAAGCGGGCCAAGGCGACGTTCGCCGGCGGGTGCTTTTGGTGCACCGAGGCGGTGTACGCCGAGATCAAGGGGGTCGAGTCGGTCGAGAGCGGCTACATCGGCGGCAAGGTTCCCAATCCGACCTACCAGCAGGTCTGCACCGGGATGACCGGCCACGCCGAGGCTGTCGAGATCACCTACGACCCCGCCCAGGTGCCGTTCGAGAAACTGCTCGAGATCTTCTTCACGACGCACGACCCGACGACGCTCAACCGGCAGGGCCCCGACGTCGGCCCGCAGTACCGGTCCGGCATCTTTTTCCACGACGACGAGCAGAAGCGGATCGCGGTCGAGGTGATCCGGCGGCTCGACCAGGCGCGGGTCTTCCCCGGTCGGATCGTCACCGAGGTCACGCCCGCGTCGACCTTCTACCCGGCCGAGGACTACCACCAGGACTACTTTGCCAAGAATACGTTCGATCGCTATTGCCAAGCCCAGGCGGCGCCGAAAGTCGCCAAGACGCGCAAGCTCTTCAAAGACCTCCTCAAGGAACAGGGGCGGTGAGACGTCGGGCGCGCGGCATCGTCGTCTGCCTGCTGGCGATCGCAGGGTGCGGCCGGGCGACTCCGGAGCCGCCGCCCGGCACGATCGGCTCCGCCGCCGACGGCGGCGTGTCGGCGGAGGTCGCCGACACGGTCCGTCGGTTCTGTGGTGACTGCCATGCCCTGCCCGATGGGACCAGTTTTGCGCGGGAAGACTGGCCCCGCGAGGTGCGGCAGGGGTTCGTGTTCTACGAGCGGTCGCTGCGCAGCGACCTGAAACGGCCCCCGGAAGCGGAGACGGTGCGCCTCTTCCAAGCCTCGGCACCCGAGGCTCTGCGCATCGACCGAGCGGCCGACCGCGTGGAGGCCGAACCGCCCGTGGTGTTCGAGCCGCTGCGGCTCGCCGCCGGCAGCGAACGGCCGTCGCCGGTGATCGCCCACGTGCTGTGGCGCCCGGACGAACGCGTCCTGTTCACCTCCGACATGCGCTCCGGAGAGGTCAGCCGCTGGACGCTCGACGTCGCGCCGGGGGGCGGCGAAGGCACCGTCTCGAGCACGCCGGTCACGCGTGTCTCGCACGCCTGTCGGCTCACGCCGACGTCGTCGGGCAGCGATCCCGCAGGGTGGCTGCTCGCCGATCTCGGCTCGTTCAACGTCGTCGACCATGATCGGGGACGCGTGCTGCGGATGACTGCCGGCGGTGGCGTGGAGACTGTGCTCGGAAGGCTGTCGCGGGTGGTCGAGGTGCAGCCCTGGCCCGCGGGCGGCGGGGTCGTCGTCGCCGAGTTCGGCTGGCGCGCGACCGGGGCGCTGCGGATGGTGCCTGCGGACGGAGGGGCAGCCACGATCCTCGACGCCCGTCACGGGGCGCTCGGGGTGCGTGTCGCCGATCTCGACGGTGACGGCCACGATGACATCGTCTCCGCGTTCGCCCAGGAGCACGAGACGGTCGACTTTTACTGGGGCCGCGACGGCGGGGACGTGGAGCACGCGACGATCCACCGTTTCCCCGATCCCTCGTGGGGCTCGAGCGGCTTCGAGATCGCCGACCTCGATGCCGACGGCCGCCTCGACATCCTCCACACCAACGGCGACATGATGGACAGCGGGATTGCCAAGCCCTACCACGGTGTCCGCTGGCTTCGCAACGAAGGGGGGCGGGCATTCACGTGCCACGAGCTGATCCGGATGCCAGCGGCATCGCAGGCGTCAGCCGCCGATCTCGACGGTGACGGCGATCTCGACGTCGTCGTGTCCGCGCTGCATCCGTGGGCCGCCGGCAGCCCCGCCGGCACGTTCGCGGCCCTGCTGTGGCTCGAGCAGCGGCCCGGCGGCGAGTTCGCCCCCCACACCATCGCCCTCGACCGCTGCGACCACGCCTCGTTCACGGTCGCCGACGTCGATCGGGACGGACGCCCCGACCTCGTCGCCGGCGTCTGGCGCCCCGACGAAAAGGGGCCGGCCGAGGCGCCGCTGCGTGTCTGGCTCAATCGGCCCGCTTCCGTGGCCGATCCCTTGCATTCCGACGGCGGCCGTCGGTAGACTCTTCCCGTGTGGGGGGGGATGGTCTCGATGGCACGAGCGTGCGACGTCGCGCGCGACAGGTCAGGCCGTCCATCCATCGAATCGTTCGTTTCTCGGCAGATGCGTCATTTATTCTTCTCCTGCGGGGAATCCAGAGGTGCTCCATGAGCCATGTTGACCGTCGAACTCCGCGACGTGGTTTCACCCTCGTCGAATTGCTGGTGGTGATCGCCATCATCGGCACGCTCGTCGGACTGCTGCTTCCGGCCGTTCAGGCGGCGCGCGAAGCCGCCCGGCGCAGCAAGTGCAGCAACAACCTCAAGCAGTACGGCTTGGCGATCCACAACCACCACGACTCGAAGCAGATGCTTCCGCAGGCTGCGGAAGTGCCCGGCGCTGCCCCCAACTGGTCCGATGGCTTGGGGTGGCACTCGCAGATCCTGCCCTACGTCGAGTTCGCGCCGCTGTACTCGAAGATCAATTTCGGCTTGGCGGGCAATGGTCCCAGTGCCGGCGATGATCCCGACATCCGCACGCAGTTGATCGACGGCAGGGAGCTCCGCAGCACGCAGCTTCCATTCACTCGCTGCCCGTCGGACACCGGTCCGCCCGACATGTACGGCTGGGCCGAGGGAAGCTACACCGGGTCGCTCGGGTCTCAGTCGACCGGTTCCGCTGACGGGAATTGCAACCAGTGGCAGCAGTTCCGCGAGCAGCCCTACGGCAACGCCGACCATGGCAACGGCGGATCGTTCAACGAAGTGTCCGGCGTGTTCTCGCGCGTCGCCTACTCGCCGAAGGGGATCACGTTCGCCAACGTGTCCGACGGCCTCAGCAAGACGATCATGGTGGGCGAGGTGCTCGTCGAGTGCCACGACCATGTCGAGGGGCTGTGGAGTTGGAACGGCTTCAACAACGCCCACGCGTCGACGGTGGTGCCGATCAACAACCTCACCACCTGCTACAACTCGCAGGCCGAGGCCCAGGCTGCCGGGGCGCAGAACCCCGCCTGCTGGCCGAAGAGCAACTGGAACTACTCGTGGGGCTTCCGCTCGCGGCACCCGGGCGGAGCCGGTTTCCTGATGGGCGACGGTTCGGTGAGATTCGTGGCGGAGAACATCGACCACCAGACCTACCAGTACCTCGGTGGCCGACGCGATCGTCAGAACTTCAACGACAGCAGTTTCTGACCCGCAACACCGGTCGTGGATCGTGGGCCGGCCCCGGTCGGCCCGTCGCGACCATCGGATGATCCTCGTTCCTCCGGCGGCTCCGGCCGCCGGAGGAACCCTCTTTCCCGGAGCCTGTCGTGAACCGCTCGAACATGGTGTGCTGGTCGGGGGTCGTGGCCGGTCTGATCGTGTTCGGTGGTTTCGGGTGCGGTCCATCGGGGCCGGTAACCTCGGGCGTGAGCGGGACGGTGTCGGTCGCCGGTAAGCCGGTCGAGGGGGCCACGGTGACGTTCGTGCCTGAAAAGGGTGCTCCCGTGATGGGAACCACCGACGGGTCGGGCAAGTTCACGATCGCCCAGGCCATCCGCGGTGCCAACAAGGTGAGCATCACCAAGGTCTCGGGTGGCGGGGCAGCGGGTGCTCCTGCGAATCCCACGCCGGCTGACATGGCGAAGATGGCCGCCGCTGCGGCCGGCAAGAAGCAGGAGCAGGGTAAGTCGGAGATTCCGGAGAAGTATGGCCGTGCCGCGAGCAGCGGCTTGACCGCCGAGGTCACGAGCGACACGAAGAAGAACGTGTTCTCGTTCGATCTCAAGGAATGATCGCGGTCGGCATGGGGGGCACTGTCCGATGCCACCGGCCCGCCATCTGACCGGCCGCGAGTGGCGCGTCGCGACGCTGCTGGCGATCGTCGCCCTGATCGTGCTCGTAGCCGCCCGCGGTGATCGCTGGTACCGCGCGCTCGTAACGCGTCGTCTCGACGCCGCCGAAACGGGTGGCGACTACGATTTGGCCCTCGCGTTCCGCGATCGGCTCGACCGCGGCCGCGCGCCCGACGCCGACGGCGCGTTCGAGCGGGGCCGTTTGCTGCGCCGGCGCGGAGACCTGCTCGAGGCCGAGGGATGGTTTCGCACCGCGCTGGCCGCCGGCCACGAGCCGTCGCGCGTGTCGCGGGAGCGACTCCTCGCCGAGGCGCAGTGTGGCGACATCCTCGAGGTCGAGCCGGACGTGCGGAGGCTGATCAGTGACGGGGGAGACGACGCCTTCGCCGCCGAGTGCTATGCGGCGATGGCGGAGGGGTTCCTCAACGCCTTCCGGTTCGTCGATGCCGACCGCTGCCTCGACTATTGGGAGCGGTGGCGCGACGACGACCCCCAACTCCACGCCCTGCACGGCCGGCTCGAAGAGCGCCTCGGGCAGGCCGGAGCGGCCCTCGACGCCTACCGGCGCGGGCTGGCGCTCGCCCCGGGTCGGGTCGATCTCCGCCGCGCCGTCGCGCGCCTCGAATTGGAGGCGGCGCGGCTTCCGGCAGCCGCCGCCGAGTTTGCCGCGGTCCATGCCGCCCGTCCGGACGACGGCAGTGCGCTCGTGGGCCTGGCCCAGTGCCGTCTCCGCGCCGGTGACGTCGCCGGAGGGGAGCGGCTGATCCGCGAGGCGCTGACGCTGGACCTCACCCCACCGGAAGCCGCGGTGGCGCTGGCCGAGTTGGCCCAGATCGCGCTCGAGGAGGGTGAACCACGACGGGCGATCGCGCTGGCTGGGCAGGCGGTCGCCCTCGATCCGCGCAACGAACGCTGCCATCTCGCCCATGCCGCCGGGCTGTCACGGGTCGGCGCGGCAGCCGCGGCGGCCGAGGCCCAGGCCCGGGCACGGACGCTGGCGGATGGTCGCCGCCGCCTGAGCAGCACCCTGATGCTTCTCGGCACGCGCCCCGACGACGCCGATCTCCGCGCCGATGCCGGCGAGATCCTTCTCCAGAACGGCTTCGGCCCTGACGGAATCCGTTGGCTCGAGACCGCCGTCCAGGTCGATCCCCGCCACCAGCGGGCCCGGAAGCGGCTCGCCGAATGGTATGAGTCGGTCGGCGACGAACGTCGTGCCGCCGAGCAGCGGCGCTGGATCGAAGCCACCGGTGACGGGGCCGCCCCATGAGTGAGCTGTCGCGGACGGCGGCGTGGCTCGCCCGCCACGGTCTCCCGCTGCTACTCGTCGGGGTCCTCGGCTGCACGCGGCCGGCACCAATGCCGCCGGGCGGGGGGGCGGGCCCGGCGGCCGCCCTGGAAGACGGCAGCGCGGGGGCTGAGCGATTCGTCGACCGCGCCGCGGACCTCGGGGTCACGTTCACGCACCGCAACGGTGACCAGGCGGACCATTCGACGATCCTCGAATCACTCGGTGGGGGCGTGGGCTGGTTCGACTTCGACCGCGACGGGTGGGTCGACCTCGTCGCCACCGGTGGGGGCGGCTTCGCCCCCGCCGAGCGTATCACGGGGCTCCCCACCGGTCTGTTCCGCAACCAGGCCGGTCGGTCGTTCAGCGCGGTCGCGCGACCGGCCGGCCTGGTGGCCGACGATCTTTACAGCCACGGCGTGGCGATCGGCGACCACGACAACGACGGCTTCCCCGATCTGCTCGTCACCGGCTATGGCGTGCCTCAGTGGTGGCACAACCGCGGCGACGGCACGTTCGCCCGTTTGGCCGCGCCGGGGGGGGAAGACGCGCGGTGGAGTTCGAGCGCCGGCTGGGCCGACGTCGACGGCGACGGCGCCCTCGACCTCTACCTGGCGCGGTACGTCGACTGGTCGTTTGCCAATCATCCCCCCTGCGGCTTCGATCCGAAGCGGCGCGAGATCTGCCCGCCGCGGATGTTCGCCGGGCTGCCTGACTCGCTCTACCTGTCGGACGGTGCGGGGGGGTTCCACGACGCCGCTACGGAGGTCGGCCTGCGCGCCGACGGCAAGGGGCTGGGCGTGCTGCTCGCCGACGTCGACGTCGACGGTGACGTCGACATCTACGTCGCCAACGACACGACCGACAACTTCCTCTACGTCAACGACGGCCACGGCCGCTTCGAGGAGCGCGGCCTGCTGGCTGGTGTGGCCCTCGACGACCGCGGCCTCCCCAACGGCAGCATGGGGGTCGATGTCTGCGACTTCAACCGTGACGGCCGGCCCGACCTGTGGGTCGCCAACTACGAGCAGGAGTCGTTCGCGCTGTACCGCAACGAGGGGCGCTGCCAGTTCCTCCACGTCAGCCGCCGCCACGGGATCAGCGATCTCGGCGGGCTGTTCGTCGGATTCGGCACGGCCTGCGACGATTTCGACCGCGACGGCCGCACCGACATCGCGGTCGCCGACGGTCACGTGATCAAATACCCCGACGTCTCGCCGCGCAAACAGCTGCCGCTGCTGCTGCGTTACGACGGCGCACGGTTCCGCCGCGCGGTGGCCGTGCCGGGCAGCTACTTCGCCGCCGTCCACGAAGGACGCGGGCTGGCCGTCGGCGACTTCGACGGCGACGGCGACGGCGACCTGGCAGTGTCGCACCTCAACGAGCCGCTGGCGGTGCTGGAAAACACCTTCGCCGCGGTCGGTCCGTCGCTGACGGTGGAACTGGTCGGCACGATCGGGAATCGCGACGCCGTCGGCGCGCGTGTCAGCCTGGGCGCGGGGGCCGATATCGTGACGGCGCAGGTCACCGGGGGGGGCAGTTACCTGTCGCACTCGGAGCGCCGGCTGCGCTTGACCAAGCCGGCGGCCCGTGGTCCGTTGACGCTCGTCGTCGTCTGGCCGGCCGGTGGCCGCGAGGAGGTGGTCGTGGACGAGAGCGTCGCCGTGGTGCGCGTCGTGGAGCCGATGGTGGGGGCCGCGGCGGTTGGTCCGGATGGAGCCGCGCCGTGAGCGCGGTGGTGGGGAGGAGACGTCGCCGGCCGTGGTTCGCCGTCGCCGCGCTGGTGGCGGCGACGACCGCTCTGGCGGTCGGCTTCGCGCGCCGGCCGGGCCTGCCGCCGACGAAGCTCATCGCCACGGCGAACGAGGCCCTCGACCGGACAGACCTGCCGGCGGTGCGCGCCACGATCCGGAGCCTCGACGGCCGTGGCGCCGCCGGGGCTGCCGACCTCATCCGGATCCGTCTCCTGCTCGCCCGCGGCTACGTGCAGCCGGCCCTCGACGCGCTCGGCGCGCTGGCTCCGGCCCGCGACGGGGAACCACGCGGCCTGAGGTCGCTCCGCGCGCTGGTGGCCGGCGAAGCGGCGCTGCGCGCCGGCCAGGTTGCCGAGGCCCGGACGTTGCTCGCCGGTGCCGTGGCTGCCGATCCGGCAGCGGTCTCCCCCCACCGTCTGCTGGCCACGATCGCTTACGACACGGGCGCCATCCCCGAGGCGCTCGGGCACCTCGAGGCGGTGCGCCGACTCGTCCCGTCGGATCCGCGCCCGGTCCGATTGTTGGCCCTGATCCACTCCGACTACGAGCGCTACGCCGACGCGGTGGCCTATTACGAGGAGTCGCTCGAGCGCGATCCGGACCAGCCTGACCGCGACGATCTCCTCGCCGAGATGGCCGCCTGCCAGGTGCAGCTCCGCCGCCACGAGGAGGCGCTGGCGACGCTGGCGCGTAACGCCGGTGGCACCCGCGAGCGGCTGCTCGAGGCGGAATGCCGGCTCGCGCTCGGGGAGACCGCCGCGGCGCGGGCCCTCGTCGACGGCATCCTGGCCGAACGTCCCGACGATCCCGCGGCACTCGTGCTGGCCGCCACGATCCGCCTCGAGGATGGCGACGCCCCGGCGGCGCTCGGCCCGCTCGACGAAGCGGTCCGCCTCGCACCGCACGACTACCAGGCGCGGCTCACGCAGGCGCGCGCTCTGGCGACACTCGGTCGCGACGCCGACGCCGCCCGTGCACAGGCGGAGGCGGAGCGGATCCGCCGGGTCCGCGCCGAGTTCGCCGAGCTCCACCAGCAGGCGTGGGACGCGCCGCGCGACCCCGCCGTCCGCCTCCGGCTCGCGGAAGTCGCCGAGTCGCTCGGGCGCCCCGATCTGGCCCGGGTGTGGCGCGAGGCCGCCGCGGCGCTGGCGGGGAAATGATGCGGGCACCCGGCGGCATCCACCGTCGCCGCCTTCAGGCGTCGCCGTAGCGCAGGAGCAACTCCCCCGGTTCGACCGCCGTCCCGGGGGCGACGAGGACCTCGGCGATCGTGCCGTCGCGCTCGGCGTAGACGGTCGTCTCCATCTTCATTGCCTCGAGCGACAGCAACTTCTGGCCCCGCGTGACCGGGTCTCCGGGCTGCACCGCCACGGTCACGACCAGCCCCGGCATCGGCGCGCCGACCTCGCGCACGTCGCCCGCCACCGCCTTCGGCCGGCGCTGGACCGTGCCCTCGAGGCTCCGGTCGGCGATCGACACACTCCGCGGCTGGCCGTTGAGCTCGAAGAACACCGTCCGCGTGCCGTCGGCGTGCGGCTCACCGACGGTCAGCAGGCGGATCACGAGCGTCTTGCCCGGCTCGATGTCGACCGCCAACTCCTCCCCTGGCTTCGGGCCCTCGAGGAAGAACGGCGTGGGGAGCACGCTGACGTCGCCGTAGCGCGCGACGTGGCGGGCGTAGTCCTCGAAGACGCGCGGGTAGAGGAGCCACGAGAGCACGTCGCGCTGCGAGGCCCCGTGACCGAGCACCGCGTTGGCCCGCCCACGGGCGGCTTCGAAGTCGGCCGGGGGCAGCGACGCCCCGGGCCGGCCCGTCACCAGGTCGCCCGACCGCACGACGCGCCGGACGACCTCCGGCGGGAAGCCTCCCGGCGGCTGACCCATCCGCCCCGAGAGGAGATCGATCGCCGACTCGGGGAAGGCCAGTTCGCGACCGGGGCTGAGGAGATCGGCCGCCTGTAATCCGTTGGTCACGAGCATCAGGGCCAGGTCACCGACGGCCTTGCTCGTCGGCGTCACCTTGACGATGTCGCCGAGGAGGCGATTGACGTCGGCGTAGGCGCGGCAGACCTCGTCCCAGCGGTCGGCGAGCCCCAGCGCCCGCGCCTGCTCGAGAAGGTTGGTGAACTGACCGCCGGGCATCTCGTGGAGGTACAGGTCGGCGTCGGGAGCCTTCATCCCGCACTCGAACGGCGTGTAGTGCTCGCGGATCGCACCCCAACTCCGTGCCAACCGGCGGAGGCCGTCGGGATCGAGGCCGGTGTCGCGCGGCGTGTTCCTCAGGGCCTCGGCGAGGGCGTTGAGGCTCGGCTGGCTGGTGAGTCCGGCGAACGGGGCGAAGGCGCCATCGACGGCCGTGGCACCCGCGCGGGCCGCTTCGAGCACCGTCGCCAGACCGGCGCCGGAGGTGTCGTGGGTGTGGAAGTGGATCGGCAGGGCGACCGCGTCGCGGAGCGCCTCCACCAGCCGCGCCGCCGCCGCCGGCTTGCACAGGCCGGCCATGTCCTTGATCGCCAGCAGATGCGCCCCGGCCCGCTCCAGCTCGCGGGCCAGATCGACGTAGTAGGCGAGCGAGTACTTCGTCCGTGCCGGATCGAGGATGTCGCCGGTGTAGCAGATCGCCGCCTCGCAGAGCCCGCCGGAGGCGAGCACGGCGTCGATCGCGACCCGCATGTTGGGAACCCAGTTGAGCGGATCGAAGACCCGGAACAGGTCGATCCCGGCGGCCGCCGACTCGCGGACGAACCCCTCGACGACGTTGTCGGGGTAGTTGGTGTAGCCGACGGCGTTGCTCGCGCGGAGCAGCATCTGGAACAGCACGCCGGGGATCCGTTCGCGGAGCCGGGCCAGCCGGTCCCACGGGCACTCGCGGAGGAAGCGGAGGGCGGTGTCGAACGTCGCCCCGCCCCACATCTCCAGGGAGAACAGGCCGCCGGCGAGCCGTGCGTAGGCGTCGGCCATCGACAGCATGTCGTAGGTCCGCATCCGGGTGGCGAGGAGCGACTGATGGGCGTCGCGCATCGTCGTGTCGGTGACGAGCAGGGCGCGCTCGCCGCGGAGCTCGCGGGCGAACGCATCCGGCCCGAGGGCGCGGAGCCGGTCGCGTGTCCAGGGTGATCGGGGCGCGGTCGTCTCCGGCGCCGGCAGCGGCGCCGGGATTCGGCGGGCGACGGCGGGTCGCCCCCGGACCAACGGATTGCCGTTGACGACCACGTCGGCGAGGTATTCCAGCAGCTTCGTGGCCCGGTCGCGGCGGATCGGGAAGTCGAACAGCGCCGGTGTCTCGTCGATGAACCGCGTCGTGCAGCGCCCGCCGAGAAACTCGGGATGGGTGACGAGGTTGACGAGGAACGGGATGTTGGTCTTCACGCCGCGGACGCGGAACTCCTGCAGGCAGCGCTCGATCCGTGCCGCCGCCTCGGCGTGGGTCAGCCCACGGGCGGTGACCTTGACGAGGAGCGAGTCGAAGTAGGGCGTCACGACGGCGCCGGAGAAAGCGGTCCCGGCGTCGAGCCGGATCCCCATCCCGCTGGCGGAGCGGTAGGCGGTGATCCGACCGTAGTCGGGCAGGAAGCGGTTCTCCGGGTCCTCCGTCGTCACCCGGCACTGGATCGCGCACCCGATCGCCCGCACCGCCGCCTGATCGGCCAGACCGACCAGCGCGTCGGACAACGGCCGTCCCTCGGCGAGGAGCAATTGCCGGCGCACGATGTCGATCCCGGTGATCTCCTCGGTGACGGTGTGCTCGACCTGGATCCGCGGGTTGACCTCGATGAAGTAGAACCGCCCCGTGTCGGCATCGACGAGAAACTCGACCGTCCCGGCGTTCTCGTAGCGCGCCAACTTTCCGATCGCCAGCGCCGCGTTGCAGATCGCCTCGCGGGTCGCCGCCGGCAGGTCGGGGGCGGGGGCGAGCTCGACCACCTTCTGGTGGCGGCGCTGCACCGAGCAGTCGCGCTCGAAGAGATGGACGAGGTTGCCGTGCTCGTCGCCGAGGAGCTGGACCTCGATGTGGCGGGCGCGCTGGATGAACTTCTCGACGAACACGCTGGCGCTGCCGAACGCGGTCTTACTCTCGCGCTGGGCGCTCTCCAGGGCCACGGCCAGCTCGTCGTCGCCGCGCACGACCCGCATCCCGCGGCCACCGCCGCCGTGGGCCGCCTTGAGGATCACCGGCCAACCGAGGTCGACGGCGATCGCGCGGGCGTCGGCGAGGCTCGTCACGGGCCGCGACGAGCCGGCGAGGATCGGCACTCCGGCACGGCGGGCGAGGTCGCGGGCGGCGGTCTTGTCGCCGAGCGTCTCGAGCAGCTCGACGCGCGGCCCGACGAACGTGATCCCGGCGGCCCGGCAGGCGGCGGCGAACTCGGGATTCTCGGAAAGGAAGCCGTAGCCGGGATGGATCGCATCGACGCCGTGCTCACGGGCGACGGCGACGATCGCGTCGACGTCGAGGTAGGAGCGGAGCGGTTCACCCGGTCGGCCGACCGGGTAGGCCTCGTCGGCCTTGAAGCGGTGGAGGGCGAAGCGGTCTTCATGCGCGTAGATCGCGACGGTGCGGATCCCCAATTCGTGTGCCGAGCGGAACACGCGGATGGCGATCTCGCTGCGATTGGCGACCAGCAGCTTGCGGATCGGGCGTGGCATGCGGGGCTTCCTGCAAAACCCGGGGGCGACGGTGCGACGGCGGCCCATCGTACCCGGCGACACGGGGCGTGCGGGGCCGCACCACGGTCAGCCGCGGCGCGGTTCCTCGGCGTACGACGGGCGGAGATAGTCGGGCACGAGCCCGGCCGGATCCTCCTCGACCCCGGCGGCCGCCAGCCCGCTGCCGGCGTCGAGGGCCTCCACCGCGGTCGGCCAGCCGAAGTCGTCGTCGGCCGGCTGGTCGTGGCCGGGCCGCAGGCTGCCGAGCCCGGCGGCGCCCGGGCCAGCCAGCCGCGCTCCGGGTGGAAGCGCGGCGACCAGCGCCTCCGGGACCCACAGCTCGCGCGGCCCGCAGCACCAGCCGGTCGGCGTCTCCGGGGCCGGAGCGACCCGCGTCACCGCGACTTCCCCTCGCCCCGCGGCGAACACCACCCACACCGTCTCTACCCCCTGGCGCGCGACGCGCCGCGCCACGAGCTCCTCGCCACGGACGCCGACCAGCCGCGCGCCCACGGCCCAGGCCAGCGATTTCGCCAGGGTGACGCCGACCCGCAGCCCGGTGAACGACCCCGGACCGCAGACGACCACGACGAGGTCGGTCTCCGCGGCACGAAATCCGGCCGCGGTCGCGACCGCATCCAGCGCCGCGGAGAGGAGTTGTCCGTGCCGGCCACCGTCGTCGAGCGACTGCTCGCACACCCCGGCAGCGCCGGCCGCCGCGACGGTGCCACGTGGCGAGCCGGTCTCGATCGCGACCACCCGCTCCGGCGGTCGCTTGACCCGTGTTTCAGCCATCCGTAGTCTCACCCTGACCGGTCGACGGGGGCCCGGAACCAACGAAAGCGATCCGCGTGAAACGCGCCGTCATCAGTGACATCCACGGCAACCTCGAGGCACTCCAGGCCGTTCTCCGCGACATCGATCGGCAGCGCGTCGACGAGGTGTTCTGCCTCGGTGACATCGTCGGCTACGGTCCCAATCCCTGCGAGTGCGTGAAGCTCGTCCGCGAGCACTGCCGGGTCGTCCTCCTCGGCAATCACGATCAGGCCGCGCTCATCGACCCGGACGGCTTCAACGTCGGCGCCGAGCGCGCGATCTTCTGGACGCGCCGGCAGATCGACCACCACGACAGCCTGCCGCGCAACCGTGCCGACCGCCTCCACGACTGGCTCGGTGAGCTGCGGCGCAGCCACGCCGACGAAGGGCTCCTCTACGTCCACGGCTCGGCGCGCCGGCCGATCGACGAATACGTGTTTCCGGAGGACATCTACAACCCCTTGAAGATGGAACACATCTTCGAGTTGGTGCCGCGCTACTGTTTCCAGGGCCACACCCACATCGGTGGTGTTTTCACCCCCGACCCCGACTTCCGCTACGTCAAGGACAACCTCCCCGGGGGTCAGGAGGACTGGTCGGTCGATCTCCCGGAAGGCAAGGCGATGGTCAACGTCGGGTCGGTCGGCCAACCCCGCGACCACGACCCGCGGGCGTGCTACGTGATCCACGAAGACGAGGCCCGGCTCCGGTTTCGTCGCGTTGCCTATCCCGCCGATCAGACCAGCCGGAAGATCCACGCGATCGCCGACCTCGACAACTACCTCGGCGACAGGCTGCTGCTCGGCAAGTGACGTCTGCCGGCGGCCCGGCCGCCACGCGGAGGCGAGCAGGCAACGAGTGGCAGTCTACCGCGGGCCACGGCGCGTGGACCGCACGTGGCGACCGGGCGGCGGCAACGGGTGGGGATCAGCTATACTCCGGCGAGGTGCGGCGAGATCCCGGTGTCCGCTCCGGCCCCCGCGGACGGCCCCGCGCCGGGTCGTCCCGCCGGACTGATTTCCGGGTGTGGCGGATTGTGCGACCGTGGAACGACGTCTCACCCAGTTCTTGATCATCTCGGTGGCGATCCTGTTCGCCAGCCAGTTGATCCAGGCCCGTCTCTTCCCCCAGCCGGCCAAGGCACCGCCGCGTCCCGCGGCTGCCAATGCCCCCGCCGATCCTGCTCCGGGCGGCGCGGAGGTGGCCAACGCGGAGGGTGAGCCTGTCCCTGGAACGGCGTCCGCGCCGGCCGCCGCCGCGGCACCGCGGGCCGTGATCACCCTCGGCTCGCTCGATCCTTCGCATCCGGCGCGGATGCTCGTCACGCTAACCAGCCTCGGAGGCGCGGTCGAACGGATCGAGCTCTCGGGTGATCGGTTCCACGACCAGGACGATCGCGGGGGCTACCTCGGGCACCTGTCGTTGCGGGCTGACGAGGGAGGGTGCCGCGTCGGCGTCGTCGGTCCCGGCACGCCAGCTGCGGCCGCGGGGCTGCGTCCCGACGACGTGATCACCGCGATCGACGGGGTCGCCGTGGCCGATCCGAAGGACCTGGTCCGTGCGCTCGCCACGCACGCTCCGGGGAGGAGCGTCCGCGTCGCCGTCCGTCGCGCCGGAGGGGCCGAGGATGTCGCCGTGACGCTCGACCGCCGGCCGCTCGAGGTGGTGCGGCCCGAGCGCGATGCGGTGCCGGTCGCGGAGGTGGCTCCCGGTCGGTGCGACCCGCTCTCGTTCCGCGTCTCGGTCGAATCGCTCGGCGAGCGGACGCGTTCCGAGCCGCTCTCCGAACTCCCCGGCCTGGAAATCGCCGAGCGTGACTGGCGGCTGGAGCCGGCGGCCGCCCCCGACACCGTCCGCTTCGCGACCACGCTCGTCGACGGCACGACCATCGTGAAGGAATACGCGCTCGTGCCCGGCGACGAAGGCGGGTACGCGCTGCAGCTGCGCGTCGAGCTCGCGGCGGGCGAGCGCGCGGCGCGGATCGCCTACGCGCTCGACGGCCCGACCGGCCTGCCGACCGAGGGCTGGTGGTATGCCTCGCGGATCGCGCGCGATTGGGGATCGCTCGCTGTCCGTGACGTCGCCCTGCGGTTCGCGGGCGCACCGACGACGATCGAGAGCGGTCTGAAGATCGTCGACGGCGCACTCGAGCACCCCGCCTCGGCCGTGCCCGACGGCAAGCCGCTGGCCTATGCGGGAGTCGACGCGCTGTATTTCGCCGCGGCCCTCATCCCGCATGCCGAGGGGCCGGAGCGGCCGCCGCTCGCCGAGGTACGGCCGCTCGCGGTGGGAGGGTTCCTGCCGGCGGCGCGGAAGAAACTGGTGAACGTCACGCCGCGGCTCGTGTCGCGGACGGTCGATCTCGATCCGGGCACACGGACCGCCCACCGCTACCTCGTGTTCGCCGGCCCGAAGAAACCCGAGTTGCTGGCGCGGTTCGGCCCGCCCGGCGGCACGATGGACGACCTCGTCTACTTCGGGTGGTTCGGCTGGGTCGCGCGGCCGATGATCGCGATCCTCCACGGCCTGTACGCGCTGATCGGCAACTACGGGATCGCGATCCTCCTCCTCACCGTCCTCGTCCGGGGGGCGATGCTGCCGATGAGCAGGCGGCAAGCGCTGTCGGCGCAGAAGATGCAGGCGCTGCAGCCGGAGATGAAGGCGATCGCCGAGAAGTACAAGGACGATCCCGAAAAACGCACACGGGCGACCCAGGAGCTGTGGCGGGCCCACGGCTACAACCCCGCCAGCGGCTGCCTGCCGGTGTTCGTGCAGATTCCCGTGTTGATGGGTCTGTACCGGTCGCTGGCGACCGACGTCGAACTCCGCCAGGCACCGTTGTTCTCCGAGGCGATCCGCTGGTGCTCGAATCTCGCCGCCCCCGACATGGCCTGGGACTGGTCGAGCTACCTGCCGGCGTTCCTCGGTGCCCCGGAGGGCTGGCTGGGGCCGTTCCTCAACATCTTCCCGTTGCTGACCATCGGCCTGTTCCTCTGGCAGCAGCAGCTGTTCATGCCGCCGGCGGTCGACGAGCAGTCGGAGATGCAGCAGCAGGTGATGAAGTACATGACGCTGTTCATGGCGCTGATGTTCTTCAAGGTGCCGTGCGGTTTGTGCCTGTACTTCATCGCCTCGACCCTGTGGGGCATCGGCGAGCGCCTCCTGCTGCCGGCGCCGAAGCTCGCCCCGGCGGCGGGCGTCACGGCGAGCGCCGGGACCGCCGCGGCGCCCCCGGCAGCGCGCCGGCAGGGGCCCTCGGAACGCGGTGCGGCGAATCAACCGGGGTTCCTCGACACGCTCAAGAAGACGTTCGACAAGGCGGTCGCGGCGGCGGACCACCGGCCGCCGGGCAGCCCCGGGGCGACCCGCGCCGACGAGGGCGGCGGTCGTGAGTCCGGGGGCGGGCCGCGCCGCCGCCAGTCGCGCAAGAAGCGCTGAGCCCGACGGGTCGATGCACGATCCGGATGAATTGATCGTCGCCGCGGCGACCCCCGCCGGTTCCGGCGCCCGGGCGATCGTCCGCTTCTCCGGCGCCGGACTCGAGCGACTCGTGGGGACGCTGCTCGATCGGCCCGACGGGACTCGGTGGACCGATCCGACGCGCGCCCCAGGACCACGGCTCGAACCGGTTCGGCTCGCGGCGGCGTGCGGCGCCGACTGGGAGGGGCTTCCGGCGTCGCTTGTCTGGTGGCCCGGCCCCGGCGGCCCGACGGGAGGAGCGCTCGCGGAGTTTCATCTCGTCGCGTCGCCGCACCTCGTCGAGGCGGTGATCGCCGCCGCCTGCCGGGCCGGTGCGCGGCCGGCGCGGGGCGGTGAGTTCAGCCTCCGTGGATTCCTCGCCGGCCGCAGCGATCTGGCGAGCGCCGAGGCCCTGCTCGCCGTGGTCGACGCCCGCGACGCGACGGAGTTGGACGCGGCGCTCGACGCGCTGGCGGGGGGGAGCGGACGGGTGCTGGGAGACATCCGCAACGGGCTCCTCGACCTGGCGGCCGACCTCGAAGCGCTCATCGATTTTGGCGACGAGCGCTCCCCCGACGCGCTGCCGGTCGATACGCGGGCTGCCTGGGCGGCTGTCGTCGAACGGCTCGACGCCGCCACCGCCGCGCTGGCGACACTCGCCGAGCGCCTCGCGGCACGCGGGGCGGGGGGAAGGCACCGTCTCCCGCGCGTGGTGCTCGTCGGTCCTCCCAACGTCGGCAAGAGCAGTCTGTTCAACGCCCTGCTCGGGCGCCCGGCAGCGCTGGTCGCCGACGAGCCGGGAACGACACGGGACTACGTCGACGGCGTGCTGTCGCGCGACGGCCGTCCGGCCTGCCTGCTCGTCGACGTGGCCGGCGACGGCGGCGCGGACGACGGCGACGATCGGCTCACGGCCGTGGCCCGGGAGGTGGCGGCGGCGCAGGCCGCGTCGGCCGACGTGCTCGTCGAGTGCCACGATGCCGCCACGGGTCCGGGCCCGCACCCGGCGCTGCCCGACGGCCGGCGGCGGATCGTGGTCGCGACCCGCTGCGACCGTGGAATCGTCCGCGCCGCGGCGGGGCTCGCGACCAGCGCGGCGACCGGCGCGGGGGTGGCCGCGCTCGCCGCCACGATCGGGGCGGCGGTCGCTTCGCTGCCGCCCGGGGAGTCATCGGCCACGGTCCGCCTCGGGGCCGGGATCGAGTCGGCGCGGCGGGCGATCGCCGCGGCGCGGCCGATCGCGGCGGCGGGGGCGGGCGGCGGCCCCGCCGACGAGGTCGTCGTCGCCAGCGCCGTCGGCCGCGCCGTGGCCGCCCTGGGCGAGGTCACGGGTGTCGACACTCCCGCCGAGTTGATCGAACGGATCTTCGCGCGGCACTGCATCGGAAAATAGGCGCCGGGTGGGACCGGTCAGCGCGGTCGTCCCCGTCGCGTGCCGCCGTCGCGCCGGGCGGCGCGGGCGCTGCCCGCCGGCCCGCGTCCCCGGCCCGGCGGCGCTGCGGCGCTCTCGGATCGCTCCTCGGGGGGCGCGGCGACGAATTTGTCGGCCTGACCGGTGAGCTCGTAAAGGAAGCGGCTCGGCCGGCCGGGGCGCTTCCGCCCCCACTTCGTCCGCGTCAGGCACAGCGACAGCGTCAGCTGGCGCCGGGCCCGCGTCACGCCCACGTAGCACAGGCGCCGTTCCTCGTCGAGGGCGGCCAGTCCGTCGGCGAGGGCCCGGTGGTGGGGAAGCAGCCCCTCCTCCATCCCCATCATCCACACGCAGTCGAACTCCAGCCCCTTGGCGGCATGGAGCGTCATCAGCCGCACCTGGCTGCGCTGCTTGCCCGATTCGGCGAACCGCTCCGTCTCGCGGATCTCGAGGAGCAGGTCGTCGAGGAACCGGCGGACCGCGTCGGCGGGTGCGACCGACGGCGGCAGGGCGCGCTGGTGGGCATCGAGGGCGTCGGCGATCTCGCCGACGCAGGCCCAGCGCGTCGTCGCCTCGTCGGCATCGGTGCTCTCGCCGAGGAGGTACTTCCGGTAGTCGATCTGCTCGAGGAGGGTCCGCAGCCAGGCCGCTGCCCCGCCGCGGGGCAGCGTGGCCGCGCCGTCCACGATCGCCTCGAGGGCCTCGACGCCGGCCGCCGCCGGCGGCGACAGCCGCGCCTCGGCGCGGGCGTGGCGCAGCTCCTGCCACAGGCTGCGGCCGGCGACCGTGGCGGCGGTCCGCGCCTTCTGCACCGTCTGGCCGGAGAGCCCGCGCGGGGGAACGTTGGCGATCCGGGCGATCGCCAGGTCGTCGTCGGGATCGACCGCGAGACGGAGGAAGGCGAGCACGTCCTTGACCTCACGGCGGTCGAAGAACGACCGGCTGCCCACGACCTCGTAGGGAATGCCACGGCGGCGCAGCTCCTGCTCGGGCCCGCGCGTCTGCTCGGCGGTGCGGACGAGGATCGCCGCCTCGTGCGGGGGCATCTCCGCGGCACGGAGCCGACCCTCGAGATCGCCGACCACCGTCCGCGCTTCGTCGGCCTCGTCCTGGGCCTGGATGATGATCGGGTCTGGGCCGTCGGCAAGGGTCGCCGACAGCGTCTTGCCGTGCCGGCGGGTGTTGCAGGCGATCAGGCGGTTGGCGGCGGCGACGATCTGCGGCGACGAGCGGTAGTTCTCCTCGAGGCGCACCGTGACGGTCCCCGGCCAACGGGCGGGGAAGTCGAGGATGTTGCTCACCTGGGCGCCGCGCCAGGCGTAGATCGACTGGTCGTCGTCTCCGACCACGCACAGGCTGCGATGGTCGCGGGCCAGCGCCGTGAGGATCCGCTCCTGGATGACGCTCGTATCCTGGTACTCGTCGACGAGGAGGTGGTCGTAGCGGGCGGCCTCGGCGCGGCGCGCCGTCTCGTCGCCTCCGAGAAGTTCGTCGACGAGCAGGAGGAGGTCGTCGAAATCGACCGCGCCCGCGGTCCGCAGGGCGTCTTGGTACCGCCGGTATCCCGCCGCCGCCAGGGTCCAGGCTTCGGGCGCGTCGACGGGGATCGTGTCGAAGGCGTCGCCGGGACGGACGGCCGTGCACTTCCACCGCCCGATGCGGTCGAGGAGTTGCGCGGGCGCGAGCGTCGCCTCGGGGACGCGCAGCTCCTTGAGCACGCGCCGGGCGATGGTCTCCTGCTCGCCGCGGTCGAGGATCGCGAAGCGCTCGGGATACCCCAGTTGCCGGGCGCGGCGGCGGAGGATCCGCGCGCACAGCGAATGGATCGTGGAGATCTCCGGGCGGGCGGCGGTCCGTCCCTTGCCGGCCCGGGCGAGCATCTCCCGGGCGGCTTTGGTCGTGAACGTGACCGCGAGGATCCGGTCCGGCGCGGCCCCGGCGCGGATCAGCCGCGCGATCCGTCCGATCACGACGCGCGTCTTGCCCGTGCCGGCACCGGCGAGGACGAGCAATGGCCCCGGCGGCGTCTCGACGGCGATCCGCTGCGCGGCATTGAACGAGCCGGGGCGCGGCTGTCCGGCGGGGATGGACGAGGTGGTCGAGGACATCGGCTGACCGGTCGGGACGGAGGCGGGAATGTAGCAGGTGACGCGCGAACCGAGCACCACGCCGCGGTCATGGGTCGCCTTGACGCTGCGGACGGGGCAGTTTCTATTTTCACGAAGAGTTCCGGCGCGGGTGGTCCCCGCCGCGGTCTACAGGCAGCGCGGTTGCGGGAAGGGCGACGGCATGAGACACACGGGAGGGCAGGGTTCGGCCGACGGTTCGCGACGGGAACGCGGCGGGCGGCGGCCCGAACGCCGTGATCGCGGGTCGCGTCCGCGTCGCCAACCCGAAGGCCGGCGCGACGATGCCGACGACGACGCCGACTTCGACGCCGCCGCTGCCCTCGACGTCTCCACGGACGGCGACGACGGGCTCGGGGACGAGCCGCTGTTCGGATCGCAGGTCGCCGAGCTCACCGAGCGCGTGCGGCCCCATCTGCGCGCCATCGGCCTGACGCTGCTCGGCCTGGTCGCGGTGGCTGCGGCGTGGAGCTTCGCTTCCGCCCAGCAGGCGGTGACCAAGCGGCAGAGCTGGGATGCCTATCTGGACGCGATCAACTCGCAACGGGTCGACGCCCTCACCGAGATCGAGAAGCAGTTCCCGGGAATGCCGGCGGCGGCCTGGGCGAAACTGGCCGTCGCCGAGCGATCGCTCGCCGAGGGGGCCGAACTGGCGTTCGTCGACAAGGAAGGGTCGCGGCAGCGGCTCGAGGCGGCGGCCAACGAGTACCGGACGATCCTTGGCCAGCGTCCTGGCGACCTGCTCGCCGAACGGGCGACGCTCGGGCTCGCCAAGGCGAACGAAACCCTCGGTCAACTCGATGCCGCCCGCGACGGCTACCAGGCCCTGGCGAAGGATCATCCGTCATCGCCGCTGGCCGACATCGCCGCCGCCCATGCGACCGCACTCGACGCCGCCCGGACGCGCGACTTTTATTCCTGGTTCACCTCGTGGAATCCGCCCGCCGTCACCCCGACGGATGCCGGCACGACTGCCCCGGCCGGTGCCGCGCCGGTCGCGGCGCCGGCGGCCACGGGACCCGATGCCTCGGGTGGGGCTCCCGCCACCGGCGCGGATCCGCCGCGCGGGGAGTGAGCGCTGGACGCCGCTTCGCCAGGCGACGACGAACGCTCCGACGACAGCGGCGCCGCCGCCGCGCATGACGGCCCCGAGGTCGTGGCCTCGGAACCGCGCTCGTTCGCCGTGACGGCCGACGCCGCCGGACAGCGGCTCGATGCCTGGCTGGCCCGGCTTCTCCCGGAAACCAGCCGCTCGGCGATCACGCGCGCGATCGCCGCCGGCGCGGCGACCATCGACGGCGTGCCGGCGCGGCCGGCGCAGTTGGTCAAGGCGGGGAGCACCGTCACGTTCGCCGTCCCGGAACCGCCGCCGCGGGGGCCGGAGGCGGAGGACATCCCCCTCGTGTTCCTTCACCGCGACGACGACATCGCCGCCGTCGACAAGCCGGCGGGGATGGTCGTCCATCCCGCCAAGGGCAACTGGCGCGGGACCCTCGCCGGTGCGCTCCGCTGGCATCTCGCCGCCGACGGTGCCGGAGGATTGTCGACCGTCGGCGGGCCGACGCGCCCGGGGATCGTCCACCGCCTCGACCGCGACACCAGCGGCGTGATCGTCGTCGCCCGGACGGAGCAGGCCCATCACCGGCTGGCGAAACAGTTCGAGCGCCGAACGGTGGCGAAGACCTACCTGGCGATCGTCCACGGGGAGCCGCGCTTCGACCGCGACGAGATCGACCTGCCGATCGGGATCCACCCCTACCAGCGCGAGAAGATGGCCGTCCGCGCCGACCACTCCACGAGCCGGCCGGCCCAGACACGGTACGAGGTGCTCGAACGCTTCGGCCGGCTGGCGTTGGTGCGCGTCTCGCCCCGCACCGGGCGGACGCACCAGATCCGCGTCCACCTCGCCGCGATCGGCTGTCCGGTGCTCGCCGACGTGCTCTACTCGGGCCGGGCATCGATCGACCCGGCGTGGCTCGGCCTCCCGGAAGGCCCGCCGCTGCTGTCGCGGCAGGCGCTCCATGCCGCCCACCTCGAGATCGATCACCCGGCGTCCGGCGAGCGGCTGGCGTTCGAGGCGCCGCTGCCCGCCGACATGGCGGCCTTGCTGGCGGCCGTGCGCGGGGTTTGATCGGGAGTCGCGGGGTCGTCGCCGAGCAGGAGGAGCGCCCGCGGCAGCGTCGAATCGACGACGCGCGACAGGGCGATCACGAATCCCGCCGCACCGTCACGCCACCCCGACTGCAGCACGTAGGCCTTGGCGAACGCGCCGGCGGCCCGCCAGGGCAGGGCCCACACCCGCGGCCGCTCGCCCGCGGCACGGATCAGCCCGGCTTTCGGGTGCGCGTAGCGGACCGCGCGGAGGATGATGTCGGCGGCCGTCGGAAAGCCGTGGTGGAGGATCGACCCGGCGAGGAGCCGCGGCTGGCCGGGTGCCACGACACGCTCGTGAACGGCGAGCGCCGTGATCTCACCGGTCCGCCGGTTGAAGAGCCGCACCACCTGTTCGCCCCCCCAGGGACCGTGGTGGATCTCCCGTCGGCCGACGAACGTCCGCCGGCGGAAGGCATAGCTGGCGGTGGGGTCGTCGAGCGCGAGGAGGCGGACCGCGGCTGCCGCCCCGTCGTCGAGCCGTTCGTCGGCGTCGAGCGACAGGATCCAGTCGTGGCGGGCGAGCTCGACCGCGCGGCGCTTCTGGGGACCGTAGCCGAGGAACGGCTGGTGCTCGACGCGTGCGCCGGCGGCACGGGCCAGTTCGGGGCTGCCGTCGGTCGATCCGGAATCGAGCACCAGCCGCTCGCTGCAGAACGCCACGCTCTCGAGCGCCGCCCGCAGTTCACTACCGCCGTCCCGGCAGATGATCACCGCCGAGATCGGTTCCGGCGCGGGCATGGCGGGGTCACCGACGGGGGAACGGGGCGGGGCGATCGGCGGCCGGGCCACCGGCCGACGGCGTGTGGAGGCCGGTGGCGCCGATGTCCGGCGGAGCGGCACCCGGCTCGTGGCCGTCGTCGGCGGGGCGCATCGGGAAGGTGAGCACGAACTCCGCCCCGTCGCCGACACGGCTCGAGACGACGATATCGCCGTCGTGCTCGCGGAGGATCTTGCGGCTCACGGTCAATCCCAGGCCGGTACCCCGTGAGCCCTTCGTGGAGACGAACAGCGTGAAGATCCTGTCGAGCTGGTCGGCGGGGATGCCGGGGCCGGTGTCGCGGACCGTGATCCGCGCCTGCTGACGGGCATCGACGGCGACGGTGATCGAGACGCGTCCGTCGGGCCGCCCCTCGACCGCGTCGAGGGCGTTGGTGACGACGTTCAGCACCGCGCGGGAGATCCCCTCGGGATCGAAGCTCATCCGCGGGACGTCGGCCGGCGGCCGCCACTCGAGGACGGTTCCCGCGTCGGTGGCGCGGTGACGGACCGTGTCGACGACGTCGGTGACGACGGCCACGAGATCGCCGGGCACGGCGTCGGGCTCGCGCTCCTTGCTGTAGGAGAGCATGTCCATGACCAGCGACGAGATCTTGCCCTGGTTGCGGGCGACGATCTCCCAGCCCTTGCGCACCAGGGCATCGTCGCCGTTTTCGAGCCCCGTCTCCACCAGATAACTCCCGCCGCGGATCCCCTGGAGGATGTTCTTGATGTGGTGCGAGAGGGTGGCGATCGTCTGCCCGACGCCGGCGAGGCGCTCGGCCTGGACCATCGCCGAGTAGTAGGTGGTGTCCTCGACGGCGAGCGCCGCCTGATGGCCGATCGCGACCATCAGCTTGAGGTGCTCGTCGGTGAAGCGCCGTGGGCCGCTCTTCGCCACCTCCGCCAGGGGTACGGTGGTGTCGACATACAACACGCCGACGGTCCCGTAACGCCCCTGCATCGGCACGCAGATCGCTTCGTGGACGCCGGTCCGGAGCACGCTGTTGCCGCCGCTGAAGCGCTCGTCGTCCTGGGCGTCGCTGGTCAGCACCCCTTCGGTGCGCTCGATCACGTAGTCGAGGATCGTGCGGCTGATGGCCATCGAGCCGGTGGTTCCCGGCCGGCGGTCGCGGCGCGCCGTGGGACGCAGCGCGCCCGTCGCCGGATCGAGGAGCATGATGCAGCCCCGGTCGGCCTCGACCCATTCGAACACGAGGTTCAGGATCCGCGCCAGCAGCTCGTCGATGTCGAGCGTGTGGCTGACGGCGAGGGCCGTCCGGTACATCACCTGGAGGTTGCTACGCGCCCGGGCGAGCCAGCGGTCGTCGGTGTCGCCGGGTGGCGGACCGCCGGCCGAGGGGCCCTCTTCGCGGAGCGTCCGCACGATCCGCGAGCCGTTGTCGGGACCCGCCGGTCCGACGATGTCCACCATACCGGGCGCGGAATCCGCGTCTCGGTCCATCGCGAACAACAGCAGCGTGCGGCCGACCTGAATCTGGTCGCCGCCGGTCAGCTCCGACCGTTCAACGCGCCGGCCGTTGACGAACGTGCCGTTGGAACTCTTCAGGTCGGCGACGACGTAGCCGGCGCCCGCGGGGCGGACTTCGGCGTGCCGGCGCGACACCTCCCCGTCCTGGAGCTGCACGGCATTCCCCGTCTCCCGGCCGATTCCGATCGGCGCGGCCCCCGGCAATGGGAACCGAGCTCCGCGATCGGGCCCTTGGATCACGAACAGCGACGCCACCGCCTCGCCTCGGAGGATTCGCCGAAGGGTATCCGGCCCGGCGCCGGCTTCCCCGGGTCGGCCCGGGACACTCTTCCAGCATATCCGAGTGTCTCCCCCGTCCGTGATTCCCCGGTTGACCGGGGCAGGGGGCCGTGGGGAGGTGACGCGGAGGCGGCACTGCCGTCCTGACTACAATCGGAAGGGTCGTCGGCAGACGCGGGGAGATCCGCGGCCGTGCCGGCACGTTCGGGCACTCGGAGTCTTGGCCATGCACGGCATCGTGAACGGTCGGATGGTGGGGGGAGTCGTCGGCCACGGGGTGCGTGGCAGAGCCTGGCTCCTCGCCGGGGCGCTCCTGACCACCGGCGTGGTGGCGGAAGACAGCTTTCCGGTCGCGGTGCCGGCCGCACCGGCCGCCGTCGCCGTCCCGGTCGAGGGGCCGTCCCGCGACCGGCTGCGGACGATGGTCGAGTGGCTGGCCAGCCCGCAGCGCGAGGGGCGCGGCCCCGGGACCGGTGGCATCGACCGGGCGGCGATCTGGGTGGCGGGCGAATTGGCGGAAATCGGCCTCGAGACCCGGGTCGTCGCCGACGAGCCGTTCCAGAAGTTCCCGATCACACTCGATGCCAAGCCCGGCCCCGACGAGCGCAACCACGTCGAGCTGGTCGGCCCTCCCGGCCCCGACGGCCAGCCGCGCGTCGTCCCCCTGGCACTGAACACCGATTTCACTCCGCTGGCGGCCGGCGGCTCGGGGGCGTTCGACCTGCCGTTGGTGTTCGCCGGCTACGGGATCAGCGCCCCGGCGGAGAAATACGACGACTACGCGCCGCTCCCCCCGGCTGCCGACGGTGCCGCTCCGGCGGCGGTGCCGGCGGGGTTCGCGAAGGGCGCGGCGGTGATCGTCCTCCGTCAGGAGCCGCAGAAGGACGACCCGCACAGCGTGTTCAACGGCAACCAGGCGTCGCAATACGCGGCCCTGACACGCAAGATCGCCAACGCCTCGGAGCACGAGGTCGGGGCGGTCGTGTTTTGCAACGACGCCTCGGCGTCCGACGACGCGATGATGCGCTTCAACCGCGCCGGCAACGGCAGCGACGGACGGACGATCCCGATCCTGCAGATCAAGCGGCAGCCCGTCGACACGATCCTCACCGCCGTCCGCGGCACGGGGCTGGCAGCGGCCGAAAAGGCGATCGACGAGAGTCTCACGCCGCAGAGCGGCCTGCTCGACGGCTGGCGGATCCGCGGCGAGATTCTCGTCGAGCGGCGCGAGACCCAGGCCCGAAACGTCCTGGCGGTCCTCGAGGGGACCGGCGCCGAGGGGATCGCCCCGACGGAGACGGTCGTCGTCGGTGCCCACTACGACCATCTCGGCTTCGGCGGCAGTGAGTCGGCGGCTCCCGGCGTGGAGGCGATCCACCACGGGGCCGACGACAACGCCAGCGGCACGGCATTGCTGATCGAGGTTGCCCGCCAACTCGCGGCCGGTGGCCGCCTCCCTCGGCGGGTGCTGTTCGTCGCCTTCAGCGGCGAGGAGCGCGGTCTCCTCGGCAGCGCGCACTATGCCGCCAATCCCGTGATCGCGCTGGCCGACACGGTGGCGATGGTCAACCTCGACATGGTGGGGCGGATGGAAGGCGACAAGCTCATCATCCACGGCACCGGCACGGGCAGCGGCCTCGACGCCCTCGTCGACCGGCTCACCGCCGCCCACGGTTTCTCCGTCACCAAGGACCCGGGGGGATTCGGGCCGAGCGACCACGCCAGCTTCTACGCGAAGAAGATCCCGGTGCTCCACGTGTTCAGCGGCACGCACGGCGACTACCACCGCCCCACCGATACCGCCGAGAAGATCAACTACGACGGGATGGTGCGGATCGCCCGGATGGTGACCGACGCGGTTCGCGAACTGGCGACGGGGGCGGAGCGCCCGGCGTATATCGAGGTCGCCTCGCGGACGTTCGCACGCGGCGGTGATCGACCCTATTTCGGCAGCATTCCCGATTTCGGCCGGACCGCGAAGGGGTACGCGCTCTCCGGTGTCGCCAAGGATTCGCCCGCCGCCAAGGGGGGCCTCCAGGGGGGCGATCTGGTCGTCCGCATCGGTGACAGCGCCGTGACCGGCCTCGACGACTTCGACAGCGCGCTGCGGAAGTACAAGGGCGGCGACACCGTGACCGTGGTGGTCGAGCGCGACGGCGCCGAAGTCTCCCTCCCGGTGACCCTCGGCGATCCGCGCTGACCTTCCCGGAGCGGCCCCCGTCCGCCGCAGGCCAGCCTCTCCGCCGAGCGCGAAACGAGCCGCCTTTTTGGCCTTGTTTCGCGCTCCGCCCCTTGCCATGATCCCGCCCCCGTCGACCGGTGGGCCAAGGACGGCCCGTCGGTGCCGCGGCCCGACGTCGTGCCCGACGAACCCCAGCAAGGAGTGCGATCCGTGAAGTGGCATTTGGCAGGCTTCCTGGCCGCGGCGAGCGCGATGCAGGTCGTGGCGACGGCGCAGGTTCCCGGTGGCGTGGCCCCGGTGCAGCCGCAGGCGGCGGCCTCCCCCGCCAGCCACGTCGCCGTCATCGACGTCGGCTACGTCTTCAAGAACCACGTCCGCTTCAAGGCGGCGATGGATCGGATGAAGGACGAGGTGATGGCCGCCGAGAACCTCCTCAAGGCCGAGCGCGACCGGATCAACGGCATGATGGAGCAGATCAAGGGCTACAACGTCGGCACCCCGGAATACAAGAAGCTCGAGGCCGACATCGCCAAGGCCCAGGGTGACTTCAACGTCAACGCCCAGTTGCAGAAGAAGGACTTCATGGACCGCGAGGCGAAGGTCTACCTCCAGGTCTACACCGAGGTCGAAAAGGCGGTCGAGCAGTTCGCCCGCGAGCACCGGATCGCGATCGTCCACCGTTTCGACGGCGAGCCGCTCGACGGCAGCGATCGCAACGCGATCCTCCGCGGAATCACCAAGCCGATCGTGTACCTCGAGGCGGGCATCGACATCACCCCTGACGTCCTCAAGATGCTCAATGCGACACCGGTCGCGGCGGCTCCGGCCACGGGCGCCCGGCCCCGCTGAGTTCCTTTCCCGGCGGCGGAGGGCCCCGCGACCACCATGACGCACCTGTCGCGTCCGCGCCCCCAGCGGACCATCGGCCGATCGGTGGCCGTCTCGGGGCGTGGTTACTGGTCGGGGACTCCGGTCCGGGTGGCGTTCGAGCCCGCCGCGGCGGACGCGGGCGTGGTGTTCGTCCGGTCGGACCTCGGTGCCGTCGCCGTGATCCCCGCCCGGATCGGGCATCGGGTCGAGGCCACCCAGCGGACCGTGCTCGCGGCCGGGCCGGCAGAGGTGCAGATGGTGGAACACGTCCTCAGCGCCCTTGCGGCGCTGTGCATCGACAATTGCCGTGTGATCGTCGATGCCGCCGAACTGCCGGGGCTCGATGGGTCGGCGGCCGCGTTCGTGGCGGCCCTCGACGAGGCAGGCAGTGTCGACAGCGGAGCCACGGTGGCGCCGCTCGTGGTCGGCGAGCCGGTGCGTGTCGAGTCCGAGGCGGGATGGATCGAGGCCGGTCCGCCACGCCATGGCCACGATGGCCTGTCGATCGACTACGAGCTCGACTACGGCCCGGGCCCGATCGGGCGGCAGCGGCTCGAGATCCTCGTCACGTCCGACAGCTACCGGCGCGAATTGGCCGGGGCGCGGACGTTCCTCGGTATCGACGAGGCCCGGCGGCTGCAGGCGTCGGGGCTCGGCCGCGCGGTGTCGACGAGTGATCTGGTGATCTTCGGCCCCGACGGTCCGGTGGACAACGCCCTGCGCTGGCCCGACGAGTGCGTCCGGCACAAGGTGCTCGACGCCGTCGGGGATCTGGCGCTGGCCGGCCGGCCAATCGTCGGCCACATCCGTGCCCATCGCAGCGGCCACCGCCTCAACGCGGCGCTCGTCGAGACACTCCTCGCGACGGTCGCACCCCCGGCGGCCGCCTGACTTATTCCTCCGACTCCGTACGACCGATGACGGTGCTGCCCAGCCAACCCGCCGCCGATCCGTCGCCCGCCACGGGCGAGACGATCGTGCACCCCACGGCCGTCGTCGCCGCCGGCGCGCGCCTCGGGCCCGGCGTGCGCGTCGGGGCGCTGTGCGTGGTCTCCGCCGAGGCGGTGATCGGCACCGGCACGGTTCTCGAGAGCGGCGTCACGATCATGGGCGACGTCCGCATCGGCGCCCGCAACCGGATCTTCCCCGGCGCGGTGCTCGGCGGCGACCCGCAGGACGTCAGCTACCGGGGGAGCCCGGCCCGGGTCGAGATTGGCGACGACAACGTGATCCGCGAAGGGGTGACGATCAACCGTGGCACGGAGAAGGAGCAAGGGCTGACCGTGGTCGGGAGCCACAACTACCTGATGGCCTGCTGCCACGTCGCCCACGACTGTCGGATCGGTGACCACGTGATCATCGCCAACGGCACGCTCCTCGGTGGCCACGTCCGCGTCCATTCCCACGCCTCGCTGTCGGGGGGCGTGGCGGTCCACCACTGGGTGACGATCGGCGGCTGGTCGTTCGTCGCCGGGCTGTCGCGCGTGCTCCACGACGTGCCGCCGTACATGCTCGTCGAAGGGTCACCCGCCCGGCCCCGCTGCATCAACCTCGTGGCCCTGCGCCGCGGTGGCTTCCCAGCCGAGTCGGTGGCCGCCCTCGTCGAGACGCATCGGCTCCTGTACCGCGCCTGCGTCGGCCTCGACGCCGCGCGCGAAAGCCTCCGGGCGCGGCAACTGGTCGGCACGGAAGTCGACGGCGTCCTCGAGTTCTTCGCCCGGCAGCTGGCGGGGCGCCACGGCCGGGCACGCGAAGGGAGGAGGGCCGCATGAGTCGGACGACCGTCGCCGTGATCGGGTGCGGCCACCTGGGAACGATCCACGCCCGCTTGCTGGCGGCCCGTGCCGATGCGGAGCTCGTGGCCGTCGTCGATCCCGACCCGACGGCGCGGGAGCGCGTCGCCGTGGCCCACGGGTGCCGCGCCCTGGCGGAGCCGGGGGAGCTCGTCGGCATCGTGTCGGCGGCCGTCGTCGCCGCGCCGACCGCGCTCCACGCCGCCGTCAGCCTGCCGCTGCTGACCGGGGGGATCGATCTGCTCGTCGAGAAGCCACTGGCGGCCGACGTCGAATCGGCGCGGTCGATCGTCACCGCGGCGCGGCGGCTCGGGCGGATCGTCGCCGTCGGGCACGTCGAGCGTTTCAATCCGGCCTGGAATCTCGTCGCCGACCGTCTCGGCACGGTCGGCGCGATCGAGACGCGCCGCCTGGCGCCGTTCAGCTATCGGTCACTCGACGTCGGCGTGGTCCACGACCTGCTGATCCACGACATCGACCTGGTGCTGTCGCTGCGCCCCGGGCGGCTGGTCGGGGTCGACGCCCGGGGGTTGACGGCCACCGGCGGTCACGAGGATGCGGTCCGTGCGCGGCTCGAGTTCGCATCGGGTCTGGTCGCCGACCTCGTCGCCTCGCGGATCCACCCCGAGGCCGAGCGCCGGGCGACGCTGTGGACCAGCGAGGGAATGTTCACGGTCGACATGCACGCCCGGACCGCCGACTGCCTCCTCCCGGCGACGGGCGTCCGCGACGGCTCCTGGTCGGCGGAGGCCGTACCCCCGGCCGAGCGCTCGGCCGCACGCGAGGCGTTCTTCGGCACGGTCATCGTGCGCGAGCGATTCGAAGCCGCGGCCGATGCCAACGCGCTGGTCGAGGAGCAGGGCGACTTCCTCGCTGCGGTGCGCGAGCGGACCGAGCCGCGTGTGAGTGCCGCCGACGGCGCGGCGGCGGTCGAGATCGCCCACCGCGTCCTCGACGTACTCCACACCACGTCGTTTCGACGTGAACGGTCCGGGCCGCTGCCCGTGCCGGTGCCGCGCTGGCCGGTGCGGCGCACCGCCTGAGCGGTCTGTCTGGCCGGGCGAAGCCGCCCGGACCCCCCCGTTCCACCGTCCGGGGGCGAGCCATCGTTCGTTTTCCCGGAGCTCCCGATGATCCGAGCCGTCAGCGTCGCGCCGATCGCACTGGCCGTGCTCTCCAGCCTGGCGGCGGTCGGCGCGCTCCGTGCAGCCGATGCACCAGGCCACCCCGCCAAGCCGGCCCTGACGCCGATCCTCTTCGAAGGCTTCGGGCTCGAGGAGTTCGAGGGGGCGGAATCGATCGTCTGCGCCCTGCGGCACAGCGACGTCAGGCCGACGGTGCCGTCGCGCTCGCTCGACCTGCGTGTCCGCGGTCCCACGGGGGTGGAGTCGATCGCCGCGCCGGTGGTCGCCGAGATCCGCAGCCGGGTCCAGGGGATCGATGTCGCCGCCGGTGTGCAGGCCGACAGGTGGATGGTGGCCGAGGGACCCAATCGCGTTCTCGGCACCGTCGGGATCGCCGCCTCGCACGAGCGCGGGAGGCAGTCGCTCGAGCTGAAGACGGCCGTCGGCCAGGGGGACCGGGCGCCGCGGCTGACCGTCGAGGTCGGTCCCCGGATCGAGCGTCGCCTCCGGCGCGGCGTGCTCCTGTTTCTCGACGGCAAAGCCGTGGCACAGTCGCTCCGTGAGGACCAGCGCTCCGGTGGCGGGCTCGCCAGCCCGACCTTCGAGCGAATGGGACTCATCGGCCTTACCGGCCGCGCCGGATTGCAGCGCTGAGCCCCCCGCTGGTTCCGGCGGGCCGTCAGGCGAGATCGCGGTCCTGGAACAGGACCAGGGCGATCAGCAACGCGACCGCCGAATACAGCCCGGCGTACAGCGCCGCCCAGCCGAGGTAGCTCCACGGCACGGGCACACCGCCGACGACTGCCGCTTCGATCGTGAAGTGCTCGAGCACCGGCAGGATCGTCGCGAACAGCTTGCCGACGAAGCGCACGATCGGGAGCTTGCCGACGCTCGACTGCACGATCAGCGGCACGAGGTGACCGAGCGCGTAGACCGTGAAGCAGATCACCAGGTTCGGGACCATCCCCAACCGCGTGGAGACAGCCAAGCTGACCGCGCCGAGGAGGATCGTCTCCAGCAGCGACAGCGCCAGCCCGGGCACCACGGTGATCATCTCCTGGGCACAGTCGCGCCACACGGGGTCGAGCTTCGACCCTTCGCGGGCGTCGTACACGACCTTCAGGCTGGTGGTCGCCATCAGGATCGTGCCGAGGATCAGGAACACCAGCAGGGCCACGAGCACGAGGCCGGCGAACTTGCCGAGCACGAATTGGACGCGGGTCAGTGGTTTGGAGAGTACGGTCAATGCCGTCCGCCCCTCGATCTCCTCGGCAACCGACACGCTCGCCGTCCAGACCACGACCAACAGCGCGAGCACCTTGATCAGCGTCAGACCGCTGTCTTTGAGCATCTTCACGTCCTCGCCGAACGTGTTGTACGGGACGACGATGAACGCCAGCAGGAGCACGGCACCGAGGATCAGCGCGACGGCGAACACCGGCTGTCCGATCGCCTCCTTCGTGGTCGCCGAGGCGACGGCGGCCACGCGCCGCGGCACGAGCCGGAACAGGTAGTACAGGGCCGCCAGGGTGAGGAGAGACACGACCGTCCAGGGAAGGATCGCCGCCTCGGGGAACTCGGGCACGAGCCCGGTGCGGATCGTCAGCGGCACCGCCGCGGTTCCGGCGTTGGTCACCTCGAGCTGTGCGCGGGCGCCGACGAACGGCGTCGTCTCGGCCGCACCGCGCTCCCAGCGCCACGCTTTGTTCGGCTGCAGATCGATCTCCGGAACCTTCGACAGGGCGAAGCCCTCGATCGGCTGCTGCGTGCGGACGAGCAGCTGGGCCGGCGCCTCGATTTCGAAGAACGCCAATTCCTGGGGACGGATGTCGATCGGTACCGGCGCGAGCGTGGCGTTCGCCGGGATCGACACCGTCCGCTCGATGGCGTTCATGGTGGCGTATCGAGCGAGCGAGCGGGCGATCGACGCCACCGGCACAAGTGGCGTCAGCGCCACCGCCACGGCCGACAGCGCCAGCAGCAGCCAGGCCATCGGCCCGGCGAAACCGTCGCCGAGGCTCGTCCTGGCCTCCGCGGCGAGCCGCGGGCGGACCAGCTGCAGCAACCCCCAGGCCGCGAGGATGACGAGCGTCGCCACCAGTGCTCCGGTGGCGACCAGCCAGATCGGGGGAAGGGCGACGGACCAGCGATTCGCGAAGAGCGGTGTCATGATCGGCAGGGGGCGATCGGGGGGGGAACGGGCCCGGCCGGTCCGCCGGCCGGGCCGCCGAGGAGTTTACACCGGTTCGGCGCCGCCGGCGCCCTGCGGGTCGCCTGCCCCGGACGTTTCCGGGATCGCGGACGGGCCGGCGAGGACGGTCGCCGCGGGCCCGTGCAGCGGCCAGGAGTCCATCACCCGGTGAAGGTCGTCGAGCGACAGCCCCTCGACGATCGCCAGATCGTCGGCCACCGACCGGTACCGGCCCGACCGGGCCCATTCGAGGCCGACGCTGAACAGCCTCCGCCGCGGCCGCTCGCCGACGAGCACGACGCGGCCGGCGAGTTTGTTGCGTGCCTGTTCCAACTCGGCGGCGGTGATCCCGCTGCGGGCGGCCTCGGCGTAGATCCCCGTCACCTCGTCGAGAAGGGCGGGCGCGTCGCCGGCCTCGCAGGCCAGTTGGGTCGCGAACAGCCCGGCGTCGCGGAAGTCTTGGTGGTGGCACGAAGCCTGCTCGGCCGTTCCCGGATCGACGAGAGCCCAGTAGAGACGACTGCCGGAATCGTCGCCGAGGACCGTCGCCAGCAGTTTCGCTGCGAATCGTTCCGGATCGTCGCCGGCCGGACCGGCCGACATCCGCACGCCGTAGGCCAGGGTTGCGGCCGGCCGGACGATCGTCTCGCGCACGTCACCGGTCGGGCCGCGTCCGGCGCGCCAGGTGTCGCGCGCGGAGGGGGGGAGCGCCTCCCACTCGCCGCAATAACGCCGGGCGGTCTCCACCAGCGCCGTGAAGTCGACCGCGCCGGTCGCCGCCAGCACGATGTTGCCAGGAGCGTAACGGCGGACGTGGTACTCGCGCATCGCCTCGACGGGGAGGCTCTCGATCGATTCGACCGTCCCGAGAACGCTGCGCCCCAGCGGGTGCTCCGCGAAGAACGCCGCGCGGCAGCGCTCGTCGGCGCCGAACGGCGGCTGGTCGTCGTACATCCGGATCTCCTCCAGGATGACGAGCTTCTCGGTGGCGAAGTCCTCCGCGCGCAAAGCCGGCCGCATCATCGCCGCCAGCAGGGCGGTGGCCTCGTGCTGCTGCGCGGGGAGGACGGCCGCGTGGTAGACGGTGTCTTCTTCGCTGGTGAACGCGTTGGCGCTGGCCCCCATCCAATCGAAACGACGGTTGATCTCGTCGGCCGACAGTTCGGTCGTCCCCTTGAAGACCATGTGCTCGAGGAAGTGGCTCACGCCCCAGGTGGCGTCGGTCTCGTCACGGGCCCCGGTCTTGACGAAGAATCCGACGCTCGTCGACAGCGCGTCGTCGGTGACCTCGGCGACGATCTCCAGGCCGTTGGGGAGCCGCTCATGCCTGAATGTCATCGGGCACCTCCAGCGGCTCGCGGCCGAGCGACACCACCGTCAGCCCGGCCGGCGGATGGTCCGCCAGCCAGGCCTCGATCGAGTCGACGCTGAGCCGGTCGTAACGATCCAGTTCCTCGGCCAGCGAACGCATCGCCCGGAGGTGGTACCAACGCCGCGCGATGTCGCCGGCGCGGGCGGCGCTCGACTCCTGCTGCATCACCAGCGCGCTCTTCGCCCGTGCCTTGACACGCTCCAGCTCGGCACTTTCGAGCGTGCCCGGAAGCCGCCGGATCTCCGCCAGCATGACGTCGAGCGTCTCCTGGGCGCGGGCAGTGCTCGCGCCGGAGTAGCACACCGCCATGGCGTGATCGCGGAGGGTGTGGTACCCGGCTGAGACGCTGTAGCACAGACCGCGCCGCTCGCGGACCTCGGTGAACAGACGCGAGCTCGAGCCCCCGCCGAGGATCGCCAGGGCCGCCGACGCCTCGTAGGAGGCGTCGGCGGCATACGGGGGCGCCGACCAGCCGAGTGCGATGTGGGTCTGCTGCGAATCGTGATGGACGTGGCGGATCCGCGATCCACGCGGTCCGCTGGCCGGCGGGGCGTCGGCGGCAGTTGCCCAGTCGCCGAACAGTTCCGCCATCCGTTCGACGACCAGCGGCCAGTCGATCCGACCGGCGACGGCGATGATCGTTCCCCGGGGGATCACCCGGCGGGCGACGTAGTCGCGCACCTCGTCGATCCCCAGGGCGGCGACCTCGGCGGAGATCCCTTCGGCCGGCATCCCCCAGGGCGCCGGGTAGTGGAGTTGACGGAGCGCCGACATCGCCCGGTGGGCGGGATCGTCCTCGGTGCCGGCGAGGTTGCGGAGAACCATCTGGCGGGCCGGATCGAGCTCGTCCTCGGGGAGCCGCGGTCGGCGGATGATGTCGGCGTAGATCGGCAGCGCCGCGACGAGCTGGCGTGCGACCATCGCCCCCGCGAAGCTGGCGTGGCTCGTCGACACCGAATGGGCCCACTGTACGCCGGCCCCTTCGAGCGACTCGATCACTTCGCGGCTGCTGCGGTCGCCGGCGCCGCGGAGCATCATCTCGCCGGACAGCGTCGCCAAGCCGCAGCGTCCGGCGCCATCGTGGACGGCACCGGCGGGGAGGTGGAAGGCGACGGCGGCCGATTCCAGCGCCGGCAGCGACTCGCCGAGGAGCACGATCCCGTTGGCAAGCGTCGTCGAGAACAGCTGCTGCTTCAAGGGATACCGATCCTCACCACGCACCCGCTGCCGGCCCCGCGGCCAGTGGAACCGTCGCGGCGAATCCGGACCGGTCGCCGACGTGGTCGACGACTTTGTACACGGTCCGCTGCCGGCGGAAACCCAGCCGCTCGTAGAGCCGCACCGCCCCGCCGTTGTCGGCGGTGACCTCGAGCGTCGCGCGGCCGATCCCCCAGTCGCGGAATCCCGCCAACGCGCGTTCGATCAGCGCGGTGCCGAGGCCGAGCCCGCGGTGACCGGGCACGATCCCGATGTTCTGGATCGAGCCACAGCCACTGTCGTCGATCACGCCCTGGATCGTCCCGCACCAGTCGAGCGACTGCAGCCCCCCGCGGACGTCACCACGGACGATCAGCCAGGTGGCGATCGGCAGGAATCCCGGCTTCTCGCGGATCTCGCGCATCAGCCGCCGGCACCCGTCGAGATCCCCCAGGCAGGGGAAGACGATGGCGTCGATCTCGTCGCGAAACGACCTGAACTTGGTGCGGGCGTGGGTCTCGATGAGGGCTTCGTTCCAGGGGACGAAACGGTATCCGGTCTGCAGCGACGCGGGGCACCGCGGCCGGAGGAGATCCGCCGCCATCCGGAACCGTTTGAAATAGCCCGATGCCATGCCCCACCTCCCTGTCACTGCCGAGACGATACGGCGGTCCTCGTGGACGGTCAACGAACGGGGAGGGGTCAGGACCATTGCACCGTGCCGCCCGGCCGACGCCCTCGCCAATTGTGCCTGCGCCGCGGCCGGCTAGAATCGTTTTTGAGGCTTCGAAAAGTGATTTTTGACCGTCCGAAAACGTGGCCGAAGGTCGCCGCCCTGGTGGGGGTCGCCGCCGGGCTGGCGCTCGCCTCGACCGGGCACGCCCGCGGCGGCGGACCGCGGGTGATGGCGACGACGACGATGGCCGCCGACGTCGCCCGCAGCGTCGTCGGCCCGGACGGAAGTGTCGATTGCCTGCTCGCCCCGGGCATCGACCCCCACAGCTACCGCCCGACCCCCCGTGATGCCGACCGGCTGGCACGGGCCGACGTCGTCGTCGCCTCGGGGTTGAGGCTCGAGGGAAAGCTCGCCGACCTGCTCGGGAGGCTGGCGCGGCGGGTGCCCGTGGTCAGCATCGGCGAGGCGCTTCCCCCCGAACGTCTCCTCGAAGCCGCCGCCGGCATCCCCGATCCGCACGTGTGGTTCGACGCCGGCCTGTGGTCGCTCGCGCCGGGGGTCGTCGCCGAGCGGCTCGCGGAGATCGAGCCGGCCGCGGCCGCCGGCTACCGGCAGCGCGCCGGTGCCCGAGCCGAGCGGCTCCGCGCGGCCGACGACGAGGCCCGGCGCCGGTTGGAAGAGGTGCCGCGGGAACGGCGTGTCCTCGTCACCGCCCACGATGCGTTCCGCTATTTTGGCCGGGCCTACGACGTCGAGGTGGTGGGTGTGCAGGGAACGAGCACCGAGGCGGAGGCCGGCCTGGCCGACATCAACCGGCTCGTCGAGCTGCTGGTGACGAAGCGGATCCCCGCCGTGTTCGTCGAGACGAGTATCTCCGACCGCAATGTCGCGGCGCTGCGCGAGGGTGCCCGGGCACGCGGCCATGCCGTGGCGCTCGGGGGCCGGTTGTTCTCCGATTCGCTCGGCGCCCCGGGCAGCGGCGCCGAGACGCTCGAGGAGGCACTGTCGGCCAACGTCGCCGCGATCGTCGCCGGCCTCGCCGGCGGGGCGGAGCGCTGATGGACGGCGCCGGGGGCGAGGCCATGGCGCCGGTCGTCGAGTTCCACGATGTCACGGTGGCCTATTCCGGCCGGCCGGTGCTGTGGCACGTCGACCTGGTGATCCGCGGGCCGGCCCTGTACGGCATCGTCGGCCCCAATGGGGCCGGCAAGAGCACCCTGCTCAAGGCGGCGCTGGGGCTGGTGCCGCTGGCCGGCGGCCGGGTCACGTTCGACGGCGCCGCGCTGGCGGATTCACGGGCCCGCGTCGGCTACGTGCCGCAGCGGGAGACGGTCGACTGGGGATTCCCGGTCAACGTCATGGACGTCGTGTTGATGGGCACGTACGGCCGGCTCGGATGGTTCCGGCGCCCCGGCCGGCGCGAGCGCGACGTGGCAGGGGAGTGCCTGCGCCGCGTCGGCCTGGCGGATCTGGCGGGGCGGCAGATCGGCCGGCTGTCGGGGGGTCAGCAGCAGCGCGTGTTCCTCGCCCGGGCCCTCGCCCAGGAAGCGGTGATCTACCTCCTCGACGAGCCGATGGCGGGCGTCGACGCCGGCTCACAAGAACTGATTTTCGGCGTCCTCGATTCGCTTCGCGCCGCCGGTCGGCTGGTGATCGTCGTCCACCACGACCTGCGCAGCGCCGCCGGGTGGTTCGACGGCGTGGCGCTGGTCGACATGCGCGTCGTCGCCGCCGGACCGACCGCCGCCGTGCTCACCACCGAGAACCTCCGGCGCACCTACGCCGGCCAGCCCGCGGTGCTCGAGGAGCTCGCCCGGGCGGTCGCCGCCGGGGGACGGACACCGTGATCGCCGCGCTGGTGCCGTACAACACGCTCATCGTCGCGGCGGCGGTCGCCGCCGTGGGGTTGGCGGCGGGGATGGTGGGCGCGCTTGCCGTGCTGCGCCGCCGGGCGCTGGCCGGCGACGCCGCCGCCCACGGCAGCCTCGCCGGGGTGGCGACGGCGTTCCTCGCCACCGGGCGGCGCGACCTCGGTTGGCTGCTCGTCGGCGGCCTCGTCACGGCGCTGGCGACTCTGGCAGCGCTGGTGGCGATCCGCCGCTGGACGCGGACACGAGACGACGCCGCGATGGCGCTGGTCCTCGGGGTGTCGTTCGGCGCCGGCGTGGCACTCGTCACCGGGATCACGGCCCGCGGCCTGCCCGACAGCGCGGGCCTCGAGCAATTCCTCCTCGGCCACACCGCCGGCGTCACCGCGGGCGATGCAGCGCTGCTGGCCTCGTGCGCCCTCGGAGCCGCGGCGCTGGTGGCGCTGGGCCTCAAGGAGTTGACGCTCGTCGCCTTCGACGAGGCGTTTGCCGCGGCGGCCGGCTGGCCTGTCGGACTGGTGGACTTGGGCCTGGTCGGACTGATCGCGGTGATGGTCGTGGTCGGCCTGCCCGCGGCGGGTGCGGTGCTCGTGACGGCGCTGCTGGTGATCCCACCGGTGGCCGCGCGGCAGTGGACGGACCGGGTCGGCACGATGGTGCTGCTCGCCGGCCTGTTGGGAACGCTGTCGGCGCTCGTCGGCGTGGTCGGCAGTGCCCTGGTGCCGCGGCTGCCGACCGGGCCGGTCGTCGTGTTGGCGGCGGCCGCACTCGCCGCGGTGTCGGCGGTGGCGGCACCCGGCCGGGGATGGTGGTCACGGCGGGCCGCCGCGCGGCGCGCGCTGGTGGCGTGGCACGAGGGGGATCTGCTCGCGTCCCTGGCCCGTGGGGACGGGCCACCTGCCGGGGCCGACGACGCCCTCCGGCGGGCGCTGGCCGATGGGCTGGTGGCCCGTGGAGCCGGCGGCTTCGCGCTGACGGCGACCGGCACCGCGCGGGCCGCGGACCTGGCACGCCGCCGCGAGGCATGGGCGCGGATCCTCGCCACGGCCCCGGACGACGCCCGGGCGTTTCTCACCGTCGACCTCCCCGATCCGGCGGCGGTGATCGACGGCGCCAGGCTCGCCGAGATCCGCGCGGCCGCGGAGCGCCGCCGATGAGCCCGGTCGTCGCCGGCACCGAGCCGTTCCATCTTTGGAACATCGCCACGGCGATGGCGGTGGCGGCACCGTGCGCGCTGGTCGGCACGCTGCTGGTCGCCCGGCGGCTGAGCCTTCTCGGCGACGCGATCGCCCATGCGGTGCTCCCGGGGATCGTGATCGCGGTTCTCGCCGGGGGCCGGCCGGGGGGCTGGCTGACGATGATCGGCGCGGTCGCCGCCGCGATCGTCACCGCCTCGATCGCCACGGCCGTCGCCTCGAACTCGGTCGGCGTCGGCGAGGATGCCGCGACCGGCGTGGGGTTCACGACGATGTTCGCCCTCGGCGTGATCCTCGTCAGCGTCGCGGCGTCACGTGTCGACCTCGACACGGCGTGCGTGCTGTACGGAGAACTTGAGTTGTCGGCGTTCGACACGGTGCCGGTCGCCGGCCTCGAGATCCCGCGCGGCTTCATCACCGGATGTCTGTTGTTCGCCGGGGTGGGTCTGGCGCTGTGCCTGACGTGGAAGGAACAGGTCCTGGCGGCCTTCGATCCGGCGGCGGCCCGCGCCCTCGGCCTCCCCGTGGCGGGGCTGTCGGTCGCGCTGTTGGTCGGCACGGCATTGACGACCGTCGCCGGCTTCGACGCGGTCGGGGGCGTGCTCGTCGTCACGATGCTCGTCGCCCCGGCGGCGGCGGCCGAGCTGCTCGTCGCCCGGCTCCACCATGTCGCCGCCGTGGCGGTGGCGATCGGCATGGCGGCCGGCGCGATCGGCTACCTTGCCGCGTGGCGCCTCGACACCGGTGCTGCCGGAATGATCGCCGTCGTGCTCGGGGCCGTGTACGCCGTGGCGGCGCTGGTCGCTCCTGACCACGGCCTCCTCGCCCGGGCGCTCGGGGCGGTGGCGCTGCGTTGGCGGGTGGCGCGCGAGGATTACCTCGCCGCCGCCTGGCGGGCGGCGGAGGGGGGCACGGCCACCGTCCCACGCGGCTGGGCCGCCTGGCCGGTGGCGCGCTGGCTCGCGGCCGAGGGGGCTGTCGAATGGACCGCGACGGGGTGGCGGCTCACGCCCACGGGGCGGGCGCGGGCCGAGACGATCGTCCGGTCCCACCGGCTCTGGGAGGCGTGGCTCGGCCGCAACGTCGACCTTCCGCTCGATCACCTTCACCCGCCCGCCGAATGGGTCGAGCACCACATCGGCAGTGCCGTCCGGGCGATCCTCGCTGCCGAGGTCGGTGACTCGGTCGCCGATCCTCATGGCCGCTCGATTCCGCCGGAAGTACCGCCGCCGGCCGGCCGGGCGCGGTGATTCACGCGCGGCGGCGCGGTCTGCCCGCGGCCCGGCGCCGCGGCGCCGGGCCACCGTCGAGCGCACGCAGCGCGTCGAGGTTGCGGCGATCGACTGCCGGATCGGGCTTGCCGTCGGGTCCCTCCTTGGGCGTCTCGAGGATCAGCGGGATCCGCGCCAAACGCGGCTCGGCGAGCAGCGACCGGAATCCTTCGGCGCCGATGCACCCGTCGCCGATCGCCTCATGGCGGTCGACACGTGAGCCGCGCGGTTTCTTCGAATCGTTGGCGTGGATCACGACCAGCCGTTCGAGGCCGATGTGGTCGTCGAATTCCCCGAGCGTCGCCGCCAGCTCCGCCGCCGGTGCCAGCGCGTAGCCGGCGGCGAAGACGTGGCAGGTGTCGAGGCAGACGCCGATCCGCCGCGCCAAGCCGGCGTCGTCGACGCGCGCGAGGATCGCGCCGATCTCGGCGAAGCTCGCTCCGAGGCAGGTGCCCTGGCCGGCGGTCGTCTCGACGAGGATCCCGCACGCCGCCGCCGCGGTGCGCTCGAGTGCCGCGACGATCCCGTCGGCCGCCCGGGCGACGGCCGCCTCCGCGGCCTGCTCGCCGGCGGCGCCGGGATGGATCACCACCCAGGGGATCCCGAGCTGCTCGGCACGGCCCAGCTCTTCGACGAGGGCGTCGATCGACCGGTTGCGGAGCCGGTCGTCGGCCGCCGCCGGATTGATGAGGTAGGAGTCGTGGGCGACCACCAGCCCGAGCCCGGCGGCGGACACCGCCGCGCGGAAGGCAGCCACGGCTTCCGGGGCCAGGGCCGCGTTGTCCCACCGGTTGACGTTGCCGGTGAAGATCTGGAGACACGTACAGCCTGTTTCGACCGCCCGCTCGACCGCCCGGGCATGTCCCCCGGCGATCGACTGGTGGGCTCCAAGGAGCCGCCCGGTGGGGTGGGGAGTGGTCTGGCTGCGGCGCGGCATCGGCGACACCTCCGGGAAAACCCGGGAAGTGTACGGCAGTCGCGGGCAAACGAAACCATGGTCGGGGCGATCCGTCTTTTGACGCTGCGAGGGTCCCTCGTACACTTGAGGGTGTGCGAGGCCGTAGTCTGCCGGAGGCCGAACCGTGACCGCGCTGTGGATGGTGGTGACCGTGGGCCTGGCGGGCCTGTCGGCTCTGATGGTGGCGATGATCCTCCGCCCGATCCGGTTGGCACGCGAAGCGGAGCGGCTCGCGCGCGCCCAGCGCGACTTCCATCGGCAGCGCGAGCAGCTCGAAGCCAAGTTCATCGACAAGGCAGCGGCGTCTGGCAAGCCGCGTGGGCTCCGTTGGACCAACGTGTCGTTCGAAGACTCGGTGGTCTACGCCCGCGACCGACGGACCGGCCTCCTCAAGGCGCTGGTCGCCGTCGACATCAGCTTCGAGGCGATCGCCGGCGGGGGGATGGAAGGGGTCGAGGCGGTTTCCAACGTCCGTGCCGCCACGGCGGAGTTCCTCTTCGACGGTGGCCGGTGGCGCACCGAGGGGCGCGTGTACTTCAACCTCCAGCCGTCGGCGACGGTGAAGTATCTCGGTGGCGACCTCGAGCTGGTCGCCGAGGAACACGCCAAGTTCTGACCCCCGGCAAATTCTGACCCGCGGTCTGACTGGCACCGGCCAACGCTCAGCCGCGGGCACCTCCCCTCCGGTGCCGGCCCGAAAAGCCAACGCCGCTTTCCCTGGTTTCCCCGCCGTTCCCCCCGGGGGGGCAAGTGGGGTGACGCGTGACCCCGGCTCGTCGACGACGCCCACCCGCGGCGGCCGCCCGCCGAATCAACCGGTGGGCGGATGGGCCAACGTTCGGGCGACAGGGCGGTGCACACGTGCCGTGCCGGATCGACCCGATGCCATGCTGGCGGCGGGGAGCGTCGATGCACGCGGTCAGCCGAACGTCGGTTCGCGCGCTGGTGTTGGCGACGGCGTGGTGGGCGGGGCCGGGGAGCGCTTCCGCCGCGCCGCCGATCGTGGTCACCGCTCCCGGGGCACCGGCCGCCGAAGCGACCGGGCTGTTTCCCGTCGAAACGCCGGCAGCGCGGGCGCGGCGGCACCTCGACGCGGCGCGGCGAATCGTCGCCGGCGCCCGGACGTTGGCGGAGGAGTGTCCGCCGCGGGCGCTCGAAGCCTGGCACGCCGGTGCCGCCGAGGCGTGGAACGCGCTGTGGACCTGCCCGGGGGCCGCCGACGTCGTCGTCGCCGCGCTCCCACTGTATGACGAGGCGCTGACCGGCCTGCTCACCTCCGCTGCCCTGGTCGGCTGTGCCGACGGCGCGGGGATCGACATCGGGCCGCGTGCCACACCCCGGCGGATCCCGATCGCTCTCCACGGGCTGGCGATCGAACCGGCCACGATCCAGGGCGTGGTCGTGGGGCCATCCCCCTCCGACCATCGGATCGGCCGATCGCTCGTGCGGCAGGGATTCGGCGTCCCGGTGAGCGTCCGCCTCGCCACCGACGACGTCCGTTTCGCCCCGCCGCGGCGGTCGATCGCCGCGACCGCGGTCCTCCGCTTCCCGCTGCCCCGCGAGGCCAACTTCTGCCGTGATTTCGTCGGGCCCCTCGGCGACGATCCACCGCCGGCGGTGCTCGATCTGGTCGATCCAGTGGAGGTCGCGGCGGTCCGCATCGGTCCGGCGCGTCCGCATGTGGCCGCCGATCTCACCGCGCCGCTCCTCGACATGCTGGAGGCGACGCCATCGGCCGGGATCGAGGGGTTCCTCCAGCCCTACGGCCGCGGCGACACGGCCGCCCGGCTCGAACTGCTCGAGCCGCACCGCCGCGGGCGGATCCCGGTCGTCTTCATCCACGGCCTGGCCAGCGACCCGGGCACCTGGTTCGATCTCCTCAACGAGCTCCGCGCGTGGCCCGAGTTCCACCGCCGTTTCGAGCCCTGGCTGTTCCAGTATCCGACCGGCGCGACGTTCCTCCGCTCCTCGGCCGTCCTCCGGGCCGAGCTCGCCGCCGCCCGGGCGGCGGTCGATCCCGGCGGCACCGACCCCGCGCTCGACAGGATCGTGCTCGTCGGCCACAGCATGGGGGGGCTGCACGCCAAGCTCCAGGTCGTCGATCCGGGCTCGTCGCTGTGGTCCGCGGTGAGCACGCAGCCGTTCGCCACGGTGCGGATGCCGCCGTCCTCGCGCCGTGAGACGGCTCCGAACTACTTCTTCAAGCCGGCGCCGTTCGTCCGCCGCGTGGTATTCGTCGCCACGCCGCACGCCGGGTCGTCGCTGGCAGCGCGGGCGGGAGGACGGCTGGCGAGCGTCACCGTCCGGCAGCCCCCCGAGAGCCTCCGCGCCCACGCCATGCTCCGCGACGCCAACCCCGATGCCATCCGACCGGAGTACCGGGCCGCACCACCGACGACCGTCGACATCCTCGAACCGCAGTCGTCGATCCTCCAGGCCGTCCGGGCGCTGCGGCCGTCGCCGTGGGTCTCACTGCACACGATCCTCGGCGATGGCGCCGTCTCGCCACTGGAGGGGCCGGGCGACGCCGTCGTCAGCGTCGGCAGCGCACGACACCCCGACGTGGTCAGTGAGCTGGCGGTGCCGGCGATCCACACCCGCGTCCACCACCACCCACGCGCGGTGCTCGAGATGCGCAGGATCCTCGAATGCCACCTTGCGGAGAGCGGGCACCTCGTCGCGGCCACCGAGACGGCCACGGCAGTCGCGGAACCGCCGGGGGCTCCGGAGATTCCCGATGCCTGCTTCGATCCGGTGTCGCGGATCGGCCCCGTGAACACCGCTGGCGACGGCGCCATCCCGGCGGAGAACGACCTCCACCCCGCCGTCAGCGCCCCGGTGGTGGCACGTCGATGGCCAGCGGCTGTCCTTCCCCGACGGTGACCCGTGGCGCCGACGCGGCCATCGAATACTTGGCGTCGAGCCGGGGTGCCCGGGTCGGTGCGCTCCCCTGGGCGGGGCGTTCCTCGTCGAGGTCGACGAGCGTCACCACGTGGGCGCCGGGCACCGCCCCCTCGCGGTTGTCATAGGTGTGCAGCGTGAACTTCCCCTCCGCGTCGGTCGTCGCGTAGCTCGTCGGCCCGGCGTTGCCCTGCATCGTGTCGGGCATGAACTGGAGGGTGATGTTGCCGGCCGGCTTGCCGCCGATCGTGAACGTGCCGGTCGCCGGCACGAGCTTGACCTGGGGCTTGCAGCCGGCCAGCGCGATGGCGCACAGGGCGACCACGCGCGGCACGGGGCGGAAGCACGCCATCGGACTTCTCATTGGTCGTTGGAAAAAACCTGGCCGTCGGCGCGCTGGCACCACAGCGCGAGGAGAGACTGGGCCATGTCGTTGCTCATGAACCGGACCGACCCGTCGCACTGGGCGAAGTTGGCACCGCCGGGATGACCGCTGCCGAACGCCGACAGCCGCTGGTCCTGGAACGTGAACCAGGCGCCCTGCGAGCTCGGAGCACCCGCGCCGCCGTGTAGCCACGGCGTCACGTAGCCGATCGGAGCGAAAGCGCCTCCCATGAGGTTGCCGAGGCCGTTGTCGCCGCCGGCCGGGTACCACCGCGCCCAGCTGACGATCGTGCTCCCGCTGTTCCATCCGGCGGTGGTGAACGTGTCGAAATTGGCATCCTTGTGGAATCGTTCACCGAACATCACCGTCTTCGACGTGCCGTCGGTGATGTCCTTGAGCCGGACCTCGATGCCTCCTGGAGCCGAGGTTGCCTTCCGCGCGGCACCGCCGAAGCACATGAAGACGCCGTCGTTGGTGCTCGACGTCGCGAAGATCGGCCGCGAGCCACCGTTGGCCTTGTAGCTCACGCCGCCGTCGTACTGGGTGGGCGTGCCGGAGGAGGGGTAAGGGATCGGGACGTTGGGGAGCAGGTCACTGGGGCAGAGAAACGTCGGCACGACGGCGGCTGCCTTGCCTGCCGTCGGAGTCGTCGCCCGGTTGTTGAGCGGGACCTTCGCGTCCATCGAACTGAACAGGTTGCTCTCCTCGATGTACGGCAGCAGGTAGTAGAAGACCGAGTGTCCCTGAAACGCACCGCTCGGGGCGGGAATCCGTTCCTGCGTGTATCCCGGGGGCAGCTTGCGTCGGCTGTTCTCGAAATTGATCGTCCCGAGGGCGAGTTGCTTGATGCTGTTCTGGCACGAGCTGCGCCGGGCCGCCTCACGGGCCGCCTGGACCGCAGGCAGGAGCAGTCCGACGAGCGTGCCGATGATCGCGATGACGACGAGCAGTTCCACCAGCGTGAAGCCGCGGCGGCGGGACATGACCAATCTCCGGGATAGATGATCGGGATGAGCGACTGAACGGAGGAACGACGGAAAACGGGTCTGAGCCGCTCCAGTAGGAAAGCCTTGTCGGGGGGGACGCCCAGTCTTCCGGCAGTCCACTCAATCTATGAGGGTTGCCAAGGGAATCAATCAACCGGCACGACGCCGCAAGGTCAGGCGGAACGACGGCCCTCGGGCCCCGTGGCCCGCTTCCTCCGCCGGATCCGCCATCCGGCCAGACCGGCACCGATCGCGAGCAGCGCGAGTGTCGACGGTTCGGGCACCGGCGTGAACGTCAGGTAGAGCCCCGTGCCGTCGGTCCCGGAGTCGGAGACCGAGAAACTTCCGCCGGCGAGCGAATTGGCGAAACCGCCGCTGTTCACCGTGAATCGTGTGGGCACGAACGCCCCCGACAGCGACGTGGCGGCGATGATTCGCCACGAACCGGCGGTCGCCGGATCGAAGCCGGCTGCCGGACCAGCCGTGCCGTCGCCGAGGACACTCGACAGGTCGATCGCGAACGACTGCCCGTCACCGGGCAGCGTGAGCGAAGTCGTCTGGAGCAGATCCCAGCCGATGCCGGCGCCCGCCGTCGCGCTGGTCATCTGCAGGGCGAACGTGCCGTTGCCGAGCGTGGTCTCCGCCATCGACAGGCTGCCGATGCCGCCGGAGCTGCCCGCCACACCGGGCGACACGGTCCCGCCGCCGAGCAGGGCGGCGCCGGTCACCGCACCGTTGCCGGCGAGCGTCTGACCGGCGGCGAGTGCGAAGGGTGCCGTCAGCCCCGCCACGTCGAACGTCGCTCCCGACCGGACGTCGATCAACGGCGAGCCCGCGATCGACCCGCCCCCGGCCAGCGCGAGCGTGCCGCCGAGGATCCGCGTCGGACCGGTGTAGCCGTTGGAGCCGGACAGAGTCTGGATCCCGGCTCCATTCTTCACCAGCTCCATCGCCGCCTTGCCGACGGTGCCGATCGGGCCGGCGTAGGAGGTGTTGCCGGCGCCGTTGATCGTCAGCCGCGACACGTCCGCGGACGACGAGTTGACGATCCCGGCGACGCCGGCGGCCGTCCCTGCCAAACCGGCGATCGTCTGGTCGAAACCGGCCAGATCGATCGCGCCCGCGGTCGACCCGAAGGTGACGGTGGCGGTCGCCGGCAGGGCGTCGTCGACCCCGAGGCGGTGGACGCCGGTCGAGACGGAACTGTTGACCGTGACGTTGCCGGTGAACGTGCTCTTCGCGGCGAGAACCGTGGTCCCGGCGCCACCGGCACTGCCGACGGCGAGGTTGACGTTTCCGGAGCCGGTGATCGGGCCATTGAGCACCAGCGTGTTGCCGCTGGTGGTGCCGACGTTGAGCGCACCGCTGGCGAGGGCCAGCTCGATCGGATTGCTGACCGTCGCGTTGAGCCCTGAGCCGGTCTGGGCGAGCGACTGGCCCGGCTGCGTGAACACGATCGCCCCCGACCCCGTCTGCGACACGTTGAGATTGACACGCGTGCCGGCGCCGGTGAACGCGAGCTTGCCGCCGTCGAACAGGTCGCCGAGGTCGGCGTTGAACGTCTGCGTCGCCGTCGCCGAGACGGCGAGCGTGCCGGCGGCGATCGAAAGGTTCGTCGTCGGCAGCGTCGGTAGCGAGAGCGTACCGTCGCCCGCCTTGGTGAGCAGGCCATTGCGGGTCACGGTCCCCGCCAGCGCGAGGGTATCTCCGGCGGTGACGGCGACCGTGCCGCCGCTGGCGTCGATCGTGATCGGATTGGAGATCGACTTCGGCGCCGTCCCGTCGAACAGCAGCGCGGCGTTGTTCGACACGGCCACCGCCCCGGATCCGAGCCCGGCATCACCGAACCGGATCGTGCCGCCGCTGGCGGTGACGGCGCCTGTCGTGGTCACGCTCGGGCCGGTGAGGGCGATCGTGCCCGGTCCCGAGTTGGTGATCTTCACGGAGCCGGCGACAGTCCCGGCAGCGGTGAGCGTCGCCGCCCCAGGGTTGAGCAGCGTGAGTCCGCCGTCGATCGGGCCGCTGAGCGTCAGGTCGGCACCCACCGTGGAGACCGTGCCGCTACCGCCGCCGAGCGCACCGTCGAGCGCCGTCGCGACCGTGCGGTTGACCGTAAGCGCCGTACCGTCACCGAGCGTGACCGCGGTCGTCGCGCCGAGCCCGCCGCCGCTGCCGCCATTGCCGACCTGCACAGCGCCGGACGACACCACGATCCCGCCGGCCGCCTCGATGACGCCACCGATGACGAGCGTCCCGGCACCGGACTTCGTGATGCCGTTCACCGCCGTCACGTCGGACAGCACGGTCGCCGAACCGCTGGCGACGGTGATCGTGTTGGCGACAGACGTCGGGCCACCGAGCGTGAGGGCCCCACCCGTGACGGTATAGCCATTGGCGTTGAACGAGATCCCCTTGTCCGCGTTCACACCGCCGCCGTCGACCGTCACGGTTCCCGCCGGGGAATTGAAAACCGCGGTCTTCGCCGGATCCCAGCCTCCCCCGGACCAGTTGGTACCGCCGGAGGACGACCAAGTGCCATCTCCGCCGACCCATTCCAGGCCTGCCCCCGGATTGAACACGAGGTACAGACCGGTGCCGTCGGCACCGGTGTCACTGACGGAGAACGTGCCGCCGCCGAGGGCGTTGGCGAAGCCTGCCGTGTTGACCGAGAAATTCGCGGCGTTGAACACCCCGGAGAGGGCCGAGGCGGCGAGAATCCGCCACGACGACGTCACGGCGCTATTGAAGTTGATCGCGCTGCCCGCCGCGCCGCCGGCCGACGCCGCACTCGCGAGATTGATCGTGAACGCCGGCGCCGACGGAAGGCCGACCGTGCCCGCCGTGATCAGATCCCAGCCGGTGCCGGCGCCGCCGGTGGCGTCGAACAATTGGAAGTCGTAGGCACCACCGGCACCGAGCGTGAGATCGCCCATCGTGAATGTCGCGATTCCCGGTCCAGGGGCGACGCGCGCGCCAGCGGTGATCGTCGTCGCGCCGACGACCGTGCCGCTGCCGCCGAGCGACTGGCCATTGGCGACGGCGTAGCCACTGGCGACGGCCGCCACGTCGAACGTGGCGCCGGCGGCGACGGTGATCGTCGGCGAGGCGTTGATCGCCCCGGCTCCTGTCAGGGCCAGCGTGCCCGCTTCGACCGTCGTGCTGCCGGTGTAGGTGTTCGCCCCGGAGAGCGTCTGGGTGTTCCCGCCCGACTTGACGACGTTGATCTTGTTGGTCACGCCGGTGCCGATCACGCCGCCGAACGCCGCGCCGGGCGTGACCGAGCCACCGATCCGCAGCGTCGCATCGGACGCGCCGTCGTTGCGGATCGTGAGGTTCTTTGTCGCGCCGACCGTCGCAGTCGGGCCGTCAGCGAGATAGGCCACCTGCTGGCCGAAGCCGTTGAGGTCGAGGACGGCCGCCCCGAGGCCAGTCTTCGTGCCGACGACGATTCCCGTCGCCGTCGGCAGGGCGTTGGCGACGCCGAGGCGGATGCTGGCGGTGGAGAACGCCGGCGTGTTGGCGTTGACCGTGGTGTTGCCGGTGTAGGTGTTCGGGGCGCCGAGCACGAGCAGGCCGGTGCCGCCGCCGCTGGCCGAGCTATTGGACAGGTCGACGTCGGTGTCACCGCTGATGATGCCGGTGACGGTGAGCGATCCGCCGGCGGTGGCGCCGACCGTGGTCTGGAACGATCCCGCCGTGTAGGTCGCCCCGGTCCACGCGCCGGGGGTGAAGGCCTGCCCGGTGGAGTTCGCCGCGATCCCGGCGGAGACCGTGCCGCCGACGTTGCCGCTGAGGTTTGAAATCAGCGCGCCCGACGTCGGGAGCTGGATCTTTCCGGAGCCCGAGATCGTGGCCCCGTCATTGACATTGAGCCGCTGCGTGCCGGAGAGGACGAGGTTGCCGGTGAGCGCCGAGTTGGCACCGATGTTGTAGACCCCGCTGGCCGTCGGCCCCGACCCGAGAACGAGGTCGCTCTCGGCCACCATGAATCCTGTGCCCGCGCCGCTGGTGATCGCACCGGCCACGGTCAGCGTGCCGGCCCCGGTCTTCGTCAGGACGCCGGAACTGGTCAACGCACCGATCTGAAGATTCTGCGCACCGGTGTCGATCGTGCCCCCCGCGCTGCCGACGGTGATCGCGCTTGTGAGCGTCAGCGCCGTCGCGGCTCCCGAGCGCAGCGTGCCTCCCCCGAGCGTGACGGCGCCGCTGCCGAGTTGGTCAGCGGCCGAGATCTGCACGACGCCGCCGGCGATCGTCGTCCCACCGGCATAATCGTTGGCACTGGTAAGCACGAGCGTGCCGCCGCCGCTCTTGGTAAGCCCAGTCGCCCCGGTGATCTTGTCGGCGGCGGTCGGGCCGCTGAACGTGTAGGTGCCGGCGGTGGCCGAGACGGTGACCGTGCTGGGGGCGAGCGCTCCGGCGAGCGCGATCGTACCCCCGGCCGCGTTGGCAAACGTCACCTGGTCGCCATTCGAGAAAGGCACGCTCGTCGAGCCGTTGGTGAAGTTGGCGGTCGTCGTGTCCCAGGTGCCCCCCCCGGCGATGTTCCAGGTCAGTGACTGCGCCTGGAGGAGGGAAAGCGAGAAGTTGTCAACGCCTGCACTGGCATCATTGCCCCCCTCGTCGCTATCGGTCCAGCGGAGGTAGAGGTACGAGTCGGCGGCCCAGTTCAGTCCCGTGAGGTTCCCGGTCCGCGTTCCGATCGTGAACAGCGGGTTGATCGCGGCCTGCGTTCCCGGAGCGCCCGTGCCGGCCCCGGCCGACGGTGTCGAGAATCCGAGCGTCGTCGGTGACCATGTGCCGGCGGAGTTGTTGAACGTGCCATCACCGGACTGATTGACAGTGGTGACGACGTTTTGCATCGTCACCCTGTACGCGAGGGGAAAGGTATTTGGGGTCGTCGACGGATTGCGGTTCATCACCGCGTCGTAGCTGATCGTGACGTTGTTGATCGTCGCACCGGACGTGTTGCGGAATACGGCCCCGAAAAACGCGGTCGATCCACCGCTCATCTGCGACCCGAAGGCTCGGTTGGGCACCGCTTGCGTGTCGACGAGTTGGTAGAGGGCACCGGTCGTCTGCGTGCCGTTGGTGATTCCCCCGCGCGTCGTGCCGAGGCCATAGCCGTACCAGCCGGCGACGGAGGCACTCGATCCCGAGAGGGCGAGCGTGGAGATCTCGAGCATCGTCGTGCCCGAGAGCGTGACCGGTGCCACGTTGGCCCCGGTCATCGACTGAAAGTTTTGTGTGTACGCTGCCGAGCCGTCGAACGAGATCGGTGCCGCGACGGCGCGTGACGCCATCATTCCGGCCGGCCCGGGGCCGACCGCCAGCGCGACGCTCGTGGCCACGGCGACCGCGCCGCGGAGCCGGGCGGTAGCCGCAGCCCTGAGCCGCCGGAGGGTGTGTCGAGAGGGAAAATGCCGAACCCTCGAGGCGAAGCCCCGATGAAGCCGAGCGTCCGAGCGTCCAGCGTCGCGATCGCGGTCGAGCGAGGTGTGGACGGTCCGATCGATGGACCGGGGGCGCGGCTGGGGCAAAGGCATGGTGCCTCCGTGCAGGAAGTGGGCGTGACAGGGAATGGGCGCGATAACCAACCGCGCTTCCGCGGTGGGGCGCGACGGTGGAAACCTCATCAGCCGGCCTGGACCATCCGCGCACCGGGAGCCGGGGCCCGGGGCGTTCCGCCACTGACGCCCCTCGACCAGGGCAATTCCGGTGCCAGCATTGCTAGCAATCGAGGTCGAAGGACGGGAAACGGCCGGGTGAGAGGCCGCTGACCGTTGTTTTTCCCTGCTTCAGAGCGAACGTGAGTCTTTCGTGAGCGCCGCGCGGCGGGCTGACCGACCGCAGGGAGCGGAGCGATCCGCCCCAGGTCGGTGGGGCGAATCGTCGCACGCGCGGCGCTACGGTGCGGCGACTGCCGCGTGCGGCGCACCGCGCTGCCGCACGCGATCGCCGCGCCCTGCAGAATCCCTCCCCGATTCCAGGGACCCGCGAATCCCCTCCGCCGTCGCCCTCGCATCGGCCCGTCGCAACTGTGTGCGGGTCGATGCGAGGGCAAAGGCGCGAGGGGCGTCCCCTCTGCAGAGCCCGAGCCGAGGCTCCACTCGGTTCAACGAAGGCGATCGACACGTCCGCCCGAGCGATGGCTCGTGATTGTCGCGCGCTCCCCCCTGCACGGCAGCCGTCCGGTGGCTTACAACGTCGGTCGCTCGCGGCGCGAATCGCTCAGCCGCCACCGCAGGCCCGAAGCGACCACGTCCGCGAGTTGCCCTCTCCGCTTTCCACTGCCGGCCGCCCCCGGAGGTCCACCATGCCCGCCGACAATCTCACGTCGTTTCCGCGCCGTCGCCTGCTCGGCGCCGCGGCGCTCTCCGCCGCGGGCACGACTGTCGCGCTCGCCGACCAGGGGAAGGCGCGGACGGTGTCGCTGTTCCACACCACCGACCTCCACGGCCGGATCCTGCCGACGAGCACGTACGACGGTCTCGACGACGTCGGCGGGTTCGCACGCTGCGCCAGTTGCCTGCGCGACTGGCGGCGCGAGTCGCCGCACTCGCTCACCGTCGATGTCGGCGACGTCTGGCAGGGCACGGCGGTGAGCCTCGAGCGCGAGGGAAAGCTGATGCTCGAACTGTTCAACCTCCTCGGCTACGACGCCTGGACGCTCGGCAACCACGACTTCGACTGGGGCCCCGACGCCCTCCAGGCGAACCTCGCCGCTTCGACCGCTCCGGTGCTCACCGCCAACGTCGGGCGCGGCGGCAAGGCGGCCGGGGCGCTCGACGGTGCGTGGGAGAAGGTCCGGCCGTGGGTGGTGCGCGAAGTGGGAGGCTTCCGCATCGGTCTCATCGGCCTGATCACCCCCGGGCTCCCGTTCTGGCTCGCCCCCGAGACGCTCGACGGCATCGAGGCGGCCGATCCGGCGGCGACGCTCGTCCGGTCGCTCGCCGAGATCGACGCCGAGCGGCCCGACGCGATCGTCGTCCTCGGCCACATGGGCTGGAAGTTCCAGGACGACTACGCCAACCCCGTCCGCGAGGTGCTCCGTGCCGCGGCCGATTCCAAGGGGCGCAAGGTCGACGTCTACCTCGCCGGCCACTCGCACCAGGACCAGCCGAGCTGGACGCTCCACGACGTCCTCTGCTCGCAGGCCAGCTACCACGGGATCCACTGCGGCCGCGTCGACCTGACGTTCGACCTCGACTCTCGGAAGCTCGTCGCCAAGCGGGCGTTCACGCTGCTGATGGACGACCGCTACGCCCTCGACCCGGCGGTCATGGACCGGGCCCGGCCCGACCTGGCGACCTCCGACGAGCAGCTCGCCCGCGAGGTGGCGACGGTCACCGCGTCGATCGGTGGCAAGGGGAGGGGCAGCGGCGTCGTCCAGCTGCTGTGCAAGTCGTTCCAGCGCGCCCTGGCGAAGCGCGGCAACTCGGTCGACGGCGTGTTTCACGGCACGTTCGACACCGGCGACCTTTCCCCCGGGAAGCTCACGGTCGCCGACTGCTGGAAGCTGATCCCCTACGAGAATCTCCTCGTCACCGCCGCCCTCACGCCCGAAGAGCTCGTCGAGATCGTCCGTGAGGATGCCGGCGACAAGCGCAGCGACCGGACACTGTGGCCGTTCGACCTCGTGCTCACGTCCGACGGCCGGCCGGGGAAATTTCTCCTCGACGGCAAGCCGGTCGATCCGTCGCGGCGCTACACGATCGCCTTCAACAGCTACGACGCCCAGTCGGGTGGGCGGCGGATGTTCAAGCTGCGCGAGATCGTCTCCCGACCGGAGGCGAAGCGCACGCTGTCTGCGATCGACACGCGCTCGGCGCTGATCGACGGCCTGCTCGACATGAAGACGATCGGTTGACGGGCGTTCGGCGGCCCGTCGACGGGCCGCGCGGGGAACAACGGCACGCGACCAGGGAGGGGACGATGGGGCGAATCACGCTCGTGGCGGCGATGGTCTGGCTGGCGGGCGCGCTGCCGGCGGCGGCTCAGTTGCGGATCGTGCAATACAACGTCACCGCTAGTGCGGCGGCGTCCTCCGGCCCGCGCGACGGCATGGCCAACGTCTTCGGCGCGATCGGTGCGTCGACGAAAGCGGGCTTCAGCGGCCCGATCGACATCCTCCTCCTCGAGGAAGGGGAGCAGGTGGCGACCACCGGCTCGTCGTTCGCCGCGCTGCTCAACCAGGTGACCGGCCGGACGAGCTATGTCCACACGCTCCTCGACGGGGCGACGACCGGCTCCGGTCGGCCGATGGCGGTCTACGACTCGGCGACCGTGACGCTCCGCGGCGAGCAGGCGATCGGGACGACGAGCACGTCGGGGCTGGCCCGGCAGGCGCTGCGCTACACGTTCGCGCCCGCCGGGTATTCGACGGCAGCCGACTTCACCGTGTACGTCAGCCACATGAAGGCGTCGACCGGGTCGACCAACGCCGCCCGGCGCAACGTCGAAGCCCAGACGCTCCGCGCCGACGCCGATGCCCTCGGCCAGGGCGCCCACGTGATCTACGCCGGCGACCTCAACATCTCCACCTCGAGCGAGTCGGCCTTCCAGACGCTCACCGCGGCCGGGCCCGGCCAGGCGTTCGATCCGGTCAATCGCGTCGGCGCCTGGAACGGCGCCACGTCGTTCAAGGACGTCCACACGCAGTCGCCGGCGACGACGGCCGCCTTTCCCGGCCAGGTGACCGGCGGGATGGACAGCCGGTTCGACTTCCAGCTCGTCTCGGGCGAGTGGCTCGACGGCCACGGCCTCGACTACGTCCCCGGCTCCTACTGGGCGTTCGGCAACACCGCCACCCATGCCCTCAACGGCGCGATCACGACCGGCTCCGCGGCGACGCTCCAGGGGCTGTTGCCCGGCTACTCGCTGACGCAGGCGCAGGGCGTGCTCTCCGACCTCGCCCGCGTCACCGACCATCTCCCCGTCGTGGCCGACTATCGCCTCCCGGCGAAGATGGACGTCGCGGTGGGCACGCTGCCGTCGACCGTGATCCGCGGCGCGGTGGTCAGCGGCACGCTCGCCGTCGCCAATACCGCCCCGGTGCGCGTCGCCGCCGGGAGCGAGCGGCTCGACTACACGTTCGCCGGTTCCGGCGGACTGCTCGGCAGCGGCACCGGATTGGCGCAGCCGCTGGCGGGGGCCACGGGGCATGCGCTGACCTTCGACACGACGCTCGCCGGGAGCGTGTCGGGCACGATCGCCGTGGCGGCGACGACGCCCGGGACCGATGCGGCGAGCTTCGCCCGGACGCTCGCGCTGTCGGTCCTCGACCCCGCGCGGGCGTCGTTCGCCGGGACGACCGACGTGACCACGCTCGACATCGACTTCGGCACGCTCGAGCAGGGGGCCGCGGCCGGAGCGCGGACGCTGTCGCTGTTCAACCGCTCGGGTGCGGCGGGGGCGGCGTGGACGGCCGCGCTCGATCTCGACGGAGTCGTGGCCACGCAGCCGGCGGCGATGTTTTCCACGACCCTGTCGACGTTCACGAGCCTGTCGGCCGGCGCGTCGCGGAGTTTCGACGTCCGCCTGGCGACCGACGCGCTCGGTGACTTCAGCACGCAGTACCGGCTCGACGTCTCCGACATCGATCTTCCCGGCGCGACGAGCCGGTCGCTGTTCGTCACGCTCCGCGGCAGCGTGGTGGCGGTGCCGGAGCCCTCGACGGTCGTCCTCGCAGCGGCGGCGCTGGCTTGTGCCGGCATCCGCCTGCGCCGCCGGATGGCTCTCGACCGGGGATCGCGCCGCGGCCAGCGAAGCGCCGGGTGAGGTCTTCGCGAGCCGCGGCTGATTCATGCACGCGGGATCACGATCCCCTGGCATTGCCTCGAGGCACAGCGCCTGATGCACGATGCTACCGCGGCCCTCAACCCGTCGGCGGTTCCGGCGCTATGTCGAGGCCAAGCAACCGCGCGAGCGCTTCCCGAACGACCGCCGCGCGGCCAGGCAAGGCATGTCCGGAGGCGTAGGCGTCGATCGTGTCGAGCACCTCGCGTTCATCGGCGGCGAACACGGTCCCGACTGCAATCCGTCCCGAACCGGTTCCCGCCACGTGCCTCGCCCACGCCGTGAGCTCCGGGAGATCGTCTGCGACAAGGAGGCGGATCGCTGCATGACGCGCCTGCTCCTCCGCGGAGGCGTGATGGGAAATCCTGCGACCGGCGGCGCGTTCGTCGTGAGGCATCGTCAGGCGTCCTCGATCTCGTATGCGGTCACGGGATAGACGGTGACATGGTCGATGTGCTCGTAGACGACGATCAGCAAGCGGCCGGCAGGCGTGCGGCCGACGGCGACCGGACAGCCGGACGATCGACTTGATCCGACTGCCAGCGGATTCTGCACGACCCATTCGACTTCATCTTGGCAGATCCCGTGCTCGTGTGCGCACACCACAGCCACCCTTGTAGCCCCTGATAGCCTCGGCCGGTGGACCTTTTCCATCGGCAGCGGAGGCATGGCATGGGACGGAGTGTGGATCGGGACAAGCTGGCGGCGTGGCGACGACGGCTGGCGCGACATGCGAAGAGCGGCCTGACTGCGGCCGAGTTCTGCAGGCGGGAGCGGGTGAGCGTGTCGCTCTGGAAGTCTTGGCGGCGGAGGATCGAGCGGGCTGCATCGCCGGCGGCGCGGATTCAACCGCGTGCGGCCGAGTCGTTCCGGCCCGTTGAGATCATCCCGAGGCGTTCAGTGCTCGTGCGCTTTCCGGGCGGTGCGACGTTGGAGATCCCGGACGATCGCGTGGACCTCGTGCGCGTGGTGATCGATCGCATGGCCGCGCAGGCGGAAGCGGCCCGATGCTAAGCGTCTCCCCGGCCCCCGCGATCTTCCTGCACACCGACGCCACCGACATGCGCAAGAGCTTCACGGGCCTGTGCGGGCTCATTCGGGGCGTCTTTGGCGACGATCCCGCCGATGGCAGTCTGTTCCTGTTCGTCAACAAGCGGAGGGATCGCATCAAGGCGCTCTGGTGGGATGGCGACGGCTTCGTGCTCTGGTACAAGCGGCTGGAGCAGGGAACATTCGAGGTCGTGGCGGCAAGCGATAGCGCGAAGCGAGTGCGCATCGACTCGACGCAGCTCGCGATGATCCTCGGCGGCGTGCGGCTCGAGACGGTGCGGCGCCGCAAGCGATTCAGTCGCGCGAGCTGAGCGAAGTCGCATCGTGTTTGGCACGCGATTATTTTTGGTGCGAGAGTGAATCTGCTCTTGCCAGGCGCGGCGTGCATGATGCGGTCATGCGTGAGACGACGACGTTTCCGAGTGACATCGACGCCTGCCAGAGGCTACTCCGTGAACAGCGCGGCGTGATCGCCGAGTGCCACACGGCGATTGCCGAACGCGATGTCGTGATCGCCGAACGCGACACCGCGCTGGCTGCCAAGGCCGCGCTGGTCGCCCAGCAGAACCAGCAACTGGCCGAGCAGAAGGACAAGCTCGCGGAGTACCAACCCCGCCTCGCGGCCGCGCTCCAGGCTGCCTTCAAGAAGCGGATCGAGCGATACCTCGCCGACCCGAGCCAGCTGAAGATCGACTTCGGGGATTCACCCGACGTGGCGGACGCCGCCGAGGGCCTCGCCGACGCGGCCTACGAGAACATCGAAGGCTATCGGCGCCGCCAGCAGCAGCCGCAGAAGACCCGGAACGAGCAGCTTCCGGCGCACCTGCCGCGGATCGAGGTGAAGCTGCCGGTGCCCGAAGACCAGAAGACCTGCCCGGAGCACGGCGAGCGGGAGGTGATCGGCTACGACTGGCAAGAGACGCTCGAGATCGTGCCGCCCAAGCTCGTCGTCCGTCGCACCGGCATTCCCAAGCTTGCCTGCCGGAAGCACGAGGAGGGCGGCGTGAAGGAGGCCCCGCGGCCGGTCGGCCTGGTCGAGGGCAACCGCTACGGCACGAGCGTGGCCGCCCAGATCGTCGTCCACAAGTACGGCTTTCACCTGAGAGCATCACCGCGCGCATGTGGGCGTGCCGGAGCATCACGGCGCCGATCGACGTCTTCGACTTCACTGTCAGCCGCCATCGCGACGGCGCGGAGCTGTTTCTCGACGGCTTCACCGGCACCCTGATGGCCGACTGCTACTCCGGCTACGACGCGGTGCAGACGCAGAGTGACGGGCGGATCGTCCGCGGGGCCTGCGTGGCGCATGCCCGGCGGAAGGTGTTCAACGCCCGCGACAACCACCCGCGACACGCCGCAGTGCTGCTCTCGATGTTCCAGCATCTCTACGACGTCGAGGATCGTTCCAAGGACTTCTCCGCAGCCGACAGAAAGGCCCTGAGGCAGGCCGAGGCGAAGCCGATCTGGGAGCGGATGCGGGAGTACGTCGCGGGCGCGGCGATCGCCGACGTGCTTCCCAAGGAGACGTTCGGCCAGGCGCTGACGTACATCCGGAATCAGTTCGATCACCTGCTCGTCTGTCTCGATGATGGCCGCGTGCCGATCGACAACAACCTCACCGAGCAGTTGATGAAGAAGGTGGCGATTGGTCGCAAGAACTGGCTCTTCGTCGGGGAAGTCGAGCCCGGCTATCGCGCCGCCGACCTGTTCACGATCCTCAGCAGCGCCGTGCGGAACGATCTCGATGTCTTCGCCTACGTGCAGGACGTCCTCGACCGCCTGCTGGCCGGCGACACCGACTACGAGTCGCTTCGGCCCGATGCCTGGAGGGCGGCACACCCAGAGGCCATTCGCACCTACCGCGAGGAGGGGCGGGCCGCCCGCGCCGACATCAAGAAGACCCGCCGAGCACGGCGACGGGCGGTGCGGGAGTAGACGTCTTCGCGCATTGCCGCCCGGTCACCCCGGCAGGGCAAGGGGTGGGCGTGGTGTGCGCACACGAGCGCGACGTCTTCCAGGGACGGATAGACGACCTGCCCGTGATCGACATCCACAAGCTCTGAGTGATGCCGGACGTGAGGCATCAAGGCCCTGGACGGGCGACTCGGGAGACGGTCTGCGCCGAGGCGAGAAACTCGCCACTCCGGGGGCGGGTAGCCGGCCAATCTGGAGAGTGCTTTTCGGGGCCGGGAGACGAAAACACGAAACACGCGGCTCACGAGCCGCTCATCAGCCGGGGAGCCCCTTGCGGACGTCGCATTGGCCGGGCTATCCATCGTCAGCTCGTCGAGCACCGCCACCACGTCCTTCCCGCGCAGCCGCCGCCGCACCTCGATTGCCAGGCACTCGCGCGTGTACTCGTCCAGCACCACCAGCATCCGCAGCGGGCGGCCGTCGGCGGTCCAGTCCTGCACGAAGTCCATGCCCCACACCTCGTTCCTCCTCGTCGCCCTTCGGCGCACGATGCCGTTCTCGCCCGTGCCGATCCGCCTGCGTTTCATGCGCTTCCCGGGCACCAGCAGGCCCTCCTGGCGCCACAGCCGCTTCATCAGCCTCGCTCCGACCGACCAACGCCCCTTCCGCAGCAAATCGATGATGTAGCGCCGGCCACGGCGTGGATTCGCCACGGCCAGTTCCCGCATCCTGCCGACCAGCCTGTCCCGGTACGGGTTCGGCGGCGCCGGGCGGCGCTGCGTGCTCCGGTGCTGGCCAGCCACACGGCAGACACGCCGCTCGGACACGTCCATCACCATCGTCACGTGCTCGATCGCCCGGCGCCGCCGCGCCGGGCTCAGAATTCCCCCTTGGCGATCTCCTTCAGGATCTGGATGTCCAGCTGCTGGTCCGCCACCAGGCGCTTCAGCCGGGCGTTCTCCTTCTCGAGGTCCTTCAGCCGCTTCACCGCGTCCCGGTCCACCGCGCCGTACTCGGCACGCCACCGGTGCAGCGTCACCTCGGCAACACCCAGCGACCTCGCCACCTCGGCGATCGGCGCGCCCTTGGCCAGTGCCTCGTCAGCCTGCCTGAGCTTGGCGACCACCTCCTCGGGACGGTGCCGCTTCCTGTTCGAACGCTTCATCGGAGACTCCTCTCGGCCCCGTGGGCCGCGAAAGTCTCTCATGAGGGGTGGACCTGTTCAGCGCACCCCCGTCAGGTCGATCCGGCTTCAAACCCCGGTGCCACGACCCGCGCTCCTCCACTCAATTCTCGTCCGCCGTGAGCGCCTGCAGGTATGCCTGGTGCGCGTAGACGCGGTCGCGCTGCCTGCCGCTGGTCTCGTGGAGGACGCCGAGTTCTTCCAGCACCTCGACCGCCTTGCGCGCCGTGGGCGCGGTGGTGCCCAGCAGCGTCGCGGCCCTTGGCACCGTCACGATGGGGTTCGACGGCAGCAGGTCGAGCAGGTGGATCGCCGCCACGGTGGCGCCCGCGTGCGACAGGAGCCGGCCGCGGTCCTTGCCGGTGATCGCGAAGATGCGCTGGGCGACGGCGACGCCATCCTCGGCGGACTCCTCGACGCACGCCAGGTAGAACTGCGTCCAGCCCTCCCAGTCGCCGTCGGTGCGAACGGCCGAGAGCCGGTCGTAGTACCCGCGCTGGTGGCGCTTGAACGAGTGGCTCAGGTACAGGATGGGCGAGCGCATCACGCCCCAGTGCTCGAGGAGCAGGGTGACGAGCAGGCGCCCGATCCGGCCGTTGCCGTCCAGGAAGGGGTGGATCGTCTCGAACTGCACGTGCGCCAGCCCGGCTTTGACGAGCGGCGGCAGCGGATCGCGCCCGTGGATCCATCGGTCGAGGTCGGCGAGCAGCCGCGGCACCGCATCCGCCGGAGGAGGCACGAAGCGCGCATTGCCGGGCCGCGTGCCGCCGACCCAGTTCTGGCTCGTTCGGATCGTGCCAGGCTTCTTGTTGCCGCCGCGACGGGTGCCTGCATCCCGCATGAGGCGCCGGTGTGCCTCGCAAAGCAGGCGAGCGCTCAGCGGCAGGCCCTTGGGCTTCGCCAGCTCGCGGCGCGTGTAGGTCAACGCCTCGACGTAGTTGCAGACTTCCGCCACGTCGGCTTCGCGCGTTGCGTACTCGGTCGCCTCGAACTCCAGTACGTCGCGCAGGGTGGCCTCGGTGCCCTCGATCTGCGAGGTCAGCACCGCCTCCTTCCGGACGAAGCCATACAGGAACCACTCGGTGCTGGGAACGAGGCACGCCGCCACCTCGAGCCGGCCGATGGACGCCATGGCGCGCGCGCATGCGGCTTCGATCGGCCCCTCGACGCGGAGCGCCGGTCCGGCGGGGGGAAGGGCAGACGGCACGAACGCGCGCACGGTCTCGCCGGCGACGGTGGAAGTGCGGTAGTTCCCGGTGGTGCGTGGCATCGGAAGCGTTCCTTTCTCAGGCCGTGATGCCAGGAAACGATCGCTTTCTAGTCAACGGCTGAGGGAAACGATTCATGGCGAGGCGCACTGCCGTGGTGTGGAAATGCGTTCGGCCCGCCAGCGTGGTTCACGCCGATCGCGATCGGTACGCGAGGGCCCTCGCCGCGTCCCCAAGCGCTTCGTGGATCGCAGCGAGCTCTGCGAAGACGTGCGGATCGGGCGCGCCGGCCGCCGCACACTCGGCCTCGAGGGCATTCTGTACCTCAAGCGCGTCCACCAGTCGGCCCATAGATCGCAGCGTCCATCCGATCATCCACCGTGCGATCCGATGCGCGGCAGCATCGCCCTGCGCCGCACGCAGATCGCCGGCGCGGGTGAACTCCGCGAGCGCCTCGTCGAACCGCCCCTCGGCGTGCAACGCGCAGCCGAGGTTGTTGAGAAGCGATGCTTCCCACCGTCTGGCGGCGGGCTGCGACGACGCGACCGCGACCGCGAGCGCCTCCCGGTTCCGTCGCAACTCCGCGGCCGGTTCCGTCTCGGCCAAGGCGAGCATGTGGATGGCATCCACGACCAGTGCATCGAGTCCTGCCGCGCGCGCCTCGGGTTCGCGGAGGTCTCGCTGCCGTTTCGATCGACCCCCTGATCTCGGAAGGCTGGAAACCAGTTCAGAGAGCGCGAGAGATCAAGGCGGGGTTTCGCCCGTTTCGCCGCCGTTCGGATCGGAGCCCGTGGTTCCCAATTGGGCTGTCTCCACAAACGCGAGAGCGCCGAACCCCCGCCACGGCGCGGCAGCAGGGGGTTTCAGCATGGCTTCCAGATGGGTCAGCCTGTAGACAAACCGGTCGACCTCGCGTGAGGCCGACCGGTTGAACTCCCCCAGCGAAACGGATCCAAACGTGAGATGGCGTTCTGAGCGTCCCAGAGGGGGTGAAGGCCGATTCCTTCGCACCAGGAGAGCGGGGTGTCGATCGAAACTGGTGTGAGTCTACGGAACGATCATCGGAATGAAGTCCGCCGGATCCACCTCGCCGACGGGATCGATCAAGATCGCAACCGGTGTCCGCGACCGGAGCGCCGCGATGCTCGAGCGCGCGGGTTCAGTGCCGGCTGCGCGCGAGATCTCGCTTTGAACGCGCTCCTGCAGCGCGCGGTTCGCCCGCTCGAAACCCTCTGGATCCTCGTCTGCCCACGGCCTCTCCGCAGCCTGCTCCTCGAGGCTCGTGAGCGAGAGCATGACGAGCGCACCGGACCGCGCGAGCGCATCGCCCTCGTCGATGAGGAACGCGCCGATGGAGCCCGACTCCGCGCGCACCGTCAGGACGAGTGCCGTCCACTTCGACGGCCCCGCCGCGCACCGGCCGAGTGCGCGCGCCGCCACATCGAGGAACTCGACGAGGCGCGGCATGTCCTCGTCTGAGAGGGCTTCATCGCTGGTCGCGGTGATCTGCACTCGGTTCGTGCGCTCCGCGGCGATGTCGATGCCGTCGAGCGACTCGGCGTCGAGGACGACTCCCGCGAGCGATCGCTCCGGACGGCCCTTCGCGAAGTAGGTGGTCCAGTCCATGCAGGGCATGATAACGGCCGCCGGCCCGCGCTCACCCAAAGCCCTTGCGAAAGACCCGTTCAGGTCCGGTGTCCCTCGCGGAGCACCGGGGTTCCCGGAGGCGCCGCCGCGCCAATCCAACCGCACTTGACATTGTCGCAGAGTATGATACAATAGCCATCATGCTCACGATCTCGCTCGCCAGTCCCGTCCCGATCCACGACCAGCTCGTGGCCGGCCTGCGCGGGCTCATCGCGGCGGGGCAGCTCGCCGAGGGCGATGAACTGCCTCCGGTCCGGCAGCTCGCCGCCGACCTCGGCATCAACCTGAACACCGTCGCCCGCGCCTACCGCGAGCTGACGGACGCCGGGCTGCTCGCCTCCGCGCGCGGGCGCGGCACCATCGTCATCGCCACGGTCGAGCGCGCCTCGGGCCCCAAGGCCGAGGAACGCAAGCGCATCGAGGCAGGCATCGCCGCCGCGCTCGGTGATGCCAAACTCGCGGGACTCACCCGTGAGGCCGCGGAGTCCATGGCGGCACGCCAGATCGAGCGCCTGTGGAAGCACGCCTAGAACCCACGACACGCCGTTTCGAACCCCAGTTCACGGAGACCCATCATGGCGGATCCCATCATCCCGCTCGGCCGCCTGTTCATGCTCACCTTCGTCCCGGTGATGCTGCTCTTCCCGATCGTGTTCGCGGCGCTCGTGCCGAACCGCACAGCCGACGACTCGGCGCGCATCAAGGCGCGCGGGATGATGCTCACCCTCGCGATGAGCACCGTCGCGCTGCTTGCGATCTGGGTCGGGCTGGTCCTGACCGGACTGCGGTTCAACTTCGCGATGGTCATCGCGGGCTTCTGGTGGCCGTGGTTCTTCCCGCTGTGGTTCTTCCTCGCGATGCCCGCGATCGTGGCGAAGAACCCGCACTGGGGATGGACGGTCGGCGGCGGATCCGCTTCGGGCGGCGTGCGCACCGCATCGCTCGTGAACCGTGAACGCGCGAGCCCCGTGACCCGTGCCATGTGGGCGGTCCCGATCACGCTGTTCGTCGTGATCCTGGCGGCCATCGCGGCGCGCGGGCTCCTGCCCTTCGGCGTCGGCCCGTACCCGGGCGACTCGGCGGTCGACCCCGAGGCCGCGCGGGTCGCCTACGCGGAAGCCGAGCGTTCGCGGTGGATGCTCTCGCTCGTCGTCTTTGGGTCGGTGTTTGGGTTCCTGCTCGCCATCCTTCCCCGCAGCCTTCGGCGCACCCTTTCCGAACCCGAGCCGATGGACGCGGCGGGCTCGCCGGAACTGGCTGAGCTGTACGCCGCGCAGCGCCGCAAGCGCGTGCTCGGCCTCTTCTGGGGCAGCGGTGTCGTGCTGCCTCTCTGCATCGGTGTGTTCAGCGTCCTCCAGACGTGGTTCCCGCATGACGGGAGCACATGGGGACTCATCAGCGGCATCGGCGGGTCGATCCTCGGCATCTGCGGCGCGATCTTCGGCACCTGGATGACGGTCGAGCGAGCGAAGATTGCGGAAGTCCGCGCACGGCTCGACGCCTCGGATACATCGGCTGCGGGGTAAGCCGGGTGGGGCGGCCGCGGCTCGACTTCACCGCGCCGATCGCCAACCCAGGCCCGGGACCCATCGTCCAGGTGATTGCCGAACTCCCGCCGCAGCGAAGGTAGCCGGGAACGCCTGCGCGAGGACATCGCCGCCGATCTCAGTCGCATGAAGGACGATGCGGACATCATCGCGATCAGCCGTCGGTTTGTTGACGAGACCGATCTTGCACATCGCCTCGAAAGGATAAAGAAGGATAAGGATCGCCCGGTCAATGGCACCTTCGCACCGGTCTTGCGGCTGATGAGCGACTCGTGAGCCTCGGGAGGAGCGGCCCGGGCGTCCGGAGCGGGTTTCTCGAAACGCCCCGCACCCGCTTCGGTGGCGTTCTTCTGGCGTCTGTGCAGACCGCGTCCCAGTCGGCCGTTCCCGGGGCTTCGACGCCTCGCGTCCGACGCCGGTCAGAGGCTGTGGATGTCGATCACGGGCAGCTCGTCTATCCGTCCCTGAAAGATTGCCCGGTCGTCATGGAACTGCACGAGCTCTCCCTGTCGATCGGCGGGCCACGGGCGGGAGAGACGGGAGGCGGCTCGAGTGGCTCGCCGAGGTGTGCGAGAGGCTGACTTCAAGCGGGCGAAGCCATCCTGGCCTTCGCCCGCTTGCGAACCTCCGGTTCGAAGTGAGCCGGCTCCTGCCGGCCGTCTTCTCTGAGCCGGATGTCGCCGCCGCAGGTGGGGCACGCAAGTGGAAACTCCTCCCCCACCCGGGCCATCAGCTTGGCCCAGGCAATCCGAGACGTGTCGTGCGAGCGGGGCTTGTGATTCGGATTTGCGTCGCAGCAGCCTTCCGTGGCATGACCGTCGCCCCCATGCCCGCCGGTCACCGCCTCTTGGCGGTTTCCGACGTTTCCGATCGCCAGCGCCGTCACGGCCCGCCTGAGCTTGTGGTTGGGTGCAAACACCCCTGGCTTGTTTCACGGCAGCAGGGCCATCCATGGCCCCTGCCGCCTCGGGCGGTCGGAGCCAAAGCCGAGGTTTGGCTCGACCGCCAACGCCAGCCTCCGGCTGGCCTGTGCCGGTGCTTGCGCGGCGGCGGCACGAGATCGGCGAGCCGGTCGAGAAACTCAAACGGCGAGAGGTCGACGACGCCATTGGCCCCCGGCCGCGTGGACTTGCGCGAGCGGCCCGGCCCGACCCAGTTGGCGGCCCAAATGGTGACCCAGTGTCTGGGCAGCACGTAGCGGATGCGGGCGATCTGGCCGTCTGCACCGCGGCTCACGGAGAGTCGCTCCAGCGCGAAGGGTGGCCGGGCGCAAGAGCGCAGCAGGTGCTCCAAGCTCCGAAAATAGCTCGGCACGTCGCGGTCTATTGAGCGTGATCCGAACACCGGCATCGACTGAAAAACCGCTGTTCTCCCAGGCGAGCATGTCGGCGGCGGCAGCGGTGCCGAGCAGGCGAGTGAGCCTGAAGAAAGCGGATCACGCGGCGGCGGACCCGCTCGGTGAGCGCGGCCAGATCGGCCTGGTTGATCGGGTGGGCGGGCAGGAACGCCGGGGAGGCGCAGCAGCCTGAGGCCGTGATCAGAGTCCGCACGATCTCGTCAAGAAAGATCTTCGTGACGGCGGCGACGGCTCGGTGCCGGTCGGCGAGAAAGCCCCGCAATCGCTTCGGCACGGAGATCACCCACTGTCGCACGGGCACCGGCGGAACTAGCCACAGGCAGGGCGGGCCATCCATGGCCCCGTCCTGCCTGGCAGCCGATGGGAACGCCAAGGGTTCCCATGGCTACCGAGCCCGGCTCAGCCGGGCCGAACAAACCCCGCGCCCCTTGCACGGGAACGCGATCACAAACCCCTGGCCGCAGCCCGTGCAGGGGGCACGGCCGAACCCAAAGCAGAGGATGCCGCACTCGAGATACCCGCGGAGTTCCTCCTCGACGTAGCCCGGCACGGGACGCTCCGCCACGTCACGCCACCCGAGCCAGCTCGCGAGGTTCTCGGAGATGATCTTGTGGAGGGGAGTCTTCTCGGGGCGGCGACGCTCGTAGCGGCGGCGTGGTGCCGGGCCGGCATGCGGCCGGAGGCTGGGCCGCGCGGAAAATCCGCAGAATGCAGCGACCATGGGCAGAGCGGCGAGTGGACGGGGAGAGTGATCGCCCGTACACTACTTGCGGGATGCCGCCCCCCGCCAGCAGTCCCCCCGGATCGAACGTGATCGACGCGGCAACCGGGTCCTGGACATCAATCCGACACCGGCGATCGACCGCGCGCGACAGCCCAAGACGCCAGTGAGCGAGGATTCTCGCCTGCTCGACGATCCGGCTGCGGCGATCGACGACGCGGTCCGGCATGCCGCCAGATTTGGCCTCGAAACCAAGGACTCTCGCCGCATCTGCGACGAAGTCCGCCAGGCGGTCTCCCGATGGCGGTCGATCGGCAAACGGCTCGGAATACCCGCGTCGACGTTGTCCGCCTACGCCGATGCGTTCCACGTCGTTTGAGCAGCGTCAGAGGCTGTGGATGTCGATCAGTCCTGACTGGTATTGAAGGTCAGTCATTCCCACGACAGCCGCCAGCCGGCTGGGGATGTCCATGCCGGCGGCTCGGCCGGTCCACCCCTTCCGAACAGCCCTCGTTTGGGCTTCGGCACCGCAGCAATGAATGCGGGCACGTCCCGAAGGCAGCCGGTGAGCAGTTCAAGCTCCCACGCCAACGGCGGCCGCAGATTCATCCCGGGATTGAGCCGCACCGGCATTGGCCAGGCCTCGGGCCCGGCCACCTCGAATCCGCTGCGTTCGATCCAGTCGTAATCGACCGCGGGGATCTCGAAGGCCTCGCCGAACATCACCGAAAGCCCCGTGCTGCGGGCAGCCTGATCGTGGTCGCCCGAGCGTGCCACCTCGAGGGCCACGTCATCCTCGTAGAGGGCAAGCCCCTGCACCATGCCCACATGCCCCATGACCACCGCATGCACGAGCCGGCCCTCGCCACCGTCCGCAGCCGGCACGTGCACGTTGATCGCCGCGTCGCTCGGCAGCCGCCGCCAGGGCCGGTCGCGGTGGAAGGCGGCCGCCGCGGCATAGAAGGCCCGCCCGATGGAGGTGGTGATTCCCGGAACCGCGGAGAGCGGGGCGACGGCCTCCGGCGGCGTCATCGATTCGGCAAGCGAACCGACCACACGGTCGATCGCCGGGAACGACTCCTCCGTCGTGTTGATCGTGACATCGAGGCCTGCGAATGCCGCTGAGAGCGTGGCGCCGAGCGCCGGATCCACGACATTCAATTGTTCGGGCCGCACGCCCGTCGCGAGCATCGCCCGGCCAGCGAGTCGCACGAATGCGGCGGAATCGGTTCGCTCGCGGGTCATGTCAAACTTGAGCAGCGCGCCCGTGGTCTGACTGGCCACGATCGCCAGCCAGGGCAGATAGGGCTGCCCCTCGCCGGTCACCCACGCAGGCGCCCGGCGCACGAGTGCCTCCCAGATGTCGCCGGCTTCCCGGGGCAGACGAGCGCAGTCGGCGAGAATCGTCGCGGTGGTGGCGGCGGCTGGTTCGGTCTCGTCCGCATCGCGATCAGCCGCGGCGGCGGCGATCCGTGCCGCCACGTCGCTCGAGATCCGGGCGATCGTGTCGAGTTCCTCGCGCAGGATCTGGCGGACACCGATCTGCTCGAGCTTCCTGCGCCACGTCTTGGGCAACACCCCCGGCCGCATCGCTACCGTGGCGGGCCGCCTCGGCTCGCCGTGCCTCGGCCGCCGCATCGCGTCGGCCAGCATCCCCCAGAGGTCGTCGGGCAACGGCCGGTCCTCCAGCACGTCGAGGGCCAACTGCCTGTCGTCGCGGGTGGATGCCACCATGAACGACCAGATGCCCTCACGCTCCTCCGACAGGTCCACTTCCCACGCGTCGGTCGCGTCGAGCGGGAGCTGGGCAAGCAGCCGTTTTTCCTGAGCCCAGCCCGGCCGCCGCTCAGCGCGTGGACCGGCCGACGTCCGCCAGCCGCTGCGGTCGCGCCCGGCATCGTCGAGCGGCACGTTGCCGCAGGCCCGCAGCCAGGCCAGCGCCCCGGGCACGTCCATCCAGCAACTCCGAAAGTCGCGGACATACGCCGCCGCCTCGTCCTCGGCACCGACGGTGAGCATCCCGCCCGGGTCGAACTCGCGGCCCGAGAGCAACAGCCGCGGCACGTGGGGATTGACCACGCCGGCCTCGGCAAGCAGCTCCCGGGCGGCGGGCGTGTCGCCCTGTTCCCCAAACGCGATCAGCGCCCGCCCATACGGCCACACGCAAAACACTTCCTCGCGGCACTCGTAGCAGAGCTGCTTGGCCGCCGCGAAACGGCCGTGGCTGATCAGGAGGTCGAGGTGCATGAACCGGGCCACGATGTGGTCTTCGGCGTCAAGACTCGCAAGCGCCTCGCACTCGGCGATCGCCTCCTCGGGCCGCCCCAGGATCGTGAGGCACTCGGCGAGCCCCCGGCGGGCGCGGAGATATCCCGTGGCCTC
>Ga0194130_10000101_pt1 | contig 158043 bp, 156 predicted proteins | sample TA2KigsurfametaG_FD_160084 | JGI IMG/M metagenome (GOLD analysis project Ga0194130, IMG submission 160084) | Freshwater microbial communities from Lake Tanganyika, Tanzania - TA2015050 Kigoma 12 surface | ecosystem: Environmental > Aquatic > Freshwater > Lake | place: Tanzania: Lake... | reverse complement strand
CACCAGCGTGAGGAACAAGAGGACCAAGAAGGTGATCAGGCGCACCTACCGGTGCACGATCAGGCTCAGCAAGGGCCGGTGGACGGTGACCACCACCGCGCGTGGCAAGGCCGGGGTGGTGGCCGAGGGCACCCGGCGGGTCGTGGTGCGCTAGACCCGGGCCGGCGGGGCGACCCGCGCTACTGGCCGTCCACCTCGGGCTCCGCGCCGGTCGGCTCCGGCTCCACGGCTTCGCCTTCGCCCTCGGGCGCCTCGCCCTCGATCACGACGTCGTCCACCGGCTCCTGCTCGTCCACCGGGGCGCACGTGACCACCTGGTCCTCATCGCCCACGTCCATGAGGCGCACGCCCTCGGTGCTGCGGCCCATGCGCTTGACGGCGTCCACCTCGATGCGGATGACCTGGCCGTTCTTCGACACCAGCAGCAACTGCTGGCCGGCGCGCACGATGCGCGCGGTGATGAGCTCGCCCTTTCTGTCACTTACCTTAATGGTGCGCACGCCCTTGGTGGGCCTGCCCTTGCTCGGGTACTCGGTGAGCGCCGTGCGCTTGCCGTAGCCGTTGCCGGTGACCACCAGCAGGTCGTGCTCGTCGTCGGCCACGCCCACGGCAAGCACGCGGTCGCCCTCGTCGAGGTTCATGGCGCGCACGCCCTGCGTGCCGCGGCCGGTGGCGCGTACCTTGTCCTCGCTGAAGCGCGCGGCCTGCCCGCGCGCCGACACGATGAGCAGGTCGGCCTCGCCGTCGGTGAGCTGCACGCCCACCAGCTCGTCGTGGTCGGACAGGCGGATGGCGATGATGCCGGCCTCTTTCAGCACCGTGTTGTAGGCGCCGAACTCGGTCTTCTTCACCATGCCGTCGCGCGTGGCCAGCACCAGGTACTTGCCCTCGGCGTAGTCGCGCGTGTTGAACACCTGCCGGATCTCCTCGTCGGGCAGCAGCGCCAGCACGTTCGCGATATGCCTGCCGCGGGCGTCGCGGGCGGCCTGCGGGATCTCGTGCACCTTCAGGCGATAGACCCTGCCCTGGTTGGTGAAGAACAGCAGGAAGTCGTGCGTGGACGCGATGAACAGGTGGTCCACCCGGTCCTCGTCCTTGAGCTTGGCGCCGCGCAGGCCCTTGCCGCCGCGCCGCTGCGCGCGGTAGGTGGTGACCGGCAACCTCTTGATGTACCCGCCCGCGGTGATGGAGATGACCATCTCCTCCTCCGCGATGAGGTCTTCGAGGTCGATCTCGCCCTCGGCCGGGATGATCTCCGTGCGCCGCTCGTCGGCGTACTTCGACCGCACCTCGGTGAGCTCGTCGTGGATCACCTGGTACACGCGGGCCTCGTCGCCGAGGATCGCCCGGAGCTCGGCGATCTCTGCCTGCAGCTCGGCGTACTCGCCCTCTATCTTGCCGGCCTCGAGCTGGGTGAGGCGCTGCAGCCGCAGGTCGAGGATCGCCCTGGCCTGCAGCTCGCTGAGGTCGAAGGTGCTCATGAGGCCCTCGCGGGCCGCGTCGGGGTCGGCCGCCGCGCGGATGAGCGCGATGACCGCATCGATGTCCTTGAGGGCGATGAGCAGGCCCTCGAGCACGTGCGCACGGGTCTCGGCGCGGTCGAGGCGGAACCTCGACCGGCGACGGATGACCTCGCGCTGGTGGTCGAGGTAGTGGCGGATCATGTCGCGCAGCGAGAGCGTGCGCGGCACGCCGTCCACCAGCGCGATGGCGTTGACGCCGAAGGTGGTCTGCGCCTGGGTGTGCTTGTAGAGCTTGTTCAGCACCACCTTGGGCACGGCGTCGCGGCGAAGCTCGATGACCACGCGGATGCCGTCGCGCCCGCTCTCGTCGCGCAGGTCGGCGATCTCCTTGAGCACGCCGTCGTTGGCGAGCTCGGCCATCTTGCGGAGCATCTCGGACTTGTTCACCTGGTACGGAAGCTCGGTGAACACGATGGCGTTGCGCCCGTGCTTGAGCGGCTCGTTGTGGGCCAGGCCGCGCACCACCACGCGGCCGCGGCCGGTGCGGTAGGCGTCGCGCACGCCCGAGATGCCCACGATCTGCCCGGCGGTGGGGAAGTCCGGGGCCTTCACGAACTGCATGAGCCCGTCGGAGTCGATGGACGGGTCGTCGATCATCGCGATGCAGGCGTCCACCACCTCGCCCAGGTTGTGCGGCGGGATGTTGGTGGCCATGCCCACGGCGATGCCGGCCGACCCGTTGACCAGCAGGTTGGGCACCCGCGACGGCAGCACCGTGGGCTCGCGGCGGCGGTCGTCGTAGGTGGCGATGGTGTCGACGGTGTCCTCGTCGATGTCGCGCAGCATCTCGGTGGCGTACCGCGACAGGCGGGCCTCGGTGTAGCGCATGGCGGCGGCCGCGAACTCCTGCGAGCCGAAGTTGCCCTGGCCGTCCACCGTGGGGTAGCGGCTGTTGAAGTCCTGGGCCAGGCGCACGAGGGCGTCGTAGATGGCCGAGTCGCCGTGGGGGTGGTACTCGCCCATGACGGTTCCCACGATGTTGGCGCTCTTCACGTAGCCGCGATCCGGCTGCAGGCCGCGGTCGTGCATGGCGAACAGCACCCGGCGGTGCACCGGCTTGAGACCGTCGCGCACGTCGGGCAGCGCGCGCCCGACGATGACGCTCATCGCATAGTCGAGGTACGAGGAGCGCATCTCCTCGGCCAGCTCGCGGGGCTCGATCCTCCCGTGTCGGTCGATCGCCATGTCAGACGTCCAGGAACTCGACGGAGCGCGCGTTGCGCTCGATGAAGTCGCGCCGTGGCTCGACCTTGTCGCCCATCAGCATCGAGAAGAGCAGGTCGGCGGCAGCGGCGTCGTCCATGGTGACGCGCTGCAGTATTCGGCGCTCGGGGTCCATCGTCGTCTCCCACAACTGCTCGGCGTTCATCTCGCCCAGGCCCTTGAACCGGCTGAGCGAGATGCCCTCGCGCGTGAGGTCGAGGATGGCCCCGCGCAGGGCGTCGTAGGTGGCGGCCTCACGGCGGCGCGAGCCCTTGGTGACCGTGAACGGGGCGTCGCCCACCAGTTCGCGCAGCTTGGCGCGGGCCGAGCGGAACGAGTTGAGCTCGGGAGCCTCATACAGCGACATTGGGATCGTGACCGTGCGGGCCTCGCCGGTGCGGGCCTCCACGGATCGGGCCCGAAGGGTGCGCGGGGCGGCGTTGGTGTCGAGCACGGTGAGCTCGGCGGCCTCACCCGACGCCGCGGCCACGGCCTTCTCGAGGGCCTTGAGGTCGGCCGGCTCAGCCTCCACCAGGCCGTGCACCTGCAGGAACTCCATCAGCTCGTTGCCGTGCACGGCACGCAGCGCCGACGACCAGCCATCGTGCTCGCGCAGCGCGCGGGCGTAGCGCTGGAACCGGGCCTTGGTGAGGGCCGACTCGTCGCCCGACCCGGTGTGCAGGGTCATGTCGCCGATGTTGCGCTCGAGCAGCCAGTCCTCGAGGTCGGACTCCTTTTCGATGTACTGCTCGGTGCTGCCCTGCTTCACCTTGTAGAGCGGCGGCTGGGCGATGTACACATAGCCGGCGTCCACGATCTCGGGCATGTGCCGGAAGAGGAACGTGAGGATGAGCGTGCGGATGTGCGCGCCGTCCACATCGGCGTCGGTCATGATGATGAGCTTGTGGTACCGGGCCTTGGTGAGGTCGAAGTCGCCCCCGATCCCCGTGCCCATCGCGGTGATCATCGCCTGGATCTCGGTGTTGCTGAGCACCTTGTCGATGCGGGCCTTCTCGACGTTGATGATCTTGCCGCGCAGCGGCAGGATGGCCTGGAACGATGACTGCCGCGCGCGCACCGCCGAGCCGCCCGCGGAGTCACCCTCCACCAGGAAGATCTCGGTGTTCTCGGGGTCGCGATCGGAGCAGTCGGCCAGCTTGCCGGGCAGGCTCGTGGAGTCCATCACGCCCTTGCGGCGCGCCAGGTCGCGGGCCTTGCGCGCGGCCATGCGGGCCTGCGCGGCATTGGAGGCCTTGGTGCAGATGGCCTTGGCCGTCTGCGGGTTCTCCTCCAGGAACTCCGCGAGCTTGTGATTGACGGTGGTGGCCACGAATCCCGCGAACTCGCTGTTGCCGAGCTTGGTCTTGGTCTGGCCCTCGAACTGCGGCTCGCGCAACTTCACCGACACGATGGCCGTGAGCCCCTCGCGCGTGTCGTTGCCCTCGAGGTTGTCGTCTTTCTCCTTCAGCAACCCCTTGGCGCGCGCGTAGTCGTTGATGCAGCGTGTAAGCGCGGTGCGGAAGCCCGTGAGGTGCGTGCCGCCCTCGTGGGTGTTGATGTTGTTCGCGAAGGTGAACACCGACTCGGTGAAGCCGTTGGTCCACTGCATCGCGATGTCCACCTGGCCTTCCTCGCCCTCGGACGAGATGGCGATGACGTCCCCGTGCAGCGGGTCCTTGGTGGCGTTGAGGTGCTTGACAAAGTCCACCAGGCCGCCCTCGTAGTGGAAGGAGTCCTCGCGCCTCTCGCCGCGCTCATCCGTGAGCGTGATGCGCAGGCCGGGGGTGAGGAAGGCCGTCTCGCGGAAGCGCGTGGCCAGCGTGTCGTAGTCGAAGTCGGTCTCCTCGAAGACCTCCGGGTCGGGCTTGAACCGGATGAGCGTGCCCGTGGTGTCAGCCGAGCCCGCGTCGGTGATGGGCCCCTCGGGGGCGCCGCGCTGGTAGCTCTGCACCCACAGGCGGCCGTCGCGGCGCACCTCGGCAGTGAGCGTCTCGGACAGCGCGTTGACCACCGACACGCCCACGCCGTGCAGGCCCCCCGAGACCTTGTAGCCCTCGCCGCCGAACTTGCCTCCGGCGTGCAGCAGGGTGAGCACCACCTCGAGCGCGCTCCTGCCGTCCTGGTCCTCCATCCCGGCCACGGGGATCCCGCGGCCGTCGTCGGTGACCGAACATGAGCCATCGGGGTGCAGCACCACGCCCACGTTGTCGCAGTGACCCGCCATGGCCTCGTCCACGGAGTTGTCCACTACCTCGTACACGATGTGGTGGAGGCCGCGCGGGCCGGTGGAACCGATGTACATGCCAGGGCGCTTGCGGACGGCCTCGAGGCCCTCCAGCACGGTGATGGCGCCGGCGTCGTATGCGCCGGCGTCCGTGGTGGCGTCGAATCCCGGTTCGGTCACCTGTCTCCTCGAGTTCGGCCGCCCCATGCCGCCCCTCCTCAGGGGTCGTTCCGGGCCGGCGCGGCGCGTGGGGCAGAATGCCCTAACGCCTCGGTTTTGCAGGAGGAAAACTACCAGCCGGCTCCACGGAAGAGGCCGCCGGAGGCCCTACTGTGACGTCTTGTCACGCTCCAGCGCGCGTGCTGCAGCACGCGTGACCACCTCGCGCAGCGCGGGGTCCTCGATATCACGCGTGACAGCCTCGGCCCGCTTCATCGCGGAGGGGTCTGGCGGGGGCAGCGGGCCCCGGCGCGGGGGCTCGGGACCGGCTGCCGGAAGGGCGTGGTCGGCGATCACGAACCTGAGGCCGGCCACCGCCGAGGGATCGCCGATGATCCCGGTGAGGATCTCCTCCAGCTGCTCGGCGCGGGCTTCGAGCTCCTGGGCCCACACGGCATCGGCGCAGGCGATGGTCACCACCCCAACCCGGCTCCGCCGTATCGGATAGGCGTGGTTCACGGTGCCCGGACCCGTGGCCTCGGGCCACGCGGCGCGCACCGAGGCCAGCACCGAGTCGCCCGGCCTCGCGAACTTGCGGGTGGCGCGGCCGAGCAGCTCACCCACCCCCACCAGGTCGCGGTGCCTCCTAGGCGGCAAGGAGACCCTCCCGCACCGAGAGCACCCGTGCGCCGCGTTCGGCCGCGGCCTGTGCCGCCGCGGGATCGGCGGTGGTGAGGATGCACTGGCCCTCCCCCACCACGGCGTCGAGCAGCAGCCCCCGGCGGTCGGGGTCGAGCTCGGACAGCACGTCATCGAGCACCAGTATCGGCAGGCCCGCCCGCTCGGCCAGGTGCGCGCGATGCGCCATGAGCATGGCCAGCACCGCCGTACGCTGCTCCCCCTGGCTGCCCAGGCGCCGCAGGTCCACCAGGCCGTCGCCCCGGCGCTGGCCCACGAACACGTCGTCACGGTGGGGCCCGGCGAGGGTCGTGCCTGCCGCCACCTCCCGATCGCGCGCGGCGACCATGCGCTCGCGTAGGGCGGCCTGCACGTCCTCGTCGGCCACCTCGGCCAGCGCCGCGGGGGATGGCTCGAGGCCGATCTCACCATCCGGGCCGCCGCCGAGGGCCTCGAGCCATTGCGCGAAGGGGCCGGCCAGGTGCGCCATGGCCGCACGGCGGGCCACCACCAGGCGCGCGCCGTGCTGGGCAGCCGCCATGTCCCACGGCGTGGCGGCATCCACACCCGTGCGCCCGGCACGCACGCTGCGAAGCGCTGCGTTGCGCTGCGCGATAGCGGCGCCGTAGGCGGCGAGATCCTCCCCGTACCCCGGCATGGCGGCCTCGAGTAGCCGGTCGAGGTGCCGACGCCGCGCCGCGGGGGGGCCCTTCACCGCGCGGAGCTCCTCGGGCAGGAAAACCAACACGCTGCCGTCGGCCCGCCAGTCGGACAGGCTCCTCACGGGCTGGCCGTCGCGCGAGAGCCTGCGACCCTGGCGCGGTGCGTAGCCGATCTCCCGTCGAGCGGATCCCTTCGGTCCGCGAAGGTTCAGTCCTACGTGCAGCGCCGGTGCGCCGGTGCGAACGGCCTCCGCCTCGCGCGCCGTGCGGCACGAGACCCCGAGGCAGGCGAGCACCAGGGCCTCCACCAGGGATGTCTTGCCGGCGCCGTTCGGCCCGGACAGCACGATGCCGCCCCCGGGAAGATCGACCGACACCCGCAACCATGAGCGGACATCGGAGACGTCGAGCCGCGTGGCCACCCAGGCGCCGGGCATGCCAGGGCTAGCCCGGCAGGCGGATCGGCATGAGGAGGTAGCGGTAGTCATCTCCCTCGCCGCGCAGCAGGCCGGGGCGCAGCGGACTGATGAGCCCAAGCCTCACTTCATCGCCATCGAGCCCGTCGACGCCCTCGCGCAGGAAATCGGCGTTGAATCCGATCTCCATCGCCTCGCCGGTGTAGGGCGCCGGCATCGATTCGCGGCCCTCGCCCACCTGGTCGCTCACCGTGGCAACCGTGAGCTGCCCCTGTTCGAATGAAAGCCTCAGCGGCGACGTGCGCTGCGCAAGGACGCCGATGCGGGTGAGCACGGCGAGAAACTCAGCGCGGTCAAGCCGGACCTCCTGCTCAAACTCCGCGGGGATCAACTGCCGGTAATCGGGGAACTGGCCCTCGATGAGCCGACTCGTCATGCGCACGCCTGCGCACCGGATGGTGGCCTGTGCATCGGTAAGGGCTATCTCCACGTCCCCCTCTCTCGCCTGGGCCGCAAGGCGCGCCGCCTCCGCGACTGCTCGCGCCGGCACGATTGCTTCGAGCGGCTCCGCTGGCGGGGGGTCGAGATAAACCATGCGCACGGCGAGCCGGTAGCTGTCCGTCGCGGCCATGGTGAGCCCGTCAGGCCCGATGCGCACGAGCACCCCGGTGAGCACGGGCCGTGTCTCGTCGCGCGATGCAGCGCGCACCACGCGGTCGGCGGCCGCGATGAAGCTCTCGGCAGGGATGGCGATGCCCACACCTCCGTCGGGCGGTAGTTCGGGGTACTCACCGGCCTGGTGGCAGTTAAGGCTGAATGACGAGCCGCCGCCCGATACCTGTACCTGCCCCTCGTTCTCGTTGTGCACCAACGACACGGGCCCCGGGGCCATGCTCCTCACGAGATCCGCGGCCAGGCGCGGGAGCACCACGGCCCCGTGCTCCTCCACGCCGGCATCCTCGAGGGGCACTCTCACCGACACCTCCATGTCGGTGGCCGCGAGCTCTACCACGCCCTCCTCGGCGCGAAGCAGAACGTTGGCCAGCACGGGAATCGTTCCCTTGCTCGACGCGGCCCGGGAGGCGAGCGCGAGCCGAGAGGCAAGTTCATCTCGAGGGCAGGTCAGGCGCACGGGGGCAGCGTACCCACCGCGCAGACACGCAGGCCCCGGGCCTGCCCGCCCACACCGCAACGATGAAGCAAACTAAGAAAAAGAAGTTTCATAGACACCGTCGTAGGGCCTGTGGAAACCGGGGATGAGCACGCGTTACAGCCGCGTAACCGCATCTTTTCGCCCTGTGGAGCACCTGTGGGCAGCTGGGGAGAAGACGGGCATTGCTCAACAGCCGCCCACAGCACGAAATCCCCGTGGCTACGGGCCTCTGGAGAGGTGGGGAGGGACCACCCGCGCGCCAACAGGTTTTCCACAGCCTGTCCCCAGGGGAGACGTCCGATCTTCACACCCGATCCGGAAATGGAAAAAGCGCAGAGTGCGGGTGAAAGGGCGCGGGCACGCCCAGTGGCGGCCCCATGGCGGCCCAGCGCCTTACCCCTGAGGGGCGGAGGAGCGGCCACCACCGGCGCCGGTGAGCGAAGTCGTCAGCGCCTGCACGGCCTCGTACACCTCGCCGCCGTCGGCGAGGAGCTTGGTCACCTTTTGCACCGCGTAGATAACCGTGGTGTGGTCGCGACCACCGAAGGCGCGGCCGATGGTGGGCAGCGATGCATCCGTGAGCTCGCGGGACAGGTACATGGCGACCTGGCGCGGCATGACGACGCGCTTGGTGCGCTTCTCTCCCACCAGCTCGTCGATGCTTATGGCGTAGTGGCGCGTCACCGCCTCCTGGATGAGGTCGATGCGCACTTCCCCGGCCGGTCCCCCCGGGAAGAGGTCCGTGAGCACCTCCTGCGCGAGATCCACGGTAACCGGACGTCCGGAGATGGATGAGTGGGCCACCACGCGGATGAGAGCGCCCTCGAGCTGGCGCACGTTGGTGGACACACGCGCGGCGATGAATGACAGCACCTCTGGATCGCGGATCTGGTAGTTGTCCGTTTGCACCCGCTTACGCAGGATCGCGATGCGCAGCTCGAGGTCGGGCGGCTGCACATCGGTGATGAGCCCCATTTCGAACCTCGAGCGCAGCCGGTCCTCCAGGGCCTTGATGGCGCTTGGCGGGCGGTCGCTCGAGATGACGATCTGCTTTCCGTGCTCGTGGAGCGCGTTGAAGGTGTGGAAGAACTCCTCCTGCGTCTGCTCGCGTCCCTCCAGCATCTGGATGTCGTCGATGAGAAGGATGTCCGTGCTGCGGTAGCGATCCTTGAACGATCTGATGCCGCCATCGCGCAGCGCGTCGATGAACTCGTTGGTGAAGGTTTCCACCGACACGTAGCGGAGGGAGAGGCCCGGATGGTTCTCGGCGACGTAGTGGCCGATGGCGTGCAGCAAGTGGGTCTTGCCAAGCCCCACGCCGCCGTAGATGAACAGCGGGTTGTACGCACGCGCCGGCGTCTCGGCCACCGCCAGGGCGGCGGCGTGGGCGAAGCGGTTGCTCGGGCCCACTACGAGCGCCTCGAAGGTGAAGCGTCCTTGCAGCCGGGAGGAGATCTCGGTCGGCGAGGGCGGCGCCGGCGCACCCGCCCGGGGGGCGGCCTGCGTGGCGACGACCGGAGCCGGGATGCCCGCCAGGGGGTCCACGGGGGCGACAACCTCCACGTTGACCACGACATCGTGGCCCAGCACCTCGAAGAGCGCGTCGCGCACGAGCGAGTCGTAGCGCTGCACGACCCACCCCCGTGCGAACTCGGTCTCCACGCCGATGCGGAAGTGCCCGCTGTCCAGTCCGAGCGCGCGCGCTCGCTCGAAAGTGAGGCTGTAGGTGGCGCTATTGAGCGCCCCGCGCAGGCGGTCGAGCACCTGCTGCCAGATGGCGGCCAGGCGCTCCTCGTCCTGGATGATCGGCACCGATGAGCTCATCGGCTAGAAGAGGGTCGCGACGATCGCCGCGCCCCGCTCGGTGAGGACGCGCCCGCCGTCGGCGAAGCGCACGACGAGCCCGCGATGCTCGAGCATCACGAGCTCCCGGCCCACTTCTCCGAGCGACAGACCGAGTTCGCGGGCCATGGTCTCGGCGTGGGCCGGTGCCATCTCCAGCAGCAGCGCGAGCAGGCTGCGCTGCACGTCGTTCGGCTGGCGGGGCTCGCCCCCGGGCCCGGGGGCCGGGGGCGCGTCGACGGTGATGGTCACCACGGTACCCCCATCGAGGTTCTGCTCGATTTCAAGCAACCCGCCCTCGGCCGCCACCAGGCCCGAAGCCAGCGCCAGGCCCGACCCACAGCCCCGCACCACGGCACGGACCGATTCGTCCGCGCTGCTGTAGCCGGGCTGCAGGGCGCGTGCGGGGTCGGCGATCCCGGGTCCGCGATCGGATACCCGCACGGCGCGCCCGGCGTCCAGCACGGTGACGAGGGCGTCGCGGAAGTCGGCGTGGACGAGGTTCTCGATCACCTCGCGCAGGGCGAGGGGCGGCACCGACGATTCCTGTGCCACCAGCGAAAACGTCGACTCGATCACCGCAGCGGGCGTGATGTCGCGGATCTCGGTGACAGCCGGTGGCTCGAGCGACGCGCAGTGCACGGCGACGCGCACCACGTACATGGTGCCGGGCACGTGCAGTGCGGTAGGGCTATCGGGAAGTTCGGCGCTCATTCCGGCGCGTGACGCTACCAATGCCGAATGGCCCGGAACGGGCCCAAGGCCCCCTGTGGAGAAGCGCGGAACGTATGAGCGGGAAAAACCAGCGCCGCATCCAGCCCCTCGCGAGAACGCCTGCGCGGCCAACCGCCCCTGAGCAGGCAAAAACGCAAGTCGTCCACATGCATGTCCACAGCTGTGGAGGACCGGGGCCCCGCCGTGCCCCGGGCGAGCGCGCAAAACAGCCCGGGTCGCTCCCCCGCGCGGCGTTCGCGGGACCCGGGCCGTGGCCTCTGGTACCCTCAGTCCGGCCCACGCCGTCTTCGAGCGGCGCAAAGCCCAAGCCGCGTCCCAAGGAGCAGCAGGCGAGTGAAGCGCACGTATCAGCCGAACACGCGGAAGCGCAGCAAGACCCACGGCTTTCGCAAGCGTATGTCCACTCGCGCCGGCCAGGCGATCATCAGGCGCCGTCGCGCGAAGGGCCGCGCCCGGCTCTCCGCGTAGGCCGCTGGCCCCGTGCCAGACGGCGCCGCCCCACGAGGCAGGCGCAGCCGGATCACCAGGTCCGGAGACTTCGACTCCGTGTATCGCCGCGGCACATCGGCCGCGGGCCGGCACCTGGTGGTCTACGCCTTCAGCCGCGGTGAGGGCGACCCGCCCCGCCTCGGCCTCTCGGTGGGCAGGCGGGTGGGTGGCGCGGTGGAGCGAAACCGCGTGAAGCGCGTGCTCAGGGAGGAGTTCTCCCGCATCTCGCCGGGCCTCGCGCAGGGCGTGGACTACGTGGTGATCGCCCGGCCCGGGGCCCACGAGTACATCGAGGAGCGCGGGTCGCAGGCGCTGGGGGAGCGGCTCCAGGAGCTGGCCGAGAAGGCCGCTCCGGCGGCCGCCGCATGAGGGCCCTGGTCCTGAGCCTCGTGCGCGGCTATCAGCGCACGATCTCGCCCATGTTGCCCCGCCGGTGCAAGTACTACCCCACGTGCTCCGAGTATGCCGTGCAGTCCATACAAATATACGGCGTGAGCAGGGGGTTAGTACTCGCCGGGTGGCGCCTGCTGCGCTGCAACCCGTTGAGCAAGGGCGGGGTGGACCACCCGGCTGACCAGACGGTGTTCAGGGCGCGATGAACCCTCTCGACCTCCTCGAGGCGCCACTTCGCGCGGTTCTGGACTTCTTCCACGGCATCGGCTTCACGTGGGGCTGGGCCATCGTCATGCTCACCGTCCTGGTGCGCCTGATCCTGCTCCCCCTCTTCGTCAAGCAGTACAAGTCGGCGCGCCGCATGCAGGAGGTGGCGCCGCAGATGAAGGAACTGCAGCGCAAGTACAAGGGGAACAAGAAGAAGCTGCAGGAAGAGATGATGAATCTCTACAAGGAGAACGACGTCAACCCGTTCGGCTCCTGCCTCCCCCTCCTGCTCCAGGCGCCGGTGTTCATCGCGCTGTACTACACCCTGCGGGGCCAGGACTTCGCGGACGGCACCGACGTGTCGTTCATGTACGTCGTCCCCGACGTCTCGAAGCTGCTGACCGAGATCGGCTGGGCGGTGATCCCGCTCATCGCGGTGTACGCGCTGTCGCAGCTCATCTCCTCGGAGCTCTCCGCCACGGCCAACATGAGCAAGAACCAGCGGTGGCTCATGCGGCTGCTGCCCATCGGCATCGTGTTCTTCATCTTCCAGTTCCCGGTGCCCGCAGGTCTCGTCATCTACTGGGCGACCACCAATTTGTGGACTGCCGGGCAGCAATTGGTGCTCAAGCGCCGCATCGAAGCCGAAATCGAGGCCAGCGGCGGCTCGCTGCTGACCCCGAGGTCGCAGGACACGGACGGCGCCGACGAGGCCGATGGTCCGGCCGGGGCCGATGACGGGGATGACGCCGGGGACGCCGCCGACACGATGCCTGCGGCCGCAGCGGCCGCAGTGGCCACAGAGGATGTCGAGGTGCGCACCAAGGCGCTGCCCCGGCGGCGCGGCCGGAAGAAGAAGGACGGCGCCGAGGCACCGGCCGCCGGTGCCAACGGGGGCGCCGCCGCTCCCGACGCTCCGGCCGTGGCCGCCGGGGAGGCCAACGGCACCACGGAAGCCCGGGTTGCACCGGGGGGCGATGGCGGGGCGGACATCACCTCACCCGGCCCGGATGGCGCGGGGGGTGGCCCCGCCGGCAGCAAGGAAATCCCGCAGGGCGGGGGACCGAAGAAGCGCAAGCCCCCTGCCCGCAAGGTGAAGGGCGGCCCCGGGCGGCCGGCCAGCCGCAAGCCACCGAAGAGGCGCAAGTGAGCGCGGATCCCGGCCGTGAGGCCCTGCTGGAGGTCGTGAGGGCCGCCGTGGACGGGCTGGGCCTGGATGCAACGGTGACCGTGGAGGACGGCGACGAGGACGGCCTGATCGCCCGCGTCGTTGGCGACGGGCTCGACCCCATCATCGGTCGTGACGGCGAGGTCCTCGATGCTGTGCAGGTGCTTGCAGCGCAGGCCGTGCGTCGACAGGCGGGGGGCCAGCGCCGCGGGGTGCTGGTGGACGCGGGTGACTATCGCGCCCGTCGGGCGGGGCTGCTCACCCGGCTGGCCCACAAGGCCGCTGACGAGGCCGTGGAATACGGCGAGGAGATCGAGCTGGAGCCGATGAGCGCCCTCGACCGCCGTACCGTGCACATGGCGCTGGCTGATCGCACGGACATCGAGACGCGCAGCGAGGGCGAGGACCCCCGTCGGCGCATCGTCGTGGTCCCCGTCGCCGAGTAGGCCCTGCGTTTCACGTGAAACGCCGCGCGGGCTGCTGAGGACCCGTTTCACGTGAAAACACGGCGCGATCCACGAAACGCCTCGCGCGGACCATGACGACGCCGGAGGACCGCATCGTCAATCGGTGCGCGCGGTGCGATGTCACCGTGGCCCCCGATGCCGCGGCGTCGATCGCCCGGGTGCTCGAGGACATGCTGCGCGAACCCCAGAACCTCTCGGCGGTGAAGGGGATTGACCAGGCGGTGTGGGTGCACGCCGTTGACTCGCTCAGCGGCTTGCGCGTTCCCGCCATTCGTGATGCCACCGGCATCGTCGACATCGGATCCGGCGGGGGCTTCCCGGGGCTGGCGCTCGCAGCGGCGCTGCCCGCCGTGCCGGTGACCCTGGTGGAGAGCGAGCAGCGCAAGGCCGATTGGCTGTGCAGGGCCTCCGCCGGCTTCCCTAATGTGCGCGTGGTGGCGGAGCGAAGCGAGACCCTCGCGCGGGATGAGCCCGCGGCCTTCCCCGCGGCCGTGGTGCGCGCCGTGGGCCCGCTGCCCGTGGTGATGGAGCTCGCGGCCCCGCTCCTGGCGCCGGGGGGGCACCTTGTGGCGTGGCGGGGACGCCGTGACGCCGATGACGCACGTGCCGCCGCGGCCGCCGCGGCCGAACTCGGGCTTGGACCGACCCCTGACATCGATGTCACACCTATTCCCGGTATGAGCAGGTATTTCTCGATATGGGAGAAGACTGCTGACACCCCGGATCGCTATCCCCGCAGGCCCGGGATGGCGACGAAGCGGCCCATCACGTGATCTACGCCGTCGCGAACCAGAAGGGCGGGGTGGGCAAGACCACCACCACCATCAACATCGCCGCCTGCATCGCGGCCGCCGGGCACCGTGTGCTGCTCGTGGATGCCGATGCCCAGGCGAATGCGTCCAGCGGCGTGCTGGGTGGCGCGCGCCCGGGCGCCGACGCCCTCACCACGGCCGACGTGATGCTCGACGGGGTCAGCACCACCCAGGCGAGCCTTACCACGGTGGTGCCGCGCCTCGACCTGCTGCCCGGCGGCGCCCCCCTGGCCGGCGCGGCGGTGGAGCTCGTCGGCCGCGAAGGACGCGAGGGCCTGCTGCGTGCCGTCTTGCAGCCCGCTGCTGCCCAGTATCCCTACGTGTTCATCGACTGCCCGCCGTCACTCGACCTCATCACCGTGAACGGCCTTGTGGCAGCCGACCGCGTGGTGGTGCCGGTGCAGTGCGAGTACTACGCGCTCGAGGGCCTGTCGCGCCTCATGGAGACGGTGTCCGAGGTGCGCGCCCGGCTCAACCCGTCGTTGGTGATCAGCGGCCTGCTGATGACCATGCACGACCCGCGCACGCGCATCAGCGGTGAGGTGGTGAACGAGGTGCGCGCACACTTCCCGGGCCTCGTTTTCGACACCATCGTGCCGCGCAACGTGCGCGTCACGGAGAGCCCATCATTCGGCGAGCCCGTGGTGCGCTACGACCCGCAGTGCGCGGCGGCGGAGGCATATCAACAGGCAGCGATGGAGGTCATGGCACGTGGGTGAGAGAAAGCCACCGGCCCGCCTGGGGCGCGGCCTGTCAACGCTGCTGGGTGACGCCCCGGTGGCCGCGTTGCCCGCCGCGGGCGACCCTCCCGCGGCCACGACGTCGGGAGAGGGCCTTCGCGTCATCCCTCTGGCACAGATTCGACCTAATGCGGCCCAGCCCCGCAAGCGCATCGATGACGAGGCCCTGCAGGTGCTGGCCGAGAGCATCGCCACCACGGGGCTGCTGCAGCCCGTGGTGGTGCGCGAGGTCGGCAGGGGCGAGTACGAGCTCATCGCGGGCGAGCGCAGGTGGCGCGCCGCGGGCATGGCGGGCCTTGATCAGGTCCCGGCGGTCGTGCGCGATGCGGATGAGCGCCAGCGGCTCGAGGCCGGGTTGGTGGAGAACCTGGTGCGCGAGGACCTTGACCCCATCGAAACCGCTCAGGCGCTCGCGGTGCTGGTGGAGGACTTCGGCCAGAGCCAGGCCGACGTCGCGCGCGGGGTGGGGCGCAGCCGGTCGTCGGTGGCCAACCTCATGCGGCTTCTCGAGTTGCCCGACGAGGTGCAGGAGATGCTGGTGGTCGGCGATCTCACGGAGGGCCACGGGCGGGCGATCCTGATGGCCGACGGCGCCAGGAAGCGCCGCGAAGTGGCAAAACAGGCCGCTGAGCAGGGTCTTTCAGTACGCGCCACCGAGGCCCTGGCGCGTGTCAACTCCGACGGGCGCGCCGCCACCGGCAGGCCGCGCCACCCGACACCGATGATCGCCGACGAGGCCATCGATGCCTTCGCGGGCGCCTTCGACGCCCCGGTCACCGTGCGCGGCGCCGGCAGGGGCCGCGTGGTGGTGCAGATCGTCTTCCGCGACGAGGCCGCCGTGGCCGCGGCCGTCGACCGACTGTCGGGGGGCGGGTAGCGACCGTTGCGGGTTCCGGGGGATTCCACCCCTGTCGGGGCGGCATGGGCGATCCAGGACTCGAACCTGGGACCTCATCCTTATCAGGGATGCGCTCTAACCACCTGAGCTAATCGCCCGCGGCGCGGCACCATATCACCGGAGGGATAGCCCGCCCGCGTCTATTATCGGCCCATGCAGGAGATGGTCATCTACGGCGTCAGCTTCGACATGGTCGGCAAGCAGCCGATCGTGCTGCTGAAGACGGTCGACGGCAACCGGTTCCTCCCGATCTGGATCGGCCACGCCGAGGCCTCGGCGATCCTCATGAAGCTGCAGGGCACCGACTCGCCACGCCCGATGACGCACGACCTCATCACCGAGATGATCGACGGCCTGCAGGCCGAGGTGTCGCGCGTGACGGTCACCGAAATGCGCGACAACACCTTCTACGCGCTGATCCACCTGCGCACGCCCGGGCCAGACGTCGAGATCGACTCGCGCCCCAGTGACGCCATCGCGGTAGCCGTGCGCACGGGCGCGCCCATCTTCGCGTCAGAAGACCTGCTGGACGACAACGCCATCGAGTTCGAGCACGAGCCCGAGGACGACGACGACATGGTCGAGAAGTTCAAGGAGTTCCTCGACCAGGTCACCCCGGAGGACTTCGCTGACTAGGTCGCGCCGCGCCGGCCGGCGCGGCCCGGGTCAGTCGACGGTCTCGCGCTTGGTGAGCTCCAGGATGTGGCTGTAGATCTCCGCGAGGCCGTCATCCGAGAGGGCACCCCGGTTGGCCCCCTGCAGGTAGCGCACCATCCACTCCTCGCGGGAGTGGTCCACGAACTCCATCCCCCGCCCCTCCTTGTATTCGCGCAGGCGTGACACCAGGGCAATGCGCTGGTTGAGGGCCTGCACGATCTTGAGGTCGTTTTCGACGATCTGATCGCGCATCTGGCGGATCACGACGTCCTCGGTGGTCGCAGCGGGGTCATTCGGCATGGGGAAACCCTATCCCAGCCCACCCTGCTACTGGCCGCGAACCCTTCGGGGGTCTAGCCTTCCGGGACCAATGTTCGACCTCTCGCCCATCCAGATCATCATCGTGCTCGTGATCGCCGTGCTCGTGCTCGGCCCCACCAAGCTGCCCCAGTTCAGCCGGGCGGTGGGCAAGGGCATCCGCGACTTCAGGGGCGCGATGTTGGGTGACGACCGGCACGACGACCAGCCTGCGCCCCAGCCCACGCAGGCGGCGCAGGCCGCACCGGTGACCACGGCCACGGCAGGGGAGCCCGAGCAGCCCACCGCTGCGCCCGACGTGCTCGAGGGCATCGTGGTGAGCGGCGATTCGCCGCCGGGCGAGCGGCCGGGCCCGCAGGGGTAGCACCCATGAGCGGCCGCTTCGGGCGATTCGGCGTGCGCCGGGTCGATCCCGACGACAAGCTGAGCGTGGTGGAGCACCTCACCGAGCTACGCAAGCGGCTGCTCATCGCCGTCATCTCGCTGGTGGTGGCATTCGCGGTGCTCTACGTGTTCAACGAGTGGCTGCTGGACATCCTGCTCGACCCGCTGGCACCCGAGTACCGCAAGCTGCTGGCGCTGTCGCCCACCGAGCCCTTCATGGTGATCCTCAAGGTGGTGCTCGGCGCATCGCTGCTCGTGACGCTGCCGATCCTGCTCTACCAGCTCTATGCCTACGTGGTCCCGGCCATCGGGGACCAGACCCGCCGGAGGATGCTGGCGATCGTGGCCGGCGTGTCCGGGCTGTTCATCGGAGGCGTGCTGTTCGTGTACTTCCTCGTTCTGCCGGTGGCCCTGCAGTGGCTGCTGGGCTTCGCGGGTAACGAGTTCCAGGTGTCGCTGCGCGCGGCCGACTACTTCTCGTTCGCCCTCACGATCATGTTCGCGGGCGCGCTGGTGTTCGAGGTGCCGGTGGCCATGCTGGTGCTGGCGCGCCTGGGGCTGGTGACGGCCCAGCAGTTCCGGCACTGGTGGCGGTACGCGGTCGTGGTGATCGCGTTCATCGCGGCGATCCTGCCCGGCGGCGACCCGGTGAGCATGCTCATGCTCATGGTGCCCCAGCTGATCCTCTATGGCGTGGGCATCTGGCTGGCGTCGGCATTCGGGCGACCTGCGCCCTGGGCCCGCGGAGACGCGCCGGCCGAGGCCTCCGAGAACCCCGCCTGATCGGGTGGGTCCCCCGCCCGGCGGCCCGGGGTCACTCCTCCTCCGCAGCCCCTTCGCGCAGCGAGTGGCCCGTGAGCATGATGAAGAGATCCTCGAGCGTGGCGCGCCGCTCAGCGACGAGGCTCCACGCGACGCCTGAGTCATCGGCGCGCGCGCGGAGCGCCTCGACCCCGTCTCCGAAGGCCAGCACCACGTCGCCCGCCACCACGTGGCGCGGGCTGATGGCCCGGCCAAGGCGCGGGGCGTCGGCGGGGTCGCACCGCACCTCGAGCGCCTCGGCACCGGCCTCGTCGCGCACCAGGTCGGCGGGAGCGCCCTCGCGCACCACCTCGCCGTGGTCGATCACCACCAGGCGGTCGCACAGCCGCTCGGCCTCGTCCATGTAGTGGGTGGTGATCACCACCGAGGTGCCGCCCGCGCGCAGGTCGCGCAGGCGTTCCCACACCATGCGCCGCGCCTGCGGGTCGAGGCCGGTGGTGGGCTCGTCGAGCAGGACCATCTCGGGGTCGTTGATGAGCGCCCGGGCGATCTGCAGCCGGCGCTGCATGCCGCCCGAGAGCTTCACCACCGTGTCTTCGGCGCGCTCGTGCAGGTCGACGAACCGCAGCAGTTCCATTGCCCGCTCGCGCGCCGGCCCGGCCTTGATGCCGAAGTACCGGGCGTATACGAGCATGTTCTCAAGCACCGTGAGCTCGAGGTCGAGGTTGACCTCCTGCGGCACCACCCCGAGCCGCGCCTTGAGTGCTCGCGGCTCGACGTCGGGATCCATGCCCAGCACGGCGAGATCTCCGGCGTCGCGCTCGGAGAGGCACGCGAGCATGCGCATGGTGGTGGTCTTGCCCGCGCCGTTGGGCCCGAGGAATCCGAAGCACTCGCCCCGGCGCACCTCGAGGTCGATGCCGTCCACAGCCATGCGCGACCCGTAGGCCTTACGCAGGCCGCGGGCCATCACGGCGGGGCCGGCCACGGGCGGCCTAGGCGCGGCTGGGGCTCGTGGCGGAGGTGCCCTTGATCGTCATGCGCAGGCCGTCTGCGAGGCCGATGGTGGGCTCCCAGCCGAGGATGCCCCGGGCACGCGTGATGTCGGGCTGGCGCACCGTGGGATCGTCCTGCGGGAGGGCCTCGTAGACGATCTCGGATGGTGAGCCCGTGGCCTCGAGCACGGCCTCTGCGAGCTGCAGGATCGTGTACTCCTCGGGGTTCCCGATGTTCACCGGGCCGTGCTCATCGCTGCGGATGAGTCGCACCAGCCCCTCGATCAGGTCGGTGACGAAGCAGAACGAACGGGTCTGGCTGCCATCGCCGAACACCGTGAGCGGCGCGCCCTCGCGGGCCTGGCGCAGGAACGTGGGGATAGCCCGCCCGTCCCTCGGGCGCATGCGCGGCCCGTAGGTGTTGAAGATGCGCACGATGTGGGTGTCCACGCCCTGCTGGCGGTGGTACGCCATCGTGAGCGCCTCGGCATAGCGCTTGGCCTCGTCGTAGACCCCGCGAGGGCCGATGGGGTTCACATGGCCCCAGTAGTCCTCGCGCTGAGGGTGCACCTGCGGGTCGCCGTACACCTCGCTGGTAGATGCCAGGAGGAACCGCGCGCGGTGCCTCTTCGCCAGGCCGAGGGCGTTGTGCGTGCCGTATGACCCCACCTTCAGCGTGTGCAGCGGGAGGCGCAGGTAGTCGATGGGGCTGGCGGGCGATGCCAGGTGGAACACCTCGTCGAGCGGCTCGCCGATATCCACGTGGCGCGTCACGTCGTGCTCGACGAACTCGAAGTCGCCCGACCGGATGTGCTCGATGTTCTCGAGCGTGCCCGTGTCGAGGTTGTCCACGCAGATGACCCGGTGGCCGTCGGCCAGCAGGCGGTCGCAGAGGTGGGAGCCCAGGAAACCGGCTCCTCCTGTGACGAGTGAGGTAGGCATGGGGCGCAAGGCTAGTGCAGGGCGGTGACGGGGGCGTGCAACATGCAGTGCGTGTGCGCCGGGCTAGGCGGCGCCGCCGATGGCCGATGCCACCGCGTCGGCGCTGCCCGGGTTCGCCACGATGCGGGATCCCCCGTTGCCCTTCACCACGTATGACGGCGTCGCGCCCACGCCGTCGGCCCGCGCCTGTTCGCGGATCTCGTTGAGGCGCGGGTAGAGCCGATTTCCCGAGGCGTCGCGCACGAAGCGCCGGCTCGAGAGGCTGCACGAGCGGGCGATCTGCGTCAGCGCCGCGCGGTTGATCCAGTCGCCTCCGCGCGTGCTGCGCAGCGTGGCGAGCTGCGCGGTGACGCACCAGGTGCGGTTCTGGTTGGCGCCCGCCAGCACGGCCACCGCGGCCTCCATGCTGTTGGAGTCGCTTCCCATGATGATGGGGCTGAAGGTGACGGTTGCCGACCGGTCGGATGCGATGCGCGCCAGCAGGGCCGTGGTGACGCTGAGGTACGTGGCCGCATCGGAGGAATCGGAGAGGTCCATGTACAGCGTCACGGCCACCGGTCCGGACCCCGCGCTTCGACCGCGCACGGGAAGGCCCTTGGGCACGGCGGGTGCCGCAGCCCCAGCGCCGCCCGCCGGCGCGGCGTTGCGGCTGCCGCCCGAGCTGACGCCGCCTGAGTTGTCGCCACCCCCCGATGACGGCTGCGTGACCGGGCGCGGGCCGGAAGTCCCGCCACCCCCCGATGACGGCTGCGTGACCGGGCGCGGGCCGGAAGTCCCGCCACCCCCCGGGCCGGACGGCGTGCCAGCGGGCGAGCGCGTGCCGGGAGTCCCGCCACCCCCCGGGTCGGACGGCGTGCGAGCGGGCGGGCCCGTGACCGGGGCGACCGGCGTGGCCGGGGCCGACGGCGGCGTGATGATCGGATTCGACGTGACGGGCCTGTCACCCCTGTTGCCACCATTCCCCCCGGAGCTCCCACTGCCGCGCCCGGGGATCTGGGTGAGCGATGCCCGGTCGTCGACCGATGCGCCCTGGGGCTTGCCGGGTGCGCCGGGCGCCGCGATGGCAGCACCGGATGCCGCGACGAGTATCGCGCCGGACGCCGCTGCGGCGATGGAGATGCGGAAGGAGCGACTGCTCACGGGCCGACTATGACCTATGCACGGCGAAATGCCCGCTCACGGGGGGAATCGCACACAATCTCCTTACAAGGCGTTCCCGCGCCACGACGTGCGTCAGGTGCGGGCTGCGGGCGCGGGTGCCGGAGCACGCGCGGGATCATCCGTGCGGCCCGTGGCCTGGCCCAGCACGGCCCACGCAATACGCGCGAGGTGCGTGGCGCCCGCCATGCCCGCGTGCATCGAGCGGCCACGGGATGCCCGCATGAGCACGGGGATCTCCGTGATGCGGAAACCCGCCCTGTGCAGGTGAATCAGCAGGCTCGTCTCGGTAAGGCCCGACGGGAAGCCTTCGTCGGCGAGGCGCGTGGCGAGCGAGGGACGCAGCGCGCGCAGGCCCGAGGTGGGATCGGTGAGCCCGAGGCCGCCCACCTCGCGCGCCATCCAGCGGCACGCAGCCATCCCTGCGCGGCGCAGGGGCGGGATGCGATAGCCGGGCGAGGGTCCCATGAACCGCGACCCGAGCACCAGGTCGCCCGCACCGAGGGCGTCCATCAACCGCGGGAGGTCGCCGGCGCGATGCTGGCCGTCGCCGTCCATCTGCAGGATCACGTCGAGGGGCTCCTCGAGCGCCGTGCGGTAGCCGGCGCGAAGTGCACCGGCGTACCCGGCGTGGGTGCGAAGGCGCAGCACGTGCGCGCCGGCCTCCCCGGCGCGCACGCCGGTGAGGTCGCGCGAGGCGTCGTCCACCACGATCACCCGGGCGTCGGGCACGGCCGTGCGTGCGTCGTGCACCACGGCGCCGATGGCGTCCTGCTCGTCGCGCGCCGGTATGACGATCGCAGTCCTCATCGGGCGGCACGATACGCGACCGCTCAGGGCACCCACCTCCAGATGGTGGCCCGACCCACCCGGGCGACGGGCTGCAGGTCGGCAGTGGCCACCGCGCGGGCGATGGCGCGCTCGGCGGCGCCCCAGTTGGATGGCCATCCCGCCGTGCGCCGCACGGGGCCGGTCACCACGTACCCGCCGCGGTAGTCGGCGGGCTCGGGCAGCGGGTCGAGCTGTCGCGCCCGGGCACGCGCGGCGTCGTCGAGGAATGCCGGGTCGATGTCGCGGCGTATCGCCAGGCGGTCGCGTGCCAGGTAGGCGTTGAGCTTGGCCCACCAGGTGTAGTCGGTGGCGAGCACGGGGCCCGGGGGCAGGTCGCGCAGGGTGCCGGCTACCGCGGAGGCCAGCACCACGTTGGTGATCCGGTTACCGGCATTGATGCGCGGCTGCACGCAGAGCACGGTGGCCACGGCCACCGCGGGGATGATCAGCGGGCTGAGCCGGCCGTCGAGCGCGATGGCGATCAGCAACGCCGCGGGCACCGTGAGCAGGGTGAGGAACCTCACGGGCTTGTCCACGCTCAGCAGGGTCCCGACCTCGAGGTAGAGGAAGCCCCAGCCCAGCCACGCGGCGGGCAGGATCGCGCCACGGGTGCGCCGGGTGATCGCCACCGCGCCCGCGACGAGCAGGAGCGGAAGTGCGAGGAACAGCGGGGACCGCGGGTCGACGGCCTCCTGCACCATCCGGGCGATGTAGGCCGTGGTGGCGGCCCAGCCATCGGCGGGCGACCGGAACGAGCCGGCCCCCGCGGTGGCGGTGAGCGGCCACAGCGGGCGCCCATCGAACGCGAACACGACCACCAGAACCACCGGGATGACGGCCAGGCCCGCCAGGAACGCCCATGCGCGCACCCACCCCGCGCGCAGCGCGGGCCACGCCGCCAGGGCGATGACGGGGATCATCACCAAGGCCGTTTCACGCGCCGACCACGCAGCGCCCATCGCCAGCCCGGCAGCGCCCAGCCACAGCGCGACGGACCGACCACGATCCCCCCCGGCGATGGGCTGACCCTCGCGTGCTGCCGGTGCCCCCGGGGATGCCGCCTCATGCGCGGTGACGAGCCGTGAGGCGCGCAGCGCGGCCCACGCGGCCAGGGCGATGAAGAGGGGCATGACGGCATCGGGGCGCAGGCGCGTGGCCCACAGCACCTCGATGGGCGCAACGGCCACGATGCCGGCGGCCACCAGCGCCGGGCGCCGGCCCACCAGTTCGCGAGCCACCAAGAACGTGGCGAGGATGCACAGCACGGAGCAGATGAGCGGCCACGCCACGGCGCGGTAGTCATCTGCGCCGGCAATCCTGAAGATGAGGGCCACGGGCCATAGGAACGCCGCGCGCGCCCCGAACCACTCGGCCTCGCCATCGGGCAGGAAGCCGTTGGCCAGGTTCTGGGCCGCGGCCACGTAGCGAGCGTCATCTGATCCCAGCGCGAACTCCAGGCCTCCCAGGGCCCACCATCTGATGGCGGTGCCCAGCGCCATGAGGCCCACCACCGCGAGCGCGGTGAGCGCGCGCACGTCGCGGGCCGCATTGCCCAGCCGCCTTGCGGCGCGCCCTGCGATGGGGTCGGGTCGCGCGAGGGGGTCGGGTGCCCGGGTGGTCACCTGCGGCGCGAGAACGAGAGGTTGCGGAGCGAGGTGCGCGCGTCGGCGAACTCACGCGGCGCCAGCAGGCGGGCCAGCAGCACGAATACCGCGCCGCCCACCAGTGAGACGACCGCCAGCCAGGCGAAGGCCCCCCAGAAGGTGCCGGTGTCCGCAGGCATGAGGAACGCCGGGATGAGCGCCACGGCGCCGGCCACGATTCCCGCCGCCAGCACGCGTCCCTGCTGCGTGGCCAGGGCGCGAAGCGAGAGCTGCGGGGTGCGGCGGCGCAGGAGCCACAGGGTGATGCCGGCGTTCACGTACACGGCGATGGCACTGGCCAGGGCCAGGCCGGCCTGCTCGAGCGGGCCGAGGAACAGCAGGTCGAGGCCGATCGTGAGCACCACCGTGAAGATGGTGGCCACCATGATCTCGCGCGCGTGGTTGCCCGCCGAGAGCGTGCGGTTGAGCAGGTAGCCGATGAAGTTGCCCCACACCGCGATGCCGTAGAAGGCCAGCGGCGCGGAGATCTCGCCGACGCAGGCGGTGTCGCACTTGCCGCGCCCGAAGGCCACCTGGGAGATCTCGCTCGCGCCGATGAGCATGAGGATCGACAGCGGGATGGACACCAGCGCGAGGATTCCCGCGGCACGGCGGAAGGCATCCACGCCCTCGTCCCTGCGCTGCTCGGCGAAGAACCGGGCGATGAGGGGAAAGAGCGGTGCGAGCAGCGGAAAGAGCAGCACGGTGCGCGGGGCCGACCCCAGGGCGTTGGCGAACGACAGCGCGGCGTTGCGGCCGGCCTCGAGCGATGACGCGAAGAGCTTGTCGGTGAATGAGTTCACCTGCTGCAGCACCGATGCCGCCGCCACGGGGATGGCCAGCACCGCCACCGATCCGAGGCGCGGGTGCGAGAAGGCCATGCGCAGCCCGCCGCCGGCCTTCGACTCGCGGATGAACTGCGGCAGCTGCAGCGCCACCTGCAGCACGGCGCCGAGGGTGACGCCCCAGGCGGCCGCGGTGATTCCCAGCGTGCTCGCCCCGAGGATGACGCCCACGAGGATTCCCGCGTTGAACGCCACGCCCACCGCGGCGGGCCCGGCAAAGCGGCCGTGCACCTGCAGGATCGCCGTGAACATGGCCGAGAAGCCCTGCAGCATCAGCGCCGGGGCCATCACCCGCAGCAGTTCGCTCGCGATGGCCGCGCGGTCAGGTCCCATGTCGAAGAACCAGATGAAGAACTCGGGGAAGATCGCCACCAGGCCGGTGATCACCACGAGCCCCATGCCGATCCAGCCGGTGATGGCCCAGAGGAGGCTCCAGGCGCTGGTGGCCCCGTGCTCGGCACGCTCCTGCTGGAAGATGGGGATCATCAGCGTGATGAGCACGTACAGCAGCACCGCCGCGACGGTGTTCACCACGAAGAGGGCGTTGACCAGGGCGTCGGTGTCGGCCGTCGCGCCGTATACGCCCGCAAGCACGATCTCGCGCACGAACCCGAGGATCCGGGAGAGGATCCCGAAGAGCGCGACGACGGCGGCCGCGCGGGCGACCTGCCGGATGCTCATCCGGTCGGCTTCATCCCGTAGACCGTGCGCACCCCTGTGATCAGGAGCATGCCGTCGACGCCCGTGGCAGGCGTGTACCGCCCATCGGGGAAGGTGAACACCCGCTCGCCAGAGCGCGCGTCGAGGGCGAAGGTGCGGCCGTCGCGCGGGCGGCGCGCGATGGTGGAGAACCACACGAGGTCGCCGATCACCGTGGCCGACCCGGCGATTCGCTCGCCCGCCTCGAAGGTCCACCGCACGCCGCCGGTGATCGCGTCGAGCGCGTAGAGCTTCTCGTCGTACGAGCCCACGTACACGGTCTCGTCGTTCACGGCCGGGCTCGAGTACGCCCAGTCTCCCACCACGCGCACCCAGGCGATCGATCCGTCGCGGGAATTGAGCGAGATGATGCGCCGGTTGACGTTGCTCGCGTAGATGCGCCCATAGGCCGCGGCCGGGTTGCCGTAGAAGGCGCCCGCCCCGGCGAGCAGGCTGCCGGGGCTGGTGGTGCGCCAGCGGATGCGCCCGGTGCTCGCCGAGAATGAGGTGATGCGACCGCCGTAGTCGCCCACGATCACCTGGCGGCCCGACTGCACGAGGCTCGCCTTCACCTCGCCGGTGGCCCGGGCGGTCCAGATGAGCCTGCCGGTGCGCACGTCCATGCACAGCACGAGCCCGCCGAGGGTTCCCACGTAGGCGCGACTGCCGATGATGAGCGGCGACGATTCGGTGGAGGTGCCCACGTCGCGGCGCCAGGCGATCTGCGAGTCGTCCTGGTGCATGGCCTCGACGTAGCCGTTGATCGTGGTGTAGAGCACCAGCTCACCGGCGATGGCGGGCGACGCCGCGGACCGCCCGGTGAGCTTGCGCCACCACAGGATCTTGCCGGTGTCCACATCGAGCGCATAGGCGCGCCGCTTGTTGGTGCCCACGAACAGCCGGCCGTCATCCACCACCGGCGGAAACTCCAGCAGCGAGCCGAGGTCCTGCTTCCACGCCCGGCGGTAGGGCGGCGGGAGGTCGAGGTCGGGGTTGGCCCGGGTGCGCTGGGCGTCGTAGCCGTATTCGGGCCAGCGGTTGGTGCCGAGTGCCCCGCTGGGGCGCTGGGCCTGCTCGAAGCCCTCCGCGGTGCCCAGCTGATCGCCGTCATCGAACCCGCCGGTGACCACCGTGTACGCCACAAGCACGAGCGCGATGGCCAGGAACACGCCCGAGATGGTCCAGGCGATGGCCGTTTGCGAGCGCGGTATGAGCCTCACGCGGGTGCCGCCCGGCTACGCGGCGCCCGGCTCGCGGCGGATGCCGCCGCTGGTGGCCAGCGCGATGACGATGCCGATGAGGAATCCGATGATGGCGCCGAGGATCGTGGTGCGCACGCGGTTGGTGGTGCTGCCCGACGACGCCGCCCCGGTGGCGAGCGTGACGATCGACGGGGCCTCGATCTGCTGCACGCGGGCGAGCTGCAGCTCGGAGGTGGTGAGCACCTCGCGCACGTCGTTCAGCTGCGTGAGCAGATCGGCGCCGGGCCGACGGCGCGCGGCGGCCGCGAGGCGCACCTCCTCGGCGCGCAACTGGCGCACCTGGCGCTCGAGCGTGGTGCTGACGGCCTCGTACCCGCCGCTGGCACCGGCCAGCGCGGCGTCGGCGTAGGCGTTGGCCAGGCGGATCGCCGCGTCGCGGTCGGCCATGGTGGCGGTGATGGTGGCGATGGCCGGCTGGTTGGTGGTGACCGTGCCCGGTGCGCGCGGCACGGCGATGTCGGTGCGCGCCCGCACGGTGGACGGCGTGAGGCCGGTCTGCTTGGCCACGGCGCCCACCACGGCGTCGCCCTGCAGCATCGTCGCGGCCGTGAGCGGGTTGGTTCCCGGGGTGGAGGCCAGGTTGCCCATCATGGTGGTGGCCTGTCCCAGGTACACCTTCGACGATGCCGTGTAGGTGGTGCCGGACGTGAAGGTGATGGCGAACGCGATGAGCGCGGCCAGCACGGTGGTGCCCACCACGATCCACTTGCCGCGCCAGATGGCGCGCCAGATGTCTCCCAGGGTGATCTCGCGCTCAGATGCCACCGCTCACCGCCTCTTCGTGGCCATCCACGGCCGTGAGCCCGTTCCCGTCGCGCACGAGTATGTGCTCCGACAAGAAGCGTGTCATCACGACGCCCGCCCTGTGAGTTCCGAGTTGGGGCGCGACGTCCTCCCCGGCGGCCATCACCAGGATGAGGAACGGGTAGTCGCCGCCCGCGGCCAGGGGGAGCGGGAAGCCCCCGCCGAAGCGCGTGTTGATGTCGGTGACGCCCAGGATGCGGTCACCGTCGCGGAAGCACTGGATGGTGCAGGCGCCGACGAGGCCGATGCCCTCGATCACCGCCACGGCAAGGTCGACCAACTGCGGGTCGTCGAGGGTCTCGCCCTTGATCTGCTCGCCGCCCTTGCTCTGGTACATCGCCCGGGGGATCGCCCCGATGGCGCGGGCGTCGAGCGACGCCAGGCAGTCGATGCTGAACTCCTCGCCCGGCAGCGCCCGCTGCAGCACGCTGGCCACGGGGGTGCGCGAGAGGAAGAAGTCGAGCTCCTCGCGGTCGTCGCAGCGGTGGATCCACCGGCCGGCGAACCCGATGCACGGCTTGATCATGATCGGGTACGGCAGGGCGTCGCGGTCGGTGCCGTCCACGGGCCAGGTGGGGGGCGAGGGCAGGCCGGCGCCCTCGAGGGCCTCGTGGCACAGCCACTTGTCCTGGCAGGCCGCGGCCACCTCGGGCGCGGGCAGGAACACCTGCCCGCCGGCGTGGCGCACAAGGGGCGCCGCCTGGGCGAGGATGACCGGATCGAGGTCGGTGAGCGGCAGCACCGCGCCCACGTCGTGCGCGTGGACCACGTCGGCCACTGCCTGGCCGTAGCCCGGATCGTCCACGGCCGGCAGCTGCACCACCACGTCGGCGGACACCAGCGACGGCGAGAGCGGGTCGAGATCGCTCACGACCACCTGGCCGCCCTCGCCGCGGCGCGCCAGGGCGTCGCGGAACGCGCGGACGATGTCCACGCGCTGGCCCGCGCAGGTGAGGAGCACCGACGGGTGGTCAGCCACCGGCCGGCCCCGCCAGGTCGAACCCGCCCTGCTCGTCGCGGTACTGGTCCTCGCCGCGCAGCACCACGCGCACGGTGTCGGCGATGATGCGCAGGTCGAGGGCCATCGACCAGGTGTCCACATACTCCACGTCGAGCGCGATGCGCTGCGACCAGGGGATGCTCGCGCGGCCGCGCACCTGCGCGAGGCCCGTCATGCCCGGGCGGGCCAGCAGGCGCCGGCGCTGCACGGCGTTGTAATGGGCGATCTGCGACGGCACGGTGGGACGCGGCCCGACGATGCTCATGTCGCCGCGGATCACGTTGATCAGCTGCGGCAGCTCGTCGAGCGAGAGGCGGCGCAGCACGCGACCGGCGCGGGTGATGCGGTCGTCGCCCTCGGTCACCCTGAGCCCGGCGCCCTCGCGCTCGGCGCCGTCCACCATGGAGCGGAACTTCAGGCAGGTGAAGGGGCGCCCGAATGCTCCGGCGCGCCGCTGGCGGAACACTGCGGGCCCGGGCGAATCGATGCGCACCCAAGCGGCCAGCCCGGCCATCACCGGTGCGAGCGCGAGGGTGGCGGGGATCGCCACGGCGAGGTCGAAGGCGCGCTTGGCGGCGCCGCCCACCGGCTGCGTTCGCGGCGGCGCGCCGGCCTCGGTGTGGGGCACGGTGTCCTGCACGTCCAGCCCACGGTAGCGGAGCGGGGTGGCGCCCGGCGTCACCTGGCGCCCGCCGCCAGGTCGTCCACCAGCGCCACGAAGCGCGCCGTCAGCGCCGCGCGGTCGTAGTGCCCGAGGGCATAGGCGCGCCCGGCCTCGCCACGGGCGCGTGCCGCGGCCGGATCGGCGGCGGCACGGCGTATGGCGTCGGCCATCGCCGGGGGATCCTCCGGCGGCACGTTCCACCCGCAGGCGGCGTGGTCCACGAGCCGCGTGAGCTCGCCCACGGGAGCCGCGGCGAGGATCGGTCGCGACGCGGCCAGGTAGTCGAACACCTTGTTGGGAAGCGCCCCCGCGAACAGCTGCCGGTCCTGGTATGGCAGCAGGCAGAGGCCGGCGCGCGCCAGGTAGGCCGGCACCTGCCGCTTGGGCACCGGGTCGACGAAGCTCACGTTGGGCAGGTCGAGCGCCGCGGCCTGCCCCACGAGGGCCGGCTTCCTATCGCCGCCGCCCACCAGCACCACCTGCATGCCGGGCTCGCCGCGCAGAAGGTCGGCCGCCGCCAGCACGGTCTCGAGCGACGAGTAGGTGCCGTGCGCGCCCACGAACATCGCGACGAAGGCGTCGTCGGCCACCGTCAGGCGCGCAGGCTCGGCCGGGTCGGGCACCACGTCGAGGTCCACGCCGTTGGTGATGAGGCTCACCCGTCCCGCGGGCACCACGCCCGATGCCACCACGCCCTCGCGGATGCCCTCGGTGAGGGCCACGATGCGGTCGGCGCGCCGGTAGCAGTAGTGCTCCATGCGCCGCGCCGCGCCGATGACGCGCGGGTTGGTTACCAGGCCCATGGCCACGGCGGAGTCGGGCCAGAGGTCGCGTACCTCGAGCAGGAACCTCGAGCGCCGCCCCGTGGCCACGCCGGCCGCGGCCGCGGCGGCGGGCAGCGAGGGCGAGGATGCCACCACCACGTCGGGGCGCGGCAGGCGCAGCTCGGCGATGAGCGACCACAGGGCGAAGGTGCCGTAGTTCGAAAGACGCGAGCGCAGGTCGGGGCCGTACCCGGGCGTGGAGTAGGTGCGCACCACGTCGAGGCCGTCCTCCTCGGTGCGCACGATGCGCCGGCCGCGGTACTGCTCGGGGATCGTCCGCTCCTTGTGCTGCACGTACGAGGTCACCACCGTCACCTCGTGCCCGGCGCGCGCGAGCGCCCGGCAGTGCTGCCAGTGGCGCACGCCACCGGGCTGGTCTCCGCTCACGAAGTACTGCGACACGTAGAGCACGCGCGCCACTAGGCGAGCACCTCGGCGTAGAACGACGTGAGCGCACGGGCCTCGCGCTCGAAGGTGAGCCCGTCGATGAACGCCCGCCGCCCGGCCTCGCCCATCTCGCGTGCGCGATCGGGGTGCTCGAGCAGATCGCCGATGGCCGCCGCGTGGGCCGCGGGGTCGTCGTGCGCCACCACGATGCCGCAGCCGGTCGACCTGACGATGGCCGCCATGCGCGGCAGGTCGCTGGCCACCACGGGCCGCCCCATGGCCATGGCCTCCACGAGCTTCGTGGGCACGGCGCGGTCGTAGTTGCCGTGCCGGCGCAGGGGGATCCACGCCACCGATGCGCGCTCGAGCAGCCCGGGCACCTCGGAGTGGTCCACGACGCCCAGGTGCTCCACGCCACCCGGCAGCTCGCCCGGGTCTCCGGGGCCCGCCAGCAGCAGGCGCGCCCCGGGCACGCCCACCTGGGGGAAGGCCTCGAGCATCAGCGGCAGCCCGCGCAGCGGGCCGAGTCCGCCCACGTACAGGACGATGCCGCCCTCGGGCTCACCGGCCCCGGTGAACTCCGATGCGAACGGGCTGTTGGCCACGCTCACCGACCGGCAGCCCGCCGCGGCGAAGCGCGCGGCGAGGTCCTCGTTGGCCGCCACCACTCCGCCGAGGCGCCTGCCCGCGGCCTTCTCGGCACCCGCCGCGATGGCGGCCACGGGCAGGCGCAGCGGGCCGGGGATCCACCGCTTGGTGCGGGCGGTCTCGCCCAGGTACTCGTGGGCGTCATAGATGACCGGTCGCCCCGTGGTGCGCTGCAGCCATAGCGCCTGGGGCAGCAGCTCGGGGTCGTGCACGTGGTAGGCGTCGGCCTCGAGCGCGCTGGCCCGGCGCGCGAGCTCCCACCCGGCGGCAGCGCGGCGCGAGCGGGGCACCGGGTGCTCGAGCCCCAGCACCGATGAGCTGGCGCCGGCCGCGGCCAGTGCGCGGGCCTCCTTGTGGAAGATGCGCACGTCGCGGGGGCGGTGCACCGTGGTGAGGTGCACGATGCGCCGGCCGTCCAGCCGGGCGCCCTCCGGGGCCTCGGGCGGGGCGATGGGGCCGAGCGATGCGCCGCGTTCCTGCAGGTCGTCGAGCAGCTGCTCCCACAGCCGGTCGTAGCCCGGCGCGCGCTCGTCGGCCAGGTAGGTGTTGTGCCACAGCAGGGCCGCGGCGCCGCCCACGCGCCGCACGACGTCCAGCACCGCGAGGGCCCGGTCGCGGGCCTGGTCGGCCGAGAGGCCCAGGTGCGAGTGCAGGGTGGTGTCCATCACGGCGAGCGGCACCAGGGTGATGCGCGCCGCGCGTTCCTCGCCCACGATCCACGGCCGGAAGGGCCGCGCGTAGCCGGCGGCGAACCCCGGGCGCTCGCTGAATCCCAGGCTGGCGTCGTAGCGCAGACCGGCCTGCTCCGCGCGCAGGGGCGTGTCGTGGTAGCGAAAGCGCAGGTAGTGGAACCGCACGCCCTGCACGGGCCCGGCCTCACCGCGCAGCACTGCGAGCTCGTCTTCCAGCGCCTCGAGCGACTCGGACGATGCGAACGCCCCGTGCAGCGCCACCTCGGACCCGGCGGCGTGAACGGCGGCAGCGAGGTTGCGCCGCTCGCGCTCGTAGGTGCGCCGGGGGGTGCCGTCGAGCCGGTGCCGGTTGCGCCCGATGAGGAACACCGTCGACCTCAGGCCGCGCCGCCAGGTGGTCTCGAGGAGATCCGGCACGTTGTCCCAGGGGTCGTGCCCTGCAAGGTCGCGCACGGCGTGGTGGCGCCGGCGCTTCACCGAACGCGCGATGCCGCGCGGCGTGCGCTTGCGGATGCGGTCGATGTCGTGGGTGAGGAACACGGTCCAGGATCCGGGGGCGGGAATGCCGAGAACCGTGCGCAGGGCGGCGAGGTAGCCCTCCACCGCCGGGTCCTCGATGTCGAGCCCCCCGATGGCCGTGAACGCGCTGCGGGCGAAGGGCAGGCGCCCGAAGCGGTCGCGGTCGGCCACGCGGTACTCATCCCAACGCGCCAGCAGGTAGAACGCCGAGGCCACGATGTCGCCGGGGATCGGCTCGTCGGATGCGGCCGGCGGGAAGAGCAGCGTGAGGTCTCCCGCGCGGTGCACGGATTCGCCGGGGAAGGCGTCCTGGCCCTCGAAGAACTCCTGGGCGTCGTGCTGCATGGGAATCCATGCGCCCTCGTCAGGGGGTTCGGGCGCGTACGTGATCTCCACGGCCGCATCGCTGCCGTCGTCCACGAACTCCACCTCGCGACCGAGGCCCTCGGCGAGCGTCTCGAGCACCCACCGTGCCCGCGGCAGGAACGCCGCCCGGCACCCCGTGATGCGCACGCGCAGGGGGCTCACGAGGCCTTCCCGCGGATGATGCGGCCCACCTGGCCCAGGCCCGGGCCGGGGTCGCTCACCGACAGCACGCCGTCCACCACCGGCGGGCGCAGGCTCCGGGTGGCGGCGCTGCGGCCCCACCGGCCACGGCGCACCTCGGCGGCGCTGGCGGGCAGGTGCTTGGCCGAGAGCACCCAGCGGATGTCGCTGCGGTGTCCCTCGGGCCATGTGGCCGGTCGGCCCACGGCGTCGAGGTAGGCGGCCAGCGGGATGTTCACGCCGGCCTCGGTGGCCAGCGAGATCCACAGCCATGAGCGCGGGTTGACCTCGATGAGGTAGTCGCGCCCATCGCGCGGGTCGCGCTTGACCTCCACCTGCGAGATGCCGTGGAAGCCCATCTCGTCGAGCAGCGCATGGCACCGCTTGGCAAGGCCCGGGTCCCACCAGGCCTCCGCGGCGCGCGCCGTGCCGAACCCGGGTGGCCACTGGCGCAGCTTGTGCCCGGTGAACGACGCCAGCGGGCGCCCCTGGGCATCGCGGTACGACCCCAGGGTCCACAGGCAGTCGTCACCGCCGGGGATGACCTCCGACACCTGGGGCAGGTGGGCGGCCGCGCGGTGCCACTGCGTGCGCAGACCCTCGGCATCGGCGGCCTCCAGCACCTGGCGCCCGAACGCGCGCTTGAAGCCGGCCGCATCGACGCGGGGCTTGAGGATGACCGGGAACCTCAGGCCGGGGATGGCTGCGGCCAGGCCGGCTTCGTCGGCGGGCTCCACCGTGGCGGGAACGGGGAACCCGATGCGCCGCGCGGCGGCGTGCTGCGCCGACTTGTCGAGGTATGGCGCCAGGTGCGGCCAGGGCGACCACGGGATGTCGAACCACTCGGCCAGCCGCTGCTCGTGCGGGCCGATGGCCTCGATGGCCTCGTCGTGGGTGGGGAAGAGCACGCCTCGCATGTGCAGCGATCGCCCGAGCACCTCGAGCTCGTCCACGAACGCCGAGGGGTCGTCCACCGGGTCGGGCAGCACCACCTTGCGCGCGTGGCGCGAGCGCAGGCCCATGGCCCGCGGGTCGGGGTCGGTGGCCATCACCGGCACGCCCTCGGCTGCGAGCGAGCGGATGATGCCGAGCGCGTTGGGGCCGGATGCCTGCAGCACCACGGCCACCGCGTCACCGGGCGCGGTCATCCCCTGATCACCATCTCGTACACGGCCTCCATGCGCGCCGCGTTGGCCGCCCAGGTGTAGTCGGCCTCCGAGCGCCGCAGGGCCTCCGCCCCCATGGCGGCGCGCAGCGGGGCGTCGCCCAGCACCCGCGCCAGGGCGTCGGCCAGCCCCTCGGCGTCGTGCGGGCGCACCAGCAGGCCCGTGGCGGGGTCGTCCACGATCTCGGGGGTGCCGTCCACGGCGGTGGCCACCACGGGCAGCCCGCAGGCCATGGCCTCGCACACCACGGTGGGCAGGCCCTCGGACAGCGACGGCAGCACGAACACGTCTCCCGTGGACATGACCCAGCCCACGTCGTGGTGCGGCACCTTGCCCAGCCAGGTGATGCGATCGGCCACGCCCAGCTGGGCGGCCCGCTGCTCCAGCGGTTCGCGCAGCCCGCCGATGCCCGCCATCACCAGGCGCGGCGCGCCGCCCCGGACCTGCAGCAGGCCCATGCTCTCGATGAGGGTGTCCACGCCCTTGCGAGGCACCAGCTTGCCCACGTACGACACCACCGGGCCATCATCCGGGATGCCCAGGCGCTCGCGCGCGCCGGCCGCATCGCGGGGCAGGAACACCTCGGCATCCGCCCCGTTGGGCACCACCGTGATGGGCCGCCGCGGGCGCGCGATGGCATCCGCGGCGTCGCCGATGGCGCGGCTGACGGTGATCACCGCGTCGAGCTCCTGGATGGCCTCGGCCACCCGCATGCGCGACAGCCGGCCCTCGGCGGGCACGTCGAGCACGTCGGCCCGGTGCGCCGTGCCCACGGCCGGCACGCCCAGCTCGCGGGCCATGCGCGCGGCCGCCCAGCCGTCGGGGACCATCATGTGGGCGTGGATCACGTCAAACGGCCAGTCGTGGTGGATGCGTCGCACGGTGCGGCGGATTCCCGCGAGGAAGGCATCGGCGTTGCGGTGCCCCAGCCGCCCGCCGGGCAGCGTGAGCTTGCGCGGGTAGTGCACCACCACGCCGTCCAGGGTGTCCTCCGGCACCACGTCGCGGTAGGCCTTCCAGCGCCCGAGCCCCGGCGGCGCCCACCCCTTGGGCGACACCACGCGCACCTCATGCCCGCGGTCGATGAGGGCCCTCACCTGCTCGTGCACGAAGATGCCGCCGGTCGGGTTGACCGGGCTGGGGTACATGTGGCTGATCATGAGGACCCTCATGGGGCCATCCCGTCGGGTCCGCCGCGGCGGGCCAGCACGATCGTGGTGAGGCAGAGGCCGAAGGTGATCCACATCGGAGCGAAGTGGATTGCCGTGGATGGCCCGAGGCTGCCCACGATGAACCCGAGCAGCGCCAGCGATCCGGCAAGGCCCATGTAGCGCAGCCACGGGTCGTGGGTGCGCCGTGCCACGCGCAGGTTGCCCACGAGCATGTACACGTAAAGCAGGCCGAACAGCACCAGGCCGATCACGCCGGTGTCCACCAGCACCTCGAGGGTCCAGTTGTGCAGGTTGGCCACGCCCTCGTAGCCCTGCTTCTCGCGCACCGCCACCTCGGCGTTGCCCGCGCCCACGCCGGCGCCGCCGCTCTGCACCGCGAGGTCCACTCCCGTGCCCAGCAGCGAGCTGCGCACCGCGCCCGAGCCCGATCCGCTCTGAACCTGCGCCTGCAGGGTGCCGAAGTCGAGCTTGGCCACGGCCTGCTCGGGCAGCGGCACGATGCCCGCCCCGAACAGCGACGGGATGATCAGCGCCAGGGCGATCGCCACCACCGCGACGGCCGCGATGAACGCCCGGCGCATGGCGGGCTCGGTGGCCATCACCACGAGCATGCCGACGAGGATGATGCCGGCGGCGATGAGGTTCGCCTTCGACCCGCTGAAGAGGATGAGCGCGATGGACACCACCGCGCCGGCCACGCCGAGCACCCTCAGGCGCACATCGCGCGCGATCACCGGCAGCACCACGAGGTAGGGCAGCGTGAGCGCCAGGTAGGTGGCGAAGTTGTTCTGGTTGCCGAAGAACGACGTGGCGGCGAAGGCGCCCACGCGCTCGGCCAGCGCGCTGGTGGGCAGCCGCACCCCCGTGGCGATCTCTGCGAAGGCCACCAGCACCGCGAGCACGAAGGTGATGCCCAGTGCTCCGAGGAACCACGCGAGCCGGCGCTTCGTGGACGCGGCCACGGGGATCGCCAGCATCAGCCCGCTCATCATGAACAGGAAGATCGACCAGCGGATGGCATCGGTGGACGAGATGGCCCACAGCGTGGTGACGAGCGCCCACCCCACCCACGTGGCTGCGATCGCCACCGGCCAGCCGAGGCCGTAGGGCACCGGCAGGCCACGCCCCATCACCAGCCACACGCCGATGCCAACGATGATCAGGCCGGCGACGAACCGGAACGCGAAGGCCTCCTGGGCCCCCGGCACCGCGAGGTTGGGCCCGATGATCGCGGCCACCATCGCCACCAGCACGGCCACCCGGCCGAGCGACGGCAGCGAGGTGCTTCCCAGCAGCACCGCGCCGAGCAGCACCACGGCCAGCACCACCCCGGGGATGGGCGCGAATACGGCGAGCGCGCCGGCGGCGGCCGCGGCGAGCAGCATGAGGATCCCGGCGCGCAGGCCGAGGCCCCCGGAGGCCCCGCTCGGCCGGGTGGCGGAACCAAGCGACATCTCGCCCCACGGTAGCAACACCCCATCGTCCCCCCTTTCCAGGGGGTCACGCGCGGGCGGCTGCCGCGAGCACCTCCAGCACGTGGTCGGTCTCGACGTCGAGCGAGTGGGCAAGGGCCGCCTCGCGGCACGTCGAGGGGTCGGGTGGCGCGATGATCATGCGCGCGAGCGCCGCGGCGATGGCCGCATCGTCGTGGGGATCCACGATGAGGCCCGCCAGGCCGTCCGGCACGACCTCCTTCAGGCCGCCCACCTCGGTGCCCACCACGGGGCGCCCGCTGGCCATGGCCTCGAGCGCCGCCACGCCCAGCGGCTCCACCAGGCTCACGAGCGCGACCACATCGCAGGCGGTCATCCAGTCGGTCACCGCGGCGTTGGGCACCAGGCCCGTGCGAATCACCACGTCATCCAGGCCCATCCGGCGGGCCTGGGCATCCACGGCGCCCGCAAGCGGGCCCGAGCCCACGAAGGCCAGCCGGGCGTCCGGCATCTCGCCCCGCAGAATGGCGAAGGCGCGCATGAGGCCCAGCGGGTTCTTGCGTGCGCTGAGGCCGCCCACCGCGAGCACCACGGGCGCATCGGGCGGCAGCCCCAGCCGCTCACGTGCCGCGCCGCGGTCGCCGATGGCGAACCGCCGGGCGTCCACCCCCATGCTGGCCACCTCCACGCGCTCCGGGCGAAGACCCTCGGCGTACATGCGCCCGCCCAGCCACTCGCTCACGGCGATCACCGCCGTGGCCGCGTGCGCGGGCGGCCCGCTGAGCCGTCGGACCATGCCGTTCGAGAGATTTGCCACATCGCCGCCGTGCGCGGTGATCACCCACGGGGTGCGTGCGGCTGATCCGGCGATGGCGGCGATGAGCCCAGTGGGGAACAGGTAGTGGGCCCAGATCACGTCGGCGCGGAGGCTCGCCACGAGGGCCCTCGCCGTGAGCCCGGCGTACTTGAGCGGCGTGCGCAGGCGCCCCGACGAGCGCGTGCGGATGACCACCCGGTGCACCTCCACGCCGCGCTGCTCCATCGAATCGCACATGCGCTCGATGAACGCCCCGTAGTCGGGTGCCCCCGGCCCCGGGTACATGTTGGACAGGCACATCACCCGAAGCGGCCGCGCGCTCACGGGTGGCCCCCTGCACCCCCGCCGCCGCGCGGGGCGATGGCGGCCGACGCCACCAGCCCTGCGGCGAGCACCCACGTATAGGGGTCCTCGAACAGCGCCGAGTAAAGGAGCGCGTGCACGAAGATGCCCACGAGCGCGGCGAGCATGGTGGCCGACGGCACGCCGACGTCCTCGTCGCGGTCGCGTGTGGCCCGGATGCCGATGATCACGGCGATCACGCAGAGCCACACGAAGAGCGCGAACCCGATGGCGCCCTCCTCGCTGAGGATCGTCACCGGTGCGTTGTGCGAGATGACCACGCGCGTCTTTCGCAGCTCCTTCCCGGAGAGCAGGTTGGCGTAGTCGGTGGCGAATGACCCCAGGCCCCCGCCGGCCACGGGGTGCTCCCGGAAGATGTCCACGCCGCCACCCACCAGGTCGAACCGCCCCTCGCTCACCTTCTCGAGCCGCTCGGTGGACGTGAGCGCCGCCCTCACCTGGCTTGATCCGGCGAGCGCCGCCGCGCTTCCCGCCACGGCCATGATCACCGCCACCAGCACCGTGCGCCGCCAGCCGAACATGCGCAGGGCCATGATGAACAGGCCCACCATGAGCATGAGCGCGGTGCTGCGCGAGAAGGTGACGACCAGCGCCGCCGAGTAGATGGCGGCCGCCGCCCCGCAGGTGACCAGCGTGCGCGTGCTGCCGCGCTTCATCCACGCCACCGCAACCGTGATGAGCAGCGCCAGCGCCAGGTACCGGCCCAGGATGTTCGGGTCGTAGAAGATCGAGTTGACCCGGAAGAACCGGCTGTAGACGTTCGACTGCATGAGCCGGTGGTTCCACAGGATGTCGCCCGAGGCGTACTGGCCCAGCGCGAGCACGGCGACCGGCACGGCCATGGCCATGGTGGTGATTGCGAGGCTCACCAGGGCCTTGCCCTGGCGCCAGATGGCCACCACGATGAGGTACAGCAGCACGAAGGGGATCCAGAAGAACGTGGCCTTCACCGCGCCCTCGGGCACGTCGGATGACCACAGCAGCGATACCAGCGTGAAGCCGACGAACAGCATCAAGGGCAGGTCGAGTACCGACGACGGCCATAGGCGCTCGCGCGTGCCCTGGCGCTCCATCCACCAGAGCACCGCGATTCCCAGGACGATCACGCCGTAGAGCGGCAGCAGCAGGTTGGCGCTCTCGCCGCCGAGCGTGAGGGGAATCCGCACGGGCAGGGCCAGGCCCAGCAGCAGGAACCATACCCACGGGCGCTTGGCCACCAGCCAGCCCAGCGCCATGAGCACCGCGAGCGCCACCAGCACGCCCACGATGCCGGCTACGAGACCCACCGGCGTGGACAGTCGGTCGGACACGCCGTCGGGCACGAGGGTGCCGGCCATCACCACCCAGCCGATGAGCAGCACCGCGAGCCCGGCCAGGCGGCGCCCGCGATCGGGCAGGCGCACGACCTCGGCAAGCGGGGTGGGCGTGAGCATCAGCACCAGGCCGACAGCCGCGATGATGGCCGCGGCGAAGCGGATGGCCTCGGTGCTCATCCCTCGCCCCGGAATCCGATGAGTGCCTGGTGGGCGTCGTCGGTGGCGGCGAGCAGCCACAGGCCGGCTGGCGCCTGCCCGGCGGGAATCGTGATGCGCGCGGTGGACGCCGGCCCGGTGACCGGCTCGCCCACCGGGTCTCCGAGCACCCGCACTCCCGCGGCACCGCCGGGGCTGCCCAGGCGCCGTCGCAGGGCGAGGGTCACCTCGGGGTCACGCTGCCCCTCCACCACCACGCCCACCTGGCCGCCTGCTGCCGGGCGCCCGGGCACAGCCCGGGCCGCCAGGTGCGACACCCAGCAGGTGCGCGCCACCGAGTCGCGGTTGCCGCGGTCGTCCTCGCTGGTCACCTGGATCACCTGGATGCCGGGCGGCACGAGCGCACCGCTCGTGCCGCGACCGTTCCATGTCCAGGTGGTGCTACCGCGCGGTGCGAGGGCCCGTGGCTTCTGCGTGACCCCGGCGTTGGGGGCCGCGAAGGTGACCTCGGCCGCCTCGCCCGGCGCGCTCACCTCGGTCACGCACGCGGTGGGCGTGGAGGTGACGGTCACCTCAGGGGAGGGCGCAGTGGTGTCGACCACCACCCTGCGGCTCTTCGAGAACTTCTTCTCGCCGGCCCGGGCCTCGAGGTCGATGGCGTAAGTGCCGTCGGGCACCCGCTTGCCGTCGAGGTCGGTGCCGTCCCAGCGCACCGCGAGGGTCGTGGTGCGCACCGGGTCGTCGCCGTCGACGAGACGCGCCACGATCGTGCCCGTCGAGGGGTCCTTGATCGTGATCGACACATTGCTGGGCTCGCTGAGGCGTATGGCCACCGTGCCGATGGACCGGCCCGCCTCGCTGCCGGGACTGAACGCGCGGGTGGCGACGAAGCGCGTGATGATGGGCGGGGGCGTGGTGAACGCGAACGGCAGCACGAACACCGAGAACGCCACGAGCACCAGCACCACGATGCCGCCCGCGATGATGCCGCGACGCCCCCGGTCGGGCATCAGGGCAGCGGCCGGAAGCCCAGGACGATGTAAAAGCCGAACCGCCCGAGCGGGGTCCCGGACGCCCGCCGCTCGAGGTCGCGCACCCGGTCGTAGCGGTACACGCGTCCGATCTGCGATCCGACCCTGCCACCCGGCCGGAAGAAGATGCCGCGCTTGCTCACGGGCACCATGCCCGCGGCGGCGGCGTGCGACTCGAGGTCAACCCATGTCTGCCAGTTGTCGATGGGGGCGAGGCTCAGGTGGATGCCGGGCACGCCCTTCTCGGCGAGCCAGCGCCGTGCACCGGGCAGGCTGCGCCGGTTGGGGGTGGAGATGACCAGCAGCGAGCCCGGTGCCATCTGCTCGCGCAGGGCCTTCAGGCAGCCCCGCGGGTCCTCCAGGTGCTCGAGCACGTCGGTGAGGCACACCAGGTCGAACGGGCCATCGGGCGGCTCGTAGGCGCTGCCCACGTCCGCGCGCAGCCGACCGCCGCCGCCGAGGTCCGCGAGCCGGGAGTTGGCGATCTCCACCGACTCGGGCGAGAGGTCGATGCCGACCCCCGTGTAGCCGCGCCCCGCGAGCTCCTCGAGCAGGAACCCCCCGCCGCAGCCGACGTCGAGCACGCGCCCGCCGGGCCCGGGCCCGTAGCGGTCGATGGTGGCGAGCACGCAGGAGATGCGGCCCTGCAGGTGCCAGTTCTGCTGCTCCACCGCGCGCAGTCGCGGGGCGATGCGGTCGTAGTACGCGCGGACGTCATCCAGCCTGTCGTCGCTGCGGCCGCCCGCGTTCATGGAGCCCAGGTGGCCGGGCGCGACGTGGCGCCCGCCTGCGCGGTGAACTGCGCCCAGGCCGGCTTCTTGGTGCCGTTCATGCGCATCAGTCCCCCGGTCCAGAAGGGGTTGTCCTGGAGGTTGAACCAGACGGCAACCTCGACCCGCGGGTACTGGTTGGCGGCCTGCATGGTCTCGCCCACCCACGCGGCCTGCTGGGTCTCGCTGACGAAGTAGCGGTGGTAGCGGTTGTACGACGTGTGATAGCCGGTTTCCGTCACGTAGATGGGCGCACCGGGCTTCAGCCTATCCACCAGCCGCGTGATCTGCGGGATGGTCTTCCACGACGGCACGAAGTAGGCCTGCAGCGGTGAACCAATGGGGTAGAGGTGCATGCTCCAGGCATCGATCGGCACCTTCTGCCGGATCATCTCCTCGGCGAAGGTGATGGTGCCCACGGAGGAGTTGGCCTTGTCGCACACCGATCCGCCCACCGGGCCGGTGACACCGCCGGTGACGATGGAGCTGGGGTGGACCGCCTTGACCTGCGGGTAGGCCGCGGCCACCAGCGCGGAGTACTGGCGCGCCGACTCCATCACGTAGCGCCCGCCCTGCCTGCGGCACTGCGGGAACCAGAAGGTGCCGATGTTGGGCTCGTTCCAGATCTCGATGCGCTTCACCATGGGCAGGGTGCCCCCTGAGCCGTCGGGCCAGGTGCCGTTGTAGCGGCGGGCGATGGCGGTGGCGAACGACGCGGCGTCGGCCACCCGCGGCGCGGCGTTCGACTGGCCGGTGCGCGATGCCCACTCGGGCGTCCAGTAGAAGGTGATCATCGGGGTGATGTCGCGCGCGATGAGTCCCTTCAGGATCTGGTCGTAGCGCGACCAGTCGTATGCGGGGTCAGCCGGGTCGATGGGCTCCCCCGGTCGCGTCTTCGCGACCGAACGCCAGATGATGTCAACGCGCGACACCTTGGTTCCCGTCGACTGGAGCAGTTCGAGGCGCTGGTCGAGCGCCGGGCCCGAGAGGTTGTGCAGTTGATCATCCTGCAAGGCCAGCTGGGCCCCCGAGGCGGGCACGGCAACGGCGGCCGCCGTTGCCACTGCTGCGACCCCTGCGAGCATGCGCCAGGTCCTCATCGCACCCTCCCCACGATGCGCACCGCGGTGGTGCGCACCGTCTTCGTGGCCTTCCCGACCTTCGCCTTGCGTGATACCCGCTCGAACACCGCCACGCGCGATCCATCGGTGGCGACTGCGGCGACCTGTCCCTTGGCGTCGCCCACCCTCTTCGCCGCACCTGCGCGGCTGGTGAGCACCGCGCGACCCGCGCCGATGGCGATGGCCTTGCCGCCCGCGCCGATCTGCGGTCGCGCCGCGCCCTTCCACACCACCGTGACCGCTCCGGACGCGGCGTCGGTGCGCGTCACGCGCCAGCCGCCCGCCCGCACCACGGCCACCACGAATCCGGGCACGGCGCGAACCTGCTCCACGCGGCCGCCCTGGGGCACCTCGCGGACTCCCGTCACCCCGGCGTCGGATGGCACGCCGATGCGCACGGATGACCCCCCGACGTCGGCCCAGGCCGCGATGCCCTGGGCCACCGATGCCAGCCCGGGGCCGGGGTTGCCGGCAATGCCCGCCGACGTCACGCGCTCGGCGCTCTCCACCGCGTCGCCCGAGCCCAGGAACGCGCCGCCGGGGCCGCCGGCGATCCACCGCACCCGGGTGCCGTCCATGCCGACGCCGAACGGATGCGCCGCCGCGCCGTCGCCGTCGCTGGACACCACCACCTCGAGGTCCTCGGGGGTGCAGCACCAGATGACCGGACCCGCGAAGGCCGACCCCGATGCCGTGAGCGTGAACGCACGCTGCGGTCCGGCCATGCGGATGTCCACCCCGGTGAGCGGCCCCGCGCTGGTGCGCACGGCCACGGGCTCGGTGTCGCCGCTGATGCCCCGGCTGGTCACCCGGGCATGCGCGGCGTCCACGCGCCAGTAGGTGAAGGTCGTGGTCTTCGCGGGCTGGGCGTCGGCCCACGCGATGGCGCCGCCGCCCATGTCGGCGTAGATCTGCCCCCAGCCACCGATGGTCACCGCGCCCTGCGCGGCCCCGGCGCCGACGGCGCTGGCCCCTGCCACGGCGATGCCCGCGATGGCGGTGATGGCCCGCCCCAAGGGGGTCGTGGAGCTCAGCCGCACGCGATCTGCTCCCGCGGAGTGGTGAGAGAGCGCCCCATAGCGGCAGCGAGGCTAGCGGAGGCCCGGGGAGCGGGGGGGCCAACCCGGTCCGGCACCACCCCGGCGTGACGCAATCAGCCGTCCCCGTGGGGCGGCAGCACCGCCCTGCCACGGATGTGCTCGATGTCGGCCACCTGGGCCTGAAGCCAGCGCGCGATGTCGTTCTCGTTGATCACCTTGCGGATGGCATCGCCCCGCGCGCGCCGCTCGGCCCGCGGCATGCTGAGGGCCTGGTGCAGGGCCTCGACCTGCGCCTCTACGTCGAAGGGATTGATCACGAGCGAGTACGCGCCGATCTCCTCCACCGCCCCGACGTTCTCGGAGAGGATCAGCACGCCGTCGCGCTCGTTCACAAGCATCGACTCCTTCGCGACGAGGTTCATGCCGTCGAAGATGGAGTTCACGAGCATCACGTCGAAGTGCTTGTAGGCGGCCACCGCCAGCGGCAGGTTGTTCTCGAAGCGCAGGTCGATGGGCATCCAGTCGGTGTTGCCGTGCTTGGTGTTGATGCGGCTCACGAGCTCGGTGATGCGCTCCACGTACTCCACGTACTCGGGCACGTCCTGGCGCGAGGGCTGCAGCATCGCGAAGAAGGTGATGTCCTCGTGGAACTCGGGGTGCCGGTCGAGGAACACATCGAACGCCGTGAAGCCCCGCAGGATGTTCTTCGAGAGGTCCGTGCGATCGACCCGGGCGATGAGGTGCCGGCGCCGGCGGCGCAGGAAGGTGGCCTCCTCGGCGGCCACCGACTCGGACGTGGCCAGCGCGCTGAAGCCGTCGGCGTCGATGGAGATCGGGTAGTGCCGCACCGCCACCGTGCGATCGCGGTAGCGCACGGTGAGGTTCGCGTAGTCCACCTCGAGCCCCAGCAGGTCCTCGCACGAGAGCAGGAAGTTGCGCGCGTAGCGCTGGGTGTGGAAGGCCACGATGTCGCACGAGAGCAGCCCGGCGATGATGGCGTCGCGGATGTGCGGCGGCAGCACGCGCCAGTAGTCGGGCTGCGGCCAGGGGATGTGCACGAAGAAGTGCAGGAATGCCCCGGGCGCCCGCCCGCGTATGGATGCCGGGGTGGTGTAGAGGTGGTAGTCGTGGATCATCACGACGGCGTCGGGGCTGGTCGCCAGGGCATCCACGACGGCGTCGGCGAAGATGTCGTTGGCCACCAGGTAGCCCTCGCTCCATGCCGCGAGCTCCTCGTCCCGGATGTCCGGCACGTTCGAGAGGTCCCACAGGTAGTGCTGGATGAACCACAGCATGGGGTTGGCGACCACGTTGTAGTAGCGCTCGTACACCTCGGGGTGCATCACCACGAACCGCCCCGCGGTATCGCGGCCGGCCCCGGGCACGGGGAACGGCCCATCGGCCTCGGCGGCCACCCGGAAGTCGCCGTCCTCGATGGCGGCCGATATCCACAGCGCCGGCACGAGGTCGATGAGTCCGGTGAGGGCCGTCACCAGGCCGCCGCCCGAGCGCTCGGCCCGCGTGCCCCCCTCGCCATCGTCGATGAAGCCGACGGGACCGCGGTTTGACACCAGGATGAGTGGGCGGCCCTCCATGCCCCTACTGTAATGCCGTATTTCGCGGGGACCCGCACCCCGATGCGATACTGCGCCCTCATGCTGAACGGGCGCCTCTACCGGCTCTCATGGCTCGTGGCGGCGCTCGCGCTGTTCGTGGCCCTGCTGACGCTGGAAACACCGGGTGGCACGCCCGACCCGCCGCTGCCGCCCGCGTTCGACGCGATGGCCGCGCGCGGCATCGCCGCGGACATGGCCACGGTGGCGCCCGAGCGCGTGCCGGGCACGCCCGGCGACGTGGCCTCGGCCAACTGGATGGCCGACCAGATGAAGGTAGTGCCCGGGGCCACCCCGGTGCGCCGACAGCGCTTCTCGGTGATGACCCCCGGTGGCCGCGTGGTGACCGAGAACCTGTTCGTGGCCCTGCCCGCCCGCACCGGATCGTCCACGCAGGGCGCGCTCATCATCTCGGCGCCGCGCGACACCCCGCCCGGGGTGCGCGGCGGCGAGAGCGGGTCGGCCGTGCTGCTGCAGCTGGCGCGGTCGCTGGGCACAGTGGCGCGAAACCGCCCGATGTTCATCGTGTCAACCGGGGCGTCCACCCAGGGCAACGCGGGCGCCCGGTGGTTCGCCAGCCGCTTCTCCGGCACGCCCATGGGCGCCGCCCTGTCGCTCGACGACCCCGCGGGCACCACGGCGGGCATCCACATCTGGGACGACGCCCGGGATGGCCGTCGGTCGATCCCCATGGCGGCCGCCGCCGAGCAGGCCGCGCAGCGCGCCGACGCGTCGGTGACCGGCTACCCCGGGCCCTTCCCGCAGATGGCCGGGATGGCCGTTCCGCAGACGTCCGGCGACCAGTCGGCATACATCGCGTCGGGAATCCCGGCGGCCTCCCTGTCCGCGCGGCCCCAGGGCCCCCTGGCCAGCAACGTCGCGCTCGCGAAGGAGGACTCCCTCGGGGACGCCGGCCGCACCGCCGAGACCCTGGTCGCATCACTCGACCAGGCCGACGCCCTGCCATCCCCCGCGGCGGGGGTGGTGATCAACGGCCGTGAGCTGCGGCCGATCATGAGCCGCATCGTCATCCTGCTGCTCGCGCTGCCGATCCTCGTGGCGTCGATCGACCTCGCCGTACGGCTGCGCCGCGCCGGCGTGCGGCTGTTCCCGTTCACGGCCGCCCTCCTGTGGCGCGCGCTGCCCGTGGTGGTGGCCATCGTGGTGGGTCACCTGCTGGCAACGGCCGGCATGACCGCCGGGGTCGCAGGCGGGTGGCCACCGCTCGCCGAGGCCGTGCCCTTCGACCTCGCCGCCGTCGTGGCGATCCTGCTCTCGCTCGGCGCGGGCGGGCTCACGTGGGTCGTGGTGCGCCAGCGCGCCATGCGCCGCGACGCCGAGGTGGCATCGCGGGCGGCCGCCGGGGTGATCGCCCTCGGCGTGGTGTGCCTGCTGCTGTGGATATCGAGCCCCTTTGCGCTGCTCATCGCCCTGCCGGCCGCGCACTGCGCGCTCATCGCCACGCGTGCCACGCGCCCGTGGCAGGTGGTGGCCCTGGGGCTGGTGGCCGCCGTGCCGGCGGTGTTGCTCACGTGGTGGCTCGCGGGACGCATCGACCGCGGCATCCCATACTCGACGTGGTATCTCGTGGAGACCACCGTCGCGGGCGGCCGCGGCATCATCGGCCCCGTGCTGGCCACCGCCGTGCTGGTGACCGTATGGAGCCTGGGCTCGCTGGTGATGTCGCGCGTGCGGCGCGGCTTGGTGGCCGCCGGCCCGTACCGGCCGGTTCCGACCGACGACGAGCGCCTGGCGCGCCGGGGCCGACGCCCCATGCCGTCGCTCATGCGTCGCGGGCGCAAGCGCGATGCCGGCCGTGACTCCGCCCGCGATGGCGCGGTGGGCGGGGGGCGCACCTGATGGGCGGCTGGCGCATGCTGTCGGTGGTGGTGCCGGTGTTTGACGAGCGCGACTCGCTTGCCGAGGTCACGGCCGAGCTGCTGCAGGTGATGGATCGCATCGGCGCGCCGTACGAGGTGGTCTTCGTGGACGATGGCTCGCGCGACGGAGGCGATGTGGTGCTGGCCGACCTCGCACGCGCGCATGAGCCGATCCGCGTGGTGCGGCTGCGCAGCAACTTCGGCAAGGGCGCGGCGCTCACCGCCGGGTTCCGCGAGGCCCGCGGCGATGTGGTGATTACCCTCGATGCCGACCTGCAGGATGACCCCGCGGAGATCCCGCGGCTGCTCGGCGCCCTCGAGGAGGGCGCCGACCTGGTGTCGGGCTGGAAGCAGAAGCGCAACGACCCCTGGAACAAGACCATGCCATCGCGCGTGTTCAACAGCGTGGCGCGCAGGGCCAGCGGCGTGGAGCTGCACGACCTCAACTGCGGGTTCAAGGCGTACCGCATCGACGTGGTGCGTGCGCTGGCGATTCCCGGCGAGATGTACCGCTTCATCCCCGTGATCGCGGCGTCCGAGGGCTTCCGGGTGGCCGAGGTGCCGGTGAACCACCGCGCCCGCCGACACGGGTCGTCGAAGTACGGCTTCGAGCGCTACCTGCGTGGCCTCCTCGACCTCATCACCATCTCGTTCGTGGGCCGGTACCGCCACCGGCCCATGCACTTCTTCGGCGGCCTCGGGCTGCTGCTCTTCCTCACCGGCGTGGGCATCTCCATCTACCTCACGATCGTGAAGATCCTCGGCGAGGCCATCGGCGGCCGGCCGCTCTTGATCCTCGGGGTACTGCTCATCGTGGTGGGCATCCAGCTGTTCACCATCGGGCTCGTGAGCGAGCTGATCCAGCGCGGACGATTGCGGTCGGAGGAGGACGAGGCTGCCTCGCGCATCGAGCGCGTCATCGAGGGGTGAGCCGACCGCTTCACGTGGAGTGGGTGGGCACCTACGAGCGCGGCTATCCGCGCACGCGGGTGCTGGTGGATGGGCTGCGCGCCCATGGAGTGCGCGTGAGCGAGCACCACCGGCCGGTGTGGGAGCGCACGCGCCACAAGGCTGGCGGCTTCCTGTCGGCGGGCAGCCTCGCCGCGTCTGGGGCATCGTGGGCACGGGCCTGGGCCGGCCTGCTCGCCACCGAGCCGGGCACCCACGGACCCGTGGACGCCGTGATCGCGGGCTACCCCGCCCAGCCCGACGCGGTGCCCGCGTGGCTGGTGGCCCGCGCGCGCCGCGCGCCGCTGGTGGTGGACATGATGGTGTCGCTGGCCGACACGCTGGGGGACGACCGGGGCAGGACCGGCGCGGCGGCCACCCGGGCGCTCGCGGCGGCCGATCGCACGGCCCTGGCGCTGGCGGACATCGTGCTGGTGGATACCGTCGCGGGCGGCGACTTCCTGGTGCGCCGCTTCGGGGTGAGCCCGGCCCGCATCGTGGTGGCGCTGGTGGGCGCCGAGCCCGGGGCATTCCCGCCGAGCCCCGTTTCGCGCGGGGCATGCCATGCGCTCTGGTACGGGAAGCTGTCGCCGATGCACGGGCTCGACGTCATCCTGGGCGCCGCGCGCATTCCGGGCACCCCGCCGATGCGCCTGGTGGGCGAGGGCCAGCTCGACGACTGGCTCGCCGACGAGATGGAGCGCGATCCCCCGTCGGCGCTCGAGCACGTGCCGTGGGTGCCGTACGAGCGCCTGCGCGACGAGGTGGCCGCGTGCGGGGTGGTGCTGGGCATCTTCGGGCGCAGCGACAAGGCGTCGCGCGTGGTGCCCAACAAGGTGTTCCAGGCAATGGCCGCGGGGCGCCCGGTGATCACCGCGGACACCCCCGGCATCCGCGAGGTGCTCACGCATGGCCACGACGCCGTGCTGGTGCCCGCCGGCGAGTCGGCGGCCCTGGCCGCTGCGCTTATCTCGTTGGCTGCCGATCCCGATGCCCGCGTGCGCCTGGGCGCGGCGGCCCGCGCCACCTACGAGCGCACCGGGACGCCGCATCGCGTGGTGGCGCCGCTGGTGCGGGCGCTCGGGGCGCGCAGGGCCGCGCGCGACGCGCGGCGGCGGGACGGCGTGCGACGTCGACGTGCCGCGAGGGGCCCGCGGGGTGACGGGTGACGAATCGCCGCGCGTGGGTGAGGTGGGGCGGCCTGGTGGCCGGGCTGGTGATCATCGCCGCCCTGGCATGGACGGTCGTGGACGCCTGGGACGTCGTGACCTCGTTCGACTGGCAGCCGTCGGCGGGATGGCTTGTGCTCGCGTCGGTGCTGGCCCTCGCATCGCTCGCGCTGTCGGCCCTGGCGTACGAGGCCATCCTCGGCGGCCTGCACAGGCCCGCCCCGCCCGTGCTGGCGACGGTGTCCGCCTGGGCCCGTTCGCTGCTCGGGCGCTACGTGCCGGGCAACGTGCTCATGGTGATGGGCCGGGCGGTGATGGCCGAGGCCCACGGCGTGCCGAAGCGCGTGACGGTGGCGGCCACCACCTACGAGCAGGTGATCGCCCTCGTGGCGGCGTCGCTGCTCGCGATGGTGGCCCTGCTGGACATCGGCTCGGGCAGTGCCGTGGGGCCGGTCGCGTGGCTCGTGCTTGCGGTGCCGCTGTCGGCCGTGCTGCTGCACCCGCGGGTGTTCGGGCCGCTGTCATCGTGGGCGCTCCGGAAGGTACGTCGCGAGCCCCTGGCGGTTCTGCTGCCATTCCGGCGCGTGGTGCTGATGATCGGCTGGTACCTGATCACCTCGGCCCTCCTGGGGTTCGCGGTGTGGGCCTTCATGCGCGGCATCGGCGGCCCCGATGTGGGTGATCCGGTCGGCGTGGCCTCGGGCTTCCTGCTCGCCTTCGTGGTGTCGATGCTGGTGTTCATCGTGCCCTCGGGCCTCGGGGTGCGCGATGCCATCCTCGCGCTGGTGCTCTCGCGCCAGGTTCCCGGCGGCGTGGCCGTGGCCCTCAGCGTGAGCTCGCGGCTGTTCCTCATCGCCGTGGAGCTGGTGTTCGTGGCGCTGGCGGCCACCGCCGGGCGGCGCAGGGGCGGCTCGTGAGCAGCGCCCCCCAGCCGACGAGTGCGCGCGGCGGGCCGGCGGCAGGCTGGCATCAGTGGCGCCTGCTGCGCGACCTTCCCCTCACGCTGGTGCTGCTGCTGGCCGCGATATGGGCCGCGGTGTTCTCGTGGCTGTCGGTGGCACGGCACGATTCCTGGTGGACCGGCCGGTTCGACCTGGGCAACATGGTCCAGGCCATCTGGAACACCGCGCACGGCGACCTGCTCATGGCGACCAACGCCGCGGGCGACCAGGTGTCGCGCCTGGGATCGCACGTGGACCCGCTGCTGGTGGTGCTGGTGCCCTTCCAGTGGTTCAGCGATTCCGCCGCGCCGCTGCTCGTGGCGCAGTCGGTGGCCGTGGCAGCCGGGGCGATCCCGGCGTTCCTGCTGGGGCGCCGCTGGCTGGGCGACGATCGCCTCGCGGTCGCGGGCGCGGTGGCATGGCTTCTCTATGCGCCCCTGCAGTGGGCGGTGGTCACCGACCTGCATGCGGTCACCCTGGCCGTCCCGCTGATCATGCTGGCCATCTGGGCCGCCGAGGCGCGCCGCGACTGGGTGCTGGGCATCGCGGTGGGCCTGGCGCTCCTGGGCAAGGAGCAGGTGGGCCTCGCCCTGGCGATCCTGGGCATCTGGATCATCGTGCGCCAGCGGCGGTATGTCGCGGGCGCGATCGTGTCGGTGGCCTCCATCGCGTGGTCGGCCATCTGCGTGCTGGTGATCATCCCGGCCATTGGCAGCGGCGTGCCCGAGCCCTTCGGCGAGCGCTTCGGGCGCTTCGGCGACACGCCGTCAGAGGCCCTGGTCGGGGCGCTCAGCAACCCCATAGACGTCATCACCACGGTCGGCGGGTGGTCGCGCCTGTCGTACCTGCTCGCGCTGCTGCTGCCCCTGTTGCTGCTGCCGCTGTTCGCGCCGCTACTCGCCGCCGCGGCCCTGCCCGACCTGCTGGTCAACATGCTTGCCGACTGGTGGCCCAACTACTCGATCGAGTTCCACTATGCGGCCGTGGTGAGCCCGTTCCTCGTGGCCGCCGCCATGCTGGGGCTCGCCGGCCTGCGGCGACGCGCGCGTCCGGAGTGGCTCGCGCGGCTGTTGCGCCCGGCCGGGGCCGTGGCGATCGCCCTGGTGGCGGCGGGCCTGCTCGGCACGCTCATCACCGGCCCCGTGCCGATCGGCACACCCTTCTCGCGCGCCACGCCCTCGCGCATCGATCAGTACCAGCTCATGCCGGGACACGCGCAGGCGCTGGCGGACGGCGCGGCGCTGATTCCCGGCGACGCCGTGGTGTCGGTGGGCAACAATGCGGGCGGTCACCTGTCGGCGCGCCGCCGGGTGCTGGTGTTCCCCGTCATCCGCGATGCGGAGTGGGTTATGGTTGATCGCACGAGACCCAACATGCTCGATCGGCTCGACCTGCCGGGCTTCCGCCTGGCCCTCGAGGACCTCCAAGCCCGCAGGGACTTCCGTCTGGTGTACGACCGCGACGGGGTGATGGTGTTCCAGCGGATTGGGGAGGCGGTGCCATGAGCGGGCGCTCCCGGGCGCTGGGCATCGCCATCGTGGCCTGCGGGGTGCTGCTGATGGCCCTGCCCGCGCTGCCGTGGTACGGGGCGTCGCTGCCCACGGGCAGCGCGTCGCTCTCCGGCTACGGGGCCGGCGGAGCCTCGTGGATCCTTCCCATCATCGGCGTGGCCATGGTGGTGACCGGCGTCCTCGCGCTGTGGTGGTCGTTGCCGCACGGCACCCGCGGTGCCCGGGTGATCGGCGGGCTGTCCATCCTCTGGGCCATTCTCGGCGTCGCCTGGGCCGCGCTGGTGGCGCTGTCGCCACGCGTGGAGGTGGTGGCCCAGCGGGCCGGGCTGCCCGACGCCGTCCTCGCGGGCGAGTGGTCGGTGAGCGTGATGCCCGCGGCCTGGGCATGCCTCGCGGCCGCGGCGCTCGCGGGGATGGCCGGAATCCTGCTCATTACGCCCCGCGCGGGCGATGGCGCCCCCGACGAGGGCGGGGCGCTGCAGCCGGCAGACTCCCCCTAGGGGGTCGTGGGCGTCGGCGGCGGTGCAGGCGCCGGGGCAGGATCGGGTGCCGGTGCCGGTGCCGGAGCCGGAGCAGGAGCAGGAGCAGGAGCCGGTGCAGGAGCCGGTGCAGGCGCCGGAGCAGGAGCGGGAGCCGGTGCAGGCGCCGGCGTGATCGTGGTCGGGCCCGTGGTGGGCGCGGGCCTCGGCACGTTGGTGGTGGTGCCGGGCCTGGTGTCGGTCTTCGTGGTCTTGGCGGTGCTGGTGCTCTTGGCCGAGCTCACCATGTACGACCCGGCCGACTCGGTGAAGTCGGACGAGAACGCCGACCACTCCACCGGGTTGTTGGGCAGGGGGAACTCCAGGCCGTCGTCTCCCTTCGCGGCGATCTTCATGAAGTCGCCCCAGATCTGCGCAGGGAAGGTGCCGCCGGCCACCGTGATGCCGTGCACGCTGGTCATCGACCGGCGCACCCCGTCGTCGTTCGGATAGCCCACCCACACCGCGCACACATAGCGGGGCGTATAGCCCACGAACCAGGCGTCGGTGTAGTCATCGGTGGTGCCGGTCTTGCCCGCGACGTTGGGCGCGATGTTGGCGGCACCACCGGTGCCGCTGGTCACGTTGTCGCGCAGGATGCGGGTGACCTCATACGCCACGCCGTCCTGGAATACCCGGGTGCGCTTGGGCGTGGCGAGGTCGCCCTTCGGGATCCCCGTGCCCAGGTCGGTCATGGCGATGGGCTTCACGCGGAACCCGCCGTTGGCCAGCGGCGCGTATGCCGCCGCCATCTCGAGCGGGGTCACCTCGCCCGACCCGAGGCCGATGGAGGGCACCACGGGCAGGTCGCTCTGCACGCCCATCTTCTTCGCGATGTCCACCACGCGCTCCGGCCCCACATCGAGGGTCATCTGGATGTACACGGTGTTGTCCGACGCCAGCGTGGCCTGCGATATCGGCACCGCGCCGCGGTAGGAGTTGGAGTAGGTGGCCACCTGGATCGGACCCCACCTGGGGTCGTTGATGTCGATGGGCCGGCTGTCGTAGACGGTGGAGTAGGGGTTGATGCCGTCTGCGATGGCGCGGGTGAGCACGAAGGTCTTGAAGGTGGACCCCGGCTGGCGGCGGGCCTGCGCGGCGTAGTTGAACTGGCTGTCCTTGCCGTACTCGCGGCTGGTGGCCATGGCGCGGATGTAGCCGGTGCGGGCATCGATGAGCACCACCGCGGCCGCGGGGTCGCCCTCCTGCCCGAGGTTGCCCGCGATCGCCTGCTCGGCGGCGCGCTGCAGCCTGGGATCGATGGTGGTGCGCACCGCGAGCCCGCCGTTTTGCACGCGCTGCTCGCCGTAGCGGTCGATGAGCTCCTGGCGCACGTAGTCGAAGAAGTAGCCCTCGCGCTTGCGCTCGTAGGTCCTGCCACGCTTCAGCAGCAGGTCGGACGCCTTGGCCTCGTCGGCCTCGGCCTGCGTGATGTGGCCCTGGTCGGCCATCTCCTGCAGCACCACGTTGCGCCGGGTGGTGGCGTCCTTGGGGTTGACGAAGGGGTTGTACGCCGACGGCGCCTGCGGCAGGCCCGCCAGCAGCGCGGCCTGCGGCAGGTTGATGGCCCAGACCGGCTTGTCGAAGTAGGTGAGCGACGCCGCCTGCACGCCCACGGAGTTCTGGCCGTAGAAGACCCCGTTGAGGTACTTCGCGAGGATCTGGTCCTTGGTGAAGCGCCGCTCCACCTCCTGCGCCAGGTGGGCCTCCCTGATCTTCTGCGAGAAGTCCCGCGGGGCGTCGGGGTCGTAGAGGTTCTTCACCAGCTGCATCGTGATGGTGCTGCCGCCCTGGCGAAGGCCGCCGCTGTCCATGGCGTTGCGCACCGCCGCGCCGACGATGCGCACCCAGTCCACGCCGCCGTGCTCGTAGAAGCGCTTGTCCTCGATGGCCACGGTCGCCTCGCGCAGGTCGACCGGGATGCGCGCGAGGGGGATCTCCGTGCGGTTGGTAACCCCGGCGATGTAGCCGAGGATCTTCCCGTTGCGGTCGTAGATGCGCGAGTTCTGCCCCAGCCCCACCGGCTGCATCTCGTCGATGTCCGGGAGGTCCGCGGTGACCGACTGGTAGCTGGTGGCCAGCGCCACGCCCAGCACCGTGCCCAGCACCAGCAGGGCCATGAGGATCACCCTGCCGAGGCCGATGCGGCCGTGGCTGGCACGCTTCTCGCGCCGCCTGCGCAGGCGGTCGATCTTCATCGCGGTGCGCCCGCCAGCGGGCGGATGTCCCACTCCACGCGGCCGCTGCGGTAGTCGAGCAGGCCGATCACCTGCTCGGGGCCGCCCATCACGCGCCCGGACACCACCCAGTTGAGCTCATCCTCGGGGCGGGCCTCGGACCGCTCGGCAGCAGGTGCGACCCCGCCCGGCGGCACGGGCACGGTCCACTCGTCGGGGATCGCCTTGAGCGACACGTCGCCTGCCACTGCGGGCGCACCCGCCCACACCTGCGCGGCGTGCTGCATTGCGGCGTCCGAGGTGCCCAGGCGCGGGTTGCGCGACGCCGTGACGGCCTCCCACAGGAACCCCCACCCCTCTGCCGGGTTGGCCAGGTACCCGGACGCCGGCTCCTCGGCGTACGCGGTGGCGATGAACGAGGGGATCCACGCCACCACCACCACCCCGGCCACGATCAGGGCGACCGTGGCCGATCGGGACATCCGTCGCGGGCTCTGGGCAGGTTGGGTCGTCATGGCGGCAGCAGCGGGCACGGCCGCCGAGTATAGGACCGCCCCGCAGCCGGTCCCTTCGCCCCGGTTGCCGCTTACCCTGCCTCGTCATGGCGCCCTCACCGCCCGACCTCGTGCTGCTCGATGCCTTCGGGACCCTCGTGGCGATGGACCCCCCGGGGCCCATCCTCCACGCGGAGCTCGCGGCCGCCGGGTACGACATCGACCCTCATGTGGTGGATGAGGCGCTGCGCGCGGAGGTCGCCCACTACCGGGCGCGCATGCACATCGCGGGCGACCCTGCCGGCCTGCGCGCACTGCGCGCCGAGTGCGGCGCGGTGCTTGCCCATGCGCTGGGGCCCGGCGCCCCGCCCGCTCCCCGCGCCACCGAGCTGCTGGTGGCCTCACTGCGCTTCCGCCTGCACCACGACGCCCTCGGCGCCATGGACGCACTCGACGCGCAGGGCATACGCTTCGGCGTGGTGAGCAACTGGGACTGCGCGCTGCCCGACCACCTCGCGGCGCTCGGCGTGGACGATCGCTTCGCGGTGATCGCCGTGAGCGCCTCGGTGGGGGCGGCCAAGCCCGACCCGGCGATCTTCCTTCATGCCACCGAGGCGGCGGGGGTGGAGGCCTCCCGTGCGCTGCACGTGGGCGACCGCCTGGCCGAGGACTACGAGGGGGCCCGTGGCGCCGGGCTGCGGGCCCTGCTGCTCGACCGGACAGGAGATGCCGCCGGCCGGGGCACCACCGGGCCCGAGGTGATCACCACGCTCACCGAGATTCCCGGGATCATCGCCCGGTGAGGCGCACCGTCTGGACATATGCCCTCGCGGCGGTGACCCTGGGCTCCCTCATCGCGATGTACGTCGTCGCGTTCATCATCGGTGCCGAGCCGCTGCCGCTCGCGATCGTGGTGATCGCCATCATCCTTGCCACCATCGGAGCCCTCGTCGCGGTGCGCGATTCGCTGAGGGTTCCGCGCCCGCGCATGGCCGACGCGGCGGCGAGCGTGGTGGCCACCGCCCTGTCGCTGCTGCTCAGCCGCGAGATGGGAGTCCCCCCGCTCGTGGCGGTGTCGATCACCGCGGTCATCATCGGCATGATGGTTGCGCCGCGCGGCCCGCTCGACGTGCGATCGGAGTGCTCGGCCTACACCGGCGCATTCGTGGGCCTCCTCGCACCCGCCGTCGCCGTGCCCTTCGGCTGGGTGCTGCTGGCGGGCGGCCTCGCCGGCCTGCTGTGGTCGGTGATCGGCCCGTACGTGCTGCCCGGGGTGGGAGGGCGCCTCGGGCTGGTGGCACTCATGGGGTCGTCGTTCGTCTACTGGCTCGCGTCGGCGTTGGGGTACGAGCACAAAGCCGTCGTGCTGCCCGAGGTGCAGGGCCTGGCGCATATGGCCATGATCCCCATCGGCGGCGTGGCGGCCGTGCTCACATGGGTGCTCATCCAGCGGCTGGGCTGGGACCTCGCGCTGGCCTCGGGCCTGACCTCGCTCGTCGTGTGCGGCGGCGTGCACCTGTCTGGGATGGGCGCGCTCGAGCCGGTGCTCGCCTCGGCGTGGTTCGGCGGGACCATGGTGGGCCTGTCGGCGCCGGCACGACTTCCCAACGCCGGATGGGTGACGCTCGCAGGGTTGATGTACGGCGCGTACATGTTGCATTTCGAGGGCCCCCTGACCGGCCACGTGGGCGTGATCGGCGCCACGGGCACCATCGCGGTGCTCGTGGCCATGGGCGCGCTGCGCGTGGGCACCTGGGTAACGCCGCGGCTGCGCGGCGCGGCCCTGCGCCGGGGAAGGCAGGCTCGGGCATGAAGCCCAATGCGGGCACCTACGTGCTGGCCGCCGCGATGTTCATCGGCATCGTCATGGTGTACGTCACCTCCTTCACGTACGCACCGACGATCTACATGAGGGTGGTCGCGACCCTGCTCGGCCTGGTCGGGCTGGTGGGCGTCTGGCTCGCCGTCGCCTCTTCGCACCCCCCCGCCCGCGTCCGGGCCATGGACGTCGCGACGGGGCTGGTCGGCACGATGGCCACCTTCCTGCTCGCCCGCGAACTGGGCGTGCAGCCCGTGGTCGCAGTGTCGCTGGTGCTGGTGGCGCTCGGCATCGCGCAGTCGCGTCGCGTCATTGACTTCCCCGCCACGTGCTCGGGCTTCGCCGGCGGCTTCGTCGGGCTCATCGGTCCGAGCGTCACCGTCTCGTGGTGGTGGGTGGCCCTCTCGGGCGCAATCGCCGGCACGCTGTGGAGCATGGTCGGGCCTGCGGTGATGCCGGCCTTCGGCGGGCGCATCGGCCTCATGGCGTTCCTGGGGTCGGCGATCGCGTATGGGATCGCCGACTTCCTGGGAGGCCGCGGCGACGCCGACCTGCTGCCGCCCACCGATGGGCTGCCCACGTGGGCGGTGGTGCCGGTGGGAATCACCGGCGCTCTGGTCACGTGGCTGCTGCGCAACCGCACGGACCTCAACTACATGTTCTGCGTCGGCCTGCCCGCGCTCGCGGTGAGCGCGGGCATCGCCCTCGCGCCGGGCCTCGGTTCGCAGGGCGCCGTGATGGCCAGCGCGTGGCTGGGCGGCGCGGCGCTGGCCGGCACCGCCCTCACCCGCCTGCCGAACGCCGGGTGGATCTTCGTCGCGGCCCTGCTCTACAGCGGGCTCATGGTGCGCTTCACCGGCCCGTTCCAGGGGTATGCGGGGGCGATCGGCGTGCTGGCCTTCATCGGCGAGCTCGGCACCTTTGGCCTGCGCCGCACCCTGCAGCGCCTTGCGCCCCGGCTACCGGGAAAGCCGCGTGTGGCGTAGCAGGGTGGAGAGGCCCTGCTCGAGCTCCTCGGAGCACATGGTGCCGTCCGCCTGCTGGCACTGGCGCAGGCGCTCGCCGATGAGGTGAAGCCCCACCTGGTCGAGGGCGGCGGTCACGGCTGCCAGCTGCACCAGGACGTCCTCGCAGGCCGCGTTCTCGTCGAGCATGCGCTGCACGCCGCGCAGCTGCCCCTCGGCCCGGCGCAGCCGCACCTTGATCTGCTCGCGGGTGGGCGGCGTGGACGCGGTGGTGGCCACGGCTCTAGTGGCCTCCGCAGCCGCAGCCGCCGTGCCCGCATCCGCCAGCCGAGGGGGCCGGCGCCGATGCCGCCCCGCCGCCCGCGACCGCACCTGCCATCTGCGTGCTCGATCGCGTGGCCACGAAGCCGGTGAACAGCTGCTCAGCGGGCTGCCCGCACGACGGGCACGCGCGGTCCTCCTCGCGCAGGAAGCCCTGCCGGAACACCTCGAACTCGGAGTCGCATGACGCGCACCGGAGGTCATAGGTGGGCACCGGGTCAGCCCCCCAGGCCCAGGGCCTGCTCGACGCCCGCGCGCGGCATGGCGCCCACGGCGTTGCGCACCAGCTGGCCGTTCTCGAACAGCCCGATGAACGGGATGCCCTGGATCCCATAGCGCTGCGCAATGTCCGGCGCGTCGTCCACGTTGACCTTGCCCACCACGATGTCCTCGCGGTCGGCGGCGATCTCGTCGATCACCGGGGCGATCATGCGGCACGGTCCGCACCACGGCGCCCAGAAGTCCACCACCACCGGCTTCTCGCTCTCCAGCACCAGCCCCTGGAAGGTGTCGCTGGTGATCTCGATGACCTCACCCATCTCGTCTCCTCGTCAGTCGGCGTGCGCGCCCGCGTGATCCCCGGCTCCGGCCTCCTGGGCCTCGAGCCACCTCTCGGCGTCGATCGCCGCCATGCATCCGGTGCCGGCGGCGGTGACCGCCTGCCGGTAGACGGTGTCCTGGACGTCCCCGCACGCAAAGACGCCCTCGATGTTGGTGCAGGTGCTGCCCGGCGTGGTGCGCAGGTAGCCCTCGTCATCCATGTCGAGCAGGCCCTCGAACAGCGCCGTGTTGGGCTGGTGGCCGATGGCCACGAACATCGCGGCGGCCGGGATGACCTCCTCCTCGCCGGTGAGCACGTCGCGCACCGCCACGCCGGTCACCACGGTGTCGCCCTCGACGTCCTCCACCACGGAATTCCAGCGCACAGTGATCTTCGGGTTGTCGAGCACGCGCTGCGCCATGATGGCCGACGCCCGGAACTCATCCCGGCGGTGGACGATGGTGACGCCCTCGCACATGCGGGTGAGGAACAGGGCTTCCTCCATTGCGGTGTCGCCGCCGCCCACCACGACCACCGGCTTGTCCTTGAAGAAGAACCCGTCGCAGGTGGCGCAGGCGCTCACGCCGCGGCCCATCATCCGGGCCTCGCCCTCGATGCCGAGCCACCGCGCGGACGCACCGGTGGACACGATCACGGCGTCCGCCACGTGCTCGTCGTCGCCCACCCACACCCGGAAGGGGCGCTCCGAGAAGTCCACGCTGCTGACGTCGGCCGTGATGAATCGCGTGCCGAACCGCTCGGCCTGCGCACGGAACATCTGCATCATCTCCGGCCCCTGGACGCCGTCGGGGAACCCGGGGTAGTTCTCGACATCGGTGGTGATCATCAGCTGCCCGCCGGCCCCGTAGCCCTCGATCACCAACGGCTCCAGCCCGGCCCGCGCGGCATAGATGGCGGCCGTCAGCCCCGCGGGCCCGCTGCCGATGATGACCACCTCGTTCACATCACCCACCGATACCCCCCTCCGGTATGGAGTAGCAGGCTACCACGCCGCGGAGGGTCACCCCGGTGTCAGGCACTTAACCAAGCGAGTTCGGTTAAGTGCCTGACACCGGGGTGGCGGTCCAGCGGCTCTTCCCTACCCGCGTGGGACGGTGAAGACCAGGCGGTTGCCGGCGCCCCATGGGCGGCGGGCGGCGGCCCAGTAGGTGCGCTTCTGCTCGATCTGGGCGCGGGCGATGCGCCGGGCGTCCTCGAGGGTGACGAAGCCCCAGGCCAGCAGCACGCCGATGACCACGCCCTCGGCGGTGCCGCCGCGGCCGAGGACCGCGACGAGGAACAGCAGGGTGGCGGCGGCCGAGATGAAGAGCAGGATGGCCACGATGGCGGCAAAGCTGCGCCAGTCGCCGGGCGCGGCGGCGAGCATGCGCCGCCCCTCGGCGGGCTGCGCGTCGGGCAGGCGGATGGATGGCAGGCCGCCCCTGCGCAGCCACACCCGCAGGATCGGGAAGAAGACCAGGCCGGTGATGCCGGTCATCGCGGTCAGCGTGCCGAGCCACCACCACGACCAGCCATCCTCCGATGTCGCCTCGAGGATGATGGAGACCACCACGAGCGCCACCGACACCCCGAGCAGCTGGATGCCGTACATGCGCGCGAGGCGGGCGTAGTCCCAGAGCAGGTCACGGTCGCCCACGCGGATCGCCGTGGGCGTCTTGCGCGTCTTCCTCGCCACGGTGGGGAAGGCTAGCCCGTTGGACCCCCGCGGGGTATACCCTCGGCGGTGTGCGGGAGACCTTGCTGCCAGCGCGCCTGCGCGCCATCCGCGCTCGGCTGCGGGCGAGCCCGCGGTGGCGGTGGATGGCCATGACGGTGGTGGCCGGCGGCATGATGCTCTCGGTGCTGAACATCAGCATCGTCAATATCGCGCTGCCGGATATCTCGCGCGACTTCGACGCCAACGTATCCACGGCGGGCTGGGTGGTGACGGGCTTCCTCGTCACCCAGGCGGTGCTGCTGCCAATCGCGGGTCGCGCCGGCGACCTGTACGGCAGGCGCCGCATCTTCGTGATGGGCGTGCTGGTGATGGTGCTGGCCTCGGTGCTGTGCGCGCTCGCCTGGAATGAGCCGTCGCTGGTGGTGTTCCGCATCCTCCAGGGCGTGGGGGCCTCGGCCATGGCCCCTACCGCGTACGCCTACGCGGCGATCCTCTTCCCGCCGCACCAGCGCGGGCTGGCCATCGGGATACTGACGGCCATCATCACGGTGGCCCCGGTCGTCTCGCTCAACATCGCGGGCGTGCTCGTGGGCATCGCGGGCTGGCGCAGCGTGTTCTGGTTCACCCCGGTGGTGGGCGCCCTGGTGCTCATCGGCGCCGCGCTGGTGATGCACCGTAGGCCGCCCGGGCCCAAGCGGCCCTTCGACCTCGCGGGCGCCGTGCTCGCGGCCCTCGGGCTCTTCCCCATACTCACCGCCCTCACCAGCGCCTCGAGTTGGGGGTGGGCGTCGGGCAAGACGCTGGGCGTGCTGGCCCTGGGGGTGCTTGGGCTGGCGCTGTTCTGCTGGCGCGAGACCCGCGCGTCCGATCCCATGCTCGACCTCGGGCTGTTCCGCCTGCGCACCGTGCGCAATCCCAACATCGCCGGCTTCTGCGTGGGCGCCACGATGTTCGGCACGCTGTTGCTGCTGCCGTTCTACTTCACGGCCGTGCTGGGCTACAACGACGTAATGCTGTCGCTGGCCATCACCCCCGTGGCGCTGTCGTTCATGGTGGGGTCGCCGGCGTCGGGCCGCCTCCTCACGCGGTTGGGCAGCGATCGCATGATGCGGGTGTCGCTGGTGCTCGCGGCCGCCGGCGCGCTAGCGCTGGCGTACGGGTTCGGGTTCGAGGCCTACTACGCGGTGCTGCCCGGAATGGTGCTGCTGGCCCTGGGCCTTGCGGTCTCCACCGCGCCGGTCACCACCACGGTCATCCACGAGGTGCCGGAGGACCGCCTCGGCGTGGCGTCGTCGCTGCCCAATGTGTCGCGCTACTCGGGCGGCGCGCTCGGCGGCGCGCTGCTCAGTACCGTCGTGGCCATGACGATCCCCGCCACCGTCACCGCCGAGGACGGACTGGTGAGCGCCCCACTTCGCGCCCTGGTGGCCGATGGCATGCGCAATGCGCTTCTGGTGGGCGCGGGGATCCTCGTGCTCGGCGCCATCGCGGCATTTCGCGTGCCGCGCGTCATCGGGCCGGGCGCCACCATCGTGGCCCGGGTGTCCGGCACGGGGCCCGGCGGCAGCAGGTGACCCGGGGGTCGTACCTCGCCCTCGTGGCGCTGCTGGTGTTCACGATGGGCACCAGCGTCATCACGCCGCTGCTGCCGCTCTACCAGGGCACCTACCAGCTGTCGAACGGCGTGCTCATGCTGCTGTTCGCCACCTACACGGCCACGGTCGTGCCCACCATGCTGCTGGCGGGTAACGTCGCCGATCGCCTCGGCCGCAAGCGCCTGGCCATCCCGGCCATGCTCGTGATGACCTCCGCGTCGCTGGTGTTCTCGTTCGCCGAGTCGGTGCCGCTGCTGTTCGCCGGGCGCGTGCTGCAGGGGCTGGCGATCGGCATGTACCTGGGCGTGGGCACGGCGTTCATCATCGACCACGCCCGCCCCGGCGCGAAGGCGCTGGCGTCGATGACGGCCGGCGCGGCCTTCCGCATCGGGTTCGGGCTCGGCCCGCTCATGGGCGGGCTCATTGCCCAGTACTGGGGCAACCCCCTGCACCGACCGTTCGAGTTCCACGTGGCGCTGATGGTGATCGGGCTGGTGTGCGTGCTGATCGCCCGCGAGACCGTGCCACGGCGTCCGTACAAGTTCGAGATGCGCGTGGGAATCCCCAAGGGGCAGGGCATGGGATTCGCGGGGTTCATCGGGCCCGCTGCCTTCACGATGTCGTTCATGGAGGGCACCGTGCTCTCGCTCGTGCCGCTCTTCCTCTACAACACGCTCGGTGCCACGAACGTGGCGATTGCCGGGCTCTGCGGGTTCCTCGTGCTGGGGTTCGGCGGGCTCACGCCCATTCTCACGCGCAACGTCGAGCCGCGTCGGGCCGTGATGATCGGCGTGTCGGTATCGGCCGTGGTCACATGGCTCATCGCGGTCGCCGCGTTTGCCGGCAGCGCCGTGCTGGTGGTGGTGGCCGCCGCCCTGCTGGGGTTCGTGAACGGGCTCATCCTGCAGGGGGGCACCGTGATCTGCGGCACGATCGTGCCTGTGGAGGAGCGCGGCAAGCTGATGTCGGCGTTCTACATGTACGCGTACGCCGGCACCATCCCCACGGTGGGCCTGGGGTACCTGTCGCAGGCCATCGGGCTCACCAACGCCCTCATCGTGTTCAGCTGCACCGCCTGCCTGCTCGCCGCCTGGATCGTGCTCGCCGGTCGCCGGCTGTTTCCCCGGGTCATTCCGTACCGCGAGCCGATCACGCTAGGTTCCTCGGCCGCATGAGCGACCAGATCGCATCGATCCTCAAGTCGTGGGGCGAGCCGGCCTACCGCGCGAAGCAGGTGGACGACGCGCGCCGCGCCGGCGCCCGCGACTGGAACGACGTCACCACCCTGCCCAAGGACCTGCGCGGGCGCCTGGCCGAGGTGGCCCCGCTGTGGACCGTCACCCCTGACGCGATGGCCGAGAGCCGCGACGGCACCATCAAGTGGCGCCTGCGCACCGCCGACGGGCTGGCCATCGAGAGCGTGCTCATCACGCATGCCCGCGGACGCCGCACCCTGTGCGTATCCAGCCAGGCCGGCTGCGCGCTGGCCTGCCGCTTCTGCGCCACCGGCGCGATGGGCCCCGGCCGCGACCTCACCGCCCGCGAGATCGCCGACCAGGCCTTCCTCGCCGCCGACGCGGCCCGCGAGGCCGGCGCCCGCCTCAGCAACGTGGTGTTCATGGGCATGGGGGAGCCGCTGCAGAACACCCCGGCGGTGTTCGGCGCCATCCGCGAGATCCACGCGCCCGACGGCCTGGGCATCTCGGCACGCTCGATCGCGGTGTCCACCGCGGGGTGGGTCCCGGGCATCGAGGAGATGGTCTCGTTCGAGGTCCCCGTTCGCCTCGCGCTCTCGCTGCACGCCGCCGAGGACGACACCCGCACGGCGCTCATGCCCATCAACAACCGCTGGCCCATCGCCAACGTGCTCGCCGCCTGCCGTCGCTACGCCGACCGCACCGGCCGGCGCGTGTTCATCGAGTACCTGCTCCTCGACGGGGTGAACGACTCGGTGGCCGACGCCCGGCGCCTCGCCGCCCTCCTTCGCGATGGGCGCTTCCACGTGAACCTCATCGAGTACAACGCCGCTACCGGGCACTACCGCGGATCATCCCCCGAGCGCGTCAGGGGGTTCGCCGAGGCGCTGCAGGACGCGGGACTGCACCCCTCGTTGCGGCGATCGCGGGGGGCGGATATCGCTGCTGCCTGCGGGCAGCTCGCCAACACCGCCGTCGAGTAACCAACACACCCTCCGGCTGGTGAGCGCCGGGCTATCGGGTGCCGGACCGGGCCCTCTAGCTCTTCAGGCCCTCTGCGCCCGGGGCGGCCAGCACAACGTCGTACTCGCGCACGTCGTACTCGGCCACGCCCTCGGTGACGTAGGGGTCGGCGGCGATCATGGCATCCACCTCATCGCGGGTGACGCCGACCGCGACGAGGAGGCCTCCCTGCAGGGGGACCTCCCGGCCGGCGGCGATGACGCGCCCTGCCTCGGCGTGCTCGCGCACCCATGCGCGGTGGGCGTCGAGGTGCACCTCCACCTCGTCAACCGGCTCGAGGTAGCGGCCGAGCAGAAGGAACATCGTGGCGCTACCTGCAGCTGGCCAGCGAGGCGATGAGGCGGTCCATGTCCGGCGTCTCGAGCGGCGCCACCCGGTCGACGTCCACGATGACGCCGTTGGCGTCGATCACGAAGGTCGCCCGGCCTGAGACGCCCGCTTGGTCGAGGAACACGCCGTACGCCTTCGCGACCTCGCCCCTGGGCTGGAAGTCGGCGAGGAAGTGCGCGGCGTCAGCCTTCATCTGCTTCTTGAACTCGGTGAGCGACCACCTGTTGTCGACGCTGATGCCGATGACCACGGCGCCCTCGTACGGGCTCGCGTCGTTGCCGATGCCACCGAACCAGTCCACGCACACCGGCGAGAAGGCCGCCGGGAAGAAGTTCAGGTACACCGGCGTGCCGCGGAGCTCCGAAAGCGTGACCTCCTCGCCCTCGGTGTTGGTGAGGGTGAAGTCGGGTGCTTCGGTGCCGATGCCAAGGGCCATGCGTTCTCCGGCTGGTTCGCCTGTGAATCCGGGCTCTCGGAAGGGTACAGACCCCAGGTTGCGTGCGGCAGGTGTGCGAGAGGTCTTCGGCGATGGGACGTCGAGAGCGCCCGTGTCTTCGGGCACGCGGTCAGGCACGAACACGGGGTGGGGCATGAATTGAGGAAGGCATCGGGATTCCTCATGGGGCTCACATACGCGGTGGGCGCCGGCGGACTCGGCTGGGCGCTGAGCACCGCGTTATCGCCGGACCCCGACCTGCGCTGGCCGTGCCTGCTCGCGAAGGGCATCGCGGGAATCCTGTCGTGGATACGCCACTCGCTGCTCAACCGTGGCGACGCCGCCCGCATGGGCTGGGATAGCGGCACCACCAAGGCGTTCCAGGTGGAGGTGGGCCTCGCGAACCTCGCATGGGGCGTGCTGGCCGTGGTGGCCGCGTTGCTCTCGTGGGGCCTCGCCGTCTACTCGGCGTGCTTCCTGGTGTTCGGCTTCTACGTGGCCTAGGTCGCCGTGTAGAAGGCCCGGCGCTCGGCGGGCGGGCATCCGGAGGAGTGGCGCACGGTGTATCCGGCCGCCGCCTTCGCGGCGCTGCTCATCGTCGCCGGTTCCGCGGGCTTCTCGGCCATCCCGTAGGCCTCGACCCCGGGGACCCCCGGCCTCAGGCCGGGATCGCCACCGGAACCACATCGGAGATGTCGCCGGCGAGCACGACGGTCACCTGCTCGCGGGCCTCGTCGGAGAGCTCCTCGAGCTGGTCCTCGCTGCCTGCCGGGATGACCACCGCGTGGATCCCCGCGCGCAGCGCCGCCAGCACCTTGTCGCGCACGCCGCCGACGGGCAGCACCTGGCCCATCAGCGTGATCTCGCCGGTCATCGCCACGTCGGCGCTCACCGTGCGGCCCGATAGCGCCGACACCAGCGCGGTCGCGATAGTGATGCCCGCCGACGGGCCGTCCTTGGGGATCGCCCCCGCCGGCACGTGCACGTGGATGTCGTGCTCGCTGAAGTAGTCCTCCGGGAGGTCGAGTCCCAGCTCGCAGCCCCGGGCCCGCACGCACGTGAGCGCGGCGCGCACTGACTCGCGCATCACCTCGCCGAGCTGGCCGGTGACCACCAGTGAGCCCTTGCCGGGCATCACGCTGGCCTCCACGAAAAGGATGTCCCCACCGGCGCCCGTGACCGCCAGGCCCGTGGCCACGCCCGGCTCGGCGGTGCGCCGCTTGGCCTCGGGATGCACGCGCTCCGGGCCCAGCATCTCGCGCGCCTCGTCGGGGCCGATCACGCCCACGCCATCCCTGCCCTGCGCGACGTGGAGCGCCACGCGGCGCAGCAGCGCGCCGATGCGGCGCTCCAGCCCGCGCACGCCGGCCTCGCGGGTGTACTCCGAGATCACCGTAGCCAGCCCGGCATCGGTGATGTCCACCGTGTCGGCCGGCACCCCGGTGGCCTCGAGCTGCCGGGGGATGAGGTACTGCCGGGCGATGTGCACCTTGTCGTCGTCGGTGTAGCCCGGGAGGCTGATCAGCTCCATCCGGTCGAGCAGCGGCCGCGGGATGGTGTCGAGCACGTTGGCAGTGCAGACGAAGAGCACCTTCGAGAGGTCGAGCGGCAGGTCGAGGTAGTGGTCGCGGAACGTCGAGTTCTGCGCCGGGTCGAGCACCTCGAGCATCGCCGAGGAGGGGTCGCCGCGCACGTCCGACCCCATCTTGTCGATCTCGTCGATCATGATCACCGGGTTCATCGACCCGGCGTCGCGGATGGCGCGCACGATGCTCCCGGGCATGGCCCCCACGTAGGTGCGCCGGTGCCCGCGGATCTCCGCCTCGTCGCGCACGCCGCCCACGCTGATGCGCGCGAACTCGCGGCCGAGGGTGCGGGCGATGCTGCGCCCCAGCGAGGTCTTGCCCACGCCGGGCGGTCCCGCGAACAGGATTACCGTGCCCGAGGCGTCGCCCTTGAGCTTCGCCACCGCGAGCTCCTCGAGGATGCGCCGCTTGACCCGCTCGATGTCGTAGTGGTCCTCGTCGAGCACGCGCCGCGCGCGGTGCAGGTCGAGGTCGTCCTCGGTGTAGTTGCCCCACGGGATGTCCAGGATCCAGTCGAGGTAGGTCCTGATCACCTGGTGCTCGGCCGACTGGTCGGGGATGCGCCCCAGGCGGGCGAGCTCGCGCTCGGTGGCCGTGCGCACATCGTCGGGAAGCGGGGCCTCGCCGATGCGCCGCCTGAGCTCGTTGATCTCGGCCTCATCACCCTCGCCCAGCTCGTCCTGGATCGCCTTCAGCTGCTGGCGCAGCACGAACTCCCGCTGGCCCGTCTCGATGTCCTGCTCCACCTCGGCCTGGATGCGCGCGCCGAGTTCCAGCACCTGGATCTCCCGGGCGAGTATCTCGCTGAGGCGGCGCAGGCGCACCGACACCCGCACCTCCTCCAGCAGCTCCTGCTTCTCGGCCACGGGCAGCCGCAGCGACGACGTGACCAGGTACGACAACGTGGAGGGGTCGTCCAGGTTGGCCGCCGCCATGTTGAGCTCATCGGGCAGGTAGGGCACGAGGTCCACCACCCGGGCGAAGGCCGCCTGAACGTTGCCGGCGAGCGCCCTGAGCTCGTCCGACTCCTCGAGCATGTCGGGCATGGGATCCACCACGGCCACGAGGAACGGCTCGCGCGACGGATACCCCGTGAGGCGCACGCGCTCGCCGCCATGCACGAGCACGCGCATCGATCCGTCGGGCACGCGCAGCATCTTCTCCACGGTGGCCACCACGCCGACGTCGTAGAGGTCGTCGGGCGCGGGCTCCTGGGTCTCGGCGTCGCGGGCGCTCACCAGCACCAGGCGCCGCACCTCGCGGTCCATCACGTCGTCCACGAGGCGGATGCTGCGCTCCTCGCCGATCGCCAGCGGCGCCACGGCATCGGGGAACACCACGGTGCCCTTCAGGGGCAGCACCGGCAGCTCGGCCGGCCAGGTGATCTCGGGCGGGGGCCCGGCCTCGGCGGGCGTCACCATGACATCCTCGGCCACGGTGTTGCCGCCCACCTCCACGGGCACGGCCGTGCCGGTGTCCGCAGGCGCGTCGCTCATGCATCGCCTCGCACGTTCACCCGCACGGTCTCGGGCCCGCGGCGCGGGGCCAGCGGAAGGGTGATGGTGAGCATGCCCCTGTCGTAGTCCGCGGTGGCGGCGTCCACGTCCACGGGCGCACCCACGCGCAGCCGCCTCTCGAAGCGGCCCCACTCGATCTCGGCGTGCTGGTACACCCGGCGCTCGCCCGTGGGGCGCCGGCGCTTGCCGCGCACCACCAGCAGGTCATCCTCCAGCTCCACGCTGATCGCCTGCGGGTTAACGCCCGCCACGTCCAGCTGCACCACGACGCGCGGCGGGTCGTCGGCCAGCCACACATCGGCCATCGCGCGCATGCCGGCGGCGCGTGGCGGCCTGCCGCCCCCCGCCAGCTCGGCGAACATCCGGTCAAGTTCATGCTCGAGGCGCCGGTATTGCACGAGCAGGTCCTCCTCAGCACTTCCCATGCATCACAGGGTACCGGGGCGATGAGCAGCGACGGGACCCGCCGGTAGGATAGGACTTATGAGCGACCCGGAACGCATGCGCCGCCGCAACCCGGCCACGCCCCCCGTGGGCGGCTGGGGCTTCGGCGCGGCGGGCATCCCGTCGGGCTTCTGGGCCGGCCTCTCGGTAATTCTGGTGGTGGTGGCCATCGTGCTGCTGGCCGTGGACTACACCGGCTACGGCGCGCTATTGCTGGTGCTGGGCCTCGCGGCCGCCGTCAACCTGGTCCCGTGATCGACCCGGGCGCGCTGGCCGACGCCCTGCGGGCGGCCCGGCCCGACTCCGAGCCGTTTGAGATACCTCCCGACGAGCTCGACGACCTGGTGCGCAAGGCCGGCGGGGATCCCGCTGACCACGACCTGGTGGGCCGGGCGCTGGTGGAGTGGGAGCGCATGCTCCCGTAGCGGAGGCGCGTCAGCGCACGAGGCCCGGCGTGGCATCCAGCGCAAGGCCGAGGCGCGCCGCGAGCGACTCGGCCAGGGCCGCCTCCACCCCTGCGCGGTCGGGCGATCCTCCCTCGGCGGCGATGGACGTGGCGGGAACGTCGGGCGCGCCGCAGGCGCTCATGCGGGCGAACCACGCGAGGTCGGGGTCCACGTTGAGCCCGATGCCGTGCATCGACACGCCCTCGGCCACCCGTATGCCCACGCTGCCGAGCTTGCGGCCATCCACGTAGGTGCCCATGGCGTCGTGGTCGCCCACCGCCCCGGGCACGCCGCAGGAATGGCAGGCGTCGGTCATGGCGTCCACGAGGGCCTGCACGAAGCGTCGCACGCCGGGGCCCCGTCGCAGGTCGATGATCACGTAGCCGGTCACCTGGCCGGGCCCGTGCCAGGTCATCTGGCCACCGCGGTCGCTGGCCAGGCAGGTGGCCCCGAGTGCCGCCAGCACCGCGTCGTCGGCGTGCAGGTCATCCCGCGTGCCGTGGCGCCCGTAGGTGTACACCGGGTCGTGCTCGAGAAGCCACACCACCGCCGGGCTGTCACCCGATCGCACGAGGTCGGCCAGCCTGCGCTGCTCGTCCCACGCCCCGATGTAGCCGATGCGCTCGGTTCGGGCGAGCAGGGCGGGGCGCCGCGTGCCCGCATCCACGTTCGCCGCCGCCCCGTCAGCGTGTGCCGGCGAGGGGCCCGGGGCGCCGTGCGACATCACACCAGCAGCGCGGCGGGGTGCTCGAGGAGCTCCGCCACGCGGCCGAGGAAGGTGGCGGCCTCGGCGCCATACACCACGCGGTGGTCCACCGAGAGAGACAGGGTCATGACGTCGCGCACCACCACCTCGTCCTCCACCACCACGGGCTTGGACACCCCGCGGCCCACGGCGATTATCGCCGCCTCGCCCGGGTTGATGACCGCCTGGAAGCGGTCGATGCCGAACATGCCGAGGTTGGTCACGGTGATCACCGACCCTTCGAGCTCGTCGGGGCGGAGCGCGCCCGAGCGGCCACGGCCCGCAAGGTCGCGCACCTCCGCGGCGATGGCCGACACGCCCTTGGAGTCGGCATCGTGGATGACCGGCACGATGAGGCCGCCGGGCACCGATACCGCCACGCCCACGTCAACGGCATCGGGCACCACGTACTCATCGCCGTCGATGCGCGACACGATGTCCGGGCGCTCGCGCGCGGCCATGGCCACCGCGCGGATGACGAAGTCGTTCACGCTGGGCCGGTTGTGCTCGGGCAGCGCCACGCGCAGGTCGGCCCGGGTCGCGGCGAGCGCCGTGGTGTCCACGTCGCGCTCCAGAGTGAACCCCGGGATGTCGTTGGACTGCTCCATGCGGGTGCTGATGGTGCGCTGCAGGCGGGTGAGCGGCGTGCGCCGGCCCGCGGGCCAGGGCTCCAGCACCACCGCTGCCGGTTGCGCCGCCGAAGCCGCGCCTGGCGGCGGCACGGCCATGGTGGTTCCGGCCGGTGCCCCGGCGAGCGCCGCCTCGACGTCGGCCTTCACGATTCGGCCGCCGGGGCCTGTGCCGCGCACGGTGGCCAGGTCGAGCCCGGCGCGCGCCGCGATGGTGCGCGCCAGCGGTGACGCGGCCATATGCTCGGCCGTGGCGTTCACATCGGCGGGCGCGAACGCCGCCGCGATGGAGTCAGCCGTGCCGTCATCGGCCGTGGGGATGCCCTGCGGCCCGCCCTGCTCTGCCGCCTGGGCCGCCTCCACGGCAGGCGCGGAGGCCGCGGCCGGTGCGGCATCGGCAGCGACCACCGCCTCGATCTCCTGCGTTGGGGCATCGGGTATCTCGATCACCCCTGTCGCACCCGGGTCTTCGGCCACCGCGGCCGCGCCTCCCTCGCCGATGGCCGCGATCGGGGCGCCGATGTCGAGCGTGTCGCCCTCGGCGGCGATGATGCGCAGCATGCCCGACTCGGGCGCCTCCACGGTCATGGTGGCCTTGTCGGTCTCGATCTCCACGAGGGGATCGCCCTTGGCGACGGCGTCGCCGTCTGCCTTGAGCCACTTCAGCACCGTGCCCTCCTCCATGGTGTCCGAGAGCTTGGGCATGAGCAGGTCGCTCACCGGGGCACCTCCCGTGCCAGCGTGGCCATGACGGCCGCCACCACGTCGTCGGGTTGCGGGATCGCCGCCTGCTCGAGGTTCTTCGCGTACGGCATGGGCACATCGGCCGAGTTCACCCGCCCGATGGGGGCGTCGAGCCAGTCGAAGCAGGCCTCGTAGAGGTGCGCCGCCACGCCCGCGGCGATGCCGCACTCGGGCCAGCCCTCGTCCACCACCACCGCGCGCGACGTGCGCCGCACGCTCCCGGCCAGGGTGTCGAGGTCGAGGGGGCGGAACGTGCGTGGGTCGATCACCTCGGCCTCCACGCCCTGCGCAGCCAGTTGCTCGGCCGCCGCCAGTGCCACCCACACCATGCGCGAGTGGGCGATGATCGTGCAGTCGCGCCCCGGGCGGCGCACCACGGCGTGGCCGAAGGGGATGAGGTGGTCCTCGCCGCCCACTGGGCCCCTCTTGCCGTAGAGGCCCTCGCTCTCGAGCACGATCACCGGGTCGTCGTCGCGTATGGCCGTCTTCAACAGGCCCTTGGCGTCTTCCGGCGTGGCGGGAACCACCACCTTGAGGCCGGGTACCTGGGCGAACACGGCGTCGAGCGAGTGCGAGTGCTGCGCCGAGAGCTGGTGGCCGGCGCCGCCGGGCATGCGGATGACCATCGGCACCGGCACCTGGCCCCCGAACATGTAGTGGACCTTCGACGCGTTGCTCACGATCTGGTCCATCGCCACCAGGGCGAAGTTGACGGTCATGATCTCGATCACCGGCCTGAGCCCTGCCATGGCCGCGCCGATGCCGAGGCCCGTGAAGCCCGCCTCGGTGATTGGGGTGTCCACCACGCGCTGCTCGCCGAACTCCTCGAGCAGGCCCCTGGTCACCTTGAATGCGCCCTCGAAGTGGCCGATGTCCTCGCCCATGAGGAACACCGACTCATCGCGCTGCATCTCCTCGCGCAGCGCCTGGTTGATGGCCTCGCGGTAGGTGATGTCCCTGGCCTCGGTGCTCATGGCCGCATCAGCGCGCTCCCACGCGGGTCGTCGTTCCAAGGCTGGGCGTAGACGTCGTCCGCGAGCTCGGACACCGGCACCTCCGGGCTCTCGCGCGCGAAGGTGGTGGCGTCGTCCACCACTTCGTCCACCTCAGCCTGCATGGCGGCGATGGCGTCGGCGTCGATGATGCCCTCGCCCAGCAGCACGCGCTCGAAGGTGACCAGCGGGTCCCGGGCCTTCCAGCGCTCCTTCTCCTCGGCCGCCCGCACGGTGTCAGGGTCGCTCATCGAGTGGCCCTTGTAGCGGTAGGCCAGAAGTTCCACGCACGCCGGGCGCCGCTCGTCGCGCGCCAGTCGCGCGGCCTCCGACAGCGCCGCGCGGACGGCAAGCACGTCCATGCCGTCCACCTTCCACGACTCGATGTCGTAGGCGGCGGCGCGCGGGTAGAAGTCCTCCACGGCGGCGGCGCGCTCCACCGGCGTGCCCATGCTGTACTGGTTGTTCAGGATGAGGAACACGATCGGCAGGTCCCAGAGGCCGGCCATGTTGAAGCATTCCGACACCACGCCCTGGCCGGCGGCGCCCTCCCCGAACATGGTCACCGATACCCGGTCGGTGCCCGAGTACCGGGCGGCCCACGCGAGTCCCAGCGCCAGGGGCACGGAGCCACCCACGATTCCGTAGCCGCCATAGAACGATCGCTCGATATCCATGAGGTGCATCGATCCGCCGCGGCCGCCGCAGATGCCGGTGGCCCTGCCAAGCAGCTCGGCCATGATGGCCCGTGGGTCGGTGCCGCGGGCGAGGGCCTGGCCGTGCTCGCGGTAGGTGGAGGTGAGCGGGTCATCCGGGCGAAGCGCCGACACCGTGCCGACGATGGCGGCCTCCTCGCCGATGGCCAGGTGCAGGAACCCCCCGACGCGCCCGGCCATGTACTCCTCGGCGGCGCGCTCCTCGAAGCGGCGGATGAGGGTCATCGCGCGGAAGATCTCCCGCATCTCTTCAGGCGGCGGCACGGGCGGCGGCGAGCCGCTCATCGCGCCTGCTCCAAGTGCAGCTCCACCACGGTCACGTCGCGCCAGGCCCCGTTCACGTGCCCATGCGCACGGTGGGTGCCCACCTCGCGGAAGCCCCGCCGGCGCGCGAGCGCCAGGCCGGCGTCGTTGCCCTCGAGGACCATCCCCACCAGCTTCCAGTACCCCAGCGCGGGCGCCTCGCCGATGAGGTGGTCGAGCATCTGCCCGCCCACGCCCGCGCCCTGGGCCGTGCCCGACACGTACACCGTGTACTCGGCCACGCCGTCATACCACTCGCGATGCGAGAAGGGCGCCAGGGCCGCCCAGGCCACCACGCCGCCGTCGCGCTCGAGCACCCACACCGGTGCGCGATCACCGCGACCCGCCAGCCACGCCGCACGCTCATCTGCGTCGTGCAGACCTGCGGCGAACGTGGCCACGCCCGTCGCGATGGCCTCGTCGTAGATGGCACCGATGGTGCCGGCGTCACCGAGGCCGGCCCTGCGGATGAGGTGATCGTGCGTCGGCACGCAAACCAGCATAGGAGGGCCGGACCCGCTGTCGCCGCCGTTCGTCAGCCGCTTCCGAGGCTGGCGGGCCGGTCTTCGAGCCGCACGGTCACCGTCTTCTCCTCGCCGTCGCGCAGCACCGTCACGGTGATCGTCTCTCCCACGCTGCGGCTGGCCACCCCGCGGCTGACGTCGGCCATGTCCTGCACGCGTTTCCCGTTGATGGCGACGATCAGGTCGCCGCCCCGGGGCACGTCGGCCTTGGGGTTGGTCGCGCCCTCGAGCGCGGCATCGGCTGCCGGGCTGTCCTTCACCACCTCCGCGATCACCACGCCGCGACGATCGCCGAGGTCAAGCGCCCTGGCCATGGCGGGCGTGAGGTCGCGACCGGTGATGCCGATCCATGCCTGCTCGGGGGCACCGCCATCGACCACCGACTTCGCTATCGGCTTGATCGTGTCGATGGGCACCGCGAAGCCCAGGCCCACGTTGCCGCCGTTCTGGCTGGCGATCTGCGAGTTCATGCCGATCACGCGCCCGGCGCGGTCGAACAGCGGCCCGCCGGAGTTGCCCTGGTTGATGGCCGCGTCGGTCTGGATGGCATTCTGGATCGTGAAGCCATTGGGCGCCTCGATGGCCCGCTCGAGGGCCGAGACGATGCCCGTCGTGGCGGTGTGCTCGAGGCCGTAGGGGTTGCCGATGGCCACGACCTCCTGCCCCACCACCAGGCTGCTGCTCGACCCGAGCGGCGCGGGCTTCACGCCCTTGGGCACGGTGTCGATCTTCAGCACGGCGAGGTCGGTGGACTTGTCGACGCCCAGGATGCGCGCCTTTTCGCGGGTGTCGTCCGAGAAGGTCACGGTGGTGTCCTCGCTGCCGTCCACCACGTGCGCGTTGGTGAGGATGTGCCCCTCGCGGTCGATGAGGAATCCCGATCCGAGGCCGCCGCCGTCCGATCCCGACCTGGCCTCGATCAGCACCACCGCCGGAGACTCACGCCGCACGATCTCCTGCACCGAGAGGTCGCCGCCGCTGCGCTGCACGGCGTCCTCCGCCACCACGGCGGCGTCGGATGGCGACGAGGCGCCGGTGGTCACCGGCGCGCTCTCGCGAATCACCGTGACGTTGCCGTCGTCGAACTCTCCGGTGGCCGCCATCACCCCCAGGGCAACGGCCGCGCCCACGAGCGCGGGAATCACCAGGGCGGCGGCGCGCCGCGCGCGCGACGGATCCTGCGGGGAGGGCCTGCGGGGCGGCAGGTCGGGTGGTGTTCCGGCTGCATTGGTATCGCTCATGCTTACGTTGTACCGCGTGATCGTTAGGGCCGGGTTAGGACCGGTAGCATCGCGCCATGTCCGAACGGGTGCTCGTGGTGGACGATGAGAGGTCCATCCGCAAGGTCGTGGAGTACGCCCTGAAGGAGGGCGGATTCGAGGTGCTGTCTGCCGGTCGCGGCGACGACGCCCTCGAGATCATCGAGAGAGAGCCGGTCGACCTGGTGGTGCTCGACCTCATGCTGCCGGGCCTCGACGGCATCGAGGTGTGCAGGCGAATCCGCGCCATCCGAAACGTGCCGATCATCATGCTGTCGGCGCGTGACGACGAGGTGGACAAGGTGCTCGGCCTTGAGATGGGCGCCGACGACTACGTGACCAAGCCCTTCTCGCCGCGCGAGCTGGTGTCGCGGGTGAAGGCCAACCTGCGCCGGGCGCGCGTGGTGCCGGTGCAGGAGGACCCGATCAGGGTGGGCGACATCGAGGTGGACCCCGCGGCGCGCACCGTGATGCGCGACGGCGAGGACATCCCGATCACGTTCTCGGAGTTCGAGATCCTGCTCAAGCTCATGAAGTCGCCGCGCCGGGTATTTACCCGCGAGGAGCTCATGGACCACCTATGGGACGGCTCGTTCTACGGCGACCTACGAAGCGTGGACGTGCACGTGCGCCACCTGCGTCAGAAGATCGAACGCGACCCCGCGAACCCGGTGATCATCCGCACCGTGCGCGGCGTCGGCTACGCGCTCGGCCGGGAGGACGGGTCGGCGGAGTGAGCCGGCCCCGGGAGCGCACCGGGCTCCAGACCTGGCTCATCGGGTCATTCATCACGCTGGGCGTGGCGGCGAGCCTGCTGATGTTCCTCGTGCTGCTGCCCACGCTCGTGGGCAGCGTGGTGTCGGGCGCCACTGAGCGCACCTCGCAGTCGACGGTGCGGGTGCTCGACAGCCTGTCGGAGGTCCCGGGATCGGGCTATGGGCTCACCGGCCAGCAGGGCGACGCCTATGTCAGGCGGCTGGCATCCGAGGTGCGCGGCGGCGCCCGGTATTACGACATCGCCACCGGGTGGCACGCGGCCGGGCTCGCCTCCGTGCCCGGGGCGTTCCCCGATGACGCACTCACGCAGGAGGGCGACCTCGCCGACACGTCGTTCTCGCCCGCCCCGGTGCGGACCCGCGTGGCCGAGGGCCCGGGAGATGCCCGCACGGTGTTCTCGGCCGTGCGCGTGACCCAGGGCGGCAACGTGGTGGGCATCGCCGAGGTGGCGGTGCCCGTGCCCTCGCCCGCCGCCGAGATCGGCGCCCTGCAGCGACGCGTGCTGTTCGCCGTCATCGCCGTGTTGCTGCTCGCCACCGTCGCGGGCGTGGTGCTGGCGCGCGTGCTCGGCCGGCGCATCGGGCGCGTGGCCGCCACCGCGGCCACGTTGTCGGCCGGCGACCTCTCGGCGCGCGCGCCGGAGTCATCCCCCCGCGAGGTGGCCACGCTCGCGGGCGGCCTCAACCGCATGGCCGATCGCGTGGAGGATCTCATCAGCACGGCCACCGGCGAGCGCGATCGTGCCCGCAGCCTGGTGGCCGGCCTGGCCGAGGGGGTGCTGATGGTCGATCCGGGGGACGCCGTGGTGGTGACCAACGACGCGGCAGTGCGCATGCTGGGCCTGGCCTCGGGCCGGGAATCCCGCGTGGACGACCTCGGCCCGCGGCTCGTGGAGCTCGTCGGCCGTGCACGCGCGGAGGCCGAGCCGGTGGAGGCGCCCGAGGTCACCACCGCCGAGGGCGACGCGCTGGCCGTGGAGGCGGTGCCGCTGTCGGAGCCCGCCGGCACGGTGATCCTCACGATCCGCGACGTCACGCAGGAGCGCGCGCTCGAGCGCACCCGCCGCGAGCTGGTGGCCAATGTCTCGCATGAGCTCAAGACGCCCGTCGCCGCCATCCGCGGCCTGCTCGAGCTGATGGAGGACGAGTCCATGCCGGCAGATGATCGCCGCGAGTTCGTGCGGTTGATGAGCGCCGAGTCGGCGCGCCTGCAGCGCCTCGTGGAGGAGCAGCTGCAGCTGGCGCGCCTCGACTCGGGCGGCGTGCCGCTGGAGCGCGAGCCCATGGACCTCGCCGCCACCATCCTCGCGGCGGCCCGCCCGCGCGCGGTGCTGGCCGAGCGCGAGGGGGTGACGCTGCGCGTGGAGGCGTCGTCGCCGGTGCCCATGGATGGCGACCCGGCCCGGCTGGAGCAGGTGCTGCTGATCCTCCTCGACAATGCGGCCCGGCACACCCCGCCGGGCGGCACAATCACCGTGCAGGCCCACGTGCAGGGCGCCGATGCCGTGATGTCGGTGTCTGACACCGGGGAGGGCATCGCGCCCGAGGCCATCGACAGCGTGTTCGACCGCTTCTACCGCGCCGACGCCGCGCGCGAGCGCGTGGACCAGCAGGGGGCCGGGCTCGGCCTGGCCATCGCCCGCGGCATCGTGCGAGCCCACGGCGGCGACATCACGGTCAGGTCCGGTCCCGGTCGCGGCAGCGCCTTCACCGTGCGCCTGCCCCGTGACGCCCGGGGGCCTGCGCCCGGGTAGGCTCCCGCGCGTGAGCACTCCCGTCGCACTGGTCACCGGCGCCGGCCGGGGGGTCGGCCGCGCCACCGCCCAGCGCATGGCCCGCGGTGGATATGCCGTGGTGGCCGGCGTGCGCGACGTCGCCCGCGCGCAGGAGGAGTACGACGACCCGTCGAGGCTGACCCTGGTGGAGCTCGACGTCACACGGCCCGCGCAGATCACGGCGGCCGCCGCGGTGGCCACCGACCTGGCCGGCGGGGGCGCGATCGACGTGCTCGTGAACAACGCGGCCTTCGCGATGATGGGCCCGCAGGAGAGCGGCGACCTGGGTGTGGCGCGCGAGATGTTCGAGACCAACGTATGGGGCGCCGCGGCGATGGTGCAGGCGCTTGCGCCCGCCATGCGCGAGGCCGGACGCGGCACGATCGTGACGGTTTCGTCCATCGGCGCGCGGCTCACCAACCCGCTCGTGGGCTTCTACCACGCGTCCAAGTACGCGCTGAATGCCCTGTCTGAGGCCCTCTCTGTGGAGATGGGCCCCTTCGGGGTGCGCGTCATCATGATCGAGCCGGGGATGATCGACACCGACTTCCCCAGCGCGACGCGGCTCACAGGCGGGGTGACCGATCCCGACTCGCCGTACGCGTCGCTGTTCGGCGACCTGCGCGCGGGGTTCGGCAAGTGGCGCGAGCGCCCCGACTCCAGCACGGCCGCGTCGTGTGCCGAGGCCATCTGGGACGCCCTGCACGCCAACCCACCGCCCATTCGCGTGGTGGTGGGCGACGACGCCGCCGAGCTGGATGAGGCCATCCGCACCTCGGCCGACGACGTCGAGTTCCAGGAGCGGCTGCGGGGCTTCCTCGACCTCGACTGGGCACCGGGGCCCCCGACCCCGCGGAACTGATGCGGGTCGTCGCGGCGCCCGCGCCCTTCAAGGCGGCGCTGGGCCCGGCGGATGCCGCAGCGGCCATCGCCACCGGCGCCGGCCTGGCCGGTGCCGGTGTGGTGCAGGTGCCCGTGGCCGACGGCGGGGAGGGCACGCTCGACGCCCTGGTGGCGGCAGCGGGCGGGCAGCTGGTGCAGGCGGCCGCGCGCGACCCGCTGGGGCGTCCTGTCACCGCCGCCTACGGACTGCTGCCCGACGGCACCGCGGTGGTGGAGCTCGCGCAGGCATCGGGCTATGAGCGCCTCGCCGACCACGAGCGCGATCCCGAGGCCACCAGCACTGCGGGCACCGGCGACCTCATGCGCGCCGCGCTCGACGCCGGATGCACGCGCATGATCGTGGGCGTGGGAGGCAGTGCCACCACCGATGGCGGCCTGGGCCTGGCCATCGCACTGGGCGCCCGTGCGCTGGGCGACGACGACGAGGAGATTGCGGGCATCGGCGGTGCGCTGCTGCGCGTGCGGCGGGTGGACCTCTCCGGGCTCGATCCCCGGCTGGCGTCCGTGCCCATCGACGTGGCGTGCGACGTGAACAGCCCGCTCGTCGGGCCGCAGGGCGCGGCGCAGGTGTTCGGCCCCCAGAAGGGGGCCACGCCGGCGGCCGTGGAGCGCCTGGACGAGGGGCTCGTGAACTTGGCGGGGGTGTTCGCGGCGCAGGGGCTGCCCGATGTGTCGGCCGTGCCGCGTGCGGGCGCCGCGGGCGGTGCGGCGGGCGGCATGATGGCCATGCTCGGCGCAGCGCTCACCGATGGCGGGGCGCTGGTCACCCGGGCCGCCGGGCTGGCCGATGCCCTGGCCGGGGCGGACCTGTGCATCACCGGCGAGGGCCGGCTCGACGTCCAGACCCTCACGGGCAAGGCGCCGGCCGCGGTGGCAGCCGCCTGCGCCGATGCCGGGGTGCCGTGCGTGGGGCTGTTCGGCCAGGTGGACGTGCCGCCCGGCGTCGCCAGGCAGATGGGACTCGTGGCGGCGCTTCCCATCGGCCGGGTCGTGCGCCCGCTGCCCGACGCCCTTGCCGCCACCGGCGACGACCTGGCCGCCGCCGCGGCGTGCGTGGTGGCGCTGCGCGCCTGATATGCCGGGCGCGCGTCGCCGCAGTGCGCCGCGGCACATGGCGATTCGGCGCCGCTGCTAGGGTCGCCCGTCGTGAGCAGGGAACTCAAGGGACTGGTGCTCTCGGGCGGCGCCGGCACGCGGCTCCGGCCCATCACGCACACCTCGGCCAAGCAGCTGGTGCCCGTGGCCAACAAGCCCGTGCTCTTCTACGGGCTCGAGGCCCTGCGCGATGCCGGCATCACTGACATCGGCATCATCATCGGCGACACCGGCGATGAGATCCGCGAGGCGATCGGCGACGGCTCGGCCCTCGGCGTGCGGGTCACGTTCATCCCGCAGTCGGCGCCCCTGGGGCTGGCGCACGCGGTGCTGACGGCCGAGGACTTCCTGGGCGACAGCCCGTTCGTGATGTACCTGGGCGACAACCTGCTGCGCGACGGCATCACGCCGCTGGTGCAGGAGTTCCGCGCGTCGGACCCCGACGCGATGATCCTGCTGCAGCACGTGCCCAATCCGTCGTCCTACGGCGTGGCGGTGCTCGACGGCGACCGCGTGGTGAACCTCGAGGAGAAGCCCGCCCAGCCCAGGAGCGACCTGGCGCTCGTGGGCGTGTACATGTTCACGCCGACGATCCTCGACGCCGCGAAGAAGATCGAGCCCTCGGCGCGCGGCGAGCTGGAGATCACCGACGCCATCCAGCTCCTGATCGACCAGGGGCGCCGGGTGGAGCCGCATGTGGTGACCGGCTGGTGGAAGGACACCGGCCAGGTGGAGGACATGCTCGAGGCCAACCGGCTGATCCTCGACGTCATCGAGCCGCGGGTGGACGGCGAGCTCATCGACAGCGACGTCGAGGGCCGCGTGGTGATCGAGGCCGGCGCGCGCCTCGTGAACAGCCACGTGCGCGGCCCCGCCGTGATCGGCCAGGGCGCCGTGGTGGAGAACGCCTACATCGGGCCCTACTCCTCCATCTCCACCGGCTGCGTGGTGCGCCGCGCGGAGATCGAGCACTCGATCCTGCTCGAGCGCGTGCACCTGGAGGACCTCGACGCCCGCGTGGAGAGCAGCCTCATCGGCCGCGAGGTGCGCATCACCCGCAGCGACGCCAAGCCCCGGGCCTACCGGTTCGTGCTGGGCGACTCGTCGGTGATCGGCCTCACCTAGGCGGCGGCGGTGCACGCGCTGGTCATCGGGCACCGGGGCATGCTCGGCACCGACCTCATGCACCACCTCGCGGCCGAGGGGCACCACGCCGTGGGCCTCGACCTGCCCGAGCTCGACATCACCGATCGCCGGGCCGTGATGCGCGCCGTGGGCGAGGCCGCCCCTGAGGTGGTGTTCCACCTGGCCGCGTGGACCGACGTGGACGGTGCCGAACAGGACGAGGAGCAGGCGCTGCGGGTGAACGGCGAGGGCACGCGCAACGTGGCCATCGCCGCGCGCGACGCCGGCGCGGCGCTCGTGGCCGTGAGCACCGACTACGTGTTCCCCGGCACGGGCGGGCCCTATGCCGAGGACGACGCCACCGACCCCATCCAGGCCTACGGGCGCACCAAGCTGGCGGGCGAGCGCCTGGCCGAGCTGGAGCATCCCGAGGGCACGCGCATCGGCCGCACGGCGTGGCTCTACGGCGCACACGGCCGCAACTTCGTGGACACCATGATCGGCCTGGGGTCCGATCCCGCGCGCGACCACGTGGACGTGGTGGCCGACCAGGTGGGCTGCCCCACCTGGACCCGTGATCTCTGCCCGGCCCTCGTGGCGCTTGCCGACCAGCCCGCAGGCATCTACCACGTGGCGGGCGGCGGCAGCACCACCTGGGCCGACTTCGCGCGCGAGGCCTACCGGCTTGCGGGCGTGGAGTGCGAGGTGCGCGACACCACCACCGAGGCCTTCGCCCGCCCGGCGCCCCGCCCCGCGGTGAGCGTGCTCGAGGTGACCCACGAGGGAGCCCCGCGCCTGCGTGCGTGGGAGGATGCCCTCGCCGACTACATCAGGGAGCGTTCGTGAAGGTCCTCATCACCGGCGGGTGCGGGTTCATCGGGTCCGAGGTCATCCGCGTGGCCATCGAGCAGGGCCACCAGGTGGTCAACCTCGACAAGCTCACCTACGCGGGCAACCCCGCCAACGTGGCCGAGCTCATGGACAACCCGCGGTACGCGTTCATCCACGGCGATATCGCCGACCCCGATGTGGCGCAGCAGGCGGTGGACGGCTGCGAGGTGGTCATCAACCTGGCGGCCGAGAGCCATGTGGACCGCTCGCTGCACAACCCCACCGAATTCATCCAGACCGACGTGGTGGGCACCGCCACGCTCATCATGGCCGCGCGCGAGGCCGGCGTGCGCCGGTTCGTGCAGGTGAGCACCGACGAGGTGTACGGGTCGATCCCCACCGGGGCCTTCCGCGAGACCGACCCCATTCAGCCCTCGTCGCCGTACTCGGCCAGCAAGGCCGGCGGCGACCTGCAGGCCCTGGCGATCCACCACACCTTCGGCTACGACATCGTCATCACGCGCGGGTCGAACACCTACGGCCCGCGGCAGTACCCCGAGAAGCTCGTGCCGCTGTTCATCACCAACGCGCTCGACGGCCTTGCGCTGCCGGTGTACGGCGATGGCCAGCAGGTGCGCGACTGGATCCACGTGCGCGACCACGCCGAGGGCATCTGGTTCGCGACGGAGCACGGCGAGGCAGGCCAGGCGTACAACGTGGGCGGCGGCAACGAGTGGCCCAACCTGGAGATTACCCGGCGCATCCTCGCCCACACCGGCGCATCGGATGAGCTCATCACCTTCGTCGAGGATCGCCCGGGCCACGACCGGCGCTACGCGCTCGACACATCGCGCATGCGCGCCATGGGTTGGGTCCCGCAGGTGGACTTCGACGAGGGCCTGGCCGCCACCGTGGAGTGGTACCGCGACGGGCGCCCCTGGTGGGAGCCCATCAAGAGCGGCGAGTACGCTGAGTGGTATGCGAAGAACTACGCCGATCGAAGGGCCTGACGTGCCCGCGCGGGTGAGGCCTGGGGCATGGCGGGTGGCGGCAGCGGGCGTCGCCGCCCTCGCGGTGATCGGCGCCCTGCCTTCTTCCGGCGCCGGCGCCGTGGGCGGCATCACGGAGTTCTCGGCCGGGATCTCGAGGGACTCGGCCCCGCTGGCGATCACCAACGGACCTGACGGCGCCCTGTGGTTCACCCAGGCAGGGGATGACAACTACGGCGTCGCCCGCATTACGGTGCGCGGGCGGGTGACCGAGTTCCGGGCCGGCATCGGCGATGGCGCGCGGCCATTCGGCATCACGGCGGGACCTGACGGCAACCTGTGGTTCACCGAGCTCGCCGGCATGCGCATCGCGCGCATCACGCCGCAGGGCGTGGTGACCGAGTTCGGGCCCGGCATCGATCCCATGGCCGCCGAGGGCGCGGCCCCGGCTCCGTCGGGCATCACCTGGGGTCCCGGTCGCATGGTGTGGTTCACCGAGCTCGGGGCCAGCTCGGTGGGGCGCATCGACATGGCGGGCGGCATCACCACCTTCAGCAAGGGCATCCAGCGGGGGGCGGGACCCTTCGACATCTCTCTGGGACCGGACGGCAACCTATGGTTCACCGGGGCCTGGAACGGCGAAAAGGACCAGCCCGGGAACTCGATCTACCGCATCACGCCGAAGGGCGTGGTGACGCGGTTCGCCGAGGGGATCCCGGTCGCCTCGAAGCCCGCGGGCATCACCCGCGGCCCGGACAGCGCGATGTGGTTCACGATGAATGCCGCCGATGCCATCGGCCGCATCACCATGAAGGGGCGCGTCACGATCTTCCGCAAGGGGATAAGCGCAGGCGCGAAACCGGGCCTCATCACCTCTGCCGCCGACGGCAACCTGTGGTTCACCGAGCCCGATGGCAACCGCATCGGCCGCATCACGCCGAAGGGCGTCGTGACCGAGTTCTCGCGGGGCCTGTCCAAGGGCGCCGGCCCGCTGGGCATCACCGATGGCCCCGATGGGAACGTGTGGTTCACCGAGCTTGCCGGCAACCGCATCGGCCGCATCATCACGGGCGCCCGCGTCAGGTGATGGGCAGCCTCGCGGGGTAGGTGTCTCACCGACCTGATGCGGGTGCAGGCGGTGGGGGTGGTCGCAGCCTTCGGGTCCGGATTACGCCGGGGCGCTACTGGTTCTCGAGCAGTTCTTCCTCGGGCACGTCGCGCCACACGCGCGCGGGCAGACCGGCCACCAGCTTGCCGGCGGGGATGTCCTTGGTCACCAGGGCGCCCGCGGCGACGAAGGCCTCCTCGCCGATCTCGATGCCGGGGAGGATCACCACGCCACCGCCGATGCGTGCGGCACGGCGGATGGTCGCGCCCTTCAGCAGTTCGTGACGTCCCTCGGTGCGGCCCATGAAGTTGTCGTTCGTCGTGGTGACGCACGGCGCGATGAAGACGTCGTCCTCCAGCACGCACAGGCGCGTGATGTACGAGTTGCTCTGGATGTTGCAGCGGTCACCGATGGTGGTCTGGTTCTCCACGCACACCGAGCGGCCGATTCCGCAGTCCTGGCCGATCTGCACGTCCTCGCGCACGAAGGCCTGGTCGCCGATCACCGTGCGCGCGCCGATGCTGCTCCCGGCGAACACCACGGCGCCCGAGCACACGGTGACGCTCTCGGCCAGCACGAGGCCGGGCAGCTCCCGGGCCTGCGACGTGGAGCGCGACGCGAGCTTCGGGATCTTGCCCAGCACCACGTTGTCCTGGATCACGCAGCCCGCGCCGATGACCGTGCCGGCGTGGATCACCACGTTGGCCCCGATCTCCACGTCGTCGGCGATCTGCACGCCCTCCCCCAGCACGAGGTTCTCGCGGCTCATCGGGATGCCCCCTCCAGGGTGATCGGCCGGCCGCCCTCGGCCAGCGATGTGTCCATGGCCTCGAGCACCTCGACGGTGGCCAGGCCGGCCCAGCCGTCGGCCACGGGGGCGGTGCCCGCGCGGATGCTGTCGAGGAAGTGCTGGCACACCAGGCGCAGCGGCTCGGCGCTGTCGATCTTCGGGCTGAAGATATCGCCCGATCGCACCTGGATGTATTCGCCGTAGTCACCCGTGCGCGGCACCGGACCCTTGTCGTACACGGTGATCTTGCGCTCGCTCTCCATGTCGTCGAACACCACCATGCGTTCCGATCCGATGACCGTCATGCGGCGCATCTTGTGCGGGTCGAGCCACGAGAGGTGCAGGTGCCCGATGACCCCGCTCTCGAACAGGATGCGCCCGAACACGACGTCCTCGATGCCCTCCTGCAGGTAGCAGGCCCCGGTGGCCGACACCTCCACCGCGGGCTCGCCCACGATGTGCAGCATCACGCTGATGTCGTGCGGCCCCAGGCTCCACAGGGCGTTCTCGTTGCTGCGCACGATGCCGAGGTTGAGCCGGTTGCCGTAGAGGTAGTGCACCTGCCCCAGGTGCCCGCTGTCCACGAGCTCCTTCACCTTGGTGACGCCCGGGTGCAGCACCAGGAGGTGGTCCACCATGAGCGTCACGCCCGCGGCCCCGGCGGCCTCGGCCACCGCGCGGGCATCGGCGGCGGTGAGCGCCAGGGGCTTCTCCACGAACACGTGCTTGCCGGCCTCGATGGCCCGCAGCGCCAGGGCGGCGTGGGTGGGCACCGGGGTGGCGATGACCACCGCGTCGGCGCCGGGGTCGGCCAGCACCTCGCCCAGGTCGGTGGTGAACTCGGTGCGCGGGAACGCCGCGCGGTGGCGGTCGAGCAGCGACTCATCCAGGTCACAGGCCCACGCGAGCTCCGAGCCCTCGAGGCGGTCGAAGTTGCGCGCGAGGTTGGGGCCCCAGTACGACATGCCCACCACCGCCATGCGAAGCGGCGTCACAGCGTCCACACGTTCTCCCCCCTGGGCACTGCGTTGCGGAAGTCCACCACGAGGCGGCTGCCATCGGCCACGCGCTGCCAGTCGATGCCCGCGTGCGCCGTGACCACCACCACGGCGTCGGCATCCGCCAGCGCCTCGTCGGTGAGGTCCACGCTTCGCAGGGCGATGTCGATCCCATGCCCCGGCTCGAGCGCGGGGACATGGGGGTCGTGGTAGCTCAGCTCGGCCCCGCGTTCGACCAGCAGCGACATCACCTTGAGCGCCGGGCTCTCGCGCATGTCGTTCACGTCGGCCTTGTAGGCCACGCCGACCACCAGCACCTTCGCACCCTTGAGCGCCTTCTCGTGATCGTTCAGCGCCCGCGCGAGCTTGCTCACGCAGAAGTAGGGCATCTGCGAGTTGATCTTGCCCGCGAGCTCGATGAACTCGGTGTGGAAGTCGTACTCGCGCGCCTTCCACGTGAGATAGAACGGGTCGATCGGGATGCAGTGGCCGCCCAGGCCCGGCCCCGGCCGGAACGGCATGTAGCCAAACGGCTTGGTGGCTGCGGCGTCGATGACCTCCCACACGTCCACTCCCATGCGATCGCACAGGATCGCCGTCTCGTTGACCAGCGCGATGTTCACGCTGCGAAAGACGTTCTCGAGGATCTTGGTCATCTCGGCCACCTCGGGTGTGGACACCGGCACCAGCGTGTCGAACGCCTGGCCATACACCTGAAGCGCCGTGGCCGTGCATGCCGGGGTGAGCCCGCCCACCACCTTCGGGGTCGACCGGGTGGTCCAGTCCTCGCGGCCCGGGTCCACCCGCTCGGGGCTGAAGGCCAGGTGGAAGTCCTCCCCGGCTCTGAGCCCGCACTCCTCCAGCAGCGGTGCGAGCTCCTCGCGCGTGGTGCCCGGATACGTGGTGCTCTCGAGCACCACCAACTGTCCCCTCTGGAGGCGCGGGGCGATATCGCGGGCGGCGCCGAGCACCGCGCTGAGGTCCGGCTCGCGGTGCTCATCAAGCGGCGTGGGCAGGCAGATGACGATGGCCTGGACCGCCGACAGCTCGTCGAGGTCGGTGCTCGCGCGCAGCATCCCCGACTCCACCAGGGGGGCGAGCCGATCGGATGGCACGTCCTCGATGTGCGAGGTGCCGTGGTTGATGGCGGCGATCTTCTCGTCAACCACGTCGAGGCCGACAACGGGCACGCCGGCCTCGGCGAACACGACGGCGAGCGGCAGGCCGACGTAGCCGAGTCCGATCACGCCGATGCGCGGCGATGGGGTGCTCATGAGGCACCCGTGGGGATGTTGGTTCTCGGCACAGGCAGCGGCGGTATCGTAGTCACCATGGCCGATGCGGCGCTTGCCGGGCTACCCCGGATCGTGCGGGCGGACGATGAGATCAGGTGGCGCGGGCAGGTGCTCACGTCGCTCGGGCTCGCCTCGCTCTCGTACTGGATCATCCTCTGGCTCCTGGAGGGCCCCGTCGATCCGGTGTTCGCAGGGATCGTGTTCGGCGCCGCGCTGCTGTTCGCGTTCGTGCTCGGGGCCGTCACGAGTCGTCGTCGCTTCGCCCACGCCATGCTCACCCTGCGCCCTCCGCGCTCGATGGTGCACGAGACCGTGGCCAATTCCCGCGATCGCCGCGTGCGGGCCGCCGCGATGATGTTCCTCGGCGTGGGGATACTCCTGCTGCTCGACACCGTGGTGAGCGACGTCGGCGCCACCGCGGCGCTTGTGGCGGGAGCCGGCATCGGTGCGGGAATCATCGACCGGCTCGAGGCGCGTCGCTGGGCGCAGGCCGAGGACGAGCGCGAGTCGCGCATATTCCTGATGCTCCGGCCGAACGCGCTCATCGCCCGCATGGGCGCGCAGGACGCCTACGAACTGCCGCGCGGCCGGCGCGACGACGAGCCCCCGGAGTTCCCGGGCACATACCTCTAGCCGAGCTCGGCCACCACCGCGCGCGCGATGGCGTCGGCGGCATGGCCGTCGCCGTAGTACGGCGGGCGTCCCGCCGGCATCGAGAGCCCGCCGAGGGCAGCCGCCACCGCGCCGGAGTCCATCCCAGTGAGGGTGTTGAAGCCCCCCTCCACGGTCTCCACCCACTCGGTGGTGTCGCGCAGCGTGATGCAGGGCACCCCGTGGAAGTAGGCCTCCTTCTGCACGCCGCCGGAGTCGGTGACCACCGCGCGCGCGCTCATGAGCAGGCTCGTGAAGTCGAGGTACCCGGCGGGCGGCGCCAACACCAGGCCCGGAACCCGCTCGAGGGCATCCCAGCGCCCGCCCGCCTGCAGCTTGGCCCGTGTGCGCGGGTGCACGGGGAAGATGGCCGGCTCGCCGAGCGACGAGAGCACCTCCACCATGGCGTCGAGCGCCTCCGGGGTGTCGGTGGCCGCGGCGCGGTGGATGGTGACCAGCAGGTAGCCGTCCGGCTCGAGCCCGTGGGCCGCGGCGGCCCCGCGTTCGGCGGCCAGCGGCGCGAACATGCGGCTGGCATCGAACATGACGTCCCCCACCAGGTGCACGCCCCGGGTGATCCCCTCGGCGGCGAGGTTGTTCACGGCCTGCGCGGTGGGGCACAGCAGCACGTCGGACAGGTGGTCGGTGACCACCCGGTTCTGCTCCTCGGGCATCGTCCTGTCGAACGACCGCAGCCCGGCCTCCACGTGCGCCAGGGGTATTCCGCACCTGGCCGCCGTGAGCGCCCCGGCCAGCGTGGTGGTGGTGTCGCCGTACACCAGCACGGCGTCGGGCTGCTCGTCGCGCAGCACGTGCTCGAACCGCTCCATGATGGCTGCCACCTGGTGCACGGGCGTGCCGGGTCCCACCTCGAGCGCGTGGTCGGGACTCGGAATGCCCAGCTCATCGAAGAAGAGATCGGCCAGCTCGGGGTCATAGTGCTGGCCCGAGTGCACGAGCACCTCGTCCCCCTGGGCGCGGAGGGCGCCGCAGAGGGGCGCGGCCTTGACGAACTGGGGCCGGTTCCCGACGAGGGACACGATGCGCACGGATGCTCCTAAAGGCCTGCGAACCCGATGGTGGCGAGTCGCTGGGTGATGCGCTCGAGGTTACCGGTGAGCACCAGGATGCCGAGGACGATCATCAGCGAGCCGCCGATGGCGTTCACCGCGTACCAGCGATCGCGCAGCCACTTCGATGCCGAGAGGGTCTGGGTCATGAAGATGCCCGCGAGCAGGAACGGGATCCCCAGCCCGAGCGAGTAGACGAACAGCAGCAGGGCCCCTGCGGCCGGCGAGCCGGTGGGAGCGGCATAGGTGAGGATGCTTCCGAGGATCGGCCCGATGCAGGGCGTCCACCCCGCCGCGAAGGCCGCGCCCACGAGCCCGGCGCCGATCAGCGTCTCGGGGCGCTTCGACAGCCGCACGTGGCGGTCGGACTGCAACCACCCCAGGCGCGGCAGCAGAATCATCGCGATGCCGAAGACGATGAGGATGATGCCCGCCACGAGGTTGAGCACCTCGCGATCGCGGGCGAGCGAGCGGCCGATGAGCCCGGCGCTCGCCCCGAAGATGGCGAACATGGTCCCGAAGCCCAGGACGAACGCCGCGGTGGGGCGGATGACCGACTTCCAGCGCTTGTCCACCTGGTCGGCAGGCACGCCCGAGATGAACGACAGGTAGCCGGGCACCAGCGCCAGCACGCATGGCGAGATGAACGACGCGAAGCCCGCCGCGAACGCGACGGCCAGAGAGATGACGGAGAGCTGGTCCACTTGCGGCCATCGTATCCCCGTACCGACGCCTGCCGGCCGAACCGCGCGCCGCGCGGGACCTCTGTCAGGCCCTTGGTCTGCGGATCAGGCCGGGCGCGGCGGCTTCGTCTTGATCCAGCTGTAGATGATGCTCGTGCCGAGCACTGCCACGATCACCGCGAGCGAGAGCCAGATGGGCGGGTGCCAGAAATCCTTCACGAGCATCTTGGCGCCCACGAACGCCAGCACGATCGCCAGGCCGTAGCTCAAGTACGGGAAGCGATCCACCAGGCCCTCGAGCACGAAGAACAGTGACCTCAGTCCCATGAGGGCGAAGGCGTTCACCGCAAACACGAGGAATGGCTCGCGGGTCACCGCGAAGGCGGCAGGGATGCTGTCGAGCGCGAACACCAGGTCGGTGCCGGCCAGCATTACCAGCACCACCGTGAGGGTGGTGTACATCCACTTCTTGTCCACCTTCACGCGGAACTTCCGGCCCTCGTAGGTGCCCGTGAGCGGGAGCCGCGTCTTCAGCAACTTGAGGATCGGCGACTTCTCGGGGTCGGCCGGCTCGTCGGCGTGCTGCAGCAGCTTCCATGCGGTGTAGATGAGGAATGCGCCGAAGACGTAGAGCACCCATTCGGCCTTCGCGATGAGCACCCCGCCCAACAGGATCGCGATGAGGCGCAGGCCCAGCGCGATGAGGATCCCGATGGTGAGCACGCGCAGCTTCGCCGCGGGCGGGACCACGAAGAACCCGAACAGGACGATGAACACGAACACGTTGTCCATCGAGAGCGAGTACTCGAGCAGGAAGCCCGAGAGGTACTCGGTGGCGTACCGCGTGTCGAACGCCACGCCCACCACGACGGCGAAGAGCAGCCCGAGGCTGAGCCACACGCCCGTCCAGGCGAGGGCGCTCCTGAGGCTCATCTCCTTGTCGCCCTTCGAGATGAAGAGCAGGTCGACGGCGATCACCACCACGGTGCCGACCACGAGGGCAATCCATGCCCAGAGAGGAACGTTCACGGGGCGGCAGTCTGGCCGAGACCGCCGCCCCATGCCCGCACTACGGGGTCACCTCTGCGCGCAGTACCCGGACTTCGCCCGCGAGCCCGACGAGGCCGTGGGGTTCCACGACGCCCCGCGCACCGTCACCGTTCCCGATGAGCCGGGCGTGGTGGCGTCCCAGATGCTGGTGATGGTGCCGCCCACCTGCAGATCAGCCGACCACATGACGGGCACCACCGACGCCGGCCGCACCGTGACGTCGGCGCAGAAGCCGCTGCCCCAATCAGACGCGATCGCGCCGGTCACGCGCCGCTTCACAGGCGCGGGTGCCGGTGCCGGGACGGGAGCGGGGCCCGGGTTCGGCGCGGTGCCATCCCGGCCAATCACCACGTCGCTGCACGAGTAGAAGGCCCCGGGCGAGTCGCTTCGCTGCCACACGGTCTAGATCATCGGCCGGCCGGTGCGCTCGGGCAGCGACGTGCGGAGCGCGGTGGTGGCCTCGGCCGCCCCGCGACCGGAGTCGTGCACCAGTTCCGGCTCGTCCCAGCCCAGGGGCCGCGAGGGGTCATACGACGCCTTGGTGATGTACACGCGGTGGTAGACGGTGGCGTGCGGCGCGGTGGAATGCCACTTCAGCAAGTACTTGCCGTCAGATCGGGGCGCAGGGTGGTGGCGGGCCATGTGACCGTGCGGTCGAAGGCCGCGTACTTGCCGCGGCCCGCGCTGCACAGCTTGCCGTCGGGGATCAGCTCGCGGTGGCGCCCGGCGGCATCGCGGATGTTCAGCTCGGTCCAGTGGTAGGGCGCCTGGGGGTTCGCCGCCCAGGCCTTTGCGCACGCGGGGTGATCCTTCACCGTGAAGAATCACTGGTAGGCCCGCGACGCGGGATCGGACATCGATCCATGGCCGAGCACCGCGGCCGGAACCACGGCCAGGCCGGCGAGCGTCGCGGTGGGCATACGGGAGATCTTCACGGCGAGCTCCTCGGGGCTGGGAGGGCTTTCCGTTGAGACCTTGCCCGACGACCTCTATCGCGCTCTAAGCCGCTCGTCAGGGAAGTGTGATGGCGTTGCCGTCGAACACGCCATCACCAACCTGCGAGAACCTCCCTATCGGGCGAGCGCGGCGGAGCCCTCGGCCCAGTGCTCGAGCGGGCGCGGCGAGGTGATGGCCACGCGCGCCGCGAACGGCTCGCGCGAGGTGCCCACCCGCACCGCATGCACCGTGGCGCACTCCGACAGCGGCTCGAAGACATCGCGCAGAGCGGGATCCACGCGCACGAGGGTCTCGTCGTCGTTGGGCGCCTCGTAGCGGTCGAGGATCGTCACGAGCGCCTCGCCCGTGCCCACGCGCGCGGCGTCGCCGATGCCATCCTCGCCCTGCAGCAGCAGCGACAGGCGGGCGGCCTCGCCCGCGAGGTCGCGCACCTGCTCGGCGAAAGCGCCACCCGCATCGCGCTTGCGCGTGACGCTGATGCCCACCCGGCCCTCGCCGTAGTCGATGGCGTAGTCGAGCTGGTGGCCGATGATGAGGATTCCCGGACCGTTCACCACGTGCGCGTAGCGCGCCACGTCGATCGGCGTGCCCACCACGAGGTCCTCGCGGATGTAGCGGTGGAAGGGCGGCACGACGGCCTCGGCGTCGAGCCCGGCCGGGTCGTCGAGGTACAGCTTCACCGAGATGCGGTGCGGGTCCATTGCGGTATCTCCTGTGGTTCCGGTCGGGCTACTGGGTGGCCGAGGTGGCGCCGGCCATGCGGATCTGGCAGGCATGCGCGGCGTCGATGAACAGCTGGGCCTCCTCCACCAGGGTGCGTGCGTGCTCCTCGGTGGCGGCCGACTGCCCGCTCGCGTGGCGCTCCAGGAGCGGGCGGGCGAACTTGCCGTGGGCGAAGCGGTCCTGGAACCGCTTGGTCTCGACGAACCGCGTGTCGAATTCGCGCACGATCACCTCGTCCTGCTCGGGAACGTCGGGCAGCTCGGTGCGCACCAGGGCCCGCGCAGCGGTGATCATCGAGCGGTATGCGCGGTCGTCTGCGCGCGCGATGTCGCCGTCCTCGAGGGCCACCTGCGCCTCGAACGCGATGCTCTCGGCGAACGACAGCTCGAGGTCGGTGGACGAGATGACCTCGCCCGCGCACTCGCCGATGCCGATGTCGCCGATGGAGAACTCGCGCGGGTTGCCCCAGTCGCTGAACAGCGACGGGTCGTCCACGTAGTCGGGGATCTGCTTGAGGTCCTCGATGATGGCGGCCAGCCCCTTGCGGCCGGTGCGAGCGCTCCAGTCGAGGAACGACTCACCCGGCAGGCGGTCGGCCACGAACTGGTCGGTGATGCGGTCGACCACCTCGGGGATGCGCTTGCTGGGGATCGCCCCAACCGCGAGGCCGTACGAGCCGGCGTTCGCCTGCCACTGGCCGCCCAGCACCACCTGGAAGTGCGGAACCACGCGGCCGCCGCTCTTGCGGCTGTTGCCGAAGAAGCCGATGTCGGCCACGTGGTGCTGGCCGCACGAGTTGAAGCAGCCGCTCACCTTGATGCGCAGGCCCTTGACGGCCTCGTCGAGCTCGCCCGACTTCGCGGCCAGCCGCTCGCGCAGCTCGCCGGCCAGGCCGCGGGATGCCGAGATGCCGAGCTTGCAGGTGTCGGTGCCGGGGCACGAGGTGACGTCCACGATGGTCTCGGCGCAGGGGTCGGCCATGCCGATCTCGGCCAGGGCCGCGTGCAGGTCGCGAAGGTCTTCCAGGCGCACCCAGCGGAATACGATGTTCTGCTCGACGGTGGTGCGCACGGTGTCACCCACGAAGCGACGGGCCACCTCGGCCAGCAGGCGGGCCTGCCCCGATGAGATGTCGCCCAGCGGCAGCGGGATGGTCACCACCGCGTAGCCGGGCTGGCGCTGCAGGTACACGTTGTTCGCGCGCCAGGCGAGGAAGGCCGGGCCGGCCCCGTCGTCCTCGGCGCCGGTGTCCAGTGCGCGCGCCGGGTCCTCGGGCAGCAGGCCGTCCTCGAGGTGGGCAGTCCACTGCGGGTCGTACGGCAGGCTCTCCCGCTCCTCGGCCACCAGGCGGCTGAACTCCTCGATGCCCACCTGCGCCACGAGGAACTTGATGCGCGCGCGGTTGCGGTTCTGCTTCTCGCCGAGGCGCGCGAACACGCGCGACACCGCCTGCACGGTGGGCAGCAACTCGCCCGGTGGCACCTGCCCGGCCAGCAGCTTGGCCTGGTGCGGGGTGGTGCCGAGCCCGCCGCCCACATAGACGTCGAACGACTGCACCGGCTCGCCCTCCACGACGTCCAGGCGCGCGATGGCGCCGAGGTCGTGCATCATCACCAGGCCGCAGGCCTCGTCGGCGCAGCCCGAGAAGGCGATCTTGAACTTGCGGCCGAAGTCCTGGCAGTCGGGGTGCCCGAGCAGGAAGCGGAAGAGGGCCTCGGAGTGGGGCGTCACGTCGAAGGCCTCGGTGCGGCACACGCCCGAGAGCGGGCAGGCCGTGAGGTTGCGCACGCCGTTGCCGCAGGCCTCGCGGGTGGTCATGCCCACGGCGGCCAGGCGCCGCATGACGGTGGGCATGTCCTCGATGTGCACGTAGTGCAGCTGGATGTCCTGGCGGGTGGTGATGTGCAGCACGTGGTCCGAGTACTCCTCGGCCAGCTCGGCAAGCACGTCGATCTGCAGCGGGGTGAGTCCGCCCCACGGCACCTTGATGCGCAGCATGCCCGGGGCGTCCCAGAGGGTCTCCGGGCCCTTGGTCAGGTCACCGGAGGGGAACTCCAGGCGGCGGTGCTCCACGCCGTCGTGGCGCTGGCCGTTGTCGTAGCGCTGTCCGTACACGCCGCGGCGCAGGCGCGTCTCGGCGAACACGCGCTCGTCCACGCGGCCGTCCTTGCGCAGCTCGACCTGGTTCTCGAAGACGTCGATCTCCTCCGCCAGCTCGGGGTCCATCTGCCCCTGCAGGCGGTCGCGCCAGCCGATCGTGCTCACCCTGTTCCCTCCTCGCGACGATGCATGCGGACGTGCCGTGATGGGCACGGACGCGGCACCCTAGGGGAAAGACCATAAAGGTGTCAAGTATTCAGACTTTAAAATCATCCATGCTTAGCGGGAATTAGCGCGCAGGCGTGGATGCCACAGAGCGGGCGGGGTTGGCCACCGGCTCCCAGCGCACCATCCTCGCGCCCCAGTGGTACAGCGACCGGTAGCCCAGGGCGCGCACCACGCCGAGGTTCAGGTCGAGGCGGCGCTTCGCGGTGAGCCCTGGGCCCCAGTCGGTGCGCCGCGCGACCACGCACCGCGGGCCATTGATGAGGCAGATGCGGACGTGCGCGCCGCAGGGCACGAGGTCGCTGCCCACGGTGAGGTCCATCATCTTGGTCTGCGGCAGGCCGGGGCAGAAGTTGCCCTCGTCCCAGGCGCTGTAGGCCGACGCCTCGGTGGTGCGCCTGGGCAGCACTGCCGGAACCGCCAGCGCCGCCGCCGTGGCAGCGCCCACAGGGGCGCGCGGGGCCGTCGGGGACATGTTCTGCCCACCGGAGGGCGGCGCCGGCACGGGCGCGGTGGGCATGCCCTCGGGCATCGCCGCCATGGCGCCGGCCACCGTAACGCCCCCGATGAGGGCGAGCGAGGCGGCGGCGATGGCGATGCGATGCAGCAGGGGGAGCTCCCTGACGCGGTGTCGGTCCGGGCGGCCGTCCGGGAGACGGACGGCCGTGAACTCACGGACCCCTGTGAAATGGATTCGGCACCTTACCCGGATGGCCGCGGCGAACGACGGACAAAACCGCTCGTAGCGGGGAAGAGAGGTACACCACGTTGGTGCTCACAGCAGGAAAATGCCCCCAAATGGCGAGAGCCGCGTGTTCGCGGCTCTCCGGTGCGTCGGATGATGGGCCGTGCAGGGATCGAACCTGCGACCTTGGGATTAAGAGTCCCCTGCTCTGCCAGCTGAGCTAACGGCCCGGCGGCACGCTAGCACCGGGCGGGTGCAGGTGGGAAGGATTTCAGCCCGTGGTCGTGGCTGGCTTCGAGAGCTCGGCCAGGCGTGCGCGGATGTCCCCTGCCAGCGGGTCATTGGGCGCGAGCTGCAGGAAGCGCTGATAGGCGAGCACCGCCTGGTTGCGCTGTCCGGCCCGCTCGGCCGCCTGCCCCCAGTATGCGAAGGCCTGCGCATCCCCGGGGTTGATCGCGGTGTAGCGCTGCAGCGCCTGCAATGCCGCGGCCGGGTTGTTCTGCGCAGTGGCCACCGTCACGAGCCCGAGCACCACGTCGAGGTCGCCGGGCGCGCTCTGCGCGGCCGCGAGCGCGGTGGTGAGGGCCTCCGGGTCCTGCTGGTTCACGCCGAGGCGTGCCTGGGCGAGGGTGATCTGCGCCTTGCCCAGGTCGCTGCGCGCCTGCGCGAGGTCCTGCTTGGCCCGGGCGCTCTTCGGGGACTGCTGCACGGCCTTTCGCGCCTGCGCCACTGCCGACTTGCCCTGCTGCACGCTGGTCTGGGCGTCATTGACGGCCTGGGTCAGGGGGTCGACCGCGCCGCAGCCGCCGCCCACCGCGAGGAACCCCGCGACCAGGCCGAAGCCGAGGAAGGCGATGATGGCCACGATGGCGATGACCTTGGTGAGGTTCTTCTGGTGCTTCCCGTCGAACAGCACGGCGCGACGCTACATGATCCTGTGCCGGGCCTCGGTGGCCGCGGCCGTGATGGCGGGGGCATCGAGCCGGGTGGCGCCGTCGGGCCCGAGCACCTGCTCCTCGTCCACCCAGGCGGCGATCACCTGCGAGCGCGGGTCGAGCGCGACGAGCGAGGGGTCGGCCTCGGTCGGCGCGCCCTCGAAGGGGCGGATGGCCACGATGTCGGCGCGCTTGCCCGGCGCCAGCGACCCCACCTGCGAATGCACGCCGAGGACGCGTGCCGACCCCATGGTGGCCAGGGCCAGCATCTCCGATGCCACGGGGCGCGCCCCGCGGCGCGCCGCTGCCTCGGCGGCCCAGCGGGCCTCGTCGCGCAGGTCGTACGCGCCGGCGCTCGCCGGGCTGTCGGTGCCGAGCCCCACGGTCACGCCAAGGGCATGCAGCATCTCGATGGGCGCATCGCCGCACTCGAGGCGCACGTTGGAGTGCGGGCAGTGGGCCACGCGCACGTCGTGGTCGGCGAGGATCGCCGCATCGCCCTCGTGCACCTGCACGCAGTGGGCAGCCACCAACCCGGGCCGCAGCGCGCCCGCCGCCTCGAGGCGCGACACCACCCCCGGTCCCCCTCCCGGCCAGCGGGCCGGGTCACGGCCCACCGACCGTATGGCCTCCGCCAGCGGCCCCGCCTCCTCGTCGAGCAGCATCACCTCGTCGGGCGACTCAGCCACGTGCGCGGCGATCGCACCGTCACCGAGGATCGGGTCGGCCAGCACCTCGGCCCAGAGATCCGGGCCCACGGCGTAGGGCGAGTGCGGCGACACCCCCACCTGCACGCGCGGCCCGGCGGCGTCACGCGCGGCAAGCAGCGCCTCGCCATGGCGGATCACCTTCTCGCGCGCGCCGGCACCTGAATCGCGGCCGAAGACCTCCATGTGCACGATGGCTCGCAGGCCGGCATCGCTCGCCGCGCCCACGGCGAACCCGCTGGGCCCCGAATCGGCGATCGTGGTGGTGCCGTTGCGCAGCGCGATGAGGGCGGCGTAGTGCGCGGCGGCTTGGCGGTCGCCCGGGGTGACGTCGGCGGTGCGTTTTACGAACGCCCCGAGCCAGTCGCCGAAGCGGGCATCGGGAACGAGTCCGCCCATGAGCGCCCACTCGAGGTGGCAGTGGGAATCCACGAGCCCCGGGATGAGGATGGCGTCGCCCATGTCGGTGACGGGCACGTCGTCGCACGGGGGCAGGTCACGCTCACGCCCCACCGCCTCGATGACGCCCCCGCGGATCAACACGCCGCCGTCCCGTACGACGGGACCCTCGACGGGGACGATCCATTCCGCCCGTATCAGGGCGGTGGGCCGCCGGTTAGGAGCCGGCGGGAGTGGTCTCGTCGGTCTTCTGGGGAAGCGCGGGGTCGGACGCCTGCGCGGCCGTCACCTGCTCCTCGGCCGGCTTCTCGCCCGTGACGCCCTTCTTGAACTCGCGCATCCCGCTGCCCAGGCTCTTGCCGATCTCCGGCAGGCGCTTGGCGCCGAAGGCCAGCAGGATGATGGCCAGGATGATGATGAGCTCAAGCGGGCCGATGCCGAACGGCATGCGATTACCTCATGGTCTGCGGTCCCCGGGCGGGGGGCCGATTGATCCGACGTTAGCATGGGGGAGCAATTCGGCGATCTGGTAGGGGGTGGGGGGATACGGCTCGAGCCCATGGCGGTCGGTTGGGGTGGGCTGGTCGGGACGATCGGCCTCGCCGCGACGGCCGGAGCCCCGGTGTGGGCGCGCGCGCTGGCGATCATCGCCGCGTTCCTCGTGGGGGGATTCCTCGCGGGCGTGCGCACGCTCGACCATCGCCTGATGAACGCCCTCGGCGCGTGGGTGTTCGGGTGGCTGCTGTGGGCGGTCATCTGGATCGTGCTCGCGATCATCGCCGCCTTCGGGGGCCCGACCGATCCCGAATACGCGCCGGGATCGGACGGCGCGTCGCTGCTCATCGCCGCGGGATCGCTCTTGGCCGCCGTGGTGGGCGGCCTGGCGGCCGATCGCCGCTACAGCACGCGCAGCGTGCGTCGGCGCTACTAGGCGGGGCACGCCGACCTGCTGCGCGTGGACGAGGCAGGCCAGTCCGCCACCGCGCTAGTTGTCGACCACGAAGTCCCGGTGCGAGCGGCTGGACGTCGGGCCCGACTGGCCTTGGTACTTGCCGCTGTAGGGCGTGTCCACAGGAGTGGTCATCTGCAGGAACGAGATCTGCCCGATGCGCATTCCGGCGTGGATGGCGATGGGCAGGCTCGCCACGTTCGAGAACTCGAGCGTGATCTGGCCGTCGAAGCCCGGGTCGATGTAGCCCGCCGTGGAGTGGATGAGCAGGCCCAGGCGGCCGAGGCTCGACTTGCCCTCGAGGCGCGCCACGAGGTCGTCGGGGATTCCCACGCGCTCGAGCGTGGATCCCAGCACGAACTCGCCCGGGTGCAGGATGAACGGCTCGCCGTCGTTCATGCGCACGAGCTCGGTGAGGTCGGCCTCGGGCTCGCGCGGGTCGATGTACGGCTGGCGGTTGTTGTGGAACACCCGGAACTCGTGCGACACGCGCAGGTCGATGGATGACGGCTGCACGAGGGTGTCGTCGAAGGGGTCGATCACCAGGCGACCGGCGGCGATCTGCTCGCGGAGGGTGCGATCGGACAAGACCATCGGCGGGGACGCTACCCGATGGTCCTCCCGACCTCCCCCGCTGGGCTAGCCTGCGAGGGGTGACGGGTCACTCGCATGGGGAGCCGGGTCGGCAGCGGGCCTTCCGCGTGGATGCGGCGGCGGACGAGGGCCTGCTGGCCCGCGTGGGCGCGGCGCGATCGCGCGGCGCGGTGCCCGACGTCATCGTGGGCGGAGTGCTCGTGGGGGACGGCCCCGTAGACGCGCTCGACCCCGTGGACGTCACCCCTGACGAGCTGCGCCAGCTGGTGGACGGCGGTCGCCTGCCGCGCTGGGTGGTGGAGAAGGGCTCGTTCGGCCCGGGCTACGTGCAGCTGAAGTCGCTCATGCGACAGGAGAGCCTGGTGACGGTGTGCGAGGAGGCCTCATGCCCCAACATCCAGCGCTGCTGGACGCGCGGCACCGCCACCTTCATGATCGCCGGCGAGACGTGCACGCGCGGGTGCCGCTTCTGCGACGTGACATCCGGCAAGCCCATGCTGCCACCCGATCCCGGTGAGCCGGCGCGGCTGGCCGACGCGGCCGCGGCCATGGGCCTGCGCTACGTGGTGGTCACCGCCGTGGCGCGCGACGACCAGCCCGATGGCGGGGCGGCGCATTTCGCGGCGGTCATCCGCGCGCTGCGCGACCGCCTGCCGGACGTGCGGGTGGAGGTGCTCATCCCCGACTTCCGCGGCAACTGGGACGCCCTCGACATGGTCATCGAGGCCCGGCCCGACGTGCTCAACCACAACACCGAGACCGTGCCGCGGCTCTACCGCCGGGTGCGCCCGGGCGCGCGGTACGAGCGCACCCTCGAGCTGCTCGAGAGGTCGTGCGCGGCGGGCCTGCCCACCAAGAGCGGCATCATGGTGGGGCTGGGCGAGGAGCTCCCGGAGATCGCCGCGGTGTTCACCGACCTGGCGATGTCGGGCTGCGAGGTGGTCACCGTGGGGCAGTACCTCAGCCCGTCGGCCAGCCACCTTCCCGTGGAGCGCTTCTATGCTCCGGCCGAGTACCCGGCGCTGGCCGAGCTGGGGCGGGCGGCCGGGCTCGCGCACGTGGAGGCCGGCCCGCTGGTGAGGTCGTCGTACGAGGCCGACCGCGTGGCCGACGAGGTCGGCGCCGGGGTCGTGTGACGCCATGACCCGCGTCGCCGGATCCCGTAGGTTTGCGGCATGGAACTGATGACCCCCCAACAGGCCAAGGCCGCCATGGATGCCGGCACCGCCGTGATCATCGACGTGCGCGAGGGCGACGAGGTGGCCGAGGCCGCCATCCCGGGCGCGCGGCACATCCCGATGGGCGACCTGCTCGACCGCCTGCCCGAGGTGCCGCGCGACGCGACGGTGATCTTCAGCTGCCACAGCGGCGGCCGGTCGGAGAGCGTGTGCCGCTACCTCGAGGAGAACGAGGGCTTCAGTGACCTGGTGAACCTGGAGGGCGGCATCGTCGCCTGGAGCCAGGCGGGCCTGCCCGTGGCGCAGTGACCCGGACCCCGGTGTCAGGCACTTAACCGAGGCGTGCCGAAGGTCCGAGGCGCGCAGAAGACGCACGCCTCGGTTAAGTGCCTGACACCGGGGTCAGTAGCGGCGCACGACCCGGTACAGGGTGTCGCGCTGCACCGCGCGGCGGCCCGTGGCCTCGATGGCCTCCACCATGCGCGTGGTGTCGAGCGTGAAGGCCGTTCCGGCGGCGCGCACGACGTTCTCCTCGATCATGATCGAGCCCATGTCGTCGCAGCCGGCTTCCAGCGCCAGCATGCCGATGCGCAGGCCCTGGGTGACCCACGACGACTGCATGTGGGGGATGTTGTCGAGGTAGAGGCGCGCGACGGCGTTAATGATGAGGTAGTCGGCGGCCGTTGAGTGCTGGTGGTCGTCGCCGCGTGCCGAGCAGCCGCCCGGCTGATACGACCAGCAGGCGAAGGCGGTGAAGCCGCCGGTCTCGTCCTGCATCTCGCGGAGCACGCGCAGGTGCTCGATGCGGTCGTCCACGGTGTCGACCGTGCCGTACATCATCGTGGCGCTGGTTTGGAGCCCGCGCCGGTGCGCCTCGCGCATGACCCCCAGCCACTCGGCCGTGGTGGTCTTGCGCGGTGCGATGATGTCGCGCACGCTGTCCACGAGGATCTCCGCGCCGCCGCCCGGGAGGGAGTCGAGCCCCGCGTCGATGAGCCGGTCGAGCACCTCGCCCACGTCGAGGTTCGAGTAGAGCGCGATGTGCAGCACCTCGCTGGGCGACAGCGCGTGCAGGTGAATCGGGTACCGCCGCTTGATGTCGCTGAAGAGGTCCTCGTACCACTCCATGCGCAGGTTGGGGTGGTGGCCGCCCTGCATGAGCAGCGCCGTGCCCCCGAGGTCGAGGGTCTCCTCGATCTTGCGGAAGATCACCGGCTTGCTCAGCACGTACCCCCCGGGGTCGCGCGGGTGGCGGTAGAAGGCGCAGAAGTCGCAGTCGGTGACGCAGAAGTTCGTGTAGTTGACGTTGCGGTCGATGACGAACGTGACCTCGTCGGGGTCGGTCACGCGGTCACGCGCGCGCTGGGCGGCCGCGGCGACCGCTACGACGTCGCGGGACGCCATGAGGGCGCGGGCGCCGTCGTCGTCCAGCCGCTCGCCGGCATCGAGCCGCTCGATCACGTCGAGGTGCCGTGCGGGAGCGACGGTGCTCATGCGGCCACCGCCCGCAGGGCGGGCATCTCGCGCAGCTCGCCGGCCGCGCGGGCCATGTCGAGGAATGCCTCGAGGCCCGCCCGCTCGGCGTCACCGAATGCGTAGCGAAGCCGCGACAGGTACCCGCGGATATAGGCCTCGTCGAAGGGGAAGCGCTGCGCGGCGGCGCGCGCCATGCCATCGGGGTCGGCGGCGAACGCCCCCGTGCCTGCGGTGATGGCATCGCAGAGCGCGTCGAGCGCCGCCGGCCGCGTGACGGCCGTGTCCTCGCGGGCCGCCCACACGGCGAACACCATCGGCAGGCCGGTGCGCTGCTGCCAGAGCTCGCCCAGGTCGAGTGAGTACGGGGCGATGCCACCGCGGTGGGCCAGGAGCGCGGCGTCGGCGATGAGCAGCACGGCCTCGCCGGCGGCGAGGGCGGCGGGCGCCTCGAGGTCGGATGCCATTACCCGGAACCGCATATCGGGTCCCACCAGCACCCGCAGCAGTGTGACGCTGCTGGCGCTGTGCGGCGTGACGGCGACCCGGCGCACCTCATGCAGCGGCACCGGCGACAGCAGCCTGATCGAATCGACAGCGCCCTCGCACGCGATACAGCCCACCGGCAGCAGGCGCAGGTCGTGGGCGTGGCGCGCGTACGCGATGCTGGACATCGCCGAGACGTCGAGCGTGCCGTCGATGACGCCGGCGTTGAGAAGCGCCGGCAGGCCATCGGTGAATGTGACGCCGGGCAGCGCGGCCTCATCCAGGTGGTGGTACACCGGGAACATGTTGAGGGCGCTGATGCGCCCCACGCGCAGGTCGCTCATCGCGCCACCGCCCGGGCGCCCACGGCCTCGGCCAGGTGGTCGGGGTCGGCGTCCACGCCGTCGGGGATCACCCATTCGTCGGCGCCGAATGACACGGCCACCTGGCAGGCGGGCTCGCCGAGGGCGACCCAGTCGGGGCGGATCGGCACGCCCGGCAGCACGCGACGCGCCACGGCCGTCACCAGGAGGTCCTCGTTGCCCCACGAGCCGGGCGTCTCGGCGGTGTCGCCGCCGGGCACGAGCAGCACCGCGCGCACGTCGCCGGCGCGCGTTGCGATGTCCAGCAGGCGGTCGGCCACCTCGGCATCGGTGGTCCCCGCGCCGTAGTGCACCACCTCGATCCCCTCGCCCCGGGCATTGCCGCGCAACCAGCCCACCTCGGCGGGCACGGGCAATCCCGCCGCGACTGCGAGGGGGTCGCGGGAACCGAGCAGCGCGATGACCTCGGCGCGCGTCATGCGAAGCGCTCCACCATGCCCGTGGCGATCGTGCGAAGCGCGCTGGCGTCGGCCCCCCCGATGTCGCCGTCCAGCACCTCGCCTGCCAGCGCGACCTCGTCGAGCGCCCGCTGCCTGGCCGCCGCGGTTCCCGGGTGGCGCGCCAGGCGGTCGCACAGGGCGTCCAGCCCCGCGCCGCCGGCGGCCACCCGGCCGATCTCATTGCCGAGCGCGGGCTCCTCGGCGATGGCGAGGATCTGCGGGAGGGTGACGGTGCCGCTGAGAATGTCCGTGCCGCGGCGCTTGCCGGTCTCCGCAGGTGATCCTGAGAGGTCGAGGACGTCGTCGAGGATCTGGAAGGCCACTCCCACGCGTGTGCCGAACGAGGCCAGGCGCAGTTGGGCCTCCTCGGAGCCCCCCGACAGCATGGTGCCCAGGCGGCAGGCCACCGAGAACAGCGCCCCGGTCTTGCGGCGGCAGCGCGATATGTAGGCATCCACCGTGAGGCCCAGGTCGCCGGCGGCCCGCTGCTGGTCCATCTCGCCGAGCGCCAGCTCGAGCGAGGCATCGGCCAGGGCGCTGACCGCGGCCGGCGAGCCGACGCGCGTGAGCTCGGCGAAGGCGCGCGCGAACAGGAAGTCGCCCACGTTGATGGCGGCCCCCGCGCCGTGCGCGCGCGCCACCGTGGGCCGGCCGCGCCGGGTGGTGGCGCCGTCGATGAGGTCGTCGTGCACCAGCGTTGCCATGTGCACCAGTTCCACGGCGGCGGCGGCGGTGACCAGGGGCGGGCGGTTATCGTCATCTCCCGCGCTGGCGCAGAACACCAGCATCGGACGCACGCGCTTGCCGCCGGCTGCGAGGGTGTCCATGGCCGGGTCGCTCACCGCACGCACGTGGCCACCGGCGTAGTGGGTCAGCATCTCCTCGCACTGGGCGAGCCAGGGCATGAGGGGCTCCACGAACGCGTAGACGGGGGGCGCGGTGCTCATGCGTCGTCCCCGGTGGCCGCGATGCGCGGCTCCCCCCAGCGGGTGAAGAGCGAGTGGTTGATGCGCAGCACGTCGAGTGCCTTGCCCACCACGAAGTCAATGAGGTCATCGATGGTGTCCGGGTCCGCGTAGAGGCCCGGCGAGGCGGGGAGGATCACGCCCCCGGCCTCGGTGACCGACACCATGTTGCGCAGCTGGATGAGCGACAGGGGGGTCTCGCGGGGCACCAGCACGAGCTGGCCGCGCTCCTTGAGCATCACCTCGGCCACGCGGTGGATGAGGTTGTCGCCGGTGCCGTGGGCGATGCGCCCGAGCGTAGAGCTGGAGCAGGGGGCCACCAGCGCCGCGCGGGCGCCGGAGGATCCCGAGGCGAACGAGCAGGCGATGTCGCCGGGGTCGAGCAGGTCCACCGCGCCGGGCGCCTGCGCGAAGGCATCGACGAAGCGGGCGCGCACGTCATCGTATGAGGCCGGCCGCGGCCCCTCGCCGAGGATCTCGTGGCTGATCACGCGCGCGCCGGCATCGGAGATGCACAGGCCAACGTGGTGGCCCCCCGCGCTGAGCGCGGTGAGGGCCCGGCTCCCGTATCGGGCGCCGCTCGCCCCGGTTACCCCCAGGAAGATCCTCATGTGGTGATCGTAGACCCGCCGTGGCCCGCAACGGCCGGGGTCCCGCGCATGCGGGACCCCGTAAAAGACCGTTCGACAGGCGCTGAAAGGCCTACTTGTACTTCGTTCCCAGGCCGTTGAGGAACGCCGACAGGTCCTCGAGCTCCTGTGGGGGCAGCGATGCATATGACGGCATGGGTGCCTTGGGGGCCTTGAGCCAGGCCGTCATCTTGGTGTTGTCCCAGCCCCTCGAGCTCTCGTTGGTGAGGTCGGGGCCCGGTCCGGGCGCGCCGACGCCGGCCACCATATGGCACGACCCGCAGCCGTTGGCCATGTACACCGCCATGCCCTTCGTGGCCTGCTCATCGAGGCCGGTCAGGGGAATGCCCTGCGACGCGACGCCGGTGGGCGAGTTGGCGCCCATCCAGGTGAGGTAGCAGAGCATTCCGGTGACGATGACCGTGAGGCTCAGGGCGAACGGGCGCTTCCAGATGCGACGCTCCGGGCCGCGGTCGATGAACGGCCACACCACCAGAAGGATGATCATGATGTTCGGCACCATGAAGGTGGCCATGATCACCGGCGTGAGCGCGTTCTGGTTCGCGAAGATCTTCAGCAGCTCGAACGCGAAGTAGAAGTACCACTCCGGGCGCGGGATGAAGTCGGTGGTGGCCGGGTTGACCGGCTCCCCGATCTCGACGCGGATCGTGATGGCGAGGACGATGGTCGCGATGATCGTGAGCCCCGCGATCACCGTGTCCTTGTAGATCGCGTACGGGAAGAACGGCTTGCCGGTCTTCTTCGCCTCGGCGTAGTCCTTGTCGTAGGCCTTCTTGTCGGCGGGCTTCATCGGGCGCCCTCCTTGGCCTCCACGGGCCAGCTGGCCGGGTAGTTCACGCTCCCCGGGAGCGACCTGGCCTTCTCGCGGGCGGCCGCGCGGCGGGCGTCCTCCTCATCGCGCTCGATGCGCAGGCGGCGCTTCGACCACGGCGGCTCGGAGATTCCGAGGCGCACGATGAAGTACAGGTGCAGGCCTATGAAGGTGGCTATGGCCCCGGGTATGACGAGCATATGTATCGAATAGAACCGCGATAGCGTCGCTGGTCCGAATTCGGGGCCGGCACGGAGGATGTCGCCGATGTACGGGCCGACGATCGGGGCGCCGGCGAAGATGTTCACCGCCACCACCGTGGCCCAGTAGGCCTTCTGGTCCCACACCAGCAGGTAGCCGGTGAGGCCCATGAACATCGTGAGCAGCAGCAGGAACGAGCCGGTGACCCACGTGAGCTCACGCGGGTACTTGTAGGCGCCCCATATGAACACGCGTGCCATGTGCAGGAACACCACGATGATCATCACCGAGGCGCCCCACTTGTGCATGCCGCGCACGAGCCAGCCCCAGGTGACCTCGTTGGTGATGTACTCGATGCTCTGGTAGGCGCCGCCCTTGCTGTCGGGCACGTAGTACATCGCCAGGATGATCCCGGTGATGGCCTGCATGCCGAACACGACCATGGCGGTGAAGCCCAGGGTCTGGAACCAGCTGGTGCCCGCGGGGATGTTGCGGAACAGGAACCACCGGGTGCCGGTCTTGATGCCCGACCGGTCATCGACATAGTCGATGGTGGCTTCTGTGGTCTTCTGGACGGGGTTCTTGGGCCCGATGTCCTTGGTCGTCACCGTCGGCTCCTACTGGAACGGGTAGAGGTGGGAGAGGGTGCCCGAGACCGGCTCGCCGGGGCCCGAGAGCCCATACGACTGCTGCTGCTGGTCGATGGAGTACGGCTTGCCCACCAGCACCCGCAGGTTCGGGTTGCTGCTCTTTGCCGCCACGGCCACGGGAATGCGGTCCTTGCCGGCCTCGATGTCCTGCGGCTCGAACTTCTTGCTCTGGTCGGCCACCTTGATATCCACGCGGTCGAGCGGGCGGGGCGGTGGGCCGCCGGTGACGAGCCCGCGTGAGTCGTACGCGCCGCCGTGGCACGGGCACACATACCCCGCACTGCCGGGCGAGAACGCCACCGGGCACCCCAGGTGGGCACAGCGGTTCCAGATGGCGATGAGGTCGAAGTCGTCGGCGCGCAGGCTGCTGGCCCACTTCGCGAACTGCGCCTCGAACTCGGCGGCGGGCTGCCCCGGGTTGGGCTGCGGCCGGCTCGTGGGGTCCTTCAAGCCGTAGACCACGTAGATGCGCCGGTCGGCGTCCGATGATGGCCCGGACACCGCAAGCGAGGCGACCTCGCCGATCCTGGTGGATGGCGAGGGATTGACGTAGGGGGGCGGGTTCTTGAGGTAGTCGCTCGCCGGTCCGATATCGACCCAGCGGAACTCCTCCTCCTTCAGCGGGGTGGTGACGGCGAAGCCGACGACGGGCACGAGGATGGCGGCGGCGAGGACGCCGGTGCCGGCGAAGGCCGCATTCGACAGGAATCGCGTGCGCGTGACGTAACCGGGGTCGTCCGAGTGGTCCGGCTCCGGGGTGAAGTCGGCCGCGCGCGGGCCCTGGTAGGGGCCGCCCTGGGTCCCGTTGGTGTCCTTCCCCGGATCGTCTTCAGCCACTTCGACCTCCACTGAAGCCTCTTCGAGACCCGAGAGTATCCAAGAAGGAGTGAATCGGTGGGCGGATCCGGCGGTTCCGGGGGATATGGGGCCAGTTGTCCCGCCAGCGGGGTGACGCCCCGCACGTCCGTCACTCGCCGGGCAGGCAGATTCCCAGTTCTGCCCACCGTGCGGTGACCGCCTCGCGCACCTCGTCGCTCATGCGGATCTCGTCGGGCCACGGCCGCACTTGGCCCTCGCCCTCCCACTTGGCGGTCGCGTCGAAGCCGATCTTGGCGCCGTATGCCGGCCACGGGGCGGCGTGGTCGAGGGCGTCCACGGGTCCCTCCATCACCAGCACGTCGCGCTTCGGGTCGACGTTCGAGAACGCCCGGAACGCCACCTGCGACACGTCGTGCACGTCGATGTCCTCGTCCACCACGACCACGCAGCGCGTGAGCGCGAGCAGCCCCAGGCCCCACACGGCGTTGATGAGCTTCTTGGCGTGCCCCGGATAGCGCTTTCGCACCGACACGATGGCGCAATTATGGAACACGCCCTCGAGCGGGAGGTTCATGTCCACAAGCTCGGGCACCGTCATGCGGATGAGGGGCAGGAAGAGCCGCTCGGTGGCCTTGCCCAGCCAGTAGTCCTCCATGGGGGGCATGCCGACGATGGTGGTGGAGTAGATGGCGTCGCGGTGCATGGTGAGGCCGGTCACGTGGAAGGCCGGGTAGCGGTCGACCGGTGTGTAGAAGCCGGTATGGTCGCCGAAGGGGCCCTCGTCGCGGATGTCGGCGGAGTCGACGTAGCCCTCGAGCACCACCTCGGCGTGCGCCGGCACCTCGATGTCCTGGGTGACGGCCTTCACCATCTCCACGCGGGCGCCGCGTAGGAAGCCCGCGAACATCATCTCGTCGAGCGCGGGCGGCAGCGGGGCGGTGGCCGAGTACGTGACGGCCGGGTCGGTGCCGATGGCCACGGCCACGGGCACGCGGCCGTCGGAGTCGAGCAGGTGCTGGCGGCCGTCCTTGTGGATCTGCCAGTGCATCATGCAGGTGTTGCGATCGACCTTCTGCACGCGGTACATGCCGCAGTTGCGCGTGCCGGTGCGCGGGTCGTTGCTGAACACCAGGGGCAGGGTGACGAATGGGCCGCCGTCGCCGGGCCAGCAGGTGAGGATCGGCAGGCGGCCGAGGTCCACCTCGTCGCCGCGCAGCACGACCTCCTGGCAGGGGCCCGACTTCACGCTCCTGGTGCCGAGCGATGCCAGGTCCTTGAGCTTGCCGAGTGCCTTCACCTTGTCCATCAGGCCCTGCGGCGGCTGCATCTCGGCGATCTCGGCGATGCGCCCGGCGATCTCGTCGAGGCTCTCGCCGCCGAGGCCCATGGCCATGCGGCGCTCGGATCCGAACTGGTTGATGAGCACCGGCAGGTCGGACCCCTTCACGTTGGTGAACAGCAGGGCGGGGCCGCCCGCCTTCATGACCCGGTCGGAGATCTCGGTGATCTCAAGGTGCGGGTCCACCTCGGCGGTGACCTCCTGCAGCTCGCCGATGCCGCGCAGCGCGGCGATCCACTCGCGCATGTCCTTCATCGCGTGAGGGCTTCCTCGAGCGCGGGGGCCGGTGGCAGCCCGGCTGCCAGCTCGTGGATGGGCCCGGGGATCCCCTCGCGAAGCGCCGAGCGGGCCGCCCGCACGGCGTCGGCGGTGCCGGGGCCCGACTCGCCGGATACCGCCGCGGCGGTGCAGCGCCAGAGCGGCAGCAGGTCGTCCTCGCGCCCGCTGGCCACGGCGGCGGCCGAGAGGGCCACGAGGTCGCCGAGCGCCTCGACCATTCCCAGGTCGCCCGTGGCCGCGATGCGCACGAGGCCCTGCGCGTAGCAGTAGTCGCCCGCCAGCACGGCCGCGCCCATGGGCACGTTGTCCACGTGGCGCGGCCGGCCGTGGTGCAGCAGGAAGCCCTCGAGGATCAGCTCGAAGCCGAGGGCGTTCTCGCGCGGCAGCGGGGGGCTGACGAGCGGCACCACCACCTCGGCGGCGTCGGTGGTGCGCCCTGCCAGGGCCGGCTGCTCGGCCAGCACCTCGCTCACGCGGTCGGCAGCGGCCCCGATCACGTGCTGGCCTCCTCGAGCGCGCCCGCCAGCGCGGTGGCGAGGGCCGCGAACTCATCATCGCCGTGGCACGTGCTCACGAACCACGCCTCGAACTGCGAGGGCGGCGGGTAGGTCCCGCGCGCCAGCAGCCCGCGCGCGACGGCGGCGTACATGCGGGTGTCGCACGCGGTGGCGCCGGAATAGTCGGTGACCGTGGCGTCGGTGAAGAAGGGCGTGAGCATCGAGCCCACGCGATTGATGGTGACCGGCGCGCCGGTGTCCTCGATCACCTGCTGCAGGCGCGCGCCGCCCTCCTCGAGCCGGTCGTAGATGCCCGGCTCGGCCAGGCGGCAGAGCACCGCCAGCCCCGCGGTGGTGGCCAGCGGGTTCCCCGAGAGGGTGCCCGCCTGGTAGCAGGGGCCCTCGGGCGCGAGCTCGGCCATCACCTCGGCACGGCCGCCGAAGGCGCCCACGGGCAGGCCGCCGCCGATCACCTTGCCGAGGCACGTGAGGTCGGCGCGCACGCCGTAGCGCTCCTGGGCTCCACCGCGCGCCACGCGGAACCCGGTGATGACCTCGTCGAATATCAGCAGGGCGCCGGTGCGGTCGCACGCCGCGCGCAGCCCCTCGAGGTAGCCGGGCGCGGGGGGCACCACGCCCATGTTGCCCGCGACGGGCTCGATGATGATGGCCGCCGCACCCTCGAGCGCCGCCTCGGCCGCGGCCAGGTCGTTGTAGGGCACCAGACGCGTGGCCGACGTGGCGCCCGCGGTGACGCCGGGGCTCGTGGGCACCCCCAAGGTGGTGGCGCCGCTGCCCGCCTGGGCCAGCAGGCCGTCAATGGCGCCGTGGTAGCCCCCTTCGGCCTTCACGATGGCCTCGCGCCCAGTGGCGGCGCGGGCAAGGCGCACGGCGCCCATCACGGCCTCGCTGCCCGAGGATGTCATGCGCAGCTTCTCGATTGACGGGAACGCCTCGGTGACCGACTCGGCGAAGAGCACCTCGCGCTCGGTGGGCGCGCCGTAGGAGGTGCCGCGGGCCAGGGCGTCGCGGACGTCGCCGATCACCATCGGGTCGGCGTGGCCGGTGATGGCCGGGCCCCACGTGGCGAGGAAGTCCACGTAGCGGTTGCCGTCGGCGTCCCACACGCAGGCGCCCTCGGCGCGGTCGATGAACAGCGGATCGCGTCCGATGCCGCGCATGGCGCGCACCGGCGAGTTGACCCCTCCCACGAGCACGCGCCGGGCGCGGTCGTAGAGTTCCCGGCTGCGGGCGTCCGGCGGCGCGGGGGCCACGGGCCTCAGGCCACCGGCAGCGGGGATCCCGCCAGCGCCAGGTCCTCCCACGCGCGGTACTCGGGCGAGTAGTAGCGCAGTCGCACCTTCTTGAACTCGAAGGTCGAGTAGAGCACGGCGTAGTCGTCGTCACCCAGGCCGGCTTCGTCGGCCAGCGCGGCGATGGTCTCCTCGCAGGCGTCCCTGGAGCGCGCATGCACCATGGTGAAGAGGCTGTAGGGCCAGTCGTCGTACACCGGCCGGCGGTAGCAGTGCGACACAGACGAGAACGACGCCATGCGGCTGCCGAAGTCGTCCACCACGTCGGGCCGCACCTTCCACACGGCCATGCCGTTGGCGCCGAAGCCCGCCTTGCGGTGGTTCAGCACGGCGGCGAAGCGGCGCATGAGCGTGCGCTGCTGCAGCTCGCGGCCCTTGGCCAGAAGGCGGTCGGTGTCCCACCCGGCGGCATCCGCCCACACGGCGAAGGGCTCGGGCACCAGGGGAAGGTCCTCCTGGAGGATCAGGATCGCCTCGCGGTCCTCGTCACCCGGCGGGTTGCCATCGCCCCGCTGCGGCGGCGCCATGGGCTCGGCGCGCGCGGTGGTGCCCCGCTCGCCGGTCATGTCGAGCTGTACGTTGATCTTGTAGAGCGTGAGGGTGGGGAGGATGCGCATGGAGATCGCGCCGGTCTCGCGCGCCAGCACCTCGAGGGTGTCCTCGATGGACATGCGCGCGTCGGGCTCCACGGCGAGGGTGAACCACATGTTGAAGTGGTGCGTGCGCCGGTAGTTGTGACTCACGCCGGGGTGGCCATTGATGACCTTCGCGGCCGCGAAGAGCCGGTCATCCGGGTACGCGGCTGCCACCAGGGTGCTCTCGTAGCCCAGCGCCCGGGTGTCGAAGATGGCCGAGACCTGCCGGATGATCCCGGCGTCCTTCAGCACGGCCATGCGGGCCAGCACCTCGTCCTCGCCGATGGCGGCCCTCTCGGCGATGTCGAGGAACGGTCGGTGGTCCATGGGGATTCCCGCCTGCAGCTCGTTGAGCAGACGCTGGTCCACCTCATCCGGCTTGTGCCGCACGCGGGGGGTCTCCCGGGTGGTGCTCATCGCTCCTCCTGGATCCACCGCGCCGCATCCACGGCCGCGTATGTGATGACGATGTCGGCGCCCGCCCGCACGATCGCCGTGAGGGTCTCCAGCATCGCCCGGCGCTCGTCGAGCCATCCGCGCCCGGCGGCCGCCTTGATCATCGAGTACTCGCCGCTCACGTGGTAGGCAGCCAGCGGAAGGTCGGTGGCCTCGCGCACCGCGCGGATGACGTCGAGGTAGGTGGCCGCGGGCTTCACCATCACCATGTCGGCGCCCTCGGCCTGGTCCTCGCGTACCTCGCGCACAGCCTCGCGCGCATTGGGCGGGTCCATCTGGTACCCGCGGCGGTCGCCGTGGCCGGGGGCCGATCCGGCGGCCTCGCGGAAGGGGCCGTAGAAGGCCGATGCGTACTTGGCCGAGTAGCTCATGATCGCCACGCCCTGGTGCCCGGCGTCGTCGAGCGCCTGGCGGATTGCCGCCACGCGGCCGTCCATCATGTCGCTGGGGGCCACCACGTCGGCGCCGGCGTCCGCGTGGCTCACGGCCGTGCGCGCAAGCACCTCGAGCGAGGGGTCGTTGTCCACCTCGCCGTCGTCGTCCAGCAGGCCGCAGTGGCCGTGGTCGGTATAGGCGCACAGGCACACGTCGGTGATCACCACCAGGTCGGGCAGCGCGGCTTTCAGCGCGCGCACCGCCTGTTGCACCACGCCGTCGTCGGCGTGGGCCGATGTGGCGGAGGGATCCTTCTGGTCGGTGACCCCGAACAGCAGCACGCCGCCGATGCCCGCGGCGTGGGCGGCGCGGGCATCGTGCACCAGCTGGTCGGGCGACAGACGGGCCACGCCGGGCAGGGCGTCCACCAGCTGGCGCACGCCGGACCCCTCCACCGCGAACATCGGCAGCACCAGCTGCGATGGGCGCGGCACGGCCTCGCGCACCAGGCGGCGGATGCCCTCGGTGCGGCGAAGTCTGCGGTGGCGCACGGCCGGGAAGATCCCGGTGGCGGCGCCGGCCTGAGTGATCGGAACCTGCATGACCGCCGAGTGTATCGTCGCTTTCGTGGCTCACGAGCCAGACCCGCCGGGTGATCACGAGGCCGGGACGTCCATCACGGCGCTCGGTCGCGCGGGCCTCGCACCCGGGCAGATGGTTCAGGGCTACCTGCAGGGCGCATTCCCAATGGATGACGAGGGCGCCACCGGACCCGTGGGCTGGTACATAAGCGACCCCCGGGCGGTGATCGTGCCCGCCGACGCCCGTGTGCCCCCCACCGTGCGGCGCATGCTGCGCCGTCGTGGCTACGGCGTGCGCGTGGACACGGCCTTCGCCGACGTGGTGCGCGCGTGCGGCGGCGAGCGGGCCGGCATGTGGCTCACGCCGCGCCTGGCAGCGGCTTATGACGCCCTGCATGCCGAGGGCATCGCGCACAGCGTGGAGGCCTGGGACGGCGACCGGCTGGTGGGCGGCCTGTTCGGGGTGTGGCTGCGCAGGTTCGTGACCGCCGAGAGCATGTTCCACCGCGCGCCCGACGCCGGCAACGCCGCGCTGGCTGCGCTGCTGGCGGTGGCCGCCGACATCGGCGCAGAGGTGATCGACGTGCAGATGATGTCCCCGCACGTGCAGCGCTTCGGCGCCCGCAAGGTGACCCATGACGATTTCCTCGCGATGCTCGCGCGCGCGCTGCGCGACAGTGACTAGGCGTGCATGCGGCGGCCCAGCGCCACGCGCGCGGCCACGCCGTACACCAGGGCCACCACGGCGAGGATTCCCATGCCGATGTAGGTGGATGATGTGATGTCGGGGTCCACCAGGAGGCCCTGGAACACGCGGGCGGCGGGGCCGAAGCCCGCGACGGCGCTTGCCCAGTAGGCGATGTCGTTGCCGGGGATGAGCGCGATCACCGCGAGCGGCAGGGCGATCATGAGGCCAGCCAGCAGCGCGGTGCGCGTCTCGCGCGCGAGGGCGCCCACCAGCAGCCCGAACGCACCCGATGCCAGGCCCGCCAGCAGCAGCGCGGGCAGCCACAGCAGCCACCTGCCGATGGTGATCGACGTGCTGAGCGCCACCACGCCCAGCAGCACGTAGCCCACCACGGTGCAGGCGATGGCGGCGAGCAGGGCCTTCTGCGCGATGATGGTGCCGGCACCCGTGAGGCCGCGACCCAGTCGCGAGAGCACGTGGTCCTCGCGCTCGGCCGAGAGCAGCGCCGCGGCAAGCAGCACGCCCACCAGGCCGATGCCCACCACCAGCGCGCCCGCGATGCCCAGCGCCGAGAGCGGCTCGCGCCCGGGTGGGCCCTCGCGTACCTCAAGGCGGATGGGGCTGGCGATCGCCTGGGCGGCGGGCTTGGCGAGCTCCAGGTTGCCGCCCACGCCGGTGACGTAGTCGCGCAGCGCAGCCACCTTCTTGGCGAGCGCGGGCTTGCCGTCGGCGATCAGCGCGCGCTGCACCTGCCGCAGGTTGCGGTCGCTCTCCTGCAGTCCGAGAAGCGTGCCCGATCTCCCGAAGATGCCGATGGTGCCGCCCTTCTGGATGAGGTCGACGAGGTTGAGCACCTGCTTGACGTAGGCGGTGGCGAGCGCCTGGTTGAGGCGGAACACCGCCGACTCGAGGTTGCGCTCGATCGCCTGCGCCTCGATCGGAGAGCGGGGGTTGGTGGCCAGCTGCAGCACCGGCGGCTTGAGCCCTGACTGCAGGTCGGTGATGAAGCCCTCGGGCACCGTGAGCACGGCGCTCACGCGGCCGTCGGCCAGGGCGTCCTGCGCCTGCTGCGGGGTGAGGCGCACCAGGTCGACGTCGTCCTCGAGGCGGCTGGCGTAGTCGTCCACCGACAGGCGGTCGTCGCCCACCTGCACCGTGCGGGCCCCGGCGTCGAGGTTGACGAAGGCGATGGCCGGCCGACGGTCGCCGCCCGACAGCGCGATGGCCAGCAGGATGGCGATGACGATGGGATATCCGATGAGTACTGCCAGCAGCCCCTGGCTGCGGCCGAGCACGCGCAGGTCCTTGGCGAACAGCAGCCGCCCGGCCCGCAGCGCCCTCATGCCGCGTCTCCCAGCAGGGCCATGAAGCCCGCCTCGTCGAGGGCCTCGGCGGGGCCGTCGTGCAGCAGGCGTCCGTGGGCCAGCACCAGCACGCGGTCGGCGTTGCGCGCGGCCTCGTCCGTGGATTGCGTGGAGAACACCAGCGCCATGTCGTCGGTGCGCACCAGGTCGTCCAGCCACCCCCAGAGGCGCACGCGCTGGTCGGGGCTCAGCGTGCCCGTGGGCTCGTCCAGCAACAGCAGGCTCGGCGAGCCCGCGAGGGCGATGGCCAGGTTGAGGCGCTGCAGCGTGCCGGTGGACAGGGCCCCCGCGCGCCGGTCGGCGAACTCCCCGAGGTCGGCGCGCCGGATGAGCGCGTCAGCCGTGGCGCCGGGGTCGGACGAGCCCTCGAGGCCCGCGAACAGGCGAAGGTTCTCACGGGTGGTGAGGCGCGGGTAGAGCGCCGGGCGCTGGGGCACCCAGCCCACGGGGGCCGCCGCGCCGCCGGCCCATTCGAGCACGCCGTCGCTAGGCGCCTGCACGCCGGCGAGCATGGTGAGCAGGGTGGTCTTGCCGGCGCCGTTGGGCCCCGTCAGCGCGATGCGCTCGCCACGTGCGATGGAGAGGTCGAGCGGCGCGAGGGCCTCCACGGTTCCGTACCGGCGCGTGATGCCGCGCGCGCCCAGCAGCGGGCTGCCCGTGCGCACCGGTCAGTCCGCGCCGGTCGGGCGCGCGGGCTGCGCGGGGGTGACGGGGGTGACGTCCATGGTGTCTCCGTCGTCAGGCGCACCCGCCGTGGCCTGGGCCGGCGTGGTGGAACGGCGCGGCGGCGGCGTGAGGCCCGTGAGGGTGTCCTGCTCGGATGCCTCGGACGCCATGCCTCCCGGTGGGCCGGCGGGGGCGGGCGTGAGGCCGAACCACCCCATGCGCTCGCTCAGGTACACCGAGGTCTCCTTGAGGATGACCACCACGGGGACGGCCAGGATGATGCCGATGAACCCATAGAGCTCCTCGCCGATGAGCACCCCGAAGATGACCACCAGCGGATGCACGCCCACGGCGTCGCCCATCACCTGCGGCACCACCACATGACCCTCGAACTGATGGATCGCGATGAACGCGATGAGCACCCACAGGGCGGTCCACGGCGAGATGAAGAGCGCCAGCAGCACGGGCGGGATGGCGCCGAGTATCGGCCCGATGTAGGGGATGAACTCCATCAAGAAGATCCAGGCCGCGAACAGCACCGCGTAGGTGGCCCCCTGCGGGAACACCCCGGTGACGCCGAAGATCCACAGCACCACCCCGGTGCTGACGGCGATGATGAGGCAGACGAGGGTCTGGGCCTTGATGTACTCCACGAGGGTGCGCTCGGTGCGCACCAGGAACTGCGAGGCCGACGCGCCGCCGAGCCGCCGCGCCGCGCGGGCGATCTTCGGGGCGTCGAGCAGCATGTACACCGCGGCGACGATGATGATGATGATGATGATCAGCGCGCCGAGGGCGCTGAGCGAGTACGACACCGCGTTGCCCGAGAGGTCGTTGGCCCACCCCTTGATGGCCGCGAACGCCGCCGCCGCGCGCTCCTGCACGTCCACGTCGATGCTGTTGCGGTCGAAGAAGCCCTGCAGCGTCTGCACCTGGCGCTGTGCCTGGTCGGTGTAGAGCGGCAGGTTGGCCCGGATGGTGTTGATTTGCTCCTGGATCGGGGGGATGAGCAGCACGATGGCCGCGGCCACCACCCCCAGGAACGAGAGGACCACCGTGGCCACCGCGAGGCCGCGTGGCACGTGCATTCGGCGCACCATGCGCACGAGCGGGTTGAGCAGCAGCGCGATGACCACCGACACCAGGAAGATGAACAGCACGCGGCTGAGCGTCTGGCCGGCGATCCACACCATCACGACGATGGCCGCTGCCGCGCCGATCCATACCCACGGCGGCACTGTGGCCTGGCGGCTGCTCATGCCCGGCATCGTATCGCGGCCCCCCGGGGCCGGAGCCCCGCGGGCTCTGGTCTAGCCTTTCCGTGCCCATGCCGCCCCTCACGAGAGACGAACTGCGGTCGCGGCGCGCCGTGCGGCGCCAGGCGGACCGCCACAGGAGCAACCGCGTGATGCTCACCGTGGTCGCACCCGCGGTGCTGGTGGCCGTCGTCATCGCGGCCATCGTGCTGGCGTTCTACGACACCGCATCGGGCGGGGATGCCACAGCGCACAGCGGGCAGGTCGCATCGCCCGTGCCGCCGTCGGCCATCGCCGATGCGTCGGCGCCCCAGCGCGTGGTGCTCGCGCGCGCCGGGCAGGTGGAGGTGGTGCTCCCGGTCGCCGAGAAGCAGGTGACCGCGGTGCTGTTCCACTCGGCCACCGAGCCGGGCGCGGTGAACATGGCACCGGCGTCCGGGGTGGCGCACAACCTCGCATCCGACGAGGGCGGTGCGGCGGGCACCTCCGGCGTGGACGTCGGCGCGGCCGCGGGCACCAGGGTGTACAGCCCGGTGGACGGCGTGATCACGGCTGTCATCCCGCATCGCATCGCAGGCCGCCCGGAGGGCCTCGAGATGGTCATCACCCCTGCGGGCGTGCCCGACGTCGCGGTTCGCGTGAACCACATCGAGCCCGGTCCCGACGGCGTGGTGCCGCGGGTGGGCACGGCCGTCGGCGCCGGGCGCACCGTGCTCGGGCGCGTGCGCGACCTCTCGCGCGTGGCGCGCTTCGATATCGCCCGCTACACCAACGACGCCGGCAACAACGTGCAGGTGGAGCTCCTGCGCCAGGCCACCGGGCCGGGGGTGTAGGTGGCCTCGGGCTTCACCGCGCTTGTGATCGGTGATGTGTTCGGCGGCGTGGGCATGCGCGCGGCTGAGGACGCCCTTCCGCGCCTGCGCGCCGAGCACGAGCCGGACATCGTGGTGGTCAACGCGGAGAACGCCGCGCATGGGTCGGGCACCACGCCCAAGCAGGCCGAGGCGCTGCTTGTGGCCGGCGCCGACGTGCTTACCGGCGGCAACCACACATTCCGGCGGCCGGAGTTCTTCACGACGCTCGAGGAGGACTCCCGGGTGCTCCGCCCCGCGAACCTCACCACCCGCGGCCCGGGGTCGGGCACCGTGGTGGTGGATGCCCGCGGGGGCTTCCGGGTGGGCGTGATCAACCTCATCGGCTCGGTGTTCATCGACGCCGCCCAGAGCCCGTTCGCGGTGGCCGACGACCTCGTGGACCGCATGCGGCGCGAGACCCCGCTCATCATCGTGGACATCCATGCCGAGGCCACCAGCGAGAAGATCGCCCTGGCGCGGCACCTCGACGGCCGCGTCACCGCGGTGCTGGGAACCCACACGCACGTGCCCACCGCCGACGAGAAGGTGCTGGCCGGCGGCACCGCCTACATCAGCGACATCGGCATGACGGGCCCGCACGACTCGGTGATCGGCGTGCGCGAGGAGCCGGTGCTGCGCAGGTTCCTCACCGGCCTGCCGGCCAGGTGGGAGCCGGCCACCGGCGACGTGCGCGTGCAGGCCGTGCTGGTGCGCGCGCAGCCCGACGGCCGGGCCACGGCAATCGAGCGCATCGACCTTCCTGCGGGGTCGGACTAGCCGCCGGGGGGCGCGGCGCCGGGCGGTGCGCCACCGGGCCGCGGCGCGTACTCTTCGATGCGCCTGAGCCAGGGTATGCGGCGCACGCCCAGCAGGGCGATGATGCCCACCACCACCACGACGGCGATGAGCAGCCACTGGCCGGGGGTGGGGATTCCCACCTCGAAGAAGTCGCGCAGGAACGGGATGTAGAGGCCGATGGTGAGCAGCACGAGGAAGCCCGCGACCATGCCCCACACCCATCGGCGCACCGGTCGCCGCTCGGGGCCGCGCTCGAGCTCCACCACCACGGCGAGTCCGAGCAGCGTGGCGGTGAGCACCGACGCGGTGCGTGCCTCGGACACCGCGGCCGCGAATGCGTCGCGCGACAGGAGGTATGACGCCGTGACGGCCAGGGCGATCACCACGCCGGCCGGGATGGCGAAGGCCCCGAGGCCGCGCATGAAGCCCTCGCGATGCACCGGACCCTCGCTCTTCGCGAGCGCGAGGAAGAACGCCGGGATCCCGATGGTGAGCGACGAGGTGATGGACAGCTGCCGCGGCAGGAAGGGGAAGGCCACGGGGATCAGCGCGAAAGCCAGCAGGATGATGGCCGAGTAGACCGACTTGGTGATGAAGAGCTTGGCTACGCGGTGGGTGTTGCGGATGATCTGCCGGCCGGCCTCGATGGCCTTGGGCAGGGTGGAGAAGGCGTTGGTGAGCAGCACGAGGTCGGCCACGCCCTTGGCCATCTGGCTGCCGTTGCCCATGGCCACGGCCAGGCGGGCGTCCTTGAGCGCCAGCACGTCGTTGACGCCGTCGCCGATCATCGCCACGTAGCGGCCGTTGGCGGTCATGGCCTGCACGAGCGCGCGCTTCTGCTCGGGGGTGATGCGCCCGAAGACCGCGGTGGTGGTGACGATCTCGCGCAGGGCCTCGGGGTCGTCGGGAAGGTCGGGTCCCTGTATCGCGTTCTCGGCATCCGTCACCCCGCATGCGGCCGCCACGGCCTGCACCGTGCCCACGCCGTCGCCCGAGATCACCTTCACCTGCACGCCCTCCGACTCGAGGAACCTCACGGTGTCGGCGGCGTCGGGGCGAAGGGCCTCCGCCAGCACCACGGCGCCCGCGGCCTGCATGGGCGGCACGTGCCCCATGCCGTCCTGCTGCTCGTCGAGCGGTGCGCCGCCGGTGGCCACCAGCAGCACGCGCTGCCGCTGGGACTGGGCATCCTCGATCGCCCCCCGCAGCTCGTCCGGGACGGTCACGCCCACCCGCTCCAGTATCTCGGGAGCCCCCATCACGATCGTGCCGTCGTCGTCGAGGGTCACCCCGCTCCACTTGCGCGACGAGGCGAAGGGCACCTCGGCCACTGGCGTGGCGGCGTCGGCGGGCATTGCGGCGAGGATCGCCTCGGCCGTGGAGTTGCGCGACGCCGCGCTTGCCGACAGCCGGCCGGCCGCGCGCCGCACCTCGTCCTCCTGCCGTCCCGGCGCCGCGATCACCCCGGCCACCTCGAGGCGGTTCTCGGTGAGCGTGCCGGTCTTGTCCACGCACACGGTGTCCACGCTCGCGAGGCTCTCGATGGCGTTGAGCTGCTGGGCCAGCGTGCCGAGGCGCGCGAGGCGCACCGCGGCCACCGCGAACGTGAGGCTCGCCAGCAGCACCAGGCCCTCGGGCACCAGCGGCACCAGGGCCGCCACCACGCGCTGCACCGATGCCGCCGCGCCGCCGAAGTCGAGCCAGATGGTGGACAGGATCATGAGCACCGCCAGCGGCACCAGCACCACGATGATGAAGCGCAGGATGCGGTTGATGTCGAGTTGCAGCGGCGAGAGCTGCGTGCGCGTACCCTTGGCCTCGGCGGCCAGCCGCTCGGCGAACGAGTCGGCGCCCACGGCGGTCACCCGGTAGGCGCCGCTGCCCACCACGCAGAACGCCCCCGAGAGCACCTGGTCGCCCTCGGCCTTCGCCACGGCGTCCGACTCGCCGGTGAGCACCGACTCGTCCAGGCTGAGCGCGGTGGCCCGCATCAGCTCGCCGTCGGCCACCACCTGGTCGCCGGGCTCCAGCAGCACCAGGTCGCCGGGCACGATGCGGTCGATCGCGAGCTCCACGGGCTGGCCGTCCCGCATGACCAGGCCCTGCGGCGCCACGAGCAGCGCGAGGCGGTCAAGCGCGCGCTTCGCCCGGGTCTCCTGGATGATGCCGATGGCCATGTTGGCCACGAGCACGCCGGCGAAGAGCATGTCCCCCCACAGCTCGAAGATCGCCAGGGGGATCAGCAGCACGATCAGGATGAGGTTGAACAGCGTGAAGGTGTTCGACCAGACGATGTCGGCGAACGACCTGCTGCCCCGCGGTCCCGCCCGGTAGGGGTGCTCGGCGCCGATGCACTCGGCCTCGGCCGTCGTGAGGCCGAGGGTAGTGGGGGCGGCCGTGCTCACGGGGCAAGCCTAACCGGGTGATGGCGCCGTGATGGCGCCGGGGTTATCAGTCGTCGGCGAAGATGCGCGGGGCCGAGGCGAGCGAGAAGAGGATCCACGCGATGCCCAGCGCGAAGGGCAGGTACCCGACCTCGTGGCGGTCGATCCACCCTACGTAGGTGGTGACGACGCCCAGCACGAACAGCGTGGCGACGATCCAGCTCGGGAGCTTCTTCACTGCGACCTCCTGCGCGTGGGAGATGGGGCCGTTTACGACGTTACCCGCCCGGAACGGTAGTCTCCCCGCCCGCCATGTCGGAACCCAGAAACGGACAGGTCACGGTAACCACGGACGAACGCCCCTCGGGCATCGTCGTCACGGTCGCGGGCGTCGTGGACGCCAGCACGCTGCCGGACGTCTCGTCAGTGCTCACCGATGCCCAGCGCGACGGGCGCACGGTGTACGTCGACCTCTCGGGCGTGTCGTTCATGGACAGCCGGGGGCTCGGCGCGCTGATCGCCGCCAACGAGCGCTCGCGCGAGGGCGCGGCAGCGATCCGCCTGCACGCGCCATCCGACGCCGTGCGTCGCCTGCTCACCATCTCGGGCGTCACCGCCGTGCTGACGGAGGCCGAGGAGCTTCCCCCGGCCTGACCCTCTTGACGCCAGTGTTACCGTCGGCGGGAGAGGAGGTCTGACATGAGCCGTACCTACAAGGTGACGGGTATGACCTGCGATCACTGCCGGGCGGCGGTCGAGCACCACGTCGAGGCAGTCGCGGGCGTGACAGCCGTGGCAGTGGAGGTGGCGACGGGCACCGTGGTGGTGGAGGGCGATGCAGACGACCGCCTGGTGCGCGACGCCATCGTCGAGGCCGGGTACGCGGTTGCCTGAGCACCACCTGTTGATCGAGGGCATGACCTGCGCGGCATGCGTGTCGCGGGTGGAGAAAGCCCTGGGCAAGGTTGAGGGGGTCACCGCGTCGGTGAGCCTCGCCACCGAGCGCGCCCACGTGGAGGCACCGCCCGGCGTGGGCGGCGACGTGCTGGTGGAGGCCGTTCGGAAGGCCGGCTACGACGCCGTGCCCGTCGACTCGGCCCTGCCAGCCGGTGCCGACGCGGCCGCAGCCACCGCCGACCGCCTGCGCCGCAGCCTCATGTGGGCCGCGTGGCTCACGGTGCCGCTCATGCTGCTCTCGATGATCCCCCCGCTGCAGTTCCCGGGCTGGCAGTGGGTGTCGCTGGTGCTCGCCACGCCGGTGGTGTGGTGGTGCGGGTGGACATTCCACGTGGGCGCGTGGCGCGCGCTGCTGCACCGTTCGTTCTCGATGGACAGCCTCATCTCGCTGGGCTCGGCGGTGTCGTGGGCGTGGTCGGTGGTGGCGCTGCTGTTCCTCGGCGCGGGGGAGATCGGCATGAGCATGCACATGTCGTTCCTGCCGTCCGACGCGGGCGGCGCGGAGATCTACTTCGAGGTGGCGGCCGGAATCGTCACCCTCGTGCTGCTCGGGCGGTTCCTCGAGGCCCGGGCGCGCCGCAGCGCCGGCCAGGCCATTCGCGCGCTGCTCGCGCTGGCACCCGACACCGCCACGGTGCTGCGCGATGGATCGGAGCAGGAGGTGGCGGCTGCGAGCGTGCAGGTGGGCGAGGTGCTTGTGGTGCGCCCGGGCGACCGCATCCCGGTGGATGGCGAGGTGGAGCAGGGCGCATCGGCCCTGGACCGGTCGCTTCTCACCGGCGAGAGCCTGCCGGTGGAGGTGGGTCCGGGAGACCCGGTGGAGGGTGGCTCGCTGAACGCCGGCGGGCGCATCGAGGTGCGCGCCACCCGCGTGGGGTCGGAGACCGCCGTGCACCGCGTGGCACGCCTGGTGGAGGCCGCGCAGGCGGGCAAGGCGCCGGTGCAGCGGCTGGCCGATCGCGTGGCCGCGGTGTTCGTCCCGGTGGTCATGCTCATCGCGCTGGGCACGCTGATCGGTTGGCTGGCCACGGGCCACCCGGCCGGCCAGGCCGTCACTGCGGCCGTGGCCGTGCTGGTGATCTCGTGCCCGTGCGCGCTGGGCCTGGCAACGCCTGCGGCGCTCATGGTGGGCACCGGGCGCGGGGCGCAACTGGGGATCCTCATCAGGGGCCCGGAGGTGCTCGAGAGCACGCGGCGCGTGACCGTGGCGGTGCTCGACAAGACCGGCACGCTCACCGAGGGCGTGATGAAGGTGGCGCAAGTGGTGCCCGCGCCCGGGTGGAACGCCGATGAGGTGCTCGCCCTGGCGGGCGCCGCGGAGTCGGGCAGCGAGCACCCCATCGGGCGCGCCATCGCCGAGGCGGCCGCCGAGATCCGGCCCCTGGTGGCCGCCGGGTCGTTCCGCGCGGCGGCCGGGGTGGGCGTGACGGCCGAGGTGGATGGCCGCACGGTGACGGTGGGCAGGAGTGGTGACGCGGCGGACGGGCTGCGGTCGGCCCGCGATGCCGCCCTGGCCGAGGGCCGCACCGTGGTGGCCGTGTCGGTGGATGGCGCGCAGGCCGGGGTGGTTGCCGTGAGTGATGTGATGCGGCCGGAGACCCCGCGCGCCATCGCCATGCTGCGCGAGCTCGGGCTGCGCCCGGTGATGCTCACGGGCGACGCCCCGGCCCCGGCGCGCGCGGTGGCGTCGGCTGCCGGCATCGACGAGGTGGTGAGCGACGTCATGCCCGAGGACAAGGAGCGCGTGGTGCGCGAGCTGCAGGACGCCGGGGAGGTGGTGGCCATGGCTGGTGACGGCGTGAACGACGCGCCCGCGCTTGTGCGCGCCGATCTGGGCATCGCCATCGGCACCGGCACCGACGTGGCGGCCGAGGCCGCCGACATCACGCTGGTCACGCCCGACCCCCGGGCCATCGCCGATGCCATCCGCCTCGCGCGGCGCACGTTGCGCACGATCCAGGGAAACGTGGTGTGGGCCTTCGGCTACAACGTCGCGGCAATCCCGCTGGCGGTGACGGGCCTGCTCAACCCGCTCATCGCCGCGGCGGCCATGGGGCTGTCGAGCATCTTCGTGGTCACGAACTCCCTGCGTCTGCGGGGTTTCAAGCCCGCCCGCTAGGCTGCGCGGCGTGGCGGACGACTATCTCGGCAGCGGCGGGCGGCTTGAGGGCGGCCCGGCCGATGCGCTGGTGGCGGCCGGGTACCGGTACGAGTCGGCGGCCGGACCCCGGCTGGCCGACGGCCTGAGCACGTCCGACCTCGCGCACGCCGTGGCCCTGGCTGAGGCCGGGGCGATACCGGCCGACCAGGCGCGCGCGCTGCTGGCGGGCCTGCTCGAGCTCGACGCTATTTCCGGCGATGAGTTCCCCTTCGACCCGGCGATCGGCGACGCCTTCAACAACCGCGAGCACCAGCTGAAGCAGCGGGTGGGCGCGCAGGCGGCGGGGTGGCTGTCGGCAGGGCGCCCGCGCCGTGAGGCGTTCCGGGTGGCCCTGCGGCTGGTGGCCCGCGATGCCGCGCGCGACCTTCACGACGCCTGCATCGAGCTGGCCGGGGCCCTCGTGGAGCTCGCCACCCGCCACGCCGCCGACCTCGCGGCCGACTACACCTACCTGCAGCCGGCGCAGCCAACGCGCCTGGGGCACGTCGTGCTGGCCCACGCCTACCCGGTGCTGCGAGACGCCCAGCGCCTGCGGGCCATCCACGCGATGCTCGACCTGTCGGTGGCGGGGGCCGGCGGCAGCGCGGGGTCGCGCTGGCCACTCGACCGCGACCGCCTCGCCGGGCTGCTGGGCGCCGCCGGCGTGGTGCCCCACGTGAAGGACGCCATGTGGCAGTGGGACCCCTACGCGTCGCTGCTCTCAGTGGCCGCCGCCACGGCCGCGCACCAGTCCGAGCTGGCACAGGACCTCGAGATACTCGCCAGCCGGGAGTTCGGCATCGCCACGCTGGCCGACGAGCACAGCCGCGCCAGCGCGCTGATGCCGCACAAGAGGAATCCCTACGCGCTCGCGGTGGCGCGGGCCACTGCCGCCACCGCGGCCGGGGACCTGGCCGGCGTGCTCACGGCCCTGCACACCGGGTCGGCGCGCACCGACCACTTCCACGTGCTCAACACCGTGGTGCCGCGCGCGATGGACGAGGTGGTGGCATCCACCCGCCTCATGGCGGCCGTGGTGGCCGGGCTCGAGCTCGATGCCACCCGCGCCGCCGAGGCCGCGCGCCGCGGGTTCATCACGGCCGCCGACCTCGCCGACGTGCTGGCGCAGGAGGCCGGCCTCGACTACCGCACCGCGCACCACGTGGTGGGCCGCGCCGTGAAGCTGCTGGTGGACCAGGGGCTGGGGGAGTCGGCGCTCACCCCCGAGGTGCTGGCCGAGGCCGCGATGGCCAGCGACGGCATCGAGCTGCAGGTGGACGCCGCGCTCATCGCGGGCGCGCTCGATCCCGAGGCCGCTGCTGACACGCGCCTGCAGCGCGGGTCATCGGCGCCAGGCGAGACCGAGGCCATGGCCGCCGCCTGCGGCGAGGAGGTCGCGGGCGCGCGCGAGTGGGGCGGGGACGCCGCCGGTCGCGCGGCCCATGCGCATGCAGCCCTGCGCGCGCTGGCCCGCCAGATGTCAGCCGCCTAGCTGCGCAGGGGCGCTGGTGACCCGCACGCGCGCGGCATAGCGCGCGAGCAGGCGGTAGAGGGCCGGGCCGATGATGAGCGCGAAGACCACGTTGCCGATGGCGGCGGCGATGTCGAACCACGCGCTGGCGACGCAGGCGGTGATGAACGCCGCCCACGAGACCTCCGGCCCGAAGGTGGCCAGGAACCACAGGTTCATCATCCACCCGAAGGCGAAGCCCCAGGTTCCTGCGATGCAGGCGAGCCCGAGGCGGGTGCGCGTGGCGGGTCGAAGCAGCGCTCCGCTGGCGCCCACGGCGCCCCACAGCAGCATCTGCGCGGGTGTCCATGGGCCCTGGCCCAGGAAGGCGTTGGAGATGAGTGCCGCGAGGGCGCCCACGGCCATGCCGGCGCGCGCGCCGAGCGCGGCCCCGGCGACCAGGCACATGGTGGTGACGGGCTTCACCGACGGAACCGCGGCGAACAGCACGCGACCGGCGGCCGTTGCGGCACCGAGCGTGGCGGTGAGCGCCAGCATCTTCGGACCGGCCGCCCCCCGCTCCCATGCGGTCCACCCGAGCAGCAGGATCGCCACGCTGGCCAGGATCACCACGGCCGCGGCGCTCACGGCGTCATGCCGCCAGCAGCGCGGTGGGCGGTAGCCCGGTGGGCACCGCGTCGCCGTGCACCATCTCGAGCACCTCATCGGCCGTGGCCACCGCGAAGGGCCCGTCGTGGGTGGCAACCAGCACGGCAGCGCCTGCGGCCGCGCGCGCGCGGATGATCGCCGCGAGGGCCCGCTTTCGCAGTGGGTCCATGCCGCGCGTGGGCTCATCGAGCACCAGCACGCGGGGGCCTGCCACGAGTATCGCCGCCAGGGCCACGCGCTCGCGCTCTCCCACGCTGAGGTCAAGGGGGTGGCGGTCGAGCATGTCGTCCAGCTCGAGCGCGGCGGCCACGTGCGCGACGCGCGGCGCGTGATCGCCCTCGGGAACCCCCATGGCCCGAAGGGCCAGGGCGATCTCGTCGCCCACGCTCTCGGTGAGCAGGTGGCGGCCCGGGTCCTGCGGCACCATGCCGAGCCGTGGGAACCGCGCCTCGGGGGGCAGCGCCGAGACGTCATCGTCTCCCAGCATCACACGCCCGGAGTCTGGGCAGTGCAGCCCGGCGAGGGTGCGCAACAGCGTGCTCTTGCCGCTGCCATTCGGGCCCACCAGGGCGGTGACGCGGCCGGGCACGAGCACCAGCGAGGCGTCGCGCAGTACCGGGCGCCCGTCGTGCCCGGCCACCACGCGCTCCATGCGCAGGGCGGGCGCCGCCACGGCGTCGATGGGCGGCAGGGACTCGGGCGCGGGCTCATCGGGGGCCGGGGTGCCCACCTGACCGCAGCACACCGCCAGCACGCGATCGGCGATGGGCCGCACGCGCTCGGCCCGGTGCTCGGCAATCACGACCGCCGTGCCGCGGTCGGCGAGGCCGCGCAGCGTGGATGCCAGCGCGGACGCCGCCGCGGAATCGAGCTGCGAGGTGGGTTCGTCGAGCAGCAGGAGGCGCGGCTCGCGTGCCAGCACGCCGGCGATGGCAACCCGCTGGCGCTCGCCCGAGGACAGCTCGTCGATACGGCGTCGCCGCAGGTGGGAGGCCCCGGCGTCGTGCAGCGCGCGGTCAACGCGCCGGGCGATCTCATCGGCGTGCAGGCCGGCGTTCTGCGGGCCGAATGCCACGTCGCGCTCCACGGTGCTGAGCACCGCCTGGGCCTCGGGGTCCTGGAACACCATTCCGGCCGACGCCCCGAGCGCGGCGGGGGGCAAGGCCAGGGCGTCGTGCCCGGCCACTTCGACCGAGCCCGACACCGCGCCGCCGTGGAAGTCGGGCACGAGGCCGGCCAGCGCGCGCAGGAGGGTGCTCTTGCCCCCGCCGGAGGGGCCCTCGAGCACGAGCACCTCGCCGGCCACCACGTCGAGGTCCACGCCGTCGAGCGCCGCGTGCCCCGACTCGCCGTATGAGAACCTGAGGCCACGGGCACGCGCCACGGTCGCGCCGTGCGCAGGGATCCCATCATGCGGGTTCCCGGCGGGATCCCCGTGCACCGTCACCTCAGTCCTCGAAGGTCGTGGTGCCAAGGCGGAGGCAGGTCTCCTGGCTCCCGGTCGTCGCGCCCCCGCACCTTCCCGGGGGGATCCCCCAGTGGCCGGACCCCGAAGGCCCCGGCGGCGGCGCTCACGGTCACAGTGGCGGGACCGCGCTGGAATCGCACCGGCTTCCCTCACCACCGCCCATGGCGTTGTGCGCGCAGCCTACCCGGTGTCAGGCACTTAACCGACATGAAGCCGCGCCCGTGTGCAGGGAGGGCATCGGCGCGGCTAGGGGGCGAGGCGCTCCACGGTCCAGCCCGATGCCCCGCGCACGGCCAGCAGGCGGTCGTGCAGGCCGTCGGGGTCCTCCTGCCAGAACTCGATCGCGCGTGGCTCGAGGCGCTGGCCGATCCAGCCCTCGGGCACGCCCTCGGCGTCGCCGCCATCGCCCGCGGCGCGCACCGCGGCCAGGCGCCGATGCAGGTCGGCGCGCGATCCCAATCGCTCGCCCTGCCGCCATGCGCCGGCCGCCAGGCGGGTCTCCGGGCGTCGGCGTGCGAAGTACGCGGCCACCTCGTCGTCGGGCAGCAGCAGCACCGGCCCCTCCACGCGTGCCTGCCGCCCCAGCCCTGCCCAGTAGAACACCCCTGCGGCATGCGGGCGCACGGCCAGCTCGCGCGCCTTGCGCGACGCGGCGTCGGTGAGCCAGTCGATGCCCACCGGGCCCCACCCGCGCACGAATACCATGCGCGCCGAGGGACGTCCGTCCGCCGCAGCGGTGGCCAGCGTCATGGCGGTGGCCTGGGGCTGCGCGGTGGCCCGGGCCTCGTCGATCCACGCGGCCAGTATCCGCGGCGGGTCTGGTGCGATTTCGTGCGGCAGCAGGGGGGCCATGCCCGCAACGGTAGCCTGCCCGTAATGGCGCGCATCGACGTACCCGCATGGATTCCCCGCGTCGCGATGGCCGGGGCTGACGAGCTGCCGTCGCTCGGCGAGCAGCCGGTGGTCTCGCCGTACGATCGCCAGGAGGTCGCCCGCGTGGCGATATCGGGCGACGACGCCGTGGACCAGGCGGTGGCCGCGGCGTCGGCCGCGCTCGGCACCGCGCCCCCGGCGGCAGAGCGGGCGCGGGTACTCGACCGGGCCGCGGCGCTGGTGGCTGGGCGCGCCGACGTCCTTGCGACGGTGATCGCCGCCGAGGCCGGCAAGCCGATGAAGCAGTCCCGCGGCGAGGTCGCGCGCTGCGTGGACACCCTCACGTTCTCGGCCGCGGTGGCGCGCACGCTGGCCGGCGAGGTGATCCCCATGGACGCCGCCGACTCCGGCGCCGGCCTGGTGGGCATGACCGTGCGCGAGCCGGTGGGGGTGATCGCCGCCATCACCCCGTTCAACTTCCCGCTCAACCTGGTGGCCCACAAGCTGGGCCCCGCGGTGGCCGTGGGCGCGCCGGTGGTGCTGAAGCCCGCGGGGCGCACGCCGCTGTCGGGCCTGGCGCTCTCGGCGATCCTGCGCGAGGCCGGCCTGCCCGCGGGAATGCTGGGCTGGGTGCTGGGCGACGGCGTGGCGGGGGAGCCCCTCACCGCGCACCCGGGTGTGTCGATGGTGTCGTTCACGGGCAGCGGCACCGTGGGGTGGGCAATCCGCGCGGCGCGCCCCGACATCCGCGTAGCCCTCGAGTTGGGCAACGCCACCCCGGTGATCGTGCAGGACGACGCCGACCTGCCGTTGGCCGCGCGCGCCATCGCCGCCAGCGCCTTCACCCACGCCGGGCAGTCGTGCATCTCGGTGCAGCGGGTGCTGGTGCATCGCCAGGCGCACGACGCCCTCATGGACGAACTGCTGCCGCTGGTGGACGCCCTCGTGGTGGGCGATCCGCTGGAGGAGTCCACCGACGTGGGCCCGGTGATCGACTCGGAGTCAGCCGATCGCGTGCTCGAGTGGATCGCCGAGGCCACGCAGGTGGGGGCGCGCGTGGTGCGCGGCGGAGATCGTCTCCCCGACGGCCCCGCGATGATCGCGCCCACCGTGCTCGATGGCGTGGCCCCGTTCGCGCGCGTGATGCGCGACGAGGTATTCGGCCCGGTGATCGCGGTGTGCGTGTACGACCGGGTGCATGACGCCATCGACATCGCCAACGACAGCCCCCTCGGACTGCAGGCAGGCATCTTCACCGCCCGGGTGGACCGCGCCATGGCCTGGGCGCGGAACCTCGACTTCGGCGGCGTGGTGATCAATGAGACCCCGACCTTCCGGGCCGACCACATGCCCTACGGCGGCAGGCGCGGGTCGGGCGACGCACGCGAGGGCCCCGCGGCGGCCGCGCTCGAGATGACCTATCCCAAGCTGGTCGTCACCAGTGTGGATCCGGCCTAGCGGCGCACCACGAAGGGGTACGTGCCGGTCCAGGGCGTAGACGACCGGTTGAGGTCCCTGATGAGCAGCGGTCGCTGGAAGAAGGCGTCACCGGCGTTGCCGGAGGAGCCCGGCAGGTACAGCTGCGTGGTGACCACGGGGCCGCCGGGAGCGCCCACCTTCACGTGGATGTGCTCCGTGCGCCCCGGGTAGATGCCGGGCACCACGGTGCGGATGGTCCACGCGCCCGTGGCATTCGTGCGCACCTTCCCCCGCAGCCGGTAGCCATCGTTGTCGTAGTGCCCCGTGCCATCGGCCTGCCACATGTCCACGATGGCGCCTGCGACCGGGCGGCACGAGCTGTCGCGCACCACGCCGCGCAGCACGAGGGGCGTACCGGTGGTGCCGGGCGTCGCGATGCGTGCCCTCGTGGGCGCCCCGGGCGTGTAAAACGGGCCCTCGGTGGCCGAGGGCGTCACCGTGCAGGTGGCCGCCGGGGCCGTCCCGGCCACGCCGAGCATGACGATCGCGGTAATGGCACCGCCGAGTCCGATGCGCATGATCGTGCATCTCATTCGGGCAACTGTAGGCGCGCATCCCACGCCGCACGACGGACCCGCGGAACGACGGAACCCAGCGCGTCGGCCGGGCTCCGGTTCCAGATGGCGGGAGAAGGATTTGAACCTTCGTAGGCAGAGCCGACGGTTTTACAGACCGCTCCCTTTGACCACTCGGGCACCCCGCCAGGTGGCCGCGGCACCTTAGCGGAGCAGCGGGCCGGGTCTCAACGACCTGCGGGCCGGCCCGCGCCCTGCGCGAACGGGGGATTCCGGGTGCGCACGGCGAAAGCGATGGCGCGGCCTCACGTGCCGCGCAGCGTTCGCGTCCCAATCGCAGGAGTCATCCCGTGACGTACCCCTACTGGAAACGCATGCTCGTGGAGGCGCTCGGCACCTTCGGCTTCTTCCTCTTCGGATTCTCCGGCATCGCCGCGGCCGTGCTGCTGCCGGGATCCATCGGCACCGGGGGCGTGGCGGCCGGATTCGGCCTCGGCCTCGCCCTCATGATCTTCGCCTTCGGCCATATCTCGGGCGGGCACTTCAACCCGGCGGTCACGCTCGGGCTCGCCAGCGGACGGCAGTTCCCGTGGTCGGAGCTCATCGGTTACTGGATCGCGCAACTCGTTGGCGCGTTCTGCGCCATGGGCGCCGCATACGCCATCTACTCGTCGGCCGTGCAGGACGCCCTCGTGAATCACCCGGGGGACGGCATCGGGATGGGAACCGCCGTGGCCATCGAGATCATCTTCACGGCGCTCTTCGTGATCGTCATCAGCGCGGTGGCCACCGACAAGGCACCGTGGAGTGGCATCCTGGCCCCGATCGCCATCGGTGGCTTCATCTTCACCGCCGCCACGGTGGTGGGGCCGATCTCGGGCGGGTCGTTCAACCCGGCTCGCTCCATCGCCCCGGCCATCTACACGCAGGATGCCACCGACCTCTGGATCTACATCATCGGCCCGCTCATCGGCGGTGCCATCGGCGGCGTCATCTACTGGCTCATCCGATCGCTGCGTGGCCCGGGCGAGGTGGAGGAGATGGCGGGGAACTGATCGGCCGCGCGGGGGCACGGGCGGATCACTCGCCGCGTGTGCCCCCCGGGTCGAACCGGTAGCCCACGCCGTAGTGGGTGATGACGAAGTCGGTGTCGGGAATTGCCGCCCGCAGCTTCTGGCGCACCTTCCTCACGAACACATCCACCGAGCGGTCGCCGGCCATCATCTCGTAGCCCCAGGCCTCGCGGTAGATCGTGTTGCGCGCGAGCGGCTTGCCGTCGGCCTTGGCCAGCACCAGCAGCACCTCGAACTCGCGGGCGGTCAGCCCCACGCTGCGGCCGCCGGCGAACGCCTGCACCTGGTCGGGGTCGATCACGAGGCCGGCGGCCTCGATGGGTCCCTGCGCCGCACGGCCGCGCTCCTTGTCGCGCCTGCGCAACTGGGCCGCCACGCGCGCCGCGAGCTCCTTCATCGAGAACGGCTTGATCAGGTAGTCGTCGGCGCCGATCTCCAGGCCATACACGCGGTCGTGCTCGCTGGTGCGCGCGCTGCACATGATGATGGGCACGTCGGGATCATCCGCGCGCACCTCCTCGGTGAACCGCCAGCCGTCGAGCTGCGGCAGCATGAGGTCGAGCACCACCAGGTCGGGGCGCTCGCGCTTGAACAGCCGCAGCCCGGTGGCGCCGTCGGCGGCCGTGAGGGTGCGGTGGCCCGCGCGGCCGAGGTGGTAGGCCACCGAATCGGCGATCGCCGGGTCATCCTCCACGATCAGGATCGTGTAGGTCGCCATCGGACGACCGTACCAGCGCCGCAGCAGCCCCGGACGTCCATATGGCAGGCGCGCGCCGGAACCTTCCGCGTCGCGACGTCACGCGCTGCCTCTACCGTGCAGGCGTGCGTGCGACCTACCTGCGCCCATGACCGCGGCAGGGGACCTCATCGGCGGGCGGTACCGGCTCGAGCGGCCCATCGGCAGCGGTGGCATGGCCACTGTGTGGCGGGCCGTGGACGACGACACCGGCGCGGTGGTGGCGGTGAAGCTGATGCACCCCCGCGTGCAGGATGACCCCGACCTGCTCGTGCGGTTCCGCCGCGAGGCCGACGTGGTGTCGCGCCTCGACCACCCGTGCATCGTGCGCATGCTCGACCAGGACGCCGGCGCCGACGACGGGCCCTACATCGTGTTCGAGCTGGTGGATGGGGTGACGCTCAAGGCGCTCATCCGCCAGCGCGGTGCGCTCGACCCGGCCGAGGCGGCGTCCATCGCCAGCCAGGTGGCGCGCGGGCTCGAGCTCGCGCACCGGTCGGGCGTGGTGCACCGCGACATCAAGTCGCACAACGTGCTGGTCACCGAGTCGGGCGTCGCGAAGCTCACCGACTTCGGTATCGCGCGCCTGCTCGACGGCATGCAGGACGGCCTCACCCGCACCGGCACCGTCCTGGGCACAAGCGACTACCTGGCGCCCGAGCAGGCCCGTGGCCTGGGCGTGGACGGGCGCACGGACGTCTATGCGCTGGGCATCGTGCTGTACGAGTCGCTCACCGGCGAGTTGCCCTTCCCGGCCGACACCCCCATGGGCGTGGCGCTGCGCCAGGTGCGCGACCCCATGCCCGACCCGCGCGAGGCGCGCCCCGAGGTGCCCGCATACCTGGCCTCCATCGTCATGCGCGCATGCGAGAAGGATCCGGACGCGCGGTTCGCATCGGCCCTCGACATGGCCGATGCGCTCATCGACGTTCCCGCAGGCGCCACCGCGGCCATGCCGGTGATCCCGGCCGAGGTTGCCGCTGCCGACGCCGACACCGGCCGTCTCGTTCCCGCCAGGCAACCCGATGAGGCGGCCACGGGCGTGCTGGCCCCGGTGGCCGCAGTCGCTGCCCAGGGGTCGCAGGGCAGCGGCGAGGCTCCCGTGGTGATCGCCACGGCGCAGCGCCGCCGCCGCTGGCCGGCCGTGGTGGCCGGCGTGCTGGTGCTGGGCGCGGGCGCCGCGGCCGCGGTGGTGGTGACCACCGGGGGCATCGAGGCGGTACCGCCGGGAGGGTCGGGCGGTTCTTCAGCTGGCACGGGTGGGGGCGGGGCGGTGATGACCGGAATGCAGCCGCTGCAGCTGGCGTCGGTGACAGATGCCGACCCCGGCGGCGAGGGCCGCGAGATGCCCGGCGAGGTGCCATTGGCGTATGACGGCAACGAGGCCACCTCGTGGCGCACCGAGCGCTACGCCACCCCCGACTTTGGCGGGCTGAAGGACGGCGTGGGGCTGACGCTGAACCTCGACTCGCCTGCGGTGGCGCGACGCCTGGTGGTCACCACCAAGGGCACCGGCGGGGCGTTCGAGGTGATCGCCGGGGAGCCCGGTCCCGAGGCGCGCGTGGTGGGGCGGGGCACGTTCCGGGACGGCGCGCAGCAGGCGGCGCTGGACGATGGCCCGGCATCGGGCACGTACACGTTCTGGATCACCGACCTGCCGCCGAATGCGCAGGGCAGCGGCTACCGGGCGTATGTGTCCGAGATCGGCCTGGAGGGCACGCGCTAGCCCTGTCCCGGCCCCGCCGTGGTCCCGCCCGGTGGAGGGCAGCCGTTCCCGCGCGGCGAACATAACCGCATGGCACTGCCCGGCCCATGGGAGGACTCCCTGCACGACCTCGACGAGCGCCTCTCGCGCCAGGGCGGTCGCGCCCGCGCGCTGGCCCCGGAGTCGCGCGCCGGGTACGTGCGCGACTGCCGCCGGGTGGCCACGTGGCTCTCCGAGCGCGGGGTGGGGGACCCCGCCGACATCACGCCGTCCATGCTCGAAGCGGCGCTACGCGGCATCGGGTGGGCGGCGTCCACCCAGCGCCGCGCCCTCACGTCGCTGCGCGAGTGGCTGTATCCATACTTCCCGCGTGGCCGCTGCCCGGCGTCGCTGGTGGACGCCCCGCGCGCCGAGCGCGCCCCTGTGCCGCGGCTGTCACAGGATGACGCCGCAGCGCTTGCCGAGCATGCCGCGCGCGTGATCGACGAGGCGCCTCCGCGCTCCACCGCGCGGGCGCTGGCCATTCGCGATCGGGCCCTGGTGGAGGTGCTCTACGGCAGCGGCCTGCGCCGGCAGGAGGCCTGCGACCTGGTGCTCTCATCCTTGGACTTCGAGCATGAGACGCTCGCGGTGGTGGGAAAGGGCGGGCACTCGCGCACCGTGCCGATGACCGAGCCGTGCGTGGATGCCCTGCGCCAGTGGCTCGACGAGGGGCGCCCGCGCCTGGCGGCGATGGCGGGGTTCACCGCCGCCGCCCGCGCCTGCGTGTTCCTGTCGCGAAGCGGCGCGCCCATGGACGGCAGCGCGGTGTACCGGGTGGTGCACCGCATGCTCGAGTCGCTGGGGCGCACCGGGGGGCCGCACCTTCTGCGGCACGCGGCCGCCACGCACATGCTCGAGGGCCCGGGCGGCACCGGGGGCGCGCACCTGCGCGTGGTGCAGGAGTTCCTCGGGCACGCCAGCCTGGCCACTACCGAGCGCTACACGGGCGTCACCACCAAGGCCATGCAGAAGACCCTGCGCCGGGCGCACCCGCGCGGATGAGCGCGCAGGTGGATGCCCATGGCTACCGGGCCCTGGCCGCAGCGTTCGTGGCCACGCGCGGCAGCGCCAACACCCGTGCCGCCTACGGGCGCGACCTCACCCTCCTGGGCGAGGCCCTGGGCGTGCCGCCCTCAGATATCGAGGCGCCGCCCTTCGGCGTGGAGGCGGATCCCGTGGCACGCCGGGCGGCCGAGCAGATGGCGGCGATCCCCTCGGGCTGGTGGCAGGACTGGCGCGACCGCCTGGATGGCCGGCCCTCCAGTCGCGCCCGACGTGTGGCGGCCGTGCGTGCCTTCTGCCGCTGGTGGTCACGGGCCCTCGACCTGCCGAACCCGGTGGACGACCTGCGCCCGCCCGCAATGGCATCGCGCAGCCAGGAGAGCCTGTCGCGCGAGGTCGCGGCGCTCTCGCCGTCGCAGATGCGCAGGATGTGCGACACCGCCGCAGCGCTGCCGGGCCCCGAGGGGCTTCGCGCCAGCGCGCTCATCGAGGTGCTTTACGGCTGCGGGCTGCGCGCCACCGAGGCCGCGGGCCTCGACGTGTCGGGCCTGCACCTCGACGACCCCGATGACCCCTACGTGATCGTGCTGGGCAAGGGCGGCAAGCACCGCGCGGTCGCAGTGCCGCAGGTGGCCCACGACGCCCTGCGCCGCTACCTGGTCACGGGGCGTCCCGAGCTCCGCGCCCGCGATCTGAAGCCCCGCCCCGACCAGGCGCGCCACCGCGACGCCGACGCGGTCTTCCTCGGCAACCGCGGCCGACGCATCGGCAGGTCGGACGTCTGGCGCGAGGTCCACCGCGTGGCCGACGTGGCCGGCCTGGTGTCGGAGGGCGTGAGGGTGTTCCCGCATGCGCTTCGCCACTCGTGCGGTACCCACCTGGTGCAGGCCGGCGTGGACATCCGCTACGTGCAGGCCCACCTGGGGCATGCCAGCCCGGTGACCACCGAGGTGTACACGCACATCACGGCAAGTCACCTCAAGGACGACTTCGACCGCGCGCATCCGCGGGCCAGGAGGAGCTGAGCGCGTACCGCGTCAGGGTGCGCGCAGCACCTCGGCGCGCATGCCGGTGGCATCGATGACCAGGCGCCCCACCGACGGCCGCATGGCGTCGGGCCCCAGCTGCTCGCGGTAGCGGCGCACCACGCGGTCGGCCACTCCGGCGGCCCCGGCGCGCGGTGCGCGACCGCCCTCCAGGCTTCCCCACGGGCATACCGCCCCCGGCGAGAACACCAGCACGCCACGCACATGGGCGCTGACCGCCTCGTGCCAGTGCCCGAACACCACGGCATCGACGCGGTGGCCGCGGAATGCCCGGGCCATCGCGCGAACGCGCGCGGCATCCCACGCGATGCGGCGTCCGGCCGCGGCGTGCGCGGCCACCACCAGGGCATCCGTGCCGCGGCGCTTTCCATGGATGAGTCCGATGCGCCGGCCCCCGATGGCCGCGATGGCACGGGCCGGCAGCCGCGGCGCGCCGGGCAGGTCGTGGTCGCCGCGCACCGCCACCGCCGGGGCGATCTGCTCGAGCGCGGGTATCACCGATCCATCGGAGAGGTCGCCCGCGTGCAGGATGAGATCACTCCCCGCGAGCGCATCCAGCACCCACGTCGGCAGCTCGTCGAGAAACTCCCCCACGTGGGTGTCGGCCACCAGCCCGATGACGAGGTCGCCTACCCCGGTGTCAGGCACTTAACTTTCCCCGCTGATGGCGCTGCCTGTCTGCGTCCCGATCGCATGGCGGCGAAGGTTAAGTGCCTGACACCGGGGTTCACACCCGGGGGTCAGCCGCGGTATGCGCGACGCGACTCGTGGCGCTCCAGCGCCAGGTCGATCAGCCGTTGCACCAGCTCGGGGTACCCGAAGCCGTCGCCGGCCATGAGGCGTCCCCACACGCTGGTGGACGTGAAGCCCGGGATCGTGTTGATCTCGCTCACGTAGAGGTCGCCGCCCTCGAGGAAGAAGTCGACGCGGGCCAGGCCGCTGCACCCGATGGCCTTCCACGCCCGCACGGCGAGCTCGCGCGCCTGGTCCTGCACCGGGGCCGGCACGTCGGCCGGAACCTCGAGCCGCATGCCGCCCTCGCGGTACTTTGCGTCGTGGTCGTACCAGTCGTTCTCGTGGATGATCTCGCCGAGCGGTGATGCGTGCGGTTCATCGTTGCCGAGCAGCCCCACCTCGACCTCGCGGCCCATGGCACGACGCTCCACGAGCGCCTTGTCGTCGTGTGCGAACGCCAGCTGCAGCGCGGGGCCCAGGGAATCCTCGTCGGGCACGGGGCTGATGCCGAAGCTCGACCCCTGGCGCGCGGGCTTGGCGAACGCCGGGTAGCCGATCTCGCGCGCCACGCGATCGCGCACGCCCGCGGCGTCGTCGAGCCACTCGCGGTGGGTGAGGATGAGCGTCTCCACGCGGGGGATGCCCACGGCCGCGGCCACCACGTGGAACATCGCCTTGTCCATGCCCAGCGCGCTGGCGGCCACGTCGGCGCCCACGTACGGGACGCCCACGGTCTCGCAGAGTCCCTGGACCGTGCCGTCCTCGCCCCAGGGGCCGTGCAGCACGGGGAACACCAGGCCGATCTCGCGCGGAGCGCCACCACCGGTGAGCGGCATGAGCCAGGCCTGGTCACCGGCCGCGGGCACCAGCGCCACGGGCTGGCCATCCAGCGACCAGCCGCCATCGCGGTCGATGGTGATGTCCAGCACCTGGTAGCGGCCATGGTCGATGGCATGCGCCACCGAGGCGGCTGACGCCAGCGAAATATCGTGCTCGCTGCTGCGCCCGCCGCCCAGCACGGCGATGTTCATCAACCGGGTGGAGGCGGCTGGGAGCCGCCGCCGGAACCGCCACCCGATGACCCGCCGCCGGGCGACGGGGCCGGGGGCTGCGAGCCGCCGCCCGATGAACCGCCGCCGGATGACCCGCCACCCGACGAGCCGCCGCCGGCTGATCCGCGGGAGATGTAGATGGTGACGGTGCTGCCGGCGGGCACCTGCGAGGCGCCGCTGGGGTCCTGGTCGACCACGATGCCCGCGGGCTGCGTGCTCTCCACCTCGGCCGTGCTCACGTTGAACCCGAGGCTCTCGAGCTTCGACCGCGCGGTGCTGGAGTCGCTGCCCGTGACGTCCGGCACACTGCTGCCGCCGGATGCCGCCACGATGAGGTCCACCGACGATCCCTTGGCCACCGACGCGCCGCCCGAGGGGTCCTGGCCCGTGACCGTGCCGGGGCTGAGGCCCGACGTGCCGTCGTCCTCGGTGACGCTGCCCACCTCGAGCCCGGCATTCGTCAGCGAGCTGCGCGCGGCATCGATGTCACTTCCGGTGACGTCGGGCACGGTGACCTTGGTGACGCCCTTGCTCACGTAGAGCGTGATGGTGTCTCCCGATCCGGCCTGCGAGCCGGCCCTGGGCGCCTGGCGCACCACGGTGCCGATCTCCTTGTCGCTGTTCACCTGTTCGGTGGTCACGTCGAAGCCGGCCTTCTCGAGCGTAGCCTGGGCGTCCTCCACCGCCTTGCCCACCACGTTGGGCACGGTCACCTGCGCGGGCCCGGATGACACCAGGATCGTCACGGTGGACTGCTTGGCCACCTCGGTGCCGGCTTCGGGCTGCGTGCCGATGACCACGCCCAACTGCACGGTGTCACTGGCCTGGGTGCGCTGCGTGGGCGTGAGCCCTGCATCGGTGATGGCGCGCGATGCGGCGGGCGCGTCGAAGCCCGCCACGTCGGGCACGCCGATCATGTCGCTGCCGCCACGCGTGAGGGCCAGGGCCAGGGCCACGGCGATGGCCGCGATGATCACGGCGGCGATGCCCCACATCGCTGGCCGGTTGGCGCCGCCCTTCTTCGTGCCGCGCCCCCCTCCGCGCCCGTTGCCTCCGCGTCCGCCTCGTGCGGGCTCTGCCATGACTGCGGTCTCCGTGGTCGCCGCCGCGGCCGCCCCTGCGGTGGCCGCCGGCGCGGTGAGGATGAGCGTGGACTGCTGGTTGCCCGGCATGCCTGCGCGAACGTCGAGCAGGGCCGCCGTGAACTCCTCGGCCGAGTGGTAGCGGTCCTCCGGGCGCTTGGAGAGCGCCTTCAACACCACGGCGTCGAGGTCGGGCGGGATGTCATGCACGAACACCCGCGGAGGCACGGGCGGCTCGTTGATCTGCTTCATCGCCACGGTCACCGGGCGATCGCCATCGAACGGCACGCGCCCCGTGAGCATCTCGTAGAGCACGACGCCTACGGCGTAGGTGTCGCTGGCGGCGGTGGTCTCCTCGCCCTGGGCCTGCTCGGGCGACAGGTACTGGGCGGTGCCGATCACCGACCCGGCCTCGGTCATCTGCTGGTCGGCGTCGGCGCGCGCGATGCCGAAGTCCGCCACGCGCAGGCGGCCGTCCTCGCCCACCATGACGTTCTGGGGCTTGATGTCGCGGTGGATGATCCCGGCCGCGTGCGCCGCGGTGAGCGCCGAGAGGATCTGCAGGGCGTTGTCCACGGCCACGGCGGGCTCGAGCGCGCCCTGGTCGCGGATGACCTTCTTGAGGTCGGGGCCCGACAGGTACTCCATCACGATGTAGTACGTGCCCTCGGCCTCGCCGCGGTCGTACACCGCCACGATGTTCGGGTGGTTCAGGCCCGCGGCGGCCGATGCCTCGCGCCGGAAGCGCTCGACGAACGCGTGGTCGGCGGCGAAGCGCTCGGCCAGCACCTTCACCGCCACCTCGCGGTCGAGCACGGTGTCGTACGCCAGGTACACGGCGGCCATGCCGCCGCTGCCGATCTGGTGGCCGAGCTCGTAGCGCTCGCCCAGCTCGCTGCCGGGGCCGATGGTCATGAGATGGGCTCCCCGGGCACGGGGTCGACCGACAGCGCCGTGCGCATGACCTCGCCGGCCACCGGGGCGGCCTCGGTGCCACCGGTGCCGGAGGTGTCCTCGATCACCACGGCCACGGCCACCTCGGGGTCGTTTGCCGGCGCGTAACCGATGAACCACGCCTGGTTGCGCTCGGGGTCACCGGTCTCGGCCGTACCGGTCTTGCCGGCGATCGACAGGCCGGCGAGGCCCGCCTTCGTTCCCGTGCCCTCGGACACCACACTCTGCATCATGCGGCCCACCTCGGATGCGATGTACGCGCTCGACACCGAATCGACCTCCTCGGGGCGCTGCTGCTTCACCACCACGCCGTCGGGGGTGATGACCCGGCGCACGAGGTACGGGCGCATCATTCGCCCGCCGTTGGCGATCGCGCCGGCCACCATGGCCATCTGGAGTGGCGTCACCTGGAGGTTCTCCTGTCCGATCGCGATGCGGGATGCGTCCTCGTCGCGCTGGTCATTGGGGAGCAGTTTCCCCTCACGGTACCTGCCCGACGTGGCGACTTCCCCGGAAGGCAGGTCGATCTCGGTGGGGCGGCCGAATCCGAAGAGGTTCATCTCGCGGCCGAGCCTGCGCCCGCCGAGGGTGTCGCCGATCTGCGCGAATGTCGTGTTGATCGAGAAGGTGAGCGCATCCGTGAGGTTGTGGAGCCCGAACTTCGACTTGCCCGAGTTGTAGATGGGCTTGCCGTCCACCACGTACACGCCCTTGTCGTCGAAGGTGGACGACGCCGACCACTTGCCGCTGGCCAGCGCCGCGGTGGCGGTGACCACCTTGAAGGTGGAGCCCGGCGGATACAGACCGGCGGTCGCCCGGTTGAGGAGCGGCGCGTCGGCCTCCTTACGGATGGAGGCGAAGTCGCTTGTCACCTGGTTGAGGTCGAACGACGGGGATGATGCCACCGCCAGCACCTTGCCGGTCTTCGGCTGTATGGCCACCACGGCGCCCTTGCGGCCCGAGAGCAGCGCCTCGGCGGTCTTCTGCACGCGCGTGTCGAGCGTGAGCCGGATGTCGGCGCCGTCCTTGGTCTCCTCGCGCAGCCGGTCGAGGATCGCCCCCGTGCCGTAGCTGCCAGCGAGGTAGCGGTTGTACTGCTGCTCGAGGCCCGTGGCCCCCTGCTCCGCCGTGGCGTAGCCCACCACCTGGCTCGCCAGCGAGCCCTGCGGGTAGTAGCGCCGGTAGTACTTCTTGCCCTTCTCGCGGTAGGCCACGCTCTCGGCCAGCACGATCTTGTCGGCCGAGATGATGCGGCCGCGGTCGACGAGGCGCTGCTTCTCGAGCGTGTAGGGGTTGTCGGCGCGCTCATCCAGCCCGCCGGCCGCCACCACCTGCCAGTAGCCCAGCATCACCACGAGCAGGGCGAACGCCGATGCCAGGGCGATGTAGAGGGTGCGGATCGACTTGTTCACGCGGCGGGCACCCCCCGTACGGCTTCAACAAGGCCCCGGCGCGACCTGTTGCTGATCACCAGGAGGATCGCCGCGATGCCGAAGTTCACCACCACGCTCGAGCCGCCGTATGACATGAAGGGCAGGGTCACTCCCGTGAGCGGGACGAGTCGCACGACCCCCCCGATGATGATGAAGGCCTGCAGCCCCACCACCGCGGTGAGCCCCCCGGCGAGCAGCTTGGAGAAGCCGTCCCGGGCGGCCGTGGCGATTGCGAAGCCTCGTGCCATTAGAAGCACGTAGAGAAGCATCACGCCGATGGCCCCGACATAACCGAGGTCGTTGGAGACTGCGCTGAAGATGAAGTCGGTCTCGAGCGCGGGTATTCGCGGCTCTCCGCCCGGCGTCACCAGCAGGGCCCGGCCGAATCCCGGGCCCACCACGCCCCCGTCGGCCAGCGCATAGAGCGATTGCACCATCTGGTAGCCGCTGCCCTGGGCATCGCTGAAGGGGTGCAGCCACGAATCGACGCGGGCGCCTATGCGCGGCACGGCCGCCCAGATGGCCAGTGCGCCCACGGCGAAGAGGCCCACGCCGAGGCCGACGTAGAGCGGCCTGCCCGTGGCGAGGTACAACATGGCCAGGAACACCCCGAAGAACAGCAGCGCCGTGCCGAAGTCGTTCAGCACCACCACCACCACGAGCGCGGCGCCCCAGAGCACCAGGATCGGCGCCAGGTGCCGGAACGACGGCAGGTTCACGCCGAGTCGCCTCTGGGTGGGGATGGCCAGCACCTCGCGCTTCTCGCGCAGGTAGCCGGCGAGGAAGATCACCATGAGCACCTTGGCCAGCTCGCCCAGCTGGATCCGCTGCCCGCCACCCACCTCGATCCACAGGCGCGAGCCGTTCACCTCGGTGCCGAACACCATGGTCACCACCAGCAGGATCACCGCGGTGAGGCCGATCACGTAGCGGTAGCGCTCCAGCACGCGCTGGTCCGGCAGGAAAACGATCACGGCGCAGAACACGATGCCGCCGAGCGTCACCCAGATGGCCTGGTCGCCCGCGAGCCCGGGATCGATGCGGTAGAGCATCGCCAGCCCGATCCCCGTGAGCGCCGCGAGTATCGGAACCAGGTAGGGGTCGGACAGCGGCGCGCGCAGGCGCAGTACCGCGTGCATGACGATGAACACCAGGGCCACGCCCAGCGCCGTCTGCCACGGGCCCGCCTGCAGCTCGTCGGCGCGCGCGGACGCCCCGGCGGCCAGGCCCAGCATGCCCAGCAGCAGCGCGGGGATGAGGAATCCCAGCTCGCGCGAGCGCAGGCTCATGGCTTGCCCCCTGCCTCGGGCACCTTCCACTGCTGCGGCATGCCGTATCGCCAGATGAGCCGTGTGGCGAGCGCGGTGGCCTCGCCCTCGCCCTGGATGCCCTGGTCGAGCGCCGATGCGTCCTCGGCCGTCACGTCGCGGGCGGGCACGCCGAGCGGCCGGCCGTCATCCATGAGCGGGATTCCCAGCGGCGAGTAAGGGAGCCCGGCGTACAGGCGGACCTGGCCGGCGTCGTCGGCGCGCACCACGTGCGACCGCGACGCCGCCCATGCCGTGAGGCCCATGATCATGCCCGCCACCACGAGCACCGCGGTGCCCGCGATGAGCAGCTTCGATCGCGTGGTGGGAACCCGCTCCAGCACGCGGCCGGGCTCGGGCGCCCGGGCCGTGCGCGCGCTGGGCTCCACCATGGGCCGCGGCAGCACGGCCACGCGTGGCGTGGCCGGCACGAACTCCAGGGGCGGTGGCACCCCTGCGGCGTCGCCCTCGCCCACGCGGGCCAGCACGACCGTCGCGTTGTCCTCGCCGCCCGACTCGTCGGCAGCCGCAAGCAGGGCCAGCGCGGCGTTATCGAGCGACGCCCCGTCGGCGAATACCCGTCGTAGGGCGGCATCCCCGAGCGCAGCCGACACGCCGTCGGTGCAGAGCATCACCACGTCGCCGGGCTCCACGCCCACCTGGAAGGCGTCGACGCTCACCTTGTCCGATGCCCCGAGGGCACGCGTGATCACGTTGCGCTGCGGGTGGCGGTCGGCCTGATCCTCGGTGAGCGCCCCGCCGCGCACCAGCTCGGCCACCACCGAGTGGTCGTCGGTGAGGCGGCGCAGCTCGCCGCCGCGCACCAGGTACGCACGCGAGTCGCCCACGTGCACCACGTACATGCGGCCGTCGTCGGCCAGCATGCACGTGGTGACGGTGGTGCCCATGCCGGCGCGTCTGGCATCGCTCGACGCCGCCTTGCGGATGTCGCCGTTGGCGCGCTCCACGGCGCGCCGCAGGTCGCCCGGCCGGGGCTGCTCCGGCATGGCATCCAGCGCCGCGACAGCCATGCCGGACGCCACCTCGCCGGCCTGCGCGCCGCCCATGCCGTCGGCCACGGCGAGCACCGGGGGTCGCACGAGATGACGGTCCTCGTTGTGGCCGCGCACGCGGCCCACGTCGGTTGCCCGCGCGATCTCGACCCATGCGAGGCGCGCGGTCATCCCGTGGCCGCCGCCTCCCGGGTGACGGCGTCCACGCGGGCCAGCACCACCGTCACGTTGTCCGGGCCACCCGCGGCGTTGGCCCGCTGCACCAGCTGCTCCACGGCCTGCTCGAGCGTCGGCGCGGACTCCACCAGCTCGAGGATGTCGGCATCGGCAACCGGACCCGAGAGGCCGTCGGTGCACAGCAGCACCACGTCGCCGGCCTCCAGGTCCACGCGCAGGGCGTCGATGTCGATGTCCGCGTCCACGCCCAGCGCCCGGGTGATCACGTGCCGTGCGGGGTGGCTGTCGGCGGCGTTGGCCGACAGCGCGCCGCGCCGCACCATCTCGGCCACGACCGAGTGGTCCTGCGTCACCTGGATGATCCGCCCGCCACGGATCAGGTATGCGCGGGAGTCGCCGACATGCACGAGGTACAGAATGCCGCCTTCCAGCAGCGCGGCCGTCGCGGTGGTTCCCATGCCGGCGAGGTCGGGGTCGTCCGCGGCGGCCCGTGCGATGGCCCGGTTGGCCTCCTTCAGCGCCGCGAGCAGCGCGGTGGGGTCGGTGGTGGATCCCACGCCGCGCAGGGCCTCCACGGCCATGCCTGCGGCGGTGCCGCCCCCCAGGTGGCCACCCATGCCGTCGGCCACGGCGATGAGCGGCGGCGCCAGAAGGTCGCGATCCTGGTTGTCCGATCGCACCCGGCCCACGTCCGACGCGGACGCCAGCTCGATGAGCGCCAGGTCGGATCTGCCGCTCACTCCTCCCACCTCAGCACGGTCTCGCCCACGCGGATCTCATCGCGCAGGTGCAACTGCTGCTCCCCCGATATGCGATGCCCGTTCACGTACGTGCCGTTGAGCGACCCCAGGTCTTCCACGAACCAGAAGTGCCCCTTGCGGAACACGCGGGCGTGGCTGGTGGATATGAACTGGTCGGTGATGGGGATGCGGCTGCCGCGCGAGCGCCCGATGGTGGCGCCGCCCGCCACGTCGTAGGTGGTGCCCACCGGCAGCGAGCTCGAGCGGTTCACCACCAGGTGGGGCTCGGCGGCCGCGGCGGCATGCACCACCTCGGGCCTGGCGGCCTCCGACAGCGGCGGCTCCGGCCGTGCCTTGCGCGTGCCCCAGCGCGGCCCGGCCTGCTGCTGCGCTGCCGCGGCAGCCGAGCCCACGATGGCTGCGCCCACCACCTCGGTGGGGGCTGCGGGCGCCGCCGGCATGGGCGCGGGTGCCGGCGGCTCCGGCTGGTTCGGCGGCGTCATCTCGAGCTCCGACGACTTCAGGGCGCGCGTGGACGCGCGGACCACGAAGGCGATGAACAGGTAGAGGAGCAGGAGGAAGACGGCCTGCCCGATGATGAGCCCCGTCTCTGTCACGGCGCGCCCCGGGCTATCGTCGCTCGACCACCACTTCGGCGCCACCGAGGCTCACCCGGTCGCCGTCGCGGAGGTTGTGGCGCAGCACCCTGCGCCCGTTCACCTCGACCCCATTGGTCGAGCCGAGGTCCACCAGCACGTATTCGAGCCCCTCGTGGCGCAACTCGGCGTGCACGCGGCTCACGTTGGCGTCGGGAACCACGATGTCGCAGTCGCGGCTGCGGCCCATCGTCGTGACCTTCTGGCTGATGCGGAAAGGCTGTCCTGCCACGTACAGGGTCACGTGCTCGCGCACCAGCCCTGCCGCGCGCGCCTGCTCCGGCGAGAGCACCTGCGTGCCGCTCACGGCGGCCAGGGCCTCGTTGGGAAGCGGCTCGACGGGCTCGACGGGCATCACCGGCTCGGCCGGCACCTCATCTGCTGCGGGCGGCACCGCGGCACCGACAGCAGCCGCAGCAGCAGCCGCAGCCTCGGGGGCGGCATCCGCCGGCTCGGCGCCCGGGCGGCCCGGGTCCACCATCCGGCAGGCAATGCCGAACTCGCCGGGGCGCAGGTCGGTGTCGGTCTCCAGGCGGATACGCGGCATCGAGAGCAGCGAAAGGCCCTCGCTGCGCGCGTGGGCCTCGAGGTACGACCCGAGCTCCACCACCAGCGCTGACTCGTAGCTTGAGAATTGGCGTCGGTCGGCCGGGGAGAGGTACACGGTGTACTGGTTGGGCACGTACACCCGCGATACCGAAACGGTCTTGTGATCCTCCATCTCACGCGCCAGCCTTCGCGCGAGCTCCACCGGCTGCAGGCTGCTGCGGAACATGCGGCCGAACGTCTTCTCGACCATGCCCTCGATCTTCTGCTCGATGTTCCGTAGCGCCATCTAGCCCGCCGTGCCGGTGAGAGAGGCCGATCGGCCCGCGCCGTCGCGCATGAATGCGCGCCAAGGCCGGGCAGCCCATGCCATGGCGAGGATAGCCGAGGGCAGCACGGCGCCGACCGCCTCGAGGCCGCCGCCGCCCAGCAGGCCCGCGGCCATGGTGAGCCCGGCGGCCCACATGACACCCGCCACCACGCGCCGCCGGTCGGGCGCGCCGATGACCAGCGGCCATGTGAGGGCCGCCGCGATCATGGTCAGGCAGCCCACCAGGGCCTGCGGATGCGCCGTAATCGGCGCGATCAGGGCCTCGCCCGCTGCCTGCGGTGATGTCACCCCCTGCAGCGAATCCCAGGCGCCGTTCACCTCCCAGCCGGTGAACACGAAGGCATTCGCTCCCGCCATCACCTGCCAGAGCAGCAGGGTGATCACGCCCGTGATGGCCGTCCAGATTCGTGCTGCCGTGGTGCGAACCGATCCGGCGAGCAGGGCATACGCGGGCAACATGCCGAACATCGCGAGCACGGGCGCGAGGGCGGGCAGCAACACCAACCGCCCGAAGCGCGCCCCCGTGAGCAGCAAAAGCAGCCCGATGACCAGGGCGATGCCCGTGAGCGCGGGAGCCGCGGTGGCCGTGGCGGCGCCCGCCAGCACGATGAGACCGGCCGCCGCCAGCGGTGCGCGCCAGGCGCCGATGGCCCCGGCGATGAGCGCGATTCCCGCGGTGCCGAGGGCGCCGGTCGAGAACCCCCGCTCGGCGATGAGGCCGCCCAGCAGGCCCGCGCCCACGCCCGAGAGGATCATGGGCATCGGGCCCGAGATCAGCGCCACGGCCCGGCGTCCGCGGCCTTCGGGCAGCGCCCGGGCCTCCTCCCGCACGATCTGCGCCATGCGGTGGGCGTCGGGACGCGCATCCGGGTGCCGCGCCAGGCCCGCGTCGATGGCCTTGGCCAGGCGGGTGGGCAGATCGGGCCGGAGGTTGCGGATGGGCGGGATCTCGCCCAGGGCGGCACGCCGCGCGGTGTCGGCGGGGCTCCCGCCGAGGAGCGGGTTGCGCCCGGTCAGCCCCTCGTAGAGCACCAACGTGGCGGCCCAGACGTCTGCCGCGCCGGTCACCTGCTCGCCGGTGGCCTGCTCCGGCGCCATGTAGGCCATGGTGCCCACCACGCCGCCGGTCTGGGTCATGCCGGTCTCGCCCGACAAGCGGGCCACCCCGAGGTCGGTCACCATCGCGTGCCCGCGGTCGTCCACCAGGATGTTCGCAGGCTTGATGTCGCGGTGGATCACCCCGCGCTCATGCGCGTGGTCGAGGGCTTCGAGCACGTCGGCCACCATCTCGGCCGTGGCGCGATCGCCGGGGGGCGCGTCGGCGTACACGCGCTCGAGCGACGGCCCATCCACCAGCTCGCTCACCAGGTACAGCGACTCGGCGTCCTCGCCCCAGTCGAGCATGCGCACCATGCCGGGGTGCTCCAGGCGCGCGGCGGCGCGGATCTCGGCTGCCACGCGCAGCTCGAGGCCCAGATCGATGGGGATCTCCTTCACCGCGACCTCGCGCCCCGTGGCCCTGTCGAGGGCCCGGTACACGCGCGATGTGGCACCCCGCCCGATGACCTCCATGAGGTCGTAGCGTCCGAGCACGCGGGCATGCGCCTGGGTGCGCGTGGGTGCATGGCGTGGTCCGGTGATGGGCATGGGGCTATTGGGCCTTCCACCGCCGGCGAAGGAATCCTTGTGATGGCGCCGAACGGACAGCCGATCGTAGTCACGACCCGTGCGGCAGCCGGGCGGGCCGGGTGCGCTAGTGTTCCGGCGCCTCAAGGCCGCTCACCGGGCGGGTGGCGGAATTGGTAGACGCGCTGGCTTCAGGTGCCAGTGTTCGAGAGAACGTGGGGGTTCGAGTCCCCCCTCGCCCATCCGGAGCAGACCCCACCTTGGACCCAGACGACACCGGCACGGACTACGGGTACGACGACCAGCCCACTGGCGTCAGCGGCCCCCTGCCGCCGGCCGAGGGCCCGAATCCGCGCGACCGGGGCTCGTCGAGCCGGGGTCGCGGCGGGTCGGGCACGGGCTCGGGTGGCGGCCGCGGTCGCCGCGGGGGATCCGGCGGTGGATCGGGCAGGAGGAGTTCGGGGTCGTCGGGGCGCTCGTCGGGATCCGGCCGCGGCGGGGGCGCCATGCAGTCCACGGGCGCCCGCATCGCGTTCGCCGTGGGCGGGGCCATCGTGCTCATCGTCGTACTGGTCCTGGTAGTGCGCGGCTGCCAGCGCAGCCAGCTCGAGGACTCCTACGGCTCGTACATGGGTGATGTCACCACGATCGTGACGGCATCGGGCAAGGAGTCGGACGCCCTGCAGGAGGTCCTGCTCAACAAGAACGGCGCCAAGGCCCCCGAGCTGCAGGTGCAGGTGCGTGAGATCGCCGATCAGGCCGAGGGCCTCGTGGGCCAGGCCAATGCGCTCTCGCCGCCCGACTCGCTGTCGGCCCCCAACCAGAGCCTCGTCACCGCCCTGCAGTACCGCGTCACCGGCCTCAAGGCCCTTGCCGACGCCCTGCCCTCGGTGGTGGAGTCGCAGAACCGCGCATACGCATCAGCCACCCTCGCCAGCGCGATGCAGCGTTTCCTCGCGAGCGATGTCCTCTACCAGGACTCCTTCGTGGGCCCGTCCAAGCGCGCGCTCGCCGATGCCGACATCACGGGCGTGCAGGTGCCCGACCGCCAGTTCTTCCTGTCCGGCGTGCGCGCCGACCAGGCATCGCCCACCGGTGCCGGCCAGCTCATCCCTGCGCTTCAGCGCACGGGCACGGCCGACGGCACCGGCACGAGCACCACAGGCGGCCTGCATGGCACCGGCATCGCATCGGTGCAGGCGCTGCCGCAGGGCGTGCAGCTGCAGGCGGGCACAGACACCGAGATCCAGGCATCCGACAAGCTCGAGTGGCAGGTGACGGTGGAGAACGCCGGCGACTTCGCCGAGAGCAACGTCATCGTGCGCGTCACCTTCGCCAGCGACGCGTCGCCAAAGGACGCCCAGACGGTGGAGAAGGAGATCACGGCGATCCAGTCGGGCGAGCAGCAGTCGGTCACCCTGCCGGGCCCGAAGAGCCCCACGTTCGGCGAGCCATCCACGCTTAAGGTGGAGGTGGTGCCGGTGCCGGGCGAGGAGAAGACCGACAACAACCGGGCCGAATACCCCGTCAAGATCGTCTTCTAGGCCGTGACGCGGTGAGCGGATCGATCGGATACCTGGGCCCCCGGGGCACCTTCTCGGAGGAGGCGCTGCTCGACTGGCTGGGCGCCCATCAGGTGGATCGCACGCGGGCGTACCCGAGCATCGCCGCGTGCTTCGCCGCGGTCGTCGCAGGCGAGGTGGATGAGGCCCTGGTGCCCATCGAGAACGCCATCGAGGGCGGCGTGAGCCAGACGCTCGACGAGCTCATCGCCAACCACGGCCGTGTGGTCATCCGCGGCGAGGTGATCCACGCGATCCGCCACCAGCTCATCGGTGCCCCGGGCGAGCCCCTTGATTCGGCCACCCGCGTGCTGAGCCATCCGCAGGCGAGCGCCCAGTGCGGCAGGTGGCTCAGGGCCAACCTCCCGGAGGTGCCGGTTGACCCCGCCCACTCCACGGCCGAGGCGGTGCAGGTGGCGGTGCTCGCCCACAACGGCACGGTGGCCGTGGGCAACCGGCGCTCGGCCCAGATCTATGGCGGGGAGATCATTGCCGAGGACATCATGGACGCCGCGGACAACCGCACGCGGTTCGCGATGGTGGGCACCGAGGAGGTGGCCTCCGACGCGCACGGGCCGTGGTCCACCTCGATCATCTGCTCAATCGTGAAGGACCGCCCCGGCGCGCTGCTGTCGATCCTGCAGGAGTTCGCCCTGCGGGCGATCAACCTCACGCGCCTCGAGAGCCGCCCTGCGCGCACCGGGCTGGGCCACTACGTGTTCTTCATCGACGCCGAGGGCAACCGCCACCGGGACCTCCCGCTGCAGGCCGCCCTCACCGCGATCGACGAGGGCGGTATCGCGGCGGTCACCCCGCTCGGCTGTTACCCCACCGCCGACCGCTCGCCCCGGTAAGCGCCCCCGCGGCTATATTGCCCGCGGAAGGGGGTGGTCCCGCAGCACGTACTCGTCCTCAATGCATCGTATGAGCCCATCAACGTGTGCTCTGTCAGGCGTGCCCTCGTGCTGCTGCTCAAGGAGAAGGCGGAGATCCTCGAGCACCGCCCGCGCGCGATCCGCGGCGTGTCGCGCGACTACCCATCCCCCCACGTGATCCGCCTGGTCTACCGCGTGAAGGTGCCCCGCTACGAGGCCCGCCGCATGAGCCGGCGCGCACTGTTCGCCCGTGACGGCTACGCGTGCCAGTACTGCGGCAGCCGCGCCAAGCTTACCGTCGACCACGTGGTGCCCCGCAGCCGTGGGGGTGATTCGTCGTGGTTCAACGTGGTCACCTCCTGCGCCACCTGCAACGCGCGCAAGGGCGATGCGCTCTGCGACGAGGTGCACATGTATCCGCGCAGCAAGCCCCGCCCGCCCCGCCCCGACGTTTTCATCGACGTCGCCACGCCCCGGCGCCCGGAGGAGTGGACGCCCTACCTGGCCGCCGCGTAGCCCCCGCCCCGGCCGCGGTGGGCGCCGTGAAGGCCGCCCTCCGGGCCGGGTAGGGATCCTGCTGCGCTAGGGCAGCCGCGCCGTGAACGACACGCCGGTGCGGTTCGCCCCGCTCTGCAGGGGCGCGCCGGTGGCGATGAGCGAGAGGTTCACGCTCACGCCGCTCGTCGGCGAGCCCGGCAGGTACTTCTGGATGCAGCCCTTCACGTCCACGGTGAACCCCACCGTGCGCACCGTGGTGGCAGGCCCATCGATGGCCGTGGTGTCCTGCATCGGCGCGATCGTGGGCCAGGGGTCCTGCGGATCCGTGGCCGGCGGGCGCTGCTGCACCCCGCTCACCGGGGTGATGGAGCACCCCGCCTCGGTGTTCGGACGCTGCTCGTTGTTGCCGCCACCGCTGCCGCCGGTCGAGAGCACCGACAGCGAGTCGAGCGTGACGCCGTAGAACAGGCCGCCCATGGTGTAGAACTGCTCGGCCTCGCCGGGCAGGCCGAGGCGCTGCGGCGGGATGAGCGTGAGGCCCAGCGATCCCGCCGACCCCAGGTTGAAGCCGTTGCCGCGGTTGGTGCCGGGCCCGTTCTCCGGGTACGGGTAGCTCAGCGACTGCGTGGCCCCGTTCGCCACCAACTGCGTGATGGCCGGGGTGGTCACCATGTAGGGGCTGATGCCGATGGGCTTGGTGCTGGGCGCCGCCGTGGGGCTCGTGCGGTAGTTGAGGTTGATCACCGAGTCGGAGTTCACCTGGCCGAGGGTGTCGGTGGAGTTGGGCTTCACGAACGCCGTCCAGATGCTCGACGCCTGCGGCCCGCCCTGGCCCTGCTGCGGCGACTTCGTGAAGCCGAACGGCGGGTAGTTGGCCGGCTGCGGCTGGCAGGCCTGGCCGCGGGTGGTGCACGTGGACCCGGTGAAGGTGCTCCAGTTGACCGACCCGAACTGCGGCACCGACGGCAGGATCTGCGGGAACTCGCTGAAGCCGCTGATGGTCGCCTGCGAGGTGCCGGGCGCGCACCACGGCGCCGACGCCTCGCACTGCACCCAGACGTCGTCGAGCGCCGGGCTGGGGTCCTGGCCGGTGAGGTCGCGCTCCTGGTAGTAGAAGGCGAGGCCGAGGCCCGTGGGCCGCTCGAGGCTCTGGCTTCCGAGGAAGGTGTTGATGCTCTCGCGCGTGGCGCCGGTGTTGTAGTTGAGCGTGTCCACGATGCCCGGCCGGATGTCGCTGTAGGTGAGCAGCTTGGCCGTGGTGTCCACCGACACGCTGTCGGTGAAGTCGATGGTCAGGTTGCCGTTGTCGTCGACGTCGATGGAGTTCGGCACGCCGTCCTGGTCGCAGTCGCCGCCCACGGCGCCGCCGCAGGGGCTGTTGGGGCTGGCGCCCTGCTGGCCGCCACCGCCCTGCTGGCCGCCACCACCGCCTGTGCCACCACCTCCGCCCGTGCCGCCACCTCCGCCCGTGCCGCCCTGTGCCTCGCGGGCCATGGACGACTTGGCCGATGAGCCGGTCTTGATGAGGCCCAGCAGGCCGGCGCCCACGGGCTTGCCGGTCTTGCCGTTCACCTTCACCGATCCCGCCGTGGCGTACTGGCTCTTGGCGGGAGCGGTGTTCACCAGCGCGAATCCGCTCTTCTTGGCGATCGATCCCAGCGCAGTGGTCTTGGAGGTGATGCGCACGTAGCCCCTGGCGCCCTTGCGGGCGATCACGACGGGGCCGGCGTAGTCGCCGGTGCTCGTGAGCAGGTGCAGCGTGGCGTTCTTGGCCCGCGCGTTGGGCACCTTCAGGCTGAACTTCCCGTTGCCCTTGATCTTGGCCGAGTTCGCCGTGCCGTCCAGGCCGATGGCGGTGATGCGCATGCCCTTGCCGCCCTTGACGGTTCCGGTGACCGTCGCTCCGCTGGCGGCCACGGGGAGCGCGACGGCCGCGGCCAGCGTCACGGCGGCGTATCTGAGTGTTCTCACTGGGTGCTCCTTGGTGAGGCGCTTGCCGTCAATTGACTCCCCGCACCAACGGATTGCAACCTGTGGCACGGGGATAGGTTCCCCGGGCCCATCGTGTGGCGTGCCCGATAGCGTACCCATACATCTCGGCTCCTATCGAGGTCGACCTTACCCCTGGAGGACCACCATGCCCCTGCCGCCTCGCCGTGCACTTGCCCTCGCAGTAGTCGGAGCGGCCGCGGTTCCGGCCATGGCCGTCGCAGGCGCTTTCGTGCCGGCGACCGCAGAGCCGCAGGGCCCGTGGGGTGGCGTGTCCAACGTGTCCCGGTCCGGCTCGCCGTCGGATGATCCGCGCCTGGCCGCCGCGCCCACCGGGTCGGTGAGCTACGTATGGGAGGGCTGGAACGGCCGCACCTGGCAGATCCGCCTGCGCACCCGCGGCCCGCGCGGCGGGTTCACGCCACCCATCACGCTGTCGGCGGCCGGCGCCAACCATGAGGACCCGCGCATCGCCATCGGGGCGGACGGCTTCACGGCGGTCTCCTGGAAGAACATGCGCACCTGGAATCGCACGGTGCAGGTGCGCGTGCGCCAGCCCGGCGCCCGCGCCTTCGGGCCCACGCGCACGATCTCGAATCCCCACGCCGACGCCACCCAGAACCGCATCGCCGTGCTCCCCAACGGCGACGTGATCGTGGTGTGGATGCAGGGCCAGCGCGGGCTGAGGGTGCTGCAGGCACGCGTGCTCAAGCGCGGTGCGAAGTCGTTCGGGCGCACGGTGAACGTGTCGCGTGGCCCGGTGATCGATTCCGAGGCCGAGGGCGACCCGTCCATCGCCGTGGCGGGGGATGGCGCGGTCACCGTGGCATGGGAGGTCGCCACGCGCGACGGATCATTCGTCATCCAGGTGCGCCGCCGGTCGCCGGGCGGTTCGTGGGGGCAGGTCCAGGGACTCTCCCGCCCGGGTGCACAGTCGAACGATGTCAAGGTGGCGGCATCCTCGACCGGCGAGGTGGTGGCCATCTGGGCGCGTGAGCACGACGCATCGAACCCCAGCTCCAGCGGCGCGTTCGGCCAGATCCAGGCCCGCATCCGGCCCGCGGGGTCCACCGCGTGGGGACCCATCACCAACCTCTCGCGCGCCGGCACGCACGCCAGTGACCCGCAGGTGGGCATCGCGCCCGATGGCACCATCACCACCGTGTGGGAGTGGGCATCCGACGCCCTGGCCGCCCGTAAGCAGACGCAGTCGCGCACGCGGGCTGCCGGCGCCTGGGGTCCCGTGCAGGCGCTCTCGCAGCGCGGGAAGGACGTGGACGATCCGGTGCTGGTGGTGGCCACTGACGGCACCGCCACCGCGGCGTGGAAGCGTTCGTACGGGCGCGCCGGCGTGCGCGTGCAGGCCCGCACTCGCCCGGCCGGTGCGACGGCGTGGAACAGCGGCGTGTGGCTCTCCGGCGCCCGGGGCGAAGCCGACGAGCCCCGGCTCACGGTGGCACCCAACGGCGTGGTGACGGCCGTATGGAAGCTCTCGAGCCCCCTGCGCGTGGTGCCCGACCAGAACTTCTACCTGCAGACCCGCTCCACCGCGTTCCCGGGCTAGGCCCGCAGCGCCCTCAGGGCGTTGAGGATCACGATCACGTCGATGCCCTCCTGAAGTAGGGCCCCGGCCACCGGCGGCAGGTAGCCGAACGCCGCGAAGCCCATCGCCACGAAGCTCATGAGCATGCCGGCGATCACGCTCTGCCGGGCGATGCCCGACGCCCGGCGGCTGGTGGCAATGGCATCGGCCACGCCGTCCACGCGGTCCACCATCACCACGGCGTCTGCGGTCTCCGATGCGATGGTGGCGCCGGGGGCGCTCATGGCCACCCCCACATCAGCCGTGGCCAGGGCCGGCGCGTCGTTGATGCCGTCGCCCACCATGGCCACCCGGTGGCGCCCCTCGCCCTCGCGCATGGCCATCACCACGGCCACCTTGTCCTCGGGGCTGCACTCGGCGTGCACTACGTCGATTCCCAGGTCGGCCGCCACGGCCTCGGCCACGTCGCGCCGGTCGCCCGTGGCCATGGCCACCTCGGTCACGCCGGCCTCGTGCAGGCGGGCCACCATGGCGCGGGCGTCGGGGCGCACGGGGTCCTCGAGCACGATCAGCCCGGCTGGCCGCCGGTCCACCCCCACCAGCACCACGCCACGCCCCTCGCCGTCCGCGGCGTCGCGGTGGTCGAGCAGTGCCCCGGGGTCGATGCCGCACGAGCGCAGCCAGTCGGCGGATCCCACGCTCACGACGCGACCGTCGATGCTGCCCTCGATACCCTGCCCATGCACCTGGTGCACGTCCGACGGCAGGGTGAGGGGAAGGTCGTCGCGGTGGGCGGCCTGCACCAGTGCCCCCGCCACCACGTGGGCGGAGTGCTGCTCGAGCGACGCCGCCAGGCGCAGCACGTCGGCCTCGCGGGCATCGCCCGTGGTGGCGATGCGGCGTATCTCGGGCTGGCCCATGGTGAGCGTGCCGGTCTTGTCGAGAAGCACCGCCGTGGTGCGCGCCAGCTGCTCCACCACCACGCCGCCCTTGAGCACCACGCCCTTGCGTGCCGCGCGCGATAGGCCGGATACCAGCGCGATGGGCGCGGCCAGGATGAGCGGGCAGGGGGTGGCCACCACCAGCACGGCCAGGGCCCGCACCGGATCGCCGCTCAGCGCCCACGCCAGCCCCGCCGCCACAAGGGTCACCGGCAACAGCAACATGGCGTAGCGATCGGCCATGCGCTCGAAGGGCGCGCGCTGGCTCTCGGCCTCCTCCACCAGTCGCACGATCGCCGCGTAGGCGCTCTCCGACGCCGGTCGGGTGGCCACCAGCTCAAAGGCCTCGGCGGCGTTGGCCACGCCGCTTCGCACGGAGTCTCCCGGCATGCGCTCCACGGGGAGGGGCTCGCCCGTGAGGGCCGACTCATCCAGCAGGGCGGGAACGTCCACGATGCGGCCATCCACCGGCACGATCTCGCCCGCGCGCACCAGCAGCACATCGCCCGGCACCACCTCGTCGGCCGGCACGCGCTCCAGGTCGCCACCGGGCGCGCGTCGCATGGCCCACTTGGGCACCCGCGCCACCAGGGCCTCGAGGTCGTGCCGGGCCCGTCGCCCTGCGGCGGCCTCCAGCGCGTTGCCGCCCGCCAGCATCAGCGCCACCACCGCCCCGGCCAGGAACTCCTGCAGCGCCAGCGCGCCGGCCATTGCCACCAGGGCGATGGCGTCCACGCCGACGTCGCGCCGGAGCAGCGAGCGCACGACCGACCAGGTGAGGGGAATGAGCAGGGCGCCCGTGACCACCGCCCACACCACGTCGGCGGCCGTGTGCTGGTCGGCGCCCGCCAGCCCCAGGCCCGCCACCACGCCGAGCAGGGCCGCGATGGCCACGAGCACGTCGGGCTCGCGCACCCACGCGAGCCTGCCGGAGATCGTGCTGCTGCTCACGCCCCTAGCCTAGGCCGGGGCCCCCGGCGTCGGGGTCAGTACTCAGGCCCCCCGCAGTCGTAGACGGTGTTCCCGATGTAGGTCCTGGCGAGCCGCGGCGCCGGCGCGGTGACGAGCATGATGCCGCGCACCGTGGAGTCCGCCGGGTTGGCCGTGCGGGCGTCGTTGTCGATGCGGAACCACAGGCGCCCGCTCTTCCAGATGCGCTTGTCGGGCCCGGGCACGCGGGCCAGGTTCGGGAATGCGGCCTTGAGCTCGGCGTAGGTGGAGCACGGTCCCACGCCGCCGGCGGTCTTGAAGGCGTCGTTGCCCGTGATGATCGCCGTGCCCCTGCCGCGCGTGTTGAGGTAGACCTCGGTCTTCACCTCGTCGAAGTTGAGGCGGGTGATGTTGCCCTCGAGGCGGTTCACCATGACCTTGCCGAAGGCGGCCTTGTACGCCGACCGGGCCTTCCCGGTGGTCGTGCCGTCGATCGACGTCGGGGTGATGACGTTCGCCTGTCCGAGCGCGATGGCGGCACCGGCGCCGATGAGAAGGGCCGTGGCGAGCGCTGCCGTGGAGGTGGTCTTCATTGCTGACTCCTGAGGTGGGGTTCTTCCAACTATATCCCCGGCCCGATTACGTACGCTGCGCACGACCCCCGGAGGATACCCGCTGTTCCTCGACCTCATCGTCATCGGCCTCGCGATCGCGTTCGATCCGCTTGCGCTGGTCCCCTTCATCCTCATCCTTACCTCGCGGCGCGGCGCCGCGAAGGGCGCGGCGTTCATCGTCGGGTGGTTGCTGTGCCTGTCGATCATCACGGCCGGCACCCTGTTGCTCACGGGTGGCGAGCCGCCATCGAGCGGCTCGGTACCCTCCGATGCCGCGCTCGCCGTGCGCATCGCCATCGGCGTGGGGCTCGTCGGGTTCGGGATCTGGTGGCGCAGTCGCCAGGGCAGAACGCGCAAGGAGAAGCCGCTGCCCAAGTGGGAGAAGGGCGTCGACAACATGTCGCTGTGGTTCGCGCTCATCCTCGCCCTCATCCTGCAGCCGTGGGGCCTCATGGCCGCCGGGGTGACGTCGGTGATGCAGGCCGACCTGGCATCGGCTGCAAGCGTGGTGGCGCTCATCCTGTTCGTGTTGCTGGCCACCTCGACGTACCTGGCCCTGGAGATCTTCACGATCGTGCGCAAGGAGCGCGCCCATGCCATCGCGCTGTCGCTGCGCGCGTGGATCCAGGCCCATACCCACCAGGCCATCATCTGGGGCTCGATCATCATCGGCCTGTTCCTCATCGGGTCGGGGACCTATCAGCTCATCACCTAGAGTGATCGAGCCAGCCCATCCCAAAGAGCCCCCATGGCGGCTGAACTCGATCTCGGAGCCGTCGACTGCTTCCTGGTCGGCTTCCCGCCCGGCGCGCCGCTCGATGGTGGTGCGCTCACCCAGATGGCCGCCCTGGTGGATGCCGGCGTCATCGAGGTGCTCGATGCACTGGTGATCCGCAAGGACGACGACGGCAGCATCTCGGGCGTCAATCTCGCCGAGATGGGCGGGGCCGTGGCGTTCACGGGCGTGCGCCCCGGCCTGCCAGGCGACGACGACCTGGCCATTGCGGCCGAGGAGATGTCCGCGGGTTCGGTGGCGGTATTCGTGCTGTACGAGAACACGTGGGCCCGGGGCTTCGTCACCGCCGTGCATGAGCGCGGAGGGGTGTTCCCGGGTAATGGGCGCATCGGCACGGACGACCTTCTCGCGGCCATCGAGGCCGCGGGCGACTAGCCGGGGAATCAGCAGGGCCGGGACCTATCAGGGCAGTGGGCCGCACGGCGGTCATCGCCGGCACGGCCACGGCGGTGAGCGGCAACGTCCGCCGTCGCCAGGAGCAGAAGTACGCCGACCAGGACGCCGGCCAGCAGGCCCCGCCGCCGCAGGCGGCCCCGGCTGCGGGCGGCGACGTGGTGGACAAGCTCACGCAGCTGGCCGAGATGAACGCCTCGGGCACGCTCACCGACGAGCAGTTCGCCGCGGCGGCCCGCAACGGGCTGCTGGGCCAGTAGTCAGTGCGCCGCCTCGGCGGCGCGGTCAGGCAGGCGGTGCCGGGGGCAGGCTGAGCTGCGCCCCCGGCACCAGCCGGGTCACGCTCACCCCCAGCAGGCGCACGGGCGGCGGCCGGTCGGCCAGTGCGCGACCAAGCGCCACCTGTGCCAGCCGGATGATCTCGGCTTCGTCGTCGGTCGCCATCTCCGCCGATGCCGCCCGCGACTGGATCTGGAAGTCGGGGTAGCGCAGCTTCACCGTCACAGTGCCCGCCCCGCGGCCGTCGCGCCTGAGGCGCTCGGTCACCCGCACGGCCAGCCGCTCCGCGTGGCTTGCCAGCACCTCGGGGTCATCGATGTCATCGGTGAACGTGCGCTCGTGGCCGATGGTCACCGCCGGGCTCGATGAGGGGTCCACCTCGCGCGGGTCCACTCCGCGGGCGCGGTCGCGCAGCTCGAAGGCGTGCGATGCCGGCAGCATGGCGCGAAGGCGGTCATCGTCCAACGCGGCGAGGTCGCCGATGGTCCCGAGCCCGGCCTTCGTCAGGCGCTGCTCGGTGACCGGCCCGATGCCCGGCAGCGCCCGCAGGGGCCGGAGGGCGAGGAAGGCCGCCTCGTGCCCGGAGGGAACCACCACCACGCCGCATGGCTTGTCGGCGTCGGATGCGATCTTGGCCACGGTCTTGCATGACCCGCACCCGAACGATGCGGCGAGCCCGGTCTCGCGGCGCACGGTCTGCTGCAGGCGCTCCAGGAACCTGCGCGCCCCGCCCGACGTCCACACGGCGCGGTACAGATCGAGGTAGCCCTCGTCTATCCCGACCTGCTCGAGCGCCGGCACCTCGCCCCGCACGAGGTCCCACACCTGTCGCGAGCGCTCGCGGTAGCGCGGCATGTCGGGGCGCACGAACACCGCATCGGGGCACCGCCTGCGCGCCTCGGCAGCCGGCATGGCCGAGCGGATTCCGAACTGCCTGGCCTCGTACGACGCCGTGGACACCACCCCGCGGCCGTCGGGGTCGCCGCCTACCACCAGCGGGCGTCCCGCCAGAGACGGATCATCCAGCACCTCCACCGCCGCGAAGAAGGCGTCGAGGTCCATGTGCGCGACAACCCGGGGCACGGAGCCGACGCTAACGCCGCCATCGGCTATCAATGCGGCCGTGACCGCCGCCGCCGACGCCGCCACCCCCGCCACGACCGCGCCCACCGCGCCGGCCCTGCCCCCGTTCGTCGACGCCGCGTGGCTGCGCGACAACCTGGGCGATGTGGTGGTAGCCGATGTGCGCTGGCAGCTGCAGGGCCCGTCGGGCCGCGACGCGTATGAGGCGGGGCACATCCCCGGCGCGGTGTTCGTCGACCTCGGCGCCGACCTCGCCGACATCACCACCCCCGACCGGGGGCGCCACCCGCTGCCCTCGCCCGAGGCGTTCGCCGCGGCCATGGGCGCGCTGGGCATCGGCGACTCCGACGCCGTAGTGGCCTACGACGCCGCGGGTGGCATCTACGCCGCGCGCCTGGCATGGATGCTCCGGGCCGTCAGGCGCAGCGCCGCGGTGCTGGACGGCGGCATGGCCGCCTGGGGCGAGTCACTCGAGGCCGGGCCGGGCACGCCCCGTTCCGCCAGCGCATTCACCGCGGTGCCGTGGCCCGCAGAGGCCGTGGCCACCATCGACGAGGTCGCCGCGGGGGCCGACGCCCGATCGGGAGAGGCCTGCGTGGTGATCGACGTCCGCGCACCGGAGCGCTACCGCGGCGACGCCGAGCCCATCGACCCGCGCGCGGGTCACATCCCCGGAGCGGTGAACGTGCCGTGCATGGCGCACCTCGGGAGCGACGGCACCCTGTTGCCATCCGATGCCCTGCGCGACCAGTTCGCCACCGCCGGCGTCACCAGCGCCGAGGGCGCCATCGTCTACTGCGGCTCGGGGGTGAACGCCTGCCACGGGCTGCTGGCGCTCGAGCACGCGGGCCTTGGGCGCGCCCGGCTGTTCCCGGGCTCGTGGTCGGCGTGGAGCAACCAGCCCGACCGACCCGTGGCCACGGGTGACCGGCCGGGCTGACGCCGCGGCGACCCACCACCACGCGGAAGCAGTCGAGGTCGCCCT